>Ga0116162_10000204_pt1 | contig 47610 bp, 45 predicted proteins | sample AD_UKC105_MetaG_FD_89875 | JGI IMG/M metagenome (GOLD analysis project Ga0116162, IMG submission 89875) | Active sludge microbial communities of municipal wastewater-treating anaerobic digesters from Hong Kong - AD_UKC105_MetaG | ecosystem: Engineered > Bioreactor > Anaerobic > Digestate...
CTTGACAGTATCTGGGTATTTTACGACCAGGCAGGAGATACAACTGATAAAATCAATTATCTGTTCGGAAAGAGAAACGGATATTATTTTAAATACAGAAAGAGTCCGTCTGACGGACTCTATTTATGGTCGAAAGAACTGTATGCAGGGGATAAGAAAGAAGGAACAGGTTTTATTTATTTTCCCGACGGTAAAATCCAGCAGACAATATCTTATAATGAAGGCAAAAGAGAGGGACTATCCAGGGAATTCGATAAAGATGGCAATGTAATAACTCTCCTGGAATACAATAATGATTTTCTTGTAAGCAGGGAGAGAATAAACCGTACCGGCAGTAAAGGATTGAAACAGGGAGAATGGGTTGATTTTTATCCAAACGGAAATAAAAAATCGGAAAAAACATATAAGGATGATTTGATGCACGGATATTACAAGGAATATGATATGAAGGGAAACCTTGTTCTTACTATGCTTTATGATAATGGCTCAATAGTGGAATCAAATGTAGAAGATCAGCCCGATATTGAAATTGTGAACAGATACGATGAGAATAACAAACTCATTTACAGTGGTCCTTTCCGCAATAATATACCGGTGGGAGTACACAGGGAATATGATGCCAGCGGTAAAGTAAAAAACTCCTTTCATTATAATGATAACGGTCTTTTATTGTCAGAAGGAATCATAGATGAAGCCGGAAACAGGAACGGAACATGGAAAGATTTTTATCCCGACGGAAATGTTATGGCAGAAGGAAGTTATAACGACAACAGGCGCACCGGACTTTGGAAATTTTATACAGCTTCCGGCAAAACGGAACAAACAGGATTTTATAATAACGGACGGCCTGACGGATTATGGAAATGGTATTACGAGAACGGCTCTATATTGAGGGAAGAAGAATACTTCCAGGGTTTGAGAGACGGAGAATACACAGAATTTTCTTCTGAAGGCGAAATAATAGGCCAGGGAAGATATTCCGACGGAGAAAGAAATGGCGACTGGAAATTCAAAACAGGAGATATAATTGAAGAAGGAAAATATATTATCGGTCTTAAAGACGGCCAGTGGCGTTCATATTACCTCGACGGAACCCTTAAGTTCAAGGGTAATTATTCACAGGGAAACCCCGATGGCCAGCATCTTTACTATTATGAAAACGGTAAAATAAGAGAAGAACAATATTACAAAACGGGCATCAGGCAAAGAACCTGGAAAAAATATGACGAAGAAGGAATGCCCTATATTACAATTACATACAAGGACGATATAGAGACCAGCATTAACGGTGTAAGAATAAATCTGCCTGAAAGTGATGTGAAGCTGATAAAATAGTTACTTTGCCCTCATGCAGGAAAAATTCAATATCAGAAAACAGGATCTTTCAATATCCGACAGGGAAATAGATTATCAGCTCCGGCCTGTTGTTTTTTCTGATTTCAGGGGACAGCAGCAGATCATCGATAATCTTACAGTTTTTGTAACTGCTGCAAAACAAAGAACCGAAGCCCTCGACCATGTACTGCTTCACGGACCCCCTGGTTTGGGTAAAACAACACTTGCTGCAATTATTGCAAATGAACTGGGAGTAAATTTAAGGGTTACATCAGGTCCTGTCCTTGATAAACCCGGCGACCTTGCCGGCCTTCTGACCAATCTTGAAACAGGTGACGTACTGTTTATTGATGAAATTCACAGACTTAGTCCTGTCGTGGAGGAATATCTGTATTCTGCCATGGAGGATTTTCAGATCGACATTATGATCGATAAGGGACCAAGTGCAAGGTCTGTGCAGCTTTCGCTGAACAGATTCACGCTTATAGGTGCAACAACGCGGTCAGGCTTGCTTACAAGTCCGCTGCGTGCCAGGTTCGGAATAAAATTTCATCTGGAATATTATGACCAGGAAATCCTTACCGGGATAATTAAAAGATCGGCAGGGATACTGAATATAAAAATCGATGATAACGCTGCTTCCGAAATTGGACGCAGAAGCCGGGGTACTCCAAGGATAGCAAATGCACTGCTTAGAAGGATACGTGATTTTGCCCAGGTGAGAGGAACTGGAAATATAGATCTTTCCATTACTAAATATGGCTTAAATGCACTTAACATAGACCAGCACGGTCTCGACGAAATGGACAACAGGATTCTCTCGGTGATAATAAATAAGTTCAGCGGAGGTCCGGTTGGCTTAAATACAATAGCCACAGCTGTTGGGGAAGAAAGCGGAACCATTGAAGAGGTCTATGAGCCATTTCTTATAAAGGAAGGCTTCCTGAAAAGAACACCAAGGGGCAGGGAGGCAACAGAACATGCTTACAAACACCTGGGACTGGTTTTCAGGCCCGAAAAGGGTGCCACACTTTTCTGATAAACAAACTGTCAGTTAAATACGTTACTGATCTTCAGAAGGCCTCTCTTATTCAGTATTTTGATCTTACGTCCGTTAAGTTCTACGAGTCCGTCAGCCTTAAATTCCGATAACAATCTTATAACTGATTCTGTGGCTGTTCCAACAATATTGGCAAGCTCTTCACGGGTCAGGGAAATACGGAGGATATTGTTCTCATCAAGGCCAAAATCTTCAACAAGTAAAAGCAATATTTCTGCAAGTCGTTCACGTACAGTCTTTTGCGCAATGTCGGTTATAAAGGAATTTGCTTCACCAAGCTCGTGACAGGCCAGTTTAAGCAGCTCATGAGCAAATGTGGAATTTGATTTCACAAGAGAAATAAGGATTTCAGCAGGAATAAAACAAACCTGACAATCTTCAATTACTTTAGCCGAGGTACATGCCAGCTCATTGCTTAACACGCTTCGGTATGCTATGATATCACCCGGTTTTGCAAAGCGAATGATCTGTTCCTTCCCGTCCAGGCCTGTCTTAAATACTTTAATGATACCTTTATGAATGCAGTAAAAACCACTTATACGGCTTCCTTCACTGTAAAGGAGGTCTCCCCTTTTAAACAGCCTGAATTCCTTCTCAAAGTTTATCAGATCGGTTTCTTCACGACCAAGATGACGGAAAATGGTTCCATTTTCATATGAACATTTGTCACACAGCGGAACAGGCACTTCTTGTTGTTTCATAGCTCTTTGGCAATAAACATATTACAGAACAACAATAAGAAATTATAAATTGTTCAAATTCCTAAAAAGCAGTACTGAACTGTTGAAGGAATCTGATATCATTCTCAAAATACAGGCGCAGATCATTGATCTGATATTTAAGCATTGCAGGCCTTTCAATGCCCATCCCGAACGCAAAACCTGTATATTTTCTGCTGTCAATATCGCAGGCTTCAAGAACAGCCGGATGCACCATTCCGCAACCGAGTACCTCGAGCCAGCCCGTATATTTACAAACGTTGCATCCTTTTCCGCCACAGATTGTGCAGTTTACGTCCATTTCGGCCGATGGTTCGGTAAAGGGAAAATACGAAGGACGCAGACGTATCCTTGTGTCTTTTCCATACATCTCCCGGGCAAAAAACAATAATGTCTGTTTCAGATCGGCAAAAGAGACATTTTCATCGATATAAAGACCTTCAACCTGGTGAAAAATGCAGTGGGCTCTTGCGGAAATTGCCTCATTTCTGAATACCCTTCCGGGAGAAATGGTACGGATAGGCGGTTTCTGCTTCTGCATGACCCTTACCTGGACCGAAGATGTATGCGTTCGCAGAAGAATGTCATCAGGGCTGGAATCTTCCTCCGAATTTCGTGAAATGTAAAATGTATCCTGCATGTCACGGGCAGGATGCTCCGGAGCGAAGTTAAGTTTTGTAAAAACATGATCGTCATCTTCTATCTCCGGACCTTCGGATACTGTAAAACCTATACGGCTGAAAATGCTTATGATCTCATTTCTTACTATGGAAATCGGATGACGGGTACCGCTGAAATAAGGAAAAGCTGGACGCGTGAGATCACCCGAAAGATTTCCGGAGCCGGCATCAGACAGATTAGATTTGAGTAAGCTGAGCCTATCGAGAGCGGTTTGCTTGAGTAAGTTAAGTTTTTGTCCAAGTTCCTTCTTTTCAGCAGGAGGTACATTGCGAAACTCTTCAAAAAGAACAGAGACGATACCTTTTTTACCAAGATACTTTATTCTGAACTTCTCAAGCTCTTCAGGATTGCTGATCTTTGCACCGGCTATCTCTTTAAGAAGGTCGTTTATTTTGTCGATCATTGATTTATTTGTTGATATTTTTGAATAATCAGCGGCCTTCAATTTTTACTTTCAGGATCTTTACATCTGTCAGCGGTCTGTCGGAAGCATCTGTTTTTACCCCGGAAATCTTGTCTACAACCTCCATACCCTCAAGAACTTCTCCAAAAACAGTATAAGTTCCGTCGAGACGAGGAACACCTCCTTCACTTTTGTACACAACTTTCTGATTTTCAGGTATTTTATATTCAGGATTTGTGGTAAGATATTCAAACATACTTACCGCCGCTTTTTCCTGTATCTCTCCGGCGGATAGAATTGTAGCGGATTGTTTCAGACTGTCTTCAATATGCCTGATTATCATATTGAACATTGCCTGTTTTATATTGCTGTTTATCCTTTGTTCTGCCAGCTCCAATTCTTCATCGTTAAGCTTTTCTCCCTGAACGATATAAAAATGAGTACCCGATGATCTCATTTCAGGATTTACGTCATTACCCTCCCTGGCTGCGGCAAGGGCTCCTCTTTTATGAAAAAGCGCAGGATTAAATTCCGATGGGATTGTATAGGTGTTAAGCGAATCGGCAGAAGAAGGAAGAGAAATACTTCTTGTTGACGGATCACCGGCCTGTATCATAAAGTTATTTATTACACGATGAAAGGAAATACCATCGTAAAAGCCTGAAACAACAAGTTTTATGAAATTGTCGCGATGCACGGGTGTTTCATCGTATAATCTGAGCTTTATGTCACCATGAGTGGTTTTCATCAGAACAACAGTGTTTTCATTACCACCGGGTGCACTGCACGATAAACCTAAAAGTAAAACCGAGCAGACAATAGTCCGACAAAGGATTTTGTTCATCAATAGACTAAATTGGTTAATATTGCCGTATAAATCTGAATGCAAAGATATTTAACTTTGCGCGATCAGAAAAGAAAAAGTGAACGAAGTCAGAACACTTGCAAAACAAACAGCCGTTTACGGTTTTGGGACTATTATCCCCCGCTTCCTGAATTACGGTGTAATGACGTTCTTTTATACAAGGATATTCACGAAAGCTGAATATGGAATTGTGACTGAGCTTTATGCCTGGATGGTTTTGCTCCTTATTGTGCTTACATACGGAATGGAAACAGGTTTTTTCAGGTTTTCCCAGAAAACAGAAAATTTCGAAAAAGTATATAGCACCTCTCTTATCAGCCTATTCTCAACCTCAACACTTTTCGTCCTTCTGGTCTGCATGTTTATCAAGCCGCTGGGAATCCTGCTGGATTATCAGGAGCGACACGACTTTATAAGGATGTCGGCAATGATAATTGCAATAGATGCATTTACTGCAATACCATTTGCCAGGCTGCGTAAGGAAAACAAAGCATTTATTTTCAGTTTGATCAAGACAGTCAATGTTATCATAACAATTGCTGTGGTTCTGTTCCTTCTTCTGGTGGCGCCGGGAATCTGGGAAAAAAGCAATGGCTGGTTCAGGAACATTTACAATCCAGAGTACAGAGTTGGATATGTTTTTGTGGCGAACCTGGTTGGAAGTATCTCAACAGTGATAATGCTGCTGCCCTACATTGTGAAAATTAAACCGGTTTTCGATGCATCCGTATGGAAAAGAATGATAGGATACTCATTTCCACTGCTGATCGCCGGACTTAGCGGCTCGATAAATGATGCTCTTGATAAGGTTATCATGAGACGGATAATAGGCAGCGAGACAGGACTTGAAACCGTTGGTGAATATGGTGCAGGATATAAAATAGCTGTCCTGATGGCACTCTTTATTCAGATGTTCAGGTTTGCTGCAGAGCCATTCTTTTTTGAAAGGGCAAAAAAGGAAAATGCCAAGGAAACATATGTGTACGTAATGAAGTATTTCGTTATAGTAATGCTATTGATATTCCTGGGAATAAACCTGTATATTTCTGGAATTCAGTACATTATTGGTCCGATATTCAGGGAGGCAATCGTTGTTGTACCAATTGTCAGTATGGGCTACCTGCTTTACGGAGTTTATGTTAATCATAGTATCTGGTATAAACTGAACGACATGACACGGTATGGCATTTACATTACAATGGCGGGTGCCGTTGTCACCATACTGATAAATGTCTTTCTCATAAATGTTTACGGATACATGGCTTCAGCATGGGCTCATGTTGCTTCCTACGGGTTAATGATAGCTCTTTCATTTGCTTTTGCCTCAAAACATTATAAAATTGATTACCACATGGAACAGCTTATACCTTATTTTGTTTTGGCTGTAGGTATGGTTTTATTTGCAAGAGTGATAAATTACAGGAACCTTGCTGTTGAACTGACGGTAAATAGTCTGATGATTATAATATTTATAGCATACTCACAGTTGCAGGATAAGTTGCTGAGTACCTTATTCAGGAGAAAATAGTGAAACACAATATGAATTAATATAATAACCAGCATAAGACAATACTGTAGAAAAAGTAAAAACTCATAAAGATCCGGGAGATTAATGAAGAAGCCTGGTGCAATTTAACAAATGAAAAAGCATAAAATTGAATATCTTATAACGGCCGGCCTGATAGTGATTATAATTATTGCAGCATGCGGGCGGCGAAATTTCCCATTGAAAACAGCAGAGAAAAAATACCGGCCATTCGATACTGCTGCATTCGATTATGTATTCGTCGAAGCTTTGAGAAATAAGTTAATGGGGAACGGCGGCGAAGCTCTGAAGCTTTTTGAACAGGCCTCAAAAATGAACCCTGGCAGCGATGCAGTGTGGTTTCAGATGGCTCAGATCTTAAACGCATCCGGCAATAGGGCTGATGTTAAAAAATATGCCTTAAAAGCATATGATATAGACAGCAGTAATTTCTGGTATATGATGATGCTTGCAGGAACATATTACGCAGAGAAGAATATAGACAGCGCTATAGTATTCTATGAAAAGGCTGTAAATAAATTTCCTGAGAGGGAGGAATTGAAGATCACTCTTGCAAATCTGTATTCGGAAGGGAGTAAATATGAAAGTGCTGCAGCTATTTTTGAAGAGCTGGATAAAAGATATGGTGTAAATAAAGCCTCCACACTTGGTTCTGTTAAAAACCTGATGTGGTCAGGAAAATGGGATGAGGCCCTCCTGAAGGCACAATCGCTCCTGGAACAGGACCCTGATGAAATACTCTTTAACGGACTACTGGCAGAAATTTACAGGGGTATGGGTCAACCTGAAAAGGCTGCTGATGTATATGGAAAATTAATTGAAAGAAATCCGGAGAATCCACAGATCCAACTGGCCATTTGTGATTTTCTGATTGAAGAAACGAAGTATGATGATCTGATGGGTATGCTGAATACAGTAATTCTGAATGAAAAGATTTCAAAGCAGGAAAAAATTTCATTAATGGCTGTAATTATAGAGAAACAGGACCTGGTTGAGGATTACAATAAGCAGATTGAACTGGCTTTAATGGTGCTGGAAGCTGCTTATCCTGAGGATCAGGTTATAACTTTACTGCGGCCTGAATTGTTGATTGCTTCAGGAAGACTGGACCAGGCTGCAGAGAAACTGGAGGCAGTGCTGAAGAAATACCCGGATAGCTATTACGCAGCAGAAAAACTAATGCTGCTTTATTATCAGGAAGGCCGTTTTGATGTTCTCGAGAAAAGAGGAGAACAATTATCCAGGACTTTTAACAGATCCTTTCTTGCAAAGATGCTTTATGCCGCAGCTGCATCGGAAAACGGTAGATTCGAAATCGCACTTGAAGAATTGAGGAAAGCCGATATTCTTGCAGGGAACGATGAAGAATTAAAAACACAGGTGCTGACACAAAGAGCCGACGTTTTTTACAGAATGAAAGATTTCGGGAAGGCATTTGCAACTTTTGAAGAGGCCCTGGCAGGACAGAAAAAGGATATAACTGTTTTAAATAACTATGCATATTTTCTGGCAGAGCAAAATTTGAAGCTGAAATATGCCGAAGAAATGGCCGAGAAGGTTATTGAAGAAGAAGGAGATAATCATACCTATCTGGATACCTATGCCTGGGTGTTATACAAAAGAGGAAAGGCAAGGGAAGCTGAAAGAATAATGAAAAGAATTCTTGAGGAAGGCGGAAGTGATGCCGAGTATTACGAACACCTGGGTTTTATAATGAGGAAAAGAAAGAATTGCAATGAAGCTGTAAAATACTGGGAAGAGGCCATGAAAATGGATAAAACCAAGGATTATCTGTTAAATGAAATAGAACAATGCGTAAAATAAGTTTCATAATATTGATAATCTATCTGATGTATGGTTGTTCTCCGGCCAGGAGGACAGGTATAACGGCCTCATTGCCTGAAGACATCAAAGAGGTGTATGCTGAACGGATTGCTGAAAATAATTTAACAAATAAGGATTTCAATATTTCAAGAGCAGATATTGAAATAAGTACTGCGAAAGGAAAGTCGACCCTGCTGGCATCACTAAGGTACAAGACCAACGGGAATTACCTCCTCAGTATCAGGTCACGGACAGGCATTGAAATTATGAGGCTTTATTGTTCGGAAGACACGATAATGATAAACGACAGGATAAACAGGAAATTATATAAGGGTTCAACGGAATATCTGCAGGCGAAGTACGGAATCTCGTTTGGTCTGATCCCGCTTATGCTGGGAGATATAGTGTTTGATTTATCTGAAAGGAATAAGATTATGTCATGCACCGGTGAAGGTAAAAAAAATGAGTACAGCATAAGTGAAAATACTGTTGAATATATCGCTGAATGCCTTAAGGGAAAATTAAAAAAGGCAAGAGTTAAAAGTTCAGCAGGTGCGGGAAGTATCATTATTGACTATAGCCGGTATATCAGTGATGATAAGAATATCTATCCTTCTCTAATAAGTTTGAAAGATGAAGACCAGAAAACGGTCCTGAATATGGAAATAAGAAGAATTTCTTTTGATACGGGCGAGCCTATAAGATTTATTAAAGGGGCAGGATATGAAGAGGTAATACTAAGATGAAAAAGAGCATTATCATATATTATCTGTTGTTTTTAATAACATCTGTCGGGCTGCAGGGACAAAGCAGGGCTGAACTTGAAGAGCAGAGAAAAAAAACACTCGAGGAAATAGCTTATGTAGATAATCTGCTTTCAGTTACAACAAAGGAGAAAAGCGAAAGCCTGAGCGCATTAAGGATGCTTAATAATAAGGTTAGGTTAAGGGAGAATGTTATAGAACAGATAAACAGCGAAATGGATTTACTGAATCAGAGGATCGAACTGAACAGGACAGCTGTGAGAATGATGGAAGAGGATCTCGAACTTATGCGTAAGGAGTATTCTGCTGCGATAGTAAATGCATACAGGGCCAGAAAGCTGAATCCGGATATTGTTTACATTATGTCAGCGAAGGACTTCAATCAGGGTTATAAGAGACTAAAATACCTCCAGCAGGTTTCCAGGATAAGAAGAACGGAGACGGAAATAATTTCAGAATTAATAAAGCTGATTGATGAATCGGAAGAAAGACTGGAGGCCGACTTTCAAAATTTATCCTTACTGAAAATAAGAGAATTACAGCAAAGGAACCTTCTTTCAGGTGAGCAGAACAGGAGGTCGCGAATGGTCAGAAATCTGACTGCAAAGGAAAAACAACTACAACAGGATCTGGAACAGAAGAAAAAAATAGCTCAACGACTTGAAAAGGAACTTGCACGACTGATTGAGGAGGAGAAAAAGAGAAGCAGGCTGGAAACCCTGACACCGGAACAGAGATTAACAGGCGACGACTTCAGAAGCAATAAAGGAAAATTACCCTGGCCTGTGGAAAAGGGTGTTATTACATCAAAGTTCGGAACACACCAGCATCCGGTTCTTAAATATGTTACAGAAAAGAATGACGGAATAGATATTACAAGTACCGGTATTACAAAGGCAAGAAGTGTTTTTAAGGGTGAGGTAAGTACTATTACAGCAATACAGGGTGCTAATATGACTGTTATTATCAGACACGGAAATTTTCTGACCGTATATAATAATCTGATAAATGTCAAAGTGAAAAGAGGGGATATTGTTCAGACAAAGCAGGAGATAGGTGAGGTTTTTGCGGATCCTGGAGAAAGCAATAACTGTACAATTAAATTCATGATATTTGAACAGAAATTTCTGGACCCCGAACAATGGATTGCAAAAATTTAAAGATCATTGAAACAATTTTACTTTTAGGGGAGTATAAAGATGATGCATTTGGAGGAGATGATTAAAAATATAAAGATTGAATCTAAGGTATCAAACCTTGGTATTGTTGAAAACGCAGTTGATTCGATTACCAGGGAAGCAGGTATTAGTGCAGACTGCTATGGGAAAATACTTGTGTCGGTAATGGAAGCTGTCAATAATGCTATAATCCATGGAAACAAGCAAGACACTAATAAATTTGTTGATGTAAGTATTAAGGTGGATGGTGATTTGCTGGAGGTTACCGTAACTGATGAGGGAAGCGGGTTTAAACCTGGAAGTGTTCCGGATCCTACCAGACCTGAGAATATTGAAAATGTAAACGGAAGAGGAATATTTCTGATGAAAAAGCTAACGGATGAAATAGAATTCAATAAGAAAGGAAACAGGGTCAGAATGAAATTTAAAAATATATTGACTTGAAGCACAGGATTTATTATGACAATGTAAAATACAGAATTAAAAAGAGTAAAAAAACTCTTGATCTGATAGAAAAGGCCATCAATGGAGAGTTAAAAACTTCTGATGGCCTTTCATTTATTATAACTACAGATGAGGAACTATTAAAAATAAACAGGGAATTCCTGGGGCATGATTATTATACAGATGTTATAGCATTTGGAGAAAGTTGCAGCAACAAGGTATCAGGTGAAATATATATATCGGCCGATACGGTAAAAAGAAACGCCTTAAACTATAAAGTTAGTTTTAGCGAAGAAATGTTCCGGGTCATGATTCATGGAGTACTTCACATATGCGGTTATGATGATCATACGGAGAAACTGCAAAGCGAAATGAAGAGAATAGAAGATAGATGGGTGAATGAATGGAAAAAGCAGATATGGAGTTCAAATATGATATTATAGTCGTGGGCGGAGGACACGCAGGATGTGAAGCAGCATTCGTGGCAGCGAAAATGGGTGCCAGGACGCTGCTGATTACTATGGACATGATGAAACTTGCCCAGATGTCGTGTAATCCGGCTATGGGTGGTATTGCAAAAGGTCAGATTATAAGGGAAATAGATGCTCTTGGAGGAATGAGCGGGCTAATCACAGACAGAAGTATGATACAGTTCAGGATGCTGAACAGATCCAAGGGACCAGCTATGTGGAGTCCGCGTGCCCAATGCGACAGGATGATGTTCTCAGCTGAATGGAGAAAGGCTGTTGAAGGAACACGCGGCTTGCATATATGGCAGGAAGAGGCAAAGAAGATTATTCTTGAAGGAAAAATGGTTGCCGGCGTTGAGACTGTATATGGTACCAGGTTTTATGGCAAGGCCGTTATACTTACAAATGGAACTTTCCTTAATGCTGTTATGCATATAGGTTTCAATACAATGAAAGGAGGACGGGCCGGTGATGCAGCCTCATACGGTTTAAGTGATCAGCTTGCTGAGATTGGGTTTACTGTTGAAAGGATGAAAACTGGAACAAGCGCCAGGATTGACGGCAGAACTGTGCGGTTTGAGGAAATGACAGAGCAAAAAGGTGATACGGAGCGAAGAACCTTTTCCTATTTAAGTAAACCTTTCAGCATAGAAGAACAAAGGAGCTGCTTTATTACACATACAAATGAAGAAGCTCATGAAGAACTGAGAAAAGGATTGGAATACAGTCCATTATTCAAGGGAGTTATTAAGGGAAGAGGACCCAGATATTGTCCCAGTATTGAAGATAAAATTGTAACATTCAAAGAGAAGGAAGCACACCAGTTATTCATTGAACCGGAAGGTAAGGATACAATAGAATATTACGTCAACGGATTTGCAAGTAGTTTACCCCTGGAGGCCCAGCTTAAGGCGCTCAGGAAGATCAGGGGACTAAAAGATGTGGAAATATTCAGACCTGGATATGCAATAGAATATGATTTTTTTCAGCCAACCCAGTTAAAGCACAGCCTTGAGACCAAAAGAATATCTAATCTGTATTTTGCCGGACAGATAAATGGCACAACAGGATATGAGGAAGCCGCGGCCCAGGGTCTGATAGCGGGCATTAATGCTGTTAATAAAATACGGGGAGAAGATGAGTTTATACTTCGAAGGGATGAAGCCTATATAGGAGTTCTGATTGACGACCTTGTAACTAAAGGCGTAGATGAACCTTACAGGATGTTTACCTCGAGAGCAGAATACAGGATTCTATTGAGGCAGGATAACGCTGACGAAAGGCTTACGAATAAAGGTCATAAGATTGGTCTGGCTGAAGATGAAAGACTTAAAAAGTTAAGAGAAAAAGAGAAGGATATAGAAGAAGTGTTGAAATTTATTGAGGGGAAGAGTGTTGAACCGGGAGATATAAACAAATGGCTTGAGGATAAGGGAACTTCAGTAATAAAACAGAAACTGAAGCTTGTTAATATTGCATTACGTCCGCAAATTAAGCTCGGGGATTTATTAGAATTGTTTCCGGAGGGAAAGGAAATAATTAAAAGAACTGAAGAAAGACACAAGGAGATTTTAGAGTCTGCAGAGATCAAAATAAAATATGAAGGATATATTAAGAGGGAGAAGGTGATTGCTGAAAAGATAAAGAGATTAGAGGAACTAAAAATACCAGAAGAGATTCAATATGAAGAATTGTTGTCTATTTCGACAGAGGGAAGACAAAAGCTAATGAGGATAAAGCCTGCTACAATAGGTCAGGCTTCACGCATTAGCGGAGTATCACCTTCCGATATAAATATGCTTTTAATGTTTATGGGAAGATAGTACTGTTCCACGTGGAACAAATTTATATAAAGTTAATTTTGAAAATAATTTGTTTTGAGGTTGTATATACAAGAAATGGAATGCAATGGAAATAAAGGGTAGGCTGATAGACATACATGCAAGGGAAATATTTAATTCGGTTATAAGCATTAATGGAGGAAGGATTGCGGGGATAGAAAGAAGCGTAAATGAAGTTCCTGAGTATTATATAATGCCCGGATTGATAGATGCGCATGTACATATTGAGAGTTCAATGATAAGTCCGGGTTCATTTGCAATGGCAAGTGTTCCACATGGAACAATTGGAGTTGTTTCTGATCCCCATGAAATTGCTAATGTCATGGGTATGGAAGGAATAGAATTCATGCTTGAAGATGGAAAGAAAACACCATTCCACTTCTGGTTTGGAGCTCCTTCATGCGTCCCTGCAACGGAGCTTGAAACAAGCGGGGCAAAAATAGGACCTGAGGAGGTAGAAGCACTTTTAAAAAGGGATGAAATAAAATTCCTTGCTGAAATGATGAATTTTCCGGGAGTCATAAACGGAAACAGTGAAGTTATTGCTAAGCTCGCACTGGCTGAAAAATACGGAAAGCCGGTTGACGGTCATGCCCCGGCACTTACAGGAGAGGTACTCAGAAAATACATATCTGCGGGAATAAGCACCGACCATGAATGCAGCTCAGTAGAGGAAGCAATTGAAAAGATAATACTAGGAATGAAGGTAATTATAAGAGAAGGAAGCGCCGGGAGAAACCTGGCCGCCCTTAAAAGTCTCTATAATGATTATCCGGATATGATTATGCTGGGCAGCGACGACATACACCCTGAAATGCTGAGGGAGCGACACCTCGAAAAACTTATAGCTCAGCTTATTGACGAGGGGTATAATATTTTTGATGTTATCAGAAGTGCCACAGTAAACCCCGTTGAGCATTATAAGCTGGATGCCGGGATACTGAGGACAGGAGATCCGGCAGACTTTATTATTGTTGATGATCCGGAAAGAATGAATGTAATTGAGACATGGATCATGGGCGAAAAAGTATTTGACCGTGGAAAGGTATTTTTCGATTATAAACCAGCTGAACCGCTGAATAAATTCAACTGCAGCAAGCTTTCAAAAATTGAAATTACTGTTCCTCAGCAGAAGAATGAAATGAGAGTTATTGCTTCTTTCGACGGGGAGTTATTTACAAAAGAGTTGCTGTATGAACCCACACCGGGTGACTTAGTGGAATCCGACATTAATGAAGACATTCTCAAGATAGTTGTAAAAGACCGGTACAATGATGCACCTCCGGCTGTGGGCTTCATTAAGGGCTTCAGCCTGAAGTCCGGAGCCTTCGCTTCATCGGTGGCACACGACAGTCATAATATCATTGCTGTTGGTACGTCGGATGAGGATATACTTCTGGCAATTAATGAAATAGTCCGGATAAAGGGAGGACTTTCGGTTTGTGATAGAGGCCTGGTAAATTCCCTTCAGCTTAACATAGCCGGCATTATGTCAAACCGTCCGTGCGGCGAGGTCGCAGATGATTACGAGCGACTGTCAGAACAGGTTAAAAAGATGGGCTGTTCTATGTCAGCACCTTTTATGACCCTTTCGTTTATGGCCCTTCTGGTCATACCCGAGCTCAAAATAAGTGACCGGGGACTGTTCGACGGAAACAGGTTTCAGTATGTGCCTTTATTTGTTTAAGAATAACCGGATAAGTTGCCTGACTATCAGGACCTTGGTAATTCATTAGTAAACAAAAAAATACGGCGCAGCTAATTTAGCCGTAAGACCACACACTACTCATCTCTCACCTCTATTTCCTATATTTGCGTTATGCCTCAGGATCCGGATGTAATATTGTCCCAGCTTCCCCATAAGCCTGGTGTTTATCAGTTCATCGATGTAACAGGCACTATCATATATGTCGGCAAAGCAAAAGACCTCAGGAAAAGAGTTTCTTCATACTTTTCAAAAAACCAGACGGGAAAGACCAGGGTGATGCTTAACAGGGCAACATCGGTGAAGCATATTGTAGTCGATACAGAATCAGATGCTCTCTTACTTGAGAACAACCTAATTAAAGAACATCAGCCCAGATATAATATCCTTTTAAAAGACGATAAAACATTCCCATGGATATGCATTAAAAACGAACCTTACCCAAGAGTATTCAGTACGCGGAACACGCCACGGGACGGTTCATCATACTTCGGTCCCTATACCTCGGCACTGATGGTAAAAACGCTTCTGGAACTAATCAGACAGTTATTTAAATTGAGGACATGCCCCTACAATCTCTCTGATGAAAATATTGCTTCAGGAAAATTTAAGGTATGCCTCGAATATCATCTTGGTAATTGCAAAGGCCCATGTGTAGGATTACAGGATGCTCAGGACTATGATGAATCGGTCAGACAGATCAGGAATATCCTCAGGGGTAATATCTCAACGGTACAGAATCACCTTAAAGCTCTTATGCTGAAATATTCTGGTGAAATGCGCTTCGAAGAAGCCCAGACAATAAAGGAGAAGACCGACATACTTGCAAAATTCCGGAGTAAATCAACCGTCGTAAACGCTTCGGTTAAAAATGCCGACGTGTTCGCGATTGAACAGGATGGGGAAAACAGCTACATCAATTACCTAAAAATTGTGGAAGGTGCTGTAGTACAGACATATACACTGGATATGAAGAGCAGGATAGACGAAGATGTAAAATCCCTCCTGGGCTTTGCCATAACTGAGATAAGGCACAGATTATCAAGCGATTCTAAAGAAATAATTGTCCCGTTCAAACCCGATATTTTATCAGAAAAAATAAAATACACCATTCCCTCCCGGGGCGACAAGCTTAAGTTGCTTGAACTGGCGAGGAGAAACGCCCTGTATTACAAATTCGAGCAAAAGAAGAGAAGAGAGGAAATACTTAAAACCGACAGAACCCGCAAAAACCTGGAACAGCTGAAAAAAGACCTTCATATGGCTCAAATGCCTCTTCATATTGAATGCTTCGACAATTCAAACATTATGGGAACCAACCCTGTAGCTGCATGTGTGGTTTTCAGAAATTCAAGACTCAGTAAAAATGAGTACCGCCATTTTAATGTTAAAACAGTGGATGGCCCCGATGATTATGGCTCAATGGAAGAAATAGTGTTCAGACGTTATAAAAGGATTACAGGGGAGAAAAAAGCCCTTCCTCAGCTTGTGGTGATAGACGGGGGTAAAGGTCAGCTTTCCGCGGCAATGAAGAGCATCAGAAAACTGGGTCTGGAAGACAAGATAACCGTTATTGGGATAGCAAAGAAACTTGAAGAGATATTTTTTCCAGGTGACTCCGTTCCTCTTTATCTCGATAAAAATTCAGTAAGCCTGAAAATAATACAACAGATCAGGAACGAAGCACACAGGTTTGGGATAAGCTTCCACCGCGACAAAAGATCTGCTTCCATGACCAGATCCGATCTGGACCTTATAAAAGGTATCGGACCTAAAAGCAGGGAGCTGTTATTTAAAGAAATCGGATCAGTGGAAAAAATAAGAAATACCTCAAAGGAGGATCTTGAAAAACTTATCGGCCGGCACAAAACAGAAATCCTTCTAAGGTCGCTCTGAAAATCATCCGGATTCACATGTGGAGCGATAAATCAATAAACCTGTGTAAATAATTATAATACAGTTGTTTATTAGTAATTTAACCGGGCTTTAACCCTCCGAGGATAAAGAATTTGCTGTACGATGGTCAGTACCCCGTAAAAATTATGACCAGGAAAGCCCGGAATTAGAATATATTAAAAGAATAGTCGAAAATTCAGAATCGACGCTTCTCTTTGAAAATTAGAAATACGGGTAAATAATTATTTAAAATAATTCTAAAAAAGAGAAGGGATACAATTTTGCCTGAAGAAACCGGAAAGATTTAAGACATTAACCAATCCCCCGGGTTTTCAAAAATAAATCACGCTGACGGGTCAGCTTCTTTTTCACCTGTTCAAAGGTAAGTTCGGGCTCTCTGATCATCACCGGCCAGTAATTCAGATCTGCATCTTCGAACCAGGTAAGGCTTTTAAGAGCATGAGCATTATTCCGCAAGTTGTATTTTGTGCTGAAGAATCCCAATATCTCACCAAATGAGTACTTTTCCAGAAGAAAATAGATATCGATGAAATCTTTTACCCGGGTGCCGTCACCGGAAATAGCATTTACCTTCATAGCAGCAATGTCTTCAATTGAAGCTATCCTGATCGCTTCAATAACTGACGGAACCTTTACATCGGGATATTTATGGGCAATGAAGTCGATTCGAACATTATTAATTGATCCTTTAAGAGTTGAGAGTGCCTGAAAGTTCATCCTGAAGCCGTAATTGTTTTCGAGATATTCAAGCAGTAATTGAACATCAAATTCCGATTTTGTGAAAAGATCAATGTCTTCTGACTTTCTGTGTCCCAGATGAAGCGCAAGGGCTGTTCCTCCGGCAAGTATGAAATTGCCAAGAGAAGGATCCTTCTGAAGTTTCTGTATCAGGCTGAATAATTCTGTGCTGACTGCTTCTTTCTGTAACATCTGAATTCTTCCTTTGGGATTTGGAGTATCTCGCTGGCAAACTGAAGGGTTTTATCGTCAAGGATTCCGGCATTCACTATCTCTTTCTTTATAACAGTGGTTCCGTACCGGCTGAAAATAAATTTCAATTCTTCCAGGTTGCCCAGAGAGAAAACTCTTTCAATAATGATCCGGCGGTTGGTTTCAGGATTCAGGCGGGAAAGATCAATATCCCAGAAAAGTATGTCCCTGACGGGGATTTGCATGTTTGTTAATTCATTAGTCCCTAAACAATAAAGATAATAAAAATTTACGGGATCTGAGGTTGAAAGATCCGATTTTTTAACTGAATATGTAGTAGTTGAAGGAGATTCCTTGTCCCCGCCGGAGCGGGACTAGGAATGACAGTGTTTCTTTGGAGTAATGGGAAAAGAAACGGTTCAGGAAAGAAAAAGCAAGGGTCAGCCACGAAGGAGCAGGGTGATTCCGTTTCCTGACAACTCCTTCTCCAGTGACTCTGCGTAGGAAAGATGAATAGCCTTCATGCCCGATGATTCCGCCGACCTGACATTTTCTTCGATGTCGTCGATATAAAGACATTCTTCGGCAGCCAGGCCATAACGATCGAGCAGGATTTTGTAAATTTCAGGATCTGGTTTTGAATGCCTGACCTCTGCAGATATTATGCCTCCGTCGAAATATTTGAAAAAATCGTACCTGTTTTTTGTATCACTGAAAAACTCCAGGGGGAAATTGGAAAGATAATATAGCCGGAAACCTTCTTTTTTAAGCTCAGGAAGGAGTTTTATGTTATCGGTGAGTGGAAATATGATCTCCTGACACAGGTCGAACAGGGAGGCTATCTGATCCCTTGTGATTGATGAAGAGGAAGCCATAAGATCAATTGCTTCTGCACGTGTGATATCGCCGTTATCAAGGCTGTGCCAGTGAGAGCTCCTGAAGACAGAATCGACAATAATTTGTACGCTCTCTGCTTCATATCCCGCTTTCAGGAGATATTCACCCGGTTTCCAGCTGATAAGGACATTCCCGATGTCAAACACCAGATTCCTGATCATCTCAGTGATTCTTCATGCTTATCGGCTGACCCGTGGCTTCCAGGACATTCCACCATAGTTCTCCCTCCACGTCGATTTTCTTTCTCTGACGGACAGCCATCGGGATTGGAAGAAGTGTAAACTCATTGTTCCAGTATCCAACCACAAAATCAGTTTTGCCTGCCAGAGCGGCATGAACGGCATTTTGTCCAAGAAGGCTGCAGAATTTGCTGTCGTTGGGATTAGCAGGAGCACTTCTGATGATATAACTGGGGTCGATATATTTTATTGAATAGGGAAAATTCTTGGCGTCGAATTCTTCCCTGATCTTTTCTTTCAGATAAATCCCGATATCCTTGTGTTTTACATTTCCGGAAGCATCCATCTCGCTTTCCCTGTTCTCAAAGAGATCCTGGCCAGCACCTTCAGCCACCACAACCACTGCATGATGCTTTGCTTCAAGTCGTTTGCGCAGCACTTTCAGGAAGCCCCTGGGACCGTACAGGTCGAAACTTATTTCGGGTACCAGCACGAAGTTAACTTCCTGTGTTGCCAGTGAGGCACTGGCTGCAATGAAGCCGGAGTCGCGACCCATAAGTTTGACGATGGCTATTCCGTTATAAGCTCCCTGGGCTTCATTATGGGCATTTCTGATAATGTCGTTGGCAATCGAAAATGCCGTTTCGAATCCGAATGATTTCTGGATCAGGTCAATGTCATTGTCAATGGTTTTTGGGATTCCGGCGACAGCAATCTTCAGTTTCCTGTTCTGTATCTCTTCGTGAATGGCATGTGCCCCGCGGAGGGTTCCGTCACCGCCTATACAGAAGAGTACATTAATATTCATTATCTCCAGTGTATCCACTATCTTACCCACATCCTGGTTGCCGCGCGAAGTACCCAGTATAGTTCCGCCTGCATTGTGGATGTCACTCACCATTTCGGGTGTGAATTCAATAACTTCATGATTATAATCTGAAACAAGGCCGGCATAACCATATTTGAAACCCATTATCCTGCTTATTCCATACCTGTAACAGAGTTGATTTACAATACTACGTATGACATTATTCAGTCCCGGACAGATTCCTCCACAGGTCACTATGCCAACCTTAGTTTTAGCAGGTTCAAAAAAGATATTCTCTTTCGGACCTGCTTTTTCGAATGAAACAGGAGTAAGGCCCGACTGCATACATGTGTTGTAGTATGAGAGATCATTGTCGTAGATGATCCTGTCATTGTCATCGACAAATTTGTAAACAGGACTGTCTTCCCTCTGACTTTGTTTCAAGGGAGAAACAACGTTTCCTTTCCCAAGCGTTGAAACAAGAAAATCCTCATATTTCATAATTCAGGTAATGAAAATTCATAATAATTTACAGAAGCTCCCCGGCCATAAAGCTCAAAGTGCCTGCTGGGTCCCGGGACAGCAAATTTAGTTAATTTTTTAAATGATTGGCAAATAAGAAATTGTATTGCCCGGCCAAAAATCAGGCGGCAGTGGATTGTGCTTCAGATTATTCTTTTTATTCTTCCTATAAGTCCGCTTTCCAGCATGACCTTGATTCCGTGAGGATGAGTGGGTGCGGTAGTAAGAACTTCTTTTACTTTCCCTCCTGTCAGTTTACCGGTACGCTTGTGTTCGGTAAGTTCAACCATTACTCCAATCCCCGGCCTGACATCTGCCCTTCGTGTTCCGTCCATTGTATCAACGTAATTAATGTTCTTAAATGTCCCCATTGTAAAAATTGAGATCACAATGATAAAAATAAATCATCATGAATGTTCCTTAAAAATGATTAAAAACTGAAAATAATTGACAGAAGAAAGATCTCCGGTGATTTATCCTCTTGTACCTCTGACTTTTAATGGTATTGAATAGAACCCCTTGCTTGCCGTAATAAAAAGTGTTTTCAGATTTTTACCTCCAAAACACACGTTTGCTGTCCAGTTTTCTGGTACCGGAATATTTCCCAGTCGTTTTCCCGTTTTATCAAATACCGTAACGCCTTTTCCGGTAAGATATAGATTTCCTTTTGAATCGATTGTCATACCGTCGGAGCCAAGTTCACAGAAGAGAGTTTTGTCTGAAAGAGTACCATCGCGATTAACAGTGTATGACCAGGTTTTGTTTCCTCTTATATCAGCCACATATAAGGTCTTGCCATCCGGGGTTCCAACTATTCCATTAGGTTGCACAAGATCATCAGCAACTGCAATGATATTTTTATGATCGGGTGACATGTAGTACACGCGCATTTTTTCCTGGGGCATTCCGGTGTGGTCCCACCAGGCACGCCTGTAAAAAGGGTCGGTAAAATATATGCTTCCGTCAGGTGCTATCCAGAGGTCGTTGGGGCCGTTAAAAAGCTTACCTTCAAAACCTTCGGCGATAACGTCAACTTCTTTACCGGGAGATATCCTCCACAGTTCATTTTTTTCATCGGCACACGACCACAGATATCCTTTGCTGTCGAAAGCCAGGCCGTTAGATCTGCCGCAGGGCTGCATAAAGACCGACAGTCCTGTTTTAAGGTTCCAGGCAAGTATCCTGTCGTTAGGCTGATCGGTAAAATAAACATTTCCCTTTCTGTCGGCTGATGGTCCTTCAGTAAAGATAAAACCATCGGCCAGCTTTTCAACAAGTGCTCCATCCTTTATTACAGCTTCCAGTCCCTTATCCTGCGGGTAAAGAGGCATTCCACACAACACCAGCAGGGTGATAAAAATCAGCTGCTTTCCTTTCATTTCAGTAATATTAAATATTTTATTTCTGTTTTATCAGCCTGGAAAAGCCCTGTCAACTCTTTCAAAATAATTGTCAATCTGGCCCTGATTTTCAAAGCCTACGATAACCATGTCGACGGTACCAAGTCCAAGAACGAATTTTATTGCCTCGTCAATTTTGTCCGGATCATCGCGATAGCTTCCATTGCCGATGAGTTTCATTCCAATAACGCCTTTTCCGGAATCGTGGAGCTTCTTTATTACCGCAACGACGGTGGCCGGATCTTTTGAATCCATTGATACACCGAAAGGATTAATCCTCACATGTATCACGTCGACCCATGAGCTGGCGGCTGCAGCCTCGAGTGCCTGAAAGGAATGAACCGACACCCCGTGTGCACGGATAATGCCTTTAGCTTTAAGGTTTTCAAGTATGTCCATCTGCTTCTTCTGATCGTCGGTCCACGATCCGCTCATCATACAATGAAGCTGAACAATATCAATGTAATCCGTATTAAGCTCTTTACGAAAACGGTCAATAACAATGTCGGCATCAGGGCGCTCAGGTTCGGGAATGCCTCCCCTGAGAACCCAGATTTTTGATGTCAGTGTATATTTTTCCCGCGGAAAGCCTCCGAGAACCTTTGCAGCATAGGGATGAGTGCCGTAAGTGTCGGCACAGTCGAAAAACCTGATACCCTTTTCCCATGCATATCTGATTACCTCTTCAGCCACTCCGGCCCTGGTAATTGCCGATGAACGGTTTCCTCCGCTGAATCCGGTACCCATCCCGAGAAGGGTTGTTTTTATGCCTGTTTTGCCCAGGGTAATTTTCCGGAGGGCAGCAGGTTTATTCTTAATCACATTGCAGGCCGTTGAGGCTAAAGCGCTCCCGGATATTATAAGTCCGCTGGCAGAAGCCAGGGTTCCGACGAACTTTCTTCTGGAAAGAGGTTTTTTGAACATAGCGGCTTATATTAATCATTAAACAGGAAAATATCTTTTAACAAATTAAATAATTTTTCCGCTCAGGTTCAACCCCGGCTTTCACTTTAACACATTTACAACCAAATGTGAAGGATAATTGTTCTCATGGTATATCCTGTGGGTTGCTTTCTGGAAATCTTCTTCAGAACATTTATAAATATTGACAAACTTCTGGGGATTCCTGTCGACCAGAGGAAACCACGAATTCTGAATTTGTATCATAATCCGGTGTCCTTTTTTGAAGGTGTGGGCAACATCGGGGATCTCATATTTCACCTGTGTTACCTTACCCGGAACAAATGGTTCGGGTTTCTCAAAGCTGTTACGGTATTTTCCCCGGAAGACTTCACCTCTGACAAGCATCTGATAACCCCCGAGAGGAACTTTGACGTTCTGATCCTTCTGCGCCCTGGTGTCGGGAGGGAACACATCAATAATCTTGACAATATAATCGGCATCGGTGCCTGTTGTTGATACATACAGATCGGCGGTTACCGGGCCGGTAAGGGTAATATCTTCGGTAAGAACATCTGTTTTATACACCATTACATCAGGCCGGCGTGAGGCAAAGCGCTGATCGTCAGTCATATAGGCTGCTGTCCTCGATGTGTGTACATCTTCTGTATAGGGTACCGGCTTCATTGGATCCGATACGTATTCAACAAAGCTGTTTTTTACAGATGGTGCAGAAAAAGAAACTGATCCGTTTGTATGCATATACAATTTTGTGGTAGTGGAGTTTGCCGGAGGCCATTTATCGAAATTCTTCCATTCGTTCGATCCTGTGATGAAGACAGAAGCTTCCGGGAAATCGCTGGTTACTTCATTTTTCAGATAGTGATTAAAAAACCTTAGCTCCAGTTCATGAAATGAGCTGTTGGCGTCCATGCCCCAGTAAATGTTTCCCAGGTTCTCAGCCTTTCCCGCAGCCCACTGGCTGTGCGACCAGGGACCCATTACAAGATAATTGTCGACACTCAGGGGATTTTGTGTTTCTATTGCCCTGTATGTATTTAATGCGCCGAAGAGATCTTCGGCATCGAACCATCCTCCTACTGTCATTACCGCAGGTTTGACATTTTTGAGATGCTGACGGGGATCCCTGGCTTTCCAGAATTCGTCGTAGTCGGGGTGCGAGAATGCGTCGTTCCAGAATTTGATACTGTCGCCGAAATATTTTGGTGCAATGTTTTTAACCGGACCTAGTGAAAGGAAAAACTCGTAATTGTCCGGTACAGACCATCTGAAACCCTGGTTACCTCTTCTTGTTGGTTCCGGCCGCGGCTGACCGAAGCTGTAATAAAACGGAAAGCAGTCGAGAACGAAAAAAGCGCCGTTATGGTGAAAATCATCACCTATGAACCAAGCTGTTACAGGAGCCTGCGGTGAAACAGCCTTAACTGCCGGGTGGGCGTCAATAATACCCATCGTTGAATAGAAGCCCGGGTATGAGATTCCGAAAATTCCGACATTGCCGTTATTGTTTTCGATGTTTTTTACAAGCCAGTCGACGGTATCCCAGGTATCGGTTGTTTCATCAGTAACCCTGTTGTTCTTTTTTTCAGGAATGTAAGGCCTTATATCCTCGAATATTCCCTCACTCATATAGCGACCCCTGACATCCTGAAACACCATAATATATTCCTCATCTGCATAACGGGTATATGCCTGAAGAAAATAATTATAGCTGTCGGGCCCTCCCGGCTCAATATTATATGGTGTCCGGTTCAGAAGTATCGGATGCTTTTCTGCACTGTTTCTTGGAATGTACACCGAAGTGAAAAGTTTAACCCCGTCGCGCATTGTAATGTATAATTCTCTTTTCTCATATTTTCTTTTCAATGCACTCTGGCTTCCCGGCGGTTCCTGTAAAGCTTTTCTTCCGAATGTGAGAGGCAGAGAGAGAGTATTCTGTTCGAGAGTGCCCTTAATTTCAGTATATGTGTCATTTACAGTCCCCGAATATTTGAGATTGGCAGCTTCGTATGCAAATGAAAAAGCAGGAAAACGAAATGAGTTTGAAGAAGTAGGCAGATTGAAAGCTCCCTGATCGGGGCTGTCCCAGGTCACTGTGTAAATTCCTTCCACCTCCTTGATATGGATGGAAAGTCGCAGCTCAAGTCCCTGTATATTGGCAGTACCATGCCAGTCGCCGACTATAGTCTGAGCCGGAACAAGGGATGTAAAAAGGAAAAAGAGCATGTAAAAGCTGAAAGCAGACTTCAGCAAAGAAGTTTTAATTATCATTTTCGTATAGATTATTGGTTAATATATTAAAAGACTCTGGTGATCTTCTTTGGCTGCATATACGGAACAAAATTTATTATAAACCAAGCCGGCTGATGAGATCACCTGGCGGCACGGGTCTTCCGTTCCTTGTAGCGACACCGGTTACACGTGCCCTGACAATCAATTTGTTGTCGGGGATCCTGTAAATATCCTGTAAGAATATGAGCCTTATATGGCCTTCTCTTTCGATGTTAAGTCTGATGACGAACCTGTCGTGGCTTCTCAGGGGAAATTTGTAATCTATTTCAACTCTGGTTACGATCAGGTCGACGCCCTCTTCATGAAGCCGGGCGAAGCTTATACCCCGGGTTATCAGGAATTCGTGCCTGGCGTGTTCAAGATAGTGCTGATAGTTGGCATTGTTTACAACACCCTGTATGTCACATTCATAATCCCTTACGGCCAGTTCAATGCTGAAGGCGTAATTTTTAGCGTCCATGAGCAGAAGGAAAGATCTATTTTGGCCAGCGGCCGAATAGCTTTTTCAGGCGGCCATGAAACTTATGAATACTGTGAGGTTTATAATACATCAGAATACACTGGCCGTAAATGTAATTAATATCTGATCCCTCAAGTTCCTTAAGCGCCTCCCTGGATTCCGACATTTGCTGTATCCAGATGTTTTTTATTCCCTGCTGCATGGCATCTCTCACTACTGCTGCCGTCGCATCTTTCCGGGTCATTATAAGCAGCCCCTTAACTTCTTCGGGGATGGATTTCAGATCGGGAAACGCTTTAACGCCGTGAATCTCTTCAGCATGAGGATTTACCGGAATTACATTCATTCCTTTTTCTTTAAGTTCACGGAATGCCGCAAAACCAAATTTCTTCGGATTTCTCGACACCCCAATCATTGCTATCGGCTGTGAAGCAATGAAATCATCAATCTGTTTAATTCTGACCATAGGGTAGCGCTTGATAATTGTCGTTATGAAATTAATTCTGTTTTCACCGAAAACCATATAAGTATAAAGACTTAAAATTACAACAAAATACATAACCAGCCATTTTTTTTATTTATTTGGTCGTAAGCTAAATAATCTATACTCTCATGGCCATACAGCAAAACAGTCAGGGATATCTCTTTTCCAGGAGATATTCAAATTACGTATTTATACTATTGTTTCTGCTTTACATGTTCGACTATATCGACAGAATGGTCGTAACATCCATGTTCACCCACATCGAGGCCGACTGGGGAATCTCGCATACACAGAGCGGACTTCTAGTGTCGGCCGTTTACTGGGCAATCGTTATACTGTCCTTTCCGGTATCGCTTCTGGTTGACAGGTGGAGCCGTTCGAAGACAATTGGTATCATGGCGATAATGTGGAGTCTGGCCACCGCGCTATGTGCCCTGACAGGAAATTTTGTACAGCTTTTTATGGCACGTCTCCTGATCGGGGTAGGGGAAGCAGGCTATGCTCCCGGAGGAACAGCAATGATATCAGGACTTTACCCGATAGAGAAGAGATCCAGAATGATGGGTATCTGGAACGCTTCCATTCCGCTCGGAAGTGCTATCGGCGTTCTGCTGGGAGGAGTAATAGCTACCTCCCTGGGTTGGAAGCACGCCTTCGGCCTGGTTGCCATCCCCGGATTACTGGTCGCAGTGCTTTTTATGTTTGTAAAGGATTATAAAACGGTGGATCTTTCTTTCTTCGACAAGCAGAACAATAAGATCAGAATGGAGAGGAAAGACAAGATACGGGAATTCATCTCCAAACCTTCCGTGATCTTCACCTATCTCGGAATGGCGGCGATAGTCTTTGTTACTACGTCGATGCTCACCTGGCTTCCGACCTATCTCGAAAAAACAAGAAGCCTGGCTCCCGATGCCGCCGGAAAGATGGCAAGCTCGGTGATGGTCCTGGCCCTTGTAGGCGCCCCGTTGGGAGGATGGCTCACCGACCTCTGGCGAAAAACAAAAGCCAATGCCAGACTGCTGTTCCCGGCTCTTTCGACACTGTTGTCGGCTGTCATCCTTTTCATTGCCCTTACATTTTTCAGGGGCGGATCACAGTATATTCTGTTGCTTGTATTCGGGGTCATGATAATGACATTTATTGCCGGAGCTGCAGCAGTGACACAGGATGTTATTCACCCGGGTTTGCGTGCAACATCATATGCAATAGCAGTTGTGATCCAGAACCTCCTGGGCTCATCAATGGCACCGATAGTGCTGGGAAAGATATATGACCTTTCGGATATACAGACCGCCCTTTCAATATTGCCCTTTGTCCTTATTATAGGTTCTGCCTTGTTCTATTTCGGGTCGAAATATTACGTCGGCGATATGGAGAAAGTTGCCAAGATAAAGCTGGAGGTTGCAGAGTGAAAGGTGGTATAGCCTATTTTCCTCTGGAGGTAGTGTAATATACAAAACTCTTAAGGGACTCCTTTATTTCTGATTCAGGATAAGAGTCGAGTATTGCCAGAGCCCCGTCGCGATATCCGTTCATCCTGACTTCAGCATATTCAAGTCCTCCGGAGGAAACAACAAAGCTGATAACCTCATCTATTTCATCGCGGGTTTTCTTCTTCTTCCTGACAACAGACATTATCTCTCTTCTCTTTGAGGAGGAGGCCATCTCGAGAGCCCTTATCAGGGGAAGCGTTATCTTTTTCTCCTTGATGTCATTTCCTGCGCGTTTGCCTGTAAGTCCGTTTGATTCATAATCGAGGATATCATCCCTTATCTGAAATGCAATTCCGATCTTTTCACCGAGGTCTTTCATCAGCAGGATCGTATCCGGATCGTCGGTGACGGATTTGGCACCCGTGGCAGTGCAGGCTGCAATAAGAGCGGCGGTTTTGCTTTTTATTATTTTAAAATAGTCGTCTTCCCTGATATTCAGTTTTCTTGCTTTCTGAAGCTGAAGCAATTCACCCTCTGCCATCGATTTTACTGCTTCCGATACGATTTCGAGCATGTCGTAATGTGACTTTTCAATACTTACAAGGAGTCCCTTTGACAACATATAATCACCTACGAGAACAGCTATCTTGGAGTTCCACAGGGCGTTTATGGAGAGGGCGCCCCGTCGCTCATCAGCCTCATCGACAACATCATCATGTACAATTGATGCAGTATGAAGAAGTTCAATCAACGTGGCAGCCACATACGTTGATTCCGAGATCTTCCCGTTGAGACCGGCGGTAAGAAGCACCAGCATCGGCCTCATCTGCTTGCCCTTGCGCCTCAGAATGTAGTTAAGGATTATCTTCAGAAGGGGAACCTCACTTTGCATGTTTTTGCTGAAGTAAGCTTCAAACTCCGCCATTTCCTTTTCAACAGGTCTCCTTATTTCTGCCAGGACCGACATGCCTGTTTCAGTTTTTTTTATAAAGATAACAAATATATCATCTTTATGTTTCTACAGTAAACAGGTCAGGGAACATAATGAAGCCAAAGGAATATAACCCCGGAATACCTTCAGACATCAACATATTTACATATATTTGTTAGCCAATATGTTTATTATGAAAATACAGGACCTTGATCCGGAATCTCTTGAAAAAGCAGCAGCTATGCTTAAGGCAATAGCCCATCCTCTGAGGATCTCCATAATAAATCTTCTTGAAGACGGCAAAAGGCTGACTGTTACAGAGATCCACCATCAACTGGGCATAGAACAGGCTGCTGCATCTCATCATCTGGTTATCCTGAAAGACAGGGGTGTTCTCTCCTCAAGCCGGGAAGGAAAACACACCCGGTATTACCTGAAGCATCCGAATCTTAAGGTGATACTTGCGGGCGTGGGAGAGTGTTGTAAGGAATAAAACCGAATACCTGAGAAAACAGAGCATGAGTAACGATAACTTTGAATATTCACCCTTCGATTCTGAATCATTCAGAAAAGAGGGACATAAGATCATAGACCTTCTTGCCGGCTACCTGAAAGAAATCACTAACAGGCCCTCCACAGCTGTGCTGCCGTGGACAGATCCTGATGAGCTTGCCGGGCATTATGCCGGAAGCTTGAAAAAAGGTAACCAGGAACCGTTCGTTGATTATCTGAAAGAAGTACTGGAACGTTCAAATCACCTTCATCATCCCAGGTATATAGGACACCAGGTAACTTCACCTCTTCCGCATGTTGCACTGGCCCAGTTGTGTACCACCCTCTTAAATAACGGAGCTGCAGTATATGAGATGGGACCGGTTGCTATGGCCATGGAAAGAAACCTGATCCGGCTCTTTTCCGGTATGATCGGTTTCGATGATAAAGCTGACGGCATCTTCACTCATGGGGGAAGTGCGGGCAACCTGACAGCCATGCTTGCAATAAGGCAGGTTAAATCAGCTTATAACGTATGGGAGGAAGGCGTGCTGAAGGGACAAAAAACAGGTTTCATGGTAACTGATCAGTCACATTACAGCGTGTCAAGAAATGTGAAGATAATGGGTCTGGGAGATGATGCACTCATCAGGGTTCCATGCGACAGTAACTACAGGATGCGTACAGACCTTCTTGAACAGTATTATGAGAAGGGACTTAAAGAAGGTATATCCGTTGCAGCAGTGGTAGCCAACTCATGTTCCACAGCCACAGGATCATACGATGATCTGGAAGCTATAGCCGGTTTCTGTGAAAAACACAAACTGTGGCTTCACGTCGACGGAGCACACGGAATGGGAGTACTTTTCTCTGATAAATACCGGCACCTTATCAGAGGAATCGAAAAAGCCGATTCGGTGGTAATAGATTTTCACAAGATGCTGCTGGTTCCCGGCCTGAACACTATGGTTGTTTTCCGTGACGGGAACAGATCCTATGAGACATTTGCCCAGAAAGCCTCTTATCTCTTTAAGAGACAGGCTGAAAATGAATGGTACAACAGTGCACGCAGAACTCTTGAATGCACAAAGAGCTCACTGGGCTTCGTGGCTTTCACTGCATTCAAATACTACAACAGGGAATATTTCGGAAACTATATCGACAGCCGTTACGACCTGGCTGCCAGATTCACTGAAATGATAAGACTGCGTGACAATTTCGAGGCAGCCATAAATCCCGATTCAAACATTGTCTGTTTCAGATATAATCCGGGCGGGATTACGAATGAAGAACTAAACCGGCTGAATGCAGCCATACGCGATAAAATCATTAAAGACGGGATATTCTATATTGTCAGGACTGAACTTGAAGACAAGCTGTGGTTAAGGGTGACTGTAATAAATCCGCTTACAACAGAAGAAGATCTTTCAATGCTGCTTGATACCATTGAGACAGCAGCTGCCGGAATACAATAAGGCTGCCGGTTTACAGCTACTGATTGCAATTTTATTAATTCAATCCGTGGAACATTTTCTTCTGCCAGATAAGGATTGATATCACGGCACATGTAATAGCCGAATCGGCTATATTGAAGACAGGCCTGAAAAAGATGAATGACTCTCCCGGACGAAAAGGCGACCAGTCTGGCCAGTTAGTCTGTATAACAGGAAAATAGAACATATCAACAACTCTTCCCATCAGGAACGAGGAATAACCGCCGCCGGGAGGAAACATCACGGCAGTGGACGTGTAGCTTTCGCTGAATATCATTCCATAAAAAGCGCTGTCGATAAGATTGCCGGCAGCGCCGGCAAGGATTGCGCTTACAGCAAAGACAAGCCCGGTATGTGCTTTCTTCTTTAGCAGCGAAGAAAGGAACCAGCCTATGCCGGCGATGGCGATCATTCTGAAAATAGTCAGTGCCATTTTACCAGCTTTTCCTCCCATTTCCATTCCGAAAGCCATACCATTGTTCTCAATGAAATGCAGCATACCCCTGTTTCCGAAAATATGTATCTCATCACCTATCTGCATGTGTGTTTTTACCCAGATCTTCAGAACCTGGTCTGCAATGAGTATCAGGATAATGAACAGAACCGCTTTTTTCCCTGTCGACATATACTTTTGCTTTTCTTCAAGTTGCGCAAAATAGCAAAAAAAGTTGATGCCAGGCCTTTTTCCCGGTAACAAAAACATTTTTACCTGTCGGTCTGTTTTACTAACTTTATAAAAAACACGACACCATGGATAAAAAAACTGCAATAGTAGTCGGAGCAACAGGACTTACGGGAAGTCTTCTGATACCCGAGCTGGTAAAATCGGGACTATATTCCGGGATAAAGATTATTGCGAGAAGAAAAACAGGGATCTCTTTTAAGGGACTGGAAGAAATAATCAGCAGTTTTTCATCCGCAGAGGAGCTTGCAGGAGCGATGAATGGCGATGATCTTTATATCTGTACCGGAACGACCATCAAAAAAGCCGGTTCTGTCAAAGAAATGGAGAAGATCGACAGGGATATGCCTGTTATGATAGCCAGGACCGCACTGGCAGGAGGAGTGAAACGGATAGCTGTTGTTTCGTCAATAGGGGCATCTGTCAGGTCCCGAAATTATTACCTGAGGATCAAGGGGGAGATGGAAGATGAACTTATGCAGCTTGGCGTGGAAAAGCTGGTCATAGCAAGACCATCAATGCTTCTTGGAGACAGAAAGGAATTACGGGCCGGAGAAGCTGTGGGAAAGGCAGTCATGAAGATCCTAAACCCCCTCCTCACAGGAAGATTGAGGAAATACCGTGCAATTCAAGGCAGTATGGTAGGCAAGGCAATGATCAGACTTTTACAGGGCAATCCCGGTCTGGTCATCGCGGAATCAGACGATCTTCAGAAAATTGCTTCAGAAGAGATCATTTAATCGCACGACACATTTATATAGTTCTGATCCCAGCAATGCCAGAGATCATCACTGAAGCAGGACAGACACTTTACCCTGCCAAAAAGATCCGTGGAGCTCCACTGCACCTCCATGTCGGCAAAGGTGGCACCATTGTAATAATTGATAATGTAGTATGAATCATAGGTGCCTGTCTGTGTGCCGTATTCAATAGAACTGTTCTTAAACGGATCAGCGTCCCTTGCATCGTTGAGCGTTCTTACATAAGTGTATTTAACCTTGGTGATCGCAGTCCCGTTACCCTGCCAGTCAATAGTGAGAACCGGTTCCTGGTATAGTGCACTGTGATTAAGAGTCCACTTTCCACCCTTGCCGTCGAGATTGGATGTCCCATCAAACCAGAGGAATTCGTTATATCCTCCTGCTCCCTCTCGGGTAATGTACATCTTCCATTGTACATCGTCAGTCCGTATCTGTCCGGTCAGTCTTGCCTTGTAGGTGACAGTGAAATAGGTGACAGAATAATCCCATTGCCAGGTTTTGTCGTCAAGGTAAACCGGTGTCTGATCAATGGCGTGGTCGAATGCATATACAGGAACGGCCAGCGTAACAAATATTACGGCCCGCCAGTAACCGGCAACAAGAGCAGCAAATTCCCAGTTGCTGTTTTCCACTCCCTTGGGGAGAATAATATCCGCCGATTTTGTTATTGTCTCAAAATTTGAGAAGTCTATGGCAATTGATTCCAGGGGAGGCAAAACGGGAGGGTCGCCGGGCTTCTTTTTACAACCCGATGTGAGAATGCCTATTACGATCGCAATAAGCAGAAGTGAAATAACTTTTCTCATGAAAGGTGGTTTTAGGTTCATTTCAGATATAACGACAAATTTATGCTAAAAGTTGCATTTTTAATAATAAATTTACATTCAGGGTGTAATGCATGCCGGCTGGTCAGTCGGGTCTTATTTTGAACATTCTTTACAGGATATTGTTTAACAAATAAAAATTTAGATGTAATGAAAAGTATAAATTTTGTTAAAACAATCGCACTGGTTTCAATATTGTCATTTACAGCACTTACAACCATGTGCGGACAGACAACCAATTCAAAAACAAATACTATGGAAAATTTAAGCTTAACAGAATTTCCGGCCTTGCCTTATGCATATGATGCTCTTGAACCTTATATTGACGCAAGGACCATGGAAATACATTATGACAGGCATCACAGAGCCTATTTTAATAATTTCGTGGCAGCCATTAAAGGCACAGTATACGAAAATATGCCTGTTGGAAAAACATTTGCAGAAATATCGAAGGCAGGCGATGCCATACGCAACAACGGAGGCGGTTATTACAATCACGTTCTGTACTGGAAGATTATGGGAAAAGGTTCCTCTGGACCCTCGACCGAACTTTCGGCAGCCATCGATAAAGCATTCGGTTCATTTGACAAATTCAAAGAAACATTCAGCACGGCTGCAAAAACACGCTTTGGCAGCGGATGGGCATGGCTGGTATTGACACCCGAGAAAACACTCGCAGTGGGAAGTACCCCAAACCAGGATAATCCCCTTATGGATGTTTCACCGCTGAAAGGCACTCCGATACTTAATATCGACGTATGGGAGCATGCATATTACCTTAAGTATCAGAATAAGAGACCCGATTATATTGAAGCATTCTGGAATGTTATTAACTGGGATGAAGTTAACAGACTATACAGGGAAGCTGTAAAATAATAACAGGGCTATTACAGAACTCTTCCAAAACTTGCAGGAGGGTGTCCCGAAACCATGTTTTGAGACACCCTCCTGTGTTATGATTAAGAGTGATCTTCTTTATGTGTAAAGGAAGCGCTTGATCTTCATGGTTGCCGTTTTCTGGAAAGGAACAGGCTGAAGCTCGACCCTGTTAATACGGCTGAACTTATTTACTTTTGAATTGACATACTCCTTAAGTTCATCAAGAAATTCCTGTTTTTTCTCTTCCCACTTGTCGGCCATTTCCTGCTTCAGGTTCTGATATTTGCTTTCAAGCTCCTCCATGTTGAGGTGTACATATGCAACCAGCTTGCCTTTCTTTTCAACTACAAGCGATTCGACAACATACCTGAAATTATTGATAACAGATTCTATTTCCTCGGGATAAATATTTTCCCCGCTCGAACCAACGATCATATTTTTTATCCTCCCCCTTATATAGAGATTATTGTTCTTGTCGAGCACTCCCAGGTCACCTGTTTTGAACCATCCGTCAGGGGTGATAACTTCTGCCGTCAGCTCGGGTTCTTTGTAATAACCTTTCATTATCGTCGCCCCCCTGGCCCAGATCTCTCCTTCTCCTGTTTTTTTATCGGGATCGTTGATCTTCAGCTCAATATCCTTTATTGCCGGTCCGGTTGAGGTAAAGACAGTACGTGAAGGACTGGCTCCGGCAAGAAGAGGGGCAGTTTCTGTAAGGCCGTAACCTATGGCATAAGGGAAACTGGCTTCCCTGAGGAATTTTTCAACTGTTTTGTTAAGCTTTGAACCTCCTATACCGTAAAACTTCAGGTGGCCTCCGAAGGTTTTCATAAGTTTTTTTCCTGCAGCCGCATGGAGAAGTTTTCTCGCGGGAGGGAGTGTATAAAGGATCTTGAGCAGGGCCTTCTCCCTGAAAGCGGGGAGTATCTTGTTAAAGAATATTTTTTCAATAATGAGGGGAACGGTAAGCATGACAGTGGGCCTTACCTGTTCGAGAGCAGGCAGCAACACAGGCGGTGTGGGGGGCTTTCGCAGATAATAAACACACGAACCTCCAAGCATGGGAAGTATAAGTCCCAGAGTGTTCTCGTAAGTATGTGAAAGGGGAAGCACCGACAGGAAACGGTCATCGGGACCGACTGGCTGAATGATCTTACCTCTTAAACCGTTAAAGGATATGTTCTTATGTGTCAGCATTACTCCTTTTGAGCGGCCTGTTGTGCCGGAAGTATAAATAATCGATGCAATATCTTCTTCATCAACATCATACGAACCGGACGGTTCAGCAAAAGGATCAAAGGCGGGAAGATCAGTTTCTGAACGGATAACTGAGAAATCGTCAAGTTTTATTATTGTGTTCAGTTGTGGCGGACGGGGTTCTTCTATCCTGGAAGCAAGGCTGGCAGATACAAACAGTACTTTTGCCCCGGAATGTTCAAGGATATTAGCTACTTCCGTGGCGGAAAAGTCGGGCAGAACCGGAACTGCAACAGCTCCCATAAAAGTGATCCCGAAATACGTCATACCCCAGTTAGGCATATTTGTGCTGAGTATCGACACTCTGTCACCCTTCTGTACCCCGGCTTTCTCGAGATAAGCTGTTATGGCCCTGATAGTCACGGCAGCCTCCTCGTAAGTAATGGGGTTTTCTCCTGCAAAAGCATATGCATTGGATTTCCCGTGCCTGCGGAGTGTTTCACCGAACAGTGCAGGAAATGTCAGTTTCTGATAGGATTCTTCCATAATTGATATTGAGTCAAAAAGAAGCTTACAAAGGTAGGCATTAAATTGTAACTAATTCTTAAACAAATGTTAATATGATAATGTTCTCTGAATATAGATGTTAATTACAGCATATCCGTCAGAATGACTAATTTTGGGGTTTGTTAATGAAATAAATATGAGCAGTATAATCAGGGTAACCAGGGAATTCTCTTTCGAAATGGCACATGTACTGGCGGATTATGATGGCCCGTGCAGGAACGTCCACGGTCATTCATACCGTTTGTACGTAACCCTTGCCGGAACTCCCCTCAATCAGGATAAGCATCCAAAAAACGGAATGGTGATCGACTTTTCCGATCTGAAAGATATCGTTACGGAAAAAATAATAAACCGCTTTGACCATTCTGTGGTAATAAGCAGAGATTTCAGCAATGACAGGGGAAAAACCCTTGAAAAAACCTTCGGAAACACTGTAATAGTTGATTACCAGCCTACCTGTGAAAATCTTGTTGCCGATTTTGCAGGCGTTTTACTCAGGGCATTTCCCCGGGGCATTAAACTACACAGTCTCAGACTCTATGAAACGGCAAATTCCTTTGCAGAATGGTTTGCATCGGATAATGAGCCGGAGTAATGCATATCCTGAAAAGAAAGACTGCCTGAACTATAAATCCGGACGTCGCCGGTTTTACAGACAAATAAAGATAAAATGATGAATCCACCTGCCAAAAAGCTCTTCCTGCTCGATGCCTATGCACTCATCTTCCGGTCATATTATGCTTTTATCAAAAATCCCAGGATAACTTCAAAGGGACTTAACACATCGGCAATATTCGGATTTCTGCTAACTCTTGAAGAGGTACTTCAAAAACAGAAACCAACACATATTGCAGTGGTTTTTGATACTCCTTCACCTACATTCCGTCACGAGATGTTCAGTGAATACAAAGCTAACCGCGATGAGACACCGGAAGATATAAAAAAAGCTGTCCCTTATATAAAAAAACTCCTGGAAGCATACCGGATCCCGGTAATAGAATACCCCGGTTATGAGGCCGACGACGTGATAGGCACGCTTGCCGGGAAAGCCTCCGGCATGGGATTCACAACCTACATGATGACTCCTGATAAGGATTTTGCTCAGCTTGTAAAAGATAATGTTCTTATGCTCAAACCTTCACGCAGCGGAAACGAATCGGTTCAGTGGGGTGTTGATGATATCAGAAGGGAGTTCTCAGTCAGTGATCCCGAAAAGGTAATTGATATTCTTGCCCTTATGGGTGACACAGCAGATAATATTCCAGGAGCGCCCGGCGTAGGACCAAAAACAGCGATGAAACTTATTTCACAATACGGCTCTGTGGAGGAATTATTTAAAAACACCGCCGATCTTAAGGGAAAGCTAAGGGAGATAATTGAAACAAATATTGAACAGATAAAACTTTCTAAACGACTTGCCACAATAGAGGTAAATGTCCCGGTAAACTTTAATGAGGAAAAACTGGTTAAAACCGATCCCGATCTGCCCAGGCTCAGGGAGTTGTTTGATGAGCTGGAATTCAGAACTGCCGCCGCCCGGATCCTTGCAGACCATTCACCTCAGAAAAGCCATGAACCGGAGTCAGTATCATCAGACCTTTCAAACAGGCCGGAACCAGGGATTATGCAAGGCTCTCTTTTTTCATCCTCCGAAACGGAGGTCCTGCCTTCCCGTCTGTCCACAATTAAAAATGTCAGTCACGACTATAAACTTCTCCCTGATGACGACTCCCTTAAAGAATTTGTTGCTGAAGCTCTGAAGCAGAAAGAAATATGTTTTGATACAGAGACCAGCGATATTGACCCGTTGAATTCAGAACTTGTCGCGATAGCATTTTCGTGGGAGAAGAACAAGGGTTACCTGTTGCATTTTCCCGACGATCGCAGGGAAACAGAACGTCTTCTTACCATCATCAGGCCCCTGCTGGAAGCCCCCGGTATACTCAAGACAGGGCAGAACCTGAAATTTGACATCCAGGTCCTTGCAAATTATGGTGTGGAGGTAAAAGGACCTCTTTTCGACACCATGATTGCTCATTATCTTCTTGAACCCGATATGCGTCATAACATGAACCTTCTGGCGGAAACATACCTTTCTTACAGTCCGGTTCATATCGAATCGCTTATTGGCGAGAAGGGAGCCTCCCAGAAAAACATGAGATCGGTGGATCCGGAAATCCTTAAAGAATATGCCGTTGAAGATGCCGATGTCACATTTCAGCTGAAGAATATCTTTGAACCGAGGATCAGGGCTGAAGGGCTCGAAAAGCTTTTATCCGAAATAGAAATGCCACTGATCCCTGTTCTTGCAGGAATTGAAAGAAATGGTGTTATTCTTGACAAACACGAACTTGACTCAATAACAGCCACCTTACGCGACGATATAATTTCTCTTGAAAAGGAAATATATGACCTTGCCGGTACAGAATTTAACATTTCATCTCCCAGGCAGCTTGGAGACATTCTCTTCCTCAGGCTTAAAATTGATGAAAATGCAAGGATGACAAAAACCAGGCAATTTGTTACCAACGAGGAGATACTCCAGAGGCTGTCGCATAAACACCCTATAGTAGACAAGGTTCTGGAATACAGAGGTTTAAAAAAACTGCTCACCACTTATGTCGAAGCTCTTCCACAACTGATAAACAAAAGAACGGGCCGTATTCATACCTCTTTCAACCAGGCCGTAGCTGCCACCGGACGTTTGAGTTCAAATAATCCTAACCTTCAGAATATCCCCGTAAGGGATGAAAGAGGACGTGAGATCAGAAAGGCTTTTGTTCCTGCTGAAGGACATGTTTTCTTTTCTGCCGATTATTCCCAGATAGAGCTCAGGCTTATGGCTCACCTGAGCCGGGATGAAGGTATGATTGCAGACTTCCTTTCCGGCAACGATATTCATGCAGCCACAGCAGCCAAGATCTTTGGAGTCGGATTAAATGAAGTAACACGTGAAATGAGAAGCAGGGCCAAAACGGCAAACTTCGGGATCATATACGGAATTTCGTCCTACGGACTTTCTGAAAGACTAACAATTGCCAGAAAAGAGGCAAAAGAGCTTATAGACGGTTATTTCAGCTCCTATCCGGGGGTGAAGGTATTCATGGACGAGAGTATCAGAAAAGCCAGGGAAAAAGGATATGTCACAACAATGTTTGGCAGGCGCAGATATCTTCGTGACATTAATTCACGAAACCAGGTGGTTCGGGGAAATGCCGAGAGAAACGCTATCAATGCCCCCATACAGGGCTCTGCTGCCGACATCATCAAGATAGCAATGATAAGGATAGACAAAAGACTAAGGGAAGAAAATCTCAGATCGAAGATGATACTTCAGGTTCACGATGAACTGATCTTTGAAGTTCCCGGGAATGAACTTGACAAACTTTCAGCATTGGTTACAGCCGAAATGTCAGATGCCGCACAACTTGTTGTTCCCCTTAAAGTAGACCATGGAACAGGCAGAAACTGGTTTGAAGCTAAATGAAATATGGAAATAAAAGTACTCTTTTTTGGTGTTCTTGCAGAGGTGACGGATACAATGTTCCGGCATTATCGAAATGTGGAATCATTTTCCGACCTGATGTTAAGGATCAGGGATGACTACCCCACAATAGCTCATTACACTTACAGGGTGGCTGTAAACAACGAGATTGTAAACGAAGAACCTCAGCTTCGTGATCAGGATGAGGTGGCCCTTATGCCGCCATTCACCGGAGGCTGATCATATTTTAAGGCTATGACAGGAAAAATCCTTGTTGAAGGACCCGTTACAATGGAGATAATCTCTGTAGTACTGAGTGCAGAAGACAGGAAGAATGAAACAGGAGCATATAGTATGTTCCTCGGCCGTGTACGTGCCGATAATAAAGGCGGCAGGGTCGTTAAAGCCATTGAATACTCTGCCTATGAATCGATGGTAAACCATGAAGCTGACGACATTAAACAGGCAATACTGCTGCAGTTCGATGATGTTGTGTCGCTGGAAATACTTCATTCCACCGGGGTGGTAAAGGCAGGTGAGATATCCCTGCTTGTCCTGGTTACAGGGAGGCGCAGGCATCAGGCCCAGAGGGCATGTGCCATGATCGTTGAAATGATAAAGGAAAGATTCCCTGTCTGGAAAAAGGAAATCTATGAAGATAATTCCCGGGAATGGCAGCAGCCATATCTTGCCTAAACAGGCAGTTTTTTCCCGGAAAGGGTCTCCCTTGATATAGAATTCAAATTATTGTTCACTGAGTTACTGATGTAAATGGTTGCCGGTTTTCCGCTGAGAATGGAACCATATTTTTCAGGGCTGTTAAGCAGTTCCAGGGCTTTCTTTACCTGTTCATCTTTACCAAGCGACCACTTTATTGCTCCTTCATCATAGAAATACCTGCTTAGTATCTCTTCTTCAATAAGTTCCTGTATCTCTTCCCTGAAAAGGCGAAGGTCGTGGTCAAGATTATGGGTTACTTCTTTTTCCAGCTTTGTAAAAAGGTCTTTATGAAGTTCATAATATTTTTCCTTCTTCGCATTCCCGATCAGCTCTTTCAGTGATGTTTCAGTAATGGTTGTATAGCTGAAATTGTCTTTCAGAAGCATATTCCTGAAACCCTCATAATCACTGTCGGTAAAAACAAAATCCGATGAATTCTTAATATCAGGATGAGCCCAGTAGTATTCTGTTGCAAAATCGAAAATAAAATTTCTGAGATACAACTCGGCTGTCAGCTGGCTGAGGCTTGCAGGTGTTATCTGGTAATCGGGTGTTATACCTCCTCCGTCTTTGACAATCCTGCCGTTCCTGGTCCGGAACTCGCTTATAAGTGAATCAGGAATATAACCAACACTGCCATCCTCATTGCGGTGCGAAAAATCGAGAGCCTGGATACATCTCCCGCTGGGAATGTAGTATTTGGCAGTTGTAACCTTAAGCTGAGCATTATAGCTGAGCTGCCTTGAAACCTGGACCAGTCCTTTCCCGTACGATCTCTGTCCGACGATGATGCCTCTGTCGAGATCCTGGATTGCACCTGCTACTATTTCAGCAGCTGAAGCCGAACTTCTGTTTATAAGCACAGCCAGGGGAATATTCTCATCGACGGCAGTCCTCGTAGTCCTGAAAGTTTCGTCATACTGGCTTACTTTACCTTTTGTGGAAACTACGTTGTTTCCGGGGCCTACGAAAAGGTTCACTATTTCAACTGCTTCAGTCAGGATGCCTCCCGGATTGCCTCTGAGGTCAAGAATAATATTCTCCGGATTGTTCTTTTTAAGTTCAAGAAGGGCGTTTTTAACTTCCTGATAGCATCCCTGGGTGAAAGATGAAAATCTGATATAACCTGTGTTACTTCCAGTCATGCCGTAATAAGGAACGGCAGGAATTGCAATTCTTTGACGTTTAACCCTGAACTCCTTTTCCTCGTCTTTCCTCAGCACGGTCAGGGTCAGCTCAGTTCCGGGGTTCCCTTTGAGCCGGTCGCTGACCTGTTCGGAAGAGACCCCTTTTAGTGACACTCCGTCGACAGCTTTGATCTTATCACCGGCTTTTATTCCTGCCAGGTCGGCAGGAAAGCCCTTGTATACTTCGCTGATAACGACATATTCACCGCCTCCCCGTATCAGAGATCCAATTCCTCCATATTTTCCGGTGGTCAGGATGGCAAATTCATCCGCATCCGATTCGGGATAGAAGACCGTATAGGGGTCAAGGGTATTAAGCATATTGTCAATGCCGGTCCTGATGATTTTATCAGGTTCGATTTCATCTACATAAAAAGTGTTGAGTTCCCTGAATAATGAAAAGAAAATATCGAGATTCTTGGCAATTTTGAAATCACGTGTTTCCTGCCTCGAAAAAAATGCAGCGCTTGTACCTGCAACTATGAGCAGGCTCAGGATAACAGCAATCCTGAAATATCGGAAATTTTTCATCTGGTACAATTTTGTTTTCCGGTCCGGAACCGGACCGGCGAAAATAATAAGAAAATTTGTTATTGAATCCGGTTAGAGACTTATTAATATAACTTTAACAGTCAGCCTTTTTTGATGTCAGGGCAATTGAGAGCTTTCTAATCATATCATTAATGTTCTTTTCAATTTCGGGGAAACTGACGATGTCGGCAGATTTGAAAATAATGATAAATGCTATTGACGAATTACGGGAAATCAATGTGTTATAAAGTTCATCTTTACTTTTCCTGTAAGCCTCCCGCATTCTTCTTTTCAAAAGGTTTCTGTCAACTGCCCTGCGGAAATTTTTCTTCGATACCGTGAAGGCCGCCCGGGCAGGACATTCTTCGCAGAAGGGGACCTCCATCCAGGAGATCCTGAATAACGGAGTATGAATAACTTTTCCTTCCTCAAAAAGAAGAGCGATGATCTTTTTACTACAAAGTCTTTCTCTTTTTCTGAATGTTTCGGGCAGGTGGTTCATTTACAAAAGACCTTCACTGACGGTTAGCCATAGTATTCTGGAAACAGGTCGTTGCAAAGAAAACAGGTTATCTGCAATTCTTGTTAAATTCCTTGAGCCAAAGATCGAGAGCCATGGTCATCGAAGGCGCCTTGGGATTGGGAGCATTGATGTCGAGTCTGAGGCCTTCCTGTTCAACGGCACAGGCAGTGGTTGGGCCGAAAGCAGCGATTTTGATATCACCCTGGACAAAATCGGGGAAATTCTCTTTAAGCGATTTGATCCCCGACGGACTGTAGAAGACAAGGATGTCATAGTCGAAATCCTTTACGTTCAGGCTGTTGCTGCTAATTGTTTTATACAGTGTACCGATGGTATACCTGATTTTGTTCTTTTCGAGAAGCTCGGGGATCTCTGCATTATGAGGTTCTGACAGCGGGACGAAGAAACTATCTTCGCGGTGCTTGACGATAATATCAATAAGATCCTGAAATTTAGCCTTACCATGGAATATTTTCCTCTTGCGGTAAACGATGTACTTCTGAAGGTAGAAAGCAACATTTTCGGTTATACAGAAATACTTCATCGTGTCAGGAACAGTAATGCGTAATTCATTGCAGATCCTGAAAAAATGGTCAATCCCTGTTTTGCTTGTAAAAACAACTGCGGAAAAATCAAGTATGTTGATCTTCTGCTGGCGAAAATCCCGGGAAAGTACACCCTCAACCTGAATAAAGGGTTTAAAATCAATTTTAAGATTGTATTTTTTAGCCAGGTCGAAATATGGAGATTTTGGATTCGACGGCTCCGGCTGGGATACTAGAATCTTTCTTATTTTCAACTTGTTACAGTTTTAGTTTGACGTTCAAAGTACCACCTGGAACTCTAAAACAGGTAAACTGCCGACTTTATAACAATGGCGGCAGGTAAAATTTCCAGCGCACAAAGGTATAAAATCCAATATAAAATAGAAAGCCTTCTCTTCAGAAAAATCATCAGAAGCCTTATAATCCGCATTAAATAGAGAAGTCCGAAGATAATGTATCCTGATACAATCAGGATTCCGGGGTTTAAGATATCTGTGTAGGCAACAAGACTGACAAGCATCAGTGATGCAAAGGCAATGTACCGGTATGATTGATAAATAGTAATGATGTATTCATTGAAGACCTCTTTCTGACCGCTGAAGTAGCCTGTAATAAGAGATACCAGATGACGGGCTGTTATGGAAATGATTACGACAGCCAGCATTATGAGCCAGATTACGGCCACGGGTAGAGACCCGGGCAAAATTCCGTGAAAAATCAAAGCAAAAAAGGCAAAAAGAGATATGTTGATGAAGGTTATCAGATTGAATACTGTCGACTGCCAGTGAAACAGCTCGGACGTTTCCCGGGCTTCCGGCTCACCTATTCCCCGGAACATGAAAAAGCGTGTTGCTCCCGGGAAAAGTTTCCTGCTGTAAGCCGGAAGCGAAGTATAAAAAAAAGCAGACAGAAGGACTATAAAGATAATCCAGTCGTAATGAAATACCTGAACTGTGAGAAGCTCTCCCTCCCTCAGGGATTGCGTTATCCTGGTTCTCGACTCTTTTTCAAGTTGCTTGTTATTTTCAATGAAAAGGAAAGGAAATGATCTTGAAGCATCCTGCCTGAAAGAACCTCCCGGTCCGGCAGAATCATCCGGAGAAAAGACAGGTTTGAGGCTCAGGGTATCCTGCGACTGGTATTCAGGCCCATAATCAGAAATGTTCATGTCGCTCACCGGCAATTTCGGAAAGGATATTGTTTGCCAGTCGGCTGGCGCCTATCCTGAAATATTTGTTGTTGGTCCATTCAGGGCCGAGGCTTTGTTCAACTATCTGGTAGTACATCACTGCATCGGCAGCATTTGATATGCCTCCGGCAGCCTTGAATCCGACCATGATGCCCGTCTCGGCATAAAAATCCGAAACAGCCCGGCACATAACAAAAGCGGCTTCGGGCGTAGCCGAAACATTTACCTTACCTGTCGAAGTCTTTATAAAATCCGCACCAGCATCCATCGCTATCATAGAAGCCCTGAAAATAAGTTCATAATCACCGAGCAGTCCCGATTCAACGATCACCTTAAGCGTTCTGTCTCCGATAGCCTCCTTTATCTCCCTGATCTCAGAGGCAACAGATGCATAATCCCTGCCCATAAATGCACCCAGGGGGATCACTATATCTAGCTCATCAGCACCGGAGTCAACAGCCATTTTACATTCGGCGATCTTAATGCTCCTGAAAGTCTGGGAAGTCGGAAAAGAGCCTGCTACAGCCGCTATTCTGACATTTTTGGCACTGAGCTTTTCCTTTACTACGCCCACGAAATTGGGATATACACATATAGCGGCAACATTGGGGATATTGCTGAATCGTCCCTGGAAACTGTTTACTGTTCCTGTCATCCTTAAGATGTTGCTCTTATTGTCGGTTGTATTAAGGCTTGTAAGGTCGATCACATTAAGAATATTCATCAGAAGATGCTTACCGGGAGGATCAGGAACGGTTGAGGCAATAGATTTCAGCCCCTTCCTGATCTCCGATTCAGCAGGACATAGTCTGAAAAGCTTTTCATATAGTTTTGTCATAATCCCTTTATGATGTAATTTTTGTTAGGATAAAGTGATAACAAAGAACGGTGTCAATTTAATCTTTTTTGTTATCATAGCTAATCAATTATGAATTTTTGTTTCTCCTTATCAAAAAATATGATCTTCCGGAAAACAGTTGTTTCATTATCCTGATGACAGCCTTCTGTTCCTTGCCAGGGAGGCAAATATTCCTGCCACTGAAAGGATTGAGAAAATCACAAAACCCGTTCTGGTTGCAGATATCAGGGCGGGATATGTTGAAGGATTTATTGTTTCTTTTCCCATGAAAAGAGATATTAACATCATGGCTATACCCATGCTCGTCATCTGGCCTATCATTCTCATTGTTCCTACAATACCCGAAGCAATTCCCAGATGTTTCTTTTCTACCGAACTCATAATAGCGTTCGAATTGGGAGATGAGAACAGTCCGAAACCTATTCCCATTATTACCAGAAGTATTATAATGTAAACAAACGACGTAGAGCTGCTTATAAAACACAGAAAGATCAGTCCGACCGCCGTAAGTGCCATTCCGGATGAAGCAATCACCCCGGGATTCATCCTGTCGGATAAACGTCCCGCCAGAGGAGAGAGAAGAGCCATGGCAACAGGCTGCGAAATCATTATCAGCCCTGCTGACCTGGCATCAAGATCCTTAAGATACTGGAGGTAAAGGCTGATAAAGAATCCTGTGGCGCTGGTGGCAGCATAATGGATCAGTGCTGCCAGTCCCGAAAAACCAAGAACCCTGTTTCTGAGAACCAGGCGTATGTCGAAAACCGGATGGTCGGTTTTCTTTTCATATATAACAAACAACACAGCTATCAGGATACCCATGGCTATCAGTATCCAGCCTGTTGTTGATGGCAGTATTGAAAATCCATACATAAAGGCAGATAGAGAAACCCCGTACACCAGTGATCCCTTCCAGTCGAATTTCTCTCCTTTCGCTTCCGCCCATTCGCCTTTCATCTTTTTATAAATGAACCATAAAGAGATGATCCCCAAAGGAATAAGAAATGCGAAGATACTTTTCCAGCCAAATGTTTCGGTCAGAAATCCTCCTATCACCGGACCCGCCGAGAGCCCGAAGTATGTTGAGGTTATTGTAATCCCCATAGCATGACCTCTCTCTCCCGGAGGGAAAACAGATGTGAGAATAGCCAGACTGGTGCCGAAAATCATTGCTCCTGCCAGACCCTGCAAAATTCTCATCACAATCAGGTAGGTGACGCTACCTGAGAAAAGTATAAGAAAAGTGGAAATTGTGAAAAGAAATATCCCGAGTGAAAAGATCTTCTTCCTTCCCTTTATATCACCCAGTTTTCCAAAAGGCAGGAGGAATACAGCAGAGGCTAGGGTAAAACTGCTGATTACCCAGCCCAGACTTATTGCGTTGGCGTTAAGATCTCTTCCGATTGCAGGCAGGGCAAGGTTTACGGCCGAGCCCAGGAAAGGAGTAAGAAATGCCGCAAATGAAGCAACAAGCAAAACAGACCTTTTCAGGACTTTAATATCTGGCGTTGGGCTCTGGCTCATAAGTATTTTTCATTCCGGCTTCCTATTCCCTTTCCTTTGTGTCGATAATTATTGTTACAGGTCCGTCATTTATCAGGCTTACTTCCATCATGGCACCGAATTCACCCGTGGCTGTCTTTCTGCCTGTCAGCGAGGTTAATTTCGCAACGAAACTTTCATACAGGGGTATTGCTTTTTCAGGGCGGGCCGCTCTGATATAGGAAGGCCGGTTGCCCTTTCTGGTTCTGGCATGAAGGGTAAACTGACTGATGACCATTATGCTTCCTCCGGTTTCGAGAACAGACAGATTCATTATTCCGTCGCTGTCGTTGAAAATCCTCAGCTGAACTACTTTCGCGGCAAGCCATTCCACATCGCTGTTATCATCATTTTCTTCGATACCTGCAAGGACAAGAAGCCCCGGTCCGGTTTCATCCAGGGTTTTTCCGCATGTTGAAACCGAAGCACGGCTTACTCTCTGAATTACGGCTCTCATATACCTGTTTTGGATGCCCAAATATAGCAAACCAATTTAAAAAAAGGAGCTTTGACGTTTTATGTTATATTTGTGACCTAACAGAACAAAAATGGATCTTATAACAATACTGGCCATTGCTGTTGGTCTGTCATTTGACACTTTCGCAGTTTCACTGTCGTTCGGCGTGGTTCAGAACAGGATCATTTTCCGCGAGGCAGTCAGGGTAGCCTTTGTTATGGCATTTTTTCAGGCAGGCTTACTTATCGTAGGATCATTTTTCGGTTCACTTATGAGCAGCTTCATTAAAGCAGCCGATCACTGGATTGCCCTTATCATTCTTTCGTTTCTCGGGGTCCGTATGATAGTTGAAGCCATAAAAGGCAGGGATGATAACAAAAGAAGAGATTACACCCGGACCCCGGAACTCATCGCCGCCTCGGTAGGAACGAGTATTGATGCGCTGGCTGTCGGAATAAGCTTTGCACTGCTGGAGATAAGAATCTGGATTTCAGGATTAGTCATAGGCATTGTTACCTTTCTGGCTGCGATGACGGCCATCAGGCTGGGAAAATCGGCCGGCAGCAGGCTGGGCTGCAGGGTTGAAATATTGGGAGGCCTGATTCTTATTGGAATAGGGATTAAAATATTTCTTGAACACGCACTGGCCTGACAGGGTTAATGGTCTGTAGCAGAGGCGTATGTATTAATATAAAACAATTAAAGCCAGCTCTTTATCTGTCGGCCACAACATCCCGGAGTGCTTCTTCAAGCCTGCCGTACCTGAAACTAAACCCTGATCCGGTAATTTTCCCTGACGAGATCCTGCTCCCTTTCAGGACCACTCCTGCCATCTCGCCATATAAGGCTGAAAGTACAGCCGACGGCAGATTGAAAGGGGCAAGGTATTTGCCTGTTACCCCGGAAAGGACCTTCATAAATTTATCATGTGTGACATGGTCCGGAGCCGATGCGTTGACTGCTCCGTACAGAGAGGTGTCTGTTATTGATTTTAAATATATCCCTGAAAGATCGCGTATATGTATCCATGGCATGTACTGTCTGCCAGATCCCACTGCGGCTATGAATCCCAGAGATGAACTCAGGAGCAGCTTCTTTAGTGCGGGATTCTCCATATCGAGGACAAGGGAAGTCCTTATTTTTACCGTCCGTATGCCTGAATGTTCAAAAAGATCTGCAGCATCTTCCCATCTTCGGCATACCTGCGAAAGGAAATCTGAACCGGGAGGATCTTCCTCGGTGAATATCTTTTCGCTTGTTGTCATGCCATAATAACCGGCTCCAGAGGCTGATACAAAAGACTTTACAGGCAAATTGTTTTCGGTCACTACCGAATGGATCAGACGGGCTGGATCCTCACGGCTTTTAATTATTTCCTCCCTTCTTTTGTGTGACCACCTGCCATCGCCTATACCAGCACCGGCCAGGTGCACTATATGGTCAACTCCGTCGAGAATGGACGGATCGAGAATGCCTTTGGCCGGATCCCACCTGTAGACCCTTACCTTTCCGAACTGATCCTGTCTTCTTGAGAGATGGGCAACTGTGTATCCTTCTTCAAGGAGGAGTGATGTAAGGTGCATTCCGACAAGACCGCTTCCACCGGTAATGAGCACTTTGGTTTTGCCTGATTTTTCAGCTGGCATGATTAAATAATGTTAAAATC
>Ga0116162_10000207_pt1 | contig 47163 bp, 39 predicted proteins | sample AD_UKC105_MetaG_FD_89875 | JGI IMG/M metagenome (GOLD analysis project Ga0116162, IMG submission 89875) | Active sludge microbial communities of municipal wastewater-treating anaerobic digesters from Hong Kong - AD_UKC105_MetaG | ecosystem: Engineered > Bioreactor > Anaerobic > Digestate...
ATCACCGAAACCAATATCATAATAGCCACCATTACGGTTTGTTTGGTAAGTAGCAAAGTATGAGAAGTCAGCATTGATATTTTGTTGACCAGTAATACCATAGCCTAAACGAAGTTTCATATCAGACAACCAATCTACGTCTTTAAGGAATGCTTCTTCCTTCATCTTCCAGCCAAAAGCAAATGATGGGAATGTACCCCAACGATTATCTTCGCTAAAACGAGAAGATCCATCACGACGTACTGTGGCTGTAAACAAGTAGCGGTCAAGAAGTGTATAGTTTGCACGACCAAAGAATGAAACTAGGTAGTTTTCAGTAGCCCAATCGTTGTCTGTAGGTTGGTATTTTTCACCAGGAAGTTCTGTGTTGGTTTCAGGATAATATCCATACCCTGTATTATTTCCTTTACGGTGAAAGTGTTGCCACTCATAACCACCCATAACATCAAATCGGTGTATACCTATTTCTTTGTTGTATTGAGCATACGCATTGAATGACAAATTATACTTATCGGTCTTATCAACACCGTAGTATCCGTAGTAGTTGTTGCTAGCTGATACATTCGAAATGGTATTTGTCTGACGACCAGTTGAATAATCAGCACCAGCATTTGCATGTACATGAATATCTTTAAAGAAAGGCAATTCATAATCAGCTTCGATATTACCTACAAATGACTTAGATGTCGCACGATTGTTTTGTTGATTCAAAGTAGCTACAGGATTGGCCGCTGCTAAACTTTGGAATGTTACAGGCCAAGTTGGGTCATTCAATGAAGATCCATCTGTAGTCCATTGATAGTATCCACCAAATAGTTTTTGCATATTTGCATCATCACTATGTACTGATTGGGTAGGGTCATAACTTACAGCAGCACCAATAGCTCCATCATCTGCGTAACGGTTCTTAGCCAACATCAATTTTGTATTAATGTTAAACTTCAATGTGTTATCCAAAAAGGCTGGAGAAGCGTTAGCAGAAATCGTATAACGCTCAAAATTAGAGGTCTTCACAATACCATCTTGATTGGTATAACCAACTGAAAAACGATATGGCATATTTTTAAGGCCACCAGATACGGTGATATTATGATCAGTAGCAAAACCTAACTGGTAAATCTCATCTTGCCAATCGGTATTTGCATTACCTAGCGCAGCGTAAGCTGCACTGTCTTCTCCATAGAAATTCTTGATGTATTCTCTATACTGATTTGCATTCATCACATCAAGGGTTTCTTTAACCGAGCTTACAGAGACATTCCCATTGTAACTAACTTTTGGGGCTGCTCCTGCTTTACCTCTAGACGTAGTAATGATGATGACACCATTAGATGCACGAGAGCCGTAAATAGCTGTTGCAGACGCATCTTTAAGGACTGTCATTGACTCAATATCATTAGGATTAACCATAGACAATGGATTAGCAAGACCTTGCACTCCTTCATTATCCATAGCTAGTCCATCAATAACGATCAATGGATCATTGCTAGCGTTAAGAGAAGATCCACCACGGATACGGATAGTTGCACTTCCACCTGGAGTACCACCATCACTAATCACGCTGACACCGGCAATCTTACCTGTCATCATATCCTGAGCATTCGTAGTTAAACCACGATTCATCTTATCAGGCTTGATTGCAGTAACCGAACCAGTCATATCTTCCTTTTTTACTTTACCGTAGCCAATAACGACAGCACCTTCTAGCATTATGGCATCTTCTTTTAGAACCACCTTTACTCTTGGAGCAGCAGCTACTTCATAAGTTTTGTAACCGACATATCGTACTTGGAGTATAGCTCCCTTGTCGGCTTTTAGTACGAAATTACCATCAAAATCTGTGATTGTACCATTAGACGTCCCCTTGATAAGAACATTGGCACCGATGATAGGTAGCCCCGTGTTGTCAGACACATTACCTTGAACAGTAATTTGCTGTGCATACGCGGCAACAGATAAAAACAATCCCAACACAAAAGTTAGAATCGCGCGGGATAACATCCCAGTCTTGACCTGCTTCATGCAATTTGAATTTAAAGTTAACGATTATGATAATATAGTTATATGCAATCTAAGGAAGAACGTATTGTGTTAAGGTCTTTAAGTAAGGCTTATACTCATAGTAGTCAAAAGTATACAATTCATCCAAGGTTACGGTGCAAATATAGTCAGAAAGGGAATAGAGAATATAGATGTGTGTGCAAATGTCAAGAAAACCTTCCGCAAACGTTTTCCGTTCAAATTAACAGTGCAAGTATGTAAATCTCCCCTTCTAAATATCAAAAATAATAAAACGAGAAAGAATTACAAAGAAAATATGCTAAAAAATAACATATTAAGCAAAATCGGCGGGGCAAATAAAAATAATACTTTGAAAAGGATCTTTCAAAAAGGGCAAAAAAAAAGGTCAGAAAACTCAATTTGAGCTCTGTCCTTATCGCCATTAGGGTCAAGGACAAAATTGTCCTTGCCACGCATCTTACGTCATCCAGTCTTACTCGATAACAATGCCTTTGTTGTTAAGTGTTGCATTGACTACTCTAGTATACTTTACATACTGATCACGAGTAAGTGTCTGCTTCATCAATTTCAAGTTGCTATAGATAGCTTTACGAGTTAGCTTCTTCTCTGTAGAATCTGCTGTTGCGTTGTTAGCCTCTGCCATATCAGACGAAAGATTTTCACTGATTTTTGAGACATCTGCTTTTTGGTCTGCAGAAAGTGCCAAAAATTGGCTCAACTTATTGACATTGACGTTTCCTTCCCACTTCGCTGTAGTAGGCTGTATGCCTGCTGCAAAACTCATAGTAGCCAGGGAAAATACTGCTACAAGTGTTAATCCTAATTTTCTCATTTTCTTTTCAATTTAAAAAAACAATCCTTATCTGTTATCCTAATTACCACATTGGGTTAATACAATCTCTTTTAACCCCTAATTCTAATACCTTTTAATACCTAATCAAAATACCTAAATAAACAATCTATTAATTACCTTTTCGTTTCCTAATACCTGTCGAATCAAAATTACCTTGCTAATACCTGGAGATTCTATAATCTCTATTTGTGTTACCTATTGAATGCTTATCCTAATCCTCAACCTTAATCCTATTGAATGGTTTGTTTGGTCTTTATATGACCTTTGTTATCTTTTTACACTGCAAATATATGAATTGTCCAGCACGCATACAAGCAATATAAACGAAAAACATGTTTTTCAACATCATGTTTTGATATAAGTCAACTTAATATGAATATGAAGCATAAAACAGGCCATTATTGTAATATTTCTGTAACATCATTAGCTCTAAAATCATATTGCCACATGACTTTTTTTGACGTATCAAAAAAAGTCGCAAAGTTTATAGAAAGAAAAAAGGCATATTGTGCACGTTTCTCAAATTTTATGCGTTTCTTTGTCGCCAGAGATAGTTCATGAGGACTATCATTTATTTAATTTCTTACAGTATGAATATTTTTATTGGGAATCTTAATTACAAGATTCGTGAAGAGCAACTAGGAAACTTGCTTTCAGAGTTCGGTGATGTTCGCTCAGTTAAAATCGTTATGGATCGTGAAACAGGACGTTCTAAAGGTTTTGGATTTGTTGAAATGTCAAATGACGCAGAAGCTTCTGCAGCAATCAAAGAATTGAACGGCTCAGAATTTGAAGGTCGCACCATGGTAGTCAATGAAGCGAGACCTCGCAACTAAGCCGCAGCGATAATTTTCGATTCACTCCGGTGACAAATTTTATTGGAGCAAGTAAACAGATTCACATGCTGTTTACTTGCTCTATTTATTATACAATGTATACACGAAAGCAAACTTCCCAGTAATATAAGGCTAAATAAAACGCACGCTATAAAAACAAGTGCGACAGCGTGAGTCATACTTCAGACACATGCCGTCGCACTTCTTTACAATGTGCTAGCCGCAGCTTTTTTTACAATATCAGAGGCAAAAATAAATTCTTTGAGAGGTTCACAATCGGTATGTAAAATCTCACTTCCTTTACCTTCCCAAGCTTTATGTCCTAGGTGCACAAAAGAGACCTGCTCTCCAATACCAACCACAGAGTTCATATCATGGGTATTGATAATAGTAGTCATATTAAATTCTTTGGTAATATCTTGAATTAAATGATCAATAACTATAGAAGTTTTAGGATCAAGACCAGAATTGGGTTCATCACAAAACAAATAGGTTGGATTCAAGGCTATAGCACGAGCTATAGCTACTCGTTTTTGCATGCCTCCACTTATTTCATCTGGCATTTTGTCCACCGCTTCTAAAAGATTAACGCGATCAAGGCATGCTAATGCTCGTCGTTTTAATTCACGGTAAGTATCGTTAGAGAATACCTGTAAAGGAAACATCACGTTATCCAAAACACTCTTTGAGTCAAACAAGGCAGCACTTTGAAAAATCATGCCAATCTCTTGACGTAAAGCTTTTCTTTCTCTCTTTGAGAAATTAGAGAAATCACGACCATCGTACAAAATTTCACCTGAAGTAGCTTCCAAAAGACCAACTATACATTTCATAAGTACAGTCTTTCCAGACCCACTCTGCCCTATAATAAGGTTGGTTTGACTTGGTGGAAACAAAATATTGATATCATGAAGAACTTCTTTTTCTTCAAAGGACTTATATAAATGCTTGATTTCAATCATATGCTTATGGGAAAAGCCTCCCTAGTTTAATTTGATTTTATTATTCTATCCCATTAATAACTGTGTCAATATTAAATCAGAAAATAAGATTAATACAGAACACCGTACAACTGCATTGGTCGATGCTTTACCAACTTCAATAGAACCTCCTTCAACAGTATATCCAAAATAAGCAGATACACTAGATATTAAGAATGCAAAAAAGAAAGATTTAATAATAGCACACCATATATACCATTCAACAAACCAATATTGCATCCCAGCTGTCAATGAACTAGGTGTCATCATATCGGTAAACCAAGCAATGCAATAAGCTCCAAAGACGCCTGAGGAAAAACTAAAGATGACAAGCAAAGGAATCATCGTCATCATCGCGACTATTTTGGGAAGGATTAAATATGCCGCGGAATTAACCCCCATTATCTCCAAAGCATCTATTTGCTGTGTAACGCGCATAGTACCAAGTTCACTAGCGATATTAGATCCGACCTTTCCTGCCAAAATAAGACACATAATGGATGAAGAAAATTCTAACAACATTATCTCACGAGTCACATAACCAACGGTCCAAACTGGCATCCAAGGGCTTTCTATATTAATTTTAATTTGAATGGCAATAACTGCTCCAATAAAAAGAGAAATTAATAAGACTATCCCTACAGAATCAACACCCAACTGCATTAATTCCTTCACATACTGCTTCCAGTAAATACGGAATTGCTCAGGACGGGCAATGACTCTTTGCATAAGTTGGACATACTGCCCAAGTGAGTGTAAAGCTTTAATCATATACTTGTGTTATTTTTGTCAGTGCAAATGTACCCATTTTCCCTAGATTATTAGTACATTTGCTGCAAAATAGTTAAATATGTCAGAGACTGAAGAAAACAAAATGGTACTCCGCACCGAAGGATTGGTCAAGAAATATGGCAAACGAACAGTTGTGCAAGGAGTCAGTATTGATGTCAAACAGGGAGAAATTGTTGGATTGCTCGGGCCTAATGGCGCGGGTAAAACAACCTCATTCTATATGACTGTAGGATTGGTTACTCCTAACGAAGGACGTATTTTTTTAGATGATCTTGAAATTACAAAATATCCAGTATACAAGCGTGCACAAACAGGAATTGGGTATCTAGCACAAGAAGCTTCAGTATTTAGAAAGATGTCAGTAGAAGACAATATTGCATCTGTACTTGAAATGACAAACAAACCAAAAGAATATCAGAAAGAGAAACTGGAAAGTCTTATTGCAGAATTTCGTCTTCAAAAAGTACGTAAATCACTTGGAGATCAATTATCAGGTGGTGAAAGACGCCGTACGGAGATTGCAAGATGTTTGGCTATTGACCCCAAATTTATTATGCTAGACGAGCCTTTTGCTGGTGTTGACCCAATTGCTGTTGAAGACATCCAACAAATTGTGTGGAAACTAAAGGACAAAAATATAGGTATCTTAATTACCGACCACAACGTACAAGAGACATTAAGTATTACAGATAGAGCTTATCTCTTATTTGAGGGTAGAATCTTATTCCAAGGAAACCCAGAGGAATTGGCGGCTAACCAAATTGTGCGAGAAAAATATCTAAGTAATAGTTTTGTACTCCGCAGAAAAGACTTTATGAAATAAGACAGAAACTCAAATAAACATAAGAAGCATTGACGATTCGTCAATGCTTTTTTTATATCTATTATTCCTTACACAATAAAAAGAAGAAGGATGCACTCCATCACGGAGCACATCCTCTTCATCGTATAATAATATCATAAGATGTCCTATAAAATAGGCACGATCTTGTCTTATTTATTCATCAGCCGAGTTAGATGCTTCTACAAATTCAGGTATAGCCTGTTCATCGTAGTCAACAACATTCTCCTTATTTCGTTGCATTTGTTCGTATTCATCACGAGATCCTACAGAAATTGTGTTAAATGAACGCTGACCTGTACCAGCAGGAATCAAATGACCACAAATCACATTTTCCTTCATACCTAACAAAAGATCTTCTTTACCATTAATAGCGGCTTCGTTGAGTACTTTTGTGGTTTCTTGGAAGGAAGCTGCAGACATAAAGCTAGAAGTCTGAAGAGCTGCACGTGTAATACCTTGTAGAATTTGAGTTGATGTTGCTGGAACAGCATCACGTACTATAACTGGTTGCATATCACGACGCTTCAGCATAGAGTTTTCATCTCGTAATTTACGAGCTGTCACAATCATACCTGGCTTCATATATTCGGAGTCACCCGCATCTATTACAACTTTCTTACCCCAAATGTCATCATTTTCAGCCATAAAGGCCTGCTTATCAACAATCTGTTGTTCCAAGAAATTCGTATCACCACCGTCATTAATAACAACTTTACGCATCATCTGACGAACGATAATTTCAAAGTGTTTATCATTAATCTTCACACCTTGCAAACGATATACATCTTGAACACCATTTACAATATATTCTTGAACAGCTGTAGGCCCCATGATAGCAAGTATATCTGCTGGTGTTATCGCTCCATCAGATAATGGAGTACCAGCACGCACAGCATCACCATCTTGTACCAAGATTTGCTTAGAAAGCGAAACTAGATATTTATGTTCCTGACCTGTTTTAGACTCAACAGCAATCTCACGGTTTCCTCGTTTGATTTTCCCCATACGCACGATACCGTCAATTTCTGATACTACAGCAGGATTAGATGGATTACGTGCCTCAAACAACTCAGTAACACGTGGAAGACCACCAGTGATATCACCAGCTTTACTTTGTGCACGAGCTGTTTTCATCAAGACTTGACCTGCAACTACTTCAACGCCCTTTTGAATATCTTTTTCTTTAAAGGTAATCGTTGCACCTACTGGGAAGTTATATACGTGTTCAGCACCCTTCTTATCAGTAATACGAATAGAAGGGATCAAAGTACGATCACGTGATTCTGTAATAACCACAGTAGAGACACCAGACACAAGGTCAGTCTCTAAGCTATATGTCATGTTCAAAATCATGTTTTCAAATACAGCTTTACCACTGAACTCAGTAACCAATACTGCATTAAATGGATCCCACATATTCAATAAATCACCCTTCTTTACAACAGCATTGTTTTTGACATACAAGAATGATCCGTATCCAATATTCATAGAAGAAAGCATAATACCTGTCTTTTCATCTACCAAACGGATTTCTCCAAGACGAGAGACCACAACATCTACAAGGCGTCCTTCATCATCTTTACCTGGAACAGTCTTGATTTCCTCAAACAGGATCTTTGCGTCGTGTGGTGACTTCAAGCTATTATCTGTTGAAGCGTTACCTGCAATACCCCCAGCGTGGAAGGTACGCAATGTAAGCTGTGTTCCTGGCTCACCAATAGACTGAGCAGCAATAACACCTACAGCTTCACCACGCTGTACCATACGATTTGTTGATAGATTTCTACCATAACATTTCGCACATACACCATTTTTAGACTCACAAGTCAAAACAGAACGAATCTCTACGCTTTCAATCGGTGACTCTTGTATAATGTGAGCAGCATCTTCTAAAATTTCTTCTCCAGCAGCTACTATGATTTCACCTGTGCGTGGGTGGATAACATCGTGAACCGATACACGGCCAACAATGCGTTCCTCCATAGAAGCAATAATTTCATCATCATTTTTGATGTCACTGCATACGATTCCTCGTAAAGTTCCACAATCTTCCTCATTAATAATCACATCATGAGAAACATCTACAAGACGACGTGTCAAATATCCAGCATCGGCTGTTTTCAGTGCTGTATCGGCAAGACCCTTACGTGCACCGTGAGTAGAAATAAAGTACTCAAGTACAGAAAGTCCTTCTTTAAAGTTAGAAAGAATTGGGTTTTCAATAACCTGTCCACCTTCCGCACCAGCTTTCTGTGGTTTAGCCATCAAACCACGCATACCAGACAACTGACTAATCTGAGCTTTTGAGCCACGGGCTCCAGAGTCAAGCATCATGTATACTGAGTTGAAACCTTGATCGTCCTCAGAAATGGTTTTCATTAATACGTTTTGCAAGCTATTGTTGACATTTGTCCAAGCATCAACGACTCCATTATAACGCTCATTATTAGTAATGAATCCCATATTATAGTTATCCATAATACCTTGTACTTTTTCATAACCATTCTGTACAAGCTCTGCTTTTTCTTCAGGAATGATAATATCACCAAGGTTAAAAGATAATCCACCTTCAAACGCCATACGGTAACCTAGGTTCTTCAAACCATCTAGGAAATCAGCCGTTTCTGGCACACCACACTCTTTGATTACTCTTGTAATAATACCGCGTAGTGACTTCTTTGACATCAATTCATTGATATACCCTACCTTAGCAGGTACAATGCCATTTACAATAACACGACCTACAGATGTTTCAACTAAATGGTTAATAGCTTGCCCATGCTCATCAATATCATCGACCATTACTTTTACAGGAGCATGAATATCTACTCGACCTTCATTGTAAGCGATCATTGCTTCTTCAGGACCGTAAAAAATCAGTCCTTCACCAAGTGCTCCTTTACGAATCTTAGTAATATAGTACAATCCTAGTACCATATCCTGCGATGGAACAGTAATTGGAGCTCCATTGGCAGGGTTCAATATATTATGTGAACCCAACATCAACATTTGTGCTTCAAGTACAGCTTCATTGCTCAATGGCAAGTGAACGGCCATCTGGTCACCATCAAAGTCAGCATTAAAGGCAGTACATGCAAGTGGATGCAATTGAATAGCCTTACCTTCAATCATCTTTGGTTGAAATGCCTGAATACCTAAACGGTGAAGTGTAGGAGCACGGTTAAGCAACACTGGATGTCCCTTCATAACATGTTCAAGAATATCCCAAATAACAGGCTCTTTACGATCTACGATCTTCTTCGCAGACTTCACTGTTTTCACAATACCACGATCAATCAATTTACGAATGATAAATGGTTTATACAACTCAGCAGCCATTAATTTAGGAATACCACACTCGTGCATACGAAGTTCTGGACCAACAACAATAACCGAACGTGCAGAATAGTCAACACGTTTACCAAGTAGATTCTGACGGAAACGTCCTTGCTTACCTTTCAAACTATCAGAAAGTGATTTCAAAGGACGGTTCGAATCAGATTTTATTGCTGTTGATTTACGTGAGTTATCAAACAAAGAGTCTACTGCTTCTTGAAGCATACGTTTCTCATTACGTAAGATAACTTCTGGCGCCTTGATATCCAACAATCTTTTCAAACGATTGTTACGAATAATCACACGACGATACAAGTCATTCAAATCAGATGTGGCAAAACGACCTCCATCTAGCGGAACCAACGGACGCAACTCTGGTGGAATAACTGGTACAATGCGTACAATCATCCACTCTGGTTTGTTGCGATGCTGAGAAGCTCGGAAAGATTCTACAACTTGTAGTCGCTTTAAAGCTTCATTTTTACGTTGTTGAGAGCCTTCTGTACTAGCCTGATCACGTAATGCATATGAAAGTTCATCCAAGTTGATGTTTTTCAACAACTCATAGATACCTTCAGCACCCATCTTAGCAATAAACTTATTTGGGTCGTTATCATCAAGATACATATTCTCTTCAGGAAGTTGGTCAAGAATATCTAAATACTCATCTTCAGAAAGCAATTGCTTTTCCTTCAATTCTGGGTTAAATTGTACAGCAGCACCTGGCTGAATTACAACGTAACGTTCGTAATAGATAATACTATCCAATTGCTTAGTAGGAATACCAAGCAAATAACCAATCTTATTTGGCAAAGAACGAAAGTACCAAATATGAGCTACTGGAACAACAAGCTGAATGTGTCCCATACGTTCACGACGTACTTTCTTTTCTGTAACCTCTACACCACAACGGTCACAAACGATCCCTTTATAACGAATACGCTTATATTTACCGCAGTGACATTCATAATCCTTTACTGGACCAAAAATACGCTCGCAAAACAAGCCATCACGCTCTGGTTTGTAGGTGCGGTAGTTGATCGTTTCAGGCTTCAACACCTCACCACTAGAGCACTCAAGCAACTCTTCAGGAGAAGAAAGTCCGATTGTGATCTTAGTAAAGTTGTTCTTTTTTCTATGATTATCTTTTCTAAATGCCATAATATATATTGTGAAAGAGGTTTTACTATTCTAGGTTTACACTTAGTCCAAGACCCTTCAACTCATGCAATAATACATTAAGTGATTCTGGGATACCAGGAGTAGGCATTGCATCGCCCTTGACAATCGCCTCGTATGTCTTACTACGTCCTACGACATCATCTGACTTAACAGTCAAAATTTCTTGTAGAATATGAGCAGCACCAAAAGCTTCAAGAGCCCAAACCTCCATCTCTCCAAAACGCTGACCACCAAATTGAGCCTTACCACCCAATGGTTGTTGAGTAATCAAAGAGTATGGACCAATAGAACGAGCATGCATCTTATCCTCAACCATGTGTCCAAGCTTAAGCATATATGTCATACCGACTGTAGCTGGTTGGTCAAAACGTACACCAGTACCACCATCATAAAGATAAGTCTTACAATAACGTGGAAGTCCAGCCTTGTCTGTCCATTCGTTTATGTCCTCCATGTGTGCACCATCGAAGATGTTTGTAGCAAATTTCACTCCCAACTTAGCACCTGCACGACCTAATACTGCTTCAAAAATTTGGCCAATATTCATACGTGAAGGCACACCTAGTGGATTCAAGACAATATCAACTGGAGTACCATCATCAAGGAATGGCATATCCTCCTGTCTAACGACACGAGATACAATACCCTTATTTCCATGACGTCCTGCCATCTTATCTCCAACACCAATTTTACGTTTCTTAGCAACGTAAACTTTAGCTTGTTGAATAACACCAGCTGGAAGTTCGTGTCCTACAGAAAGAGCAAATTTCTTACGCTTCATGTCTGCTTCAAGCGACTTAGTTAAACGCAAGTAGTTCACAACAAGCTGGCCAATCATACCGTTTACACGTTCATCTGAAGTCCAATTTGCTAATTGAACAGCATTGTAATCTAACAATTCCAAATGACCATGTGTGATTGCACTACCAGCAGGTATAGCTTCTACACCTAAGTAATCAAGGACAGATACAGCTGTTAGACCATCACATAATCTTACAATTTTATCTTCCAATTCATTTCGAAGATTAATCACATTTTGATCATACTCCTCTTGCATTGGTTGGAAGATCTCTTTCTCACGTTTTCTTTTTGCCTTGATACCAGTGTTTTGAACACGACTTAAAAGACGCTTATCAATAACGACCCCTTTAAGTGATGGAGATGCCTTCAAAGAAGCATCCTTCACATCGCCAGCTTTATCACCAAAAATGGCACGAAGCAATTTTTCTTCAGGAGAAGGATCTGATTCACCCTTAGGAGTAATCTTACCAATGATAATATCACCTGGGTTCAAAGTAGCTCCAATGCGCACTATACCGTTTTCGTCCAAATCAGCAGTTGCTTCCTCACTAACGTTCGGAATATCAGCTGTAAACTCTTCCATACCACGTTTAGTCTCGCGCAAATCAAGTGTGTATTCAACTACGTGTACGGATGTAAGTACATCTTCGCGTACCATACGTTCGTTAAGCACAATAGCATCCTCGTAGTTATATCCTTTCCAAGGCATATACGCTACAAGTAAGTTTTTACCAAGAGCTAATTCACCTTGTTCAGTTGAATATCCCTCAGTTAAGACTTGGCCCGGTTCTACACGGTCACCCTTTGCACAAATAGGACGCAAGTCAATTGTCATATTCTGGTTCGTTCTACGGAACTTAGAAATTTTATATTCTTTTGTTGCAGACTCAAAACTTACGTATTCTTCATCTTCAGTACGATCATACGTAATCACAATTTTGTTTGCATCAACAAATTCTACAACTCCATAACCTTCAGAGGTGACTTGAGTACGAGAATCTTTTACAAGCTGTTCTTCGATACCTGTACCCACGATAGGAGCTTCAGAACGCAACAATGGTACTGCTTGACGCATCATATTGGATCCCATCAATGCACGGTTAGCATCATCGTGTTCAAGGAAAGGAATTAACGACGCTGCAATTGAGGCAATTTGTTGTGGTGAAACATCCATCAGTTCTACCTTACCTGGTGCAACAACAGGATAATCTGCATCTTGTCGAGCTTTAATACGCTCTCCTAAGAAATGTCCTTCTTCATCAAGTTCTGCATTACCTTGAGCGATGAACTTACCTTCTTCTTCTTCAGCAGTTAAATATATAATACCATCCTCAGTAACAGCTGCTTTTGAATTTTCGACTTTACGATATGGAGTCTCAATAAAGCCTAGATCATTCACTTTCGCATAAACGCAAAGTGATGAAATCAAACCAATATTTGGTCCTTCAGGAGTTTCAATCGGACAAAGACGTCCATAGTGAGTATAGTGTACATCACGCACCTCAAAACCTGCTCGCTCACGAGATAGACCACCAGGGCCTAGAGCTGAAAGACGACGTTTGTGTGTTATTTCAGCCAACGGATTGGTTTGATCCATAAACTGTGAAAGAGCATTCGTCCCAAAGAACGAGTTGATTACTGATGCTGCTGTCTTTGCATTGATCAAATCAATTGGTGTAAAGACTTCGTTATCTCGTACATTCATTCGTTCACGAATAGTACGAGACATACGAGCTAAACCTACCGCAAATTGATTAGAGATTTGTTCACCAACTGTACGCACACGTCTGTTGCTTAAGTGGTCAATATCATCAACTACGGCATTAGAGTTAATCAATTCAATCAGATACTTAATGATTTCAATGATATCATTTTTTGTCAATACACGTGTATCGATTGATTCTGTCAAATTTAACTTCTTGTTTAAACGGTAACGTCCTACCTCTCCTAAATCATAACGTTTATCGGAGAAGAACAAGTTGTTAATAACTTCACGAGCTGATGCTTCATCACTCGCTTCTGCACTACGCAAAATAAAATAAATGTGCTTTACCGCTTCAATTTCCGAATTGGTACTATCTTTTTGTAGTGTATTATATATAATTGAGTGGTCTGATAACGAGTTTATCTCCTTATGAAGCAAAATAGACTCTACACCAGACTCTAAAATAAGTGCTGCATTTTCTTCGTCAAGAACTACCTCACGATCTAGAATGACTTCGTTACGTTGGATAGATACTACTTCACCAGTATCTTCATCTACAAAGTCTTCATTCCAGCTTTTAAGCACGCGAGCTGCTAACTTGCGACCGATAGCTTTCTTGAGGTTCGTCTTATTGACCTTCATATCCTCTGCTAATTCGAAAATCTCAAGGATATCCTTATCAGACTCGAATCCAATTGCACGTAAAAGAGTAGTTACAGGGAGTTTTTTCTTACGGTCAATGTAAGCCCACATCACATTATTGATATCGGTGGCAAACTCAATCCAAGACCCTTTAAATGGGATAATACGCGCTGAGTAAAGCTTGGTACGGTTAGAGTGCATACTCTGACCAAAAAACACACCTGGTGAGCGGTGCAATTGAGATACAACTACTCGCTCAGCACCATTAATAATAAAGCATGCTTGATCGGTCATATATGGAATTTGTCCCAAAAATACGTCCTGAACAACTGTTGAAAAGTCAAGGTGTTCTTCGTCCGTACAAGAAAGCTTTAATTTAGCTTTCAAGGGAACACTATACGTCAGGCCATTTGCGAGACACTCTTCTATTGTGTATCGCGGATGGTCGATGTAATAATCCAAAAATTCTAGTCTGTAGCTATTGCGAGTGTCCTCAATAGGGAAATTCTCAGCAAAAACTTTATACAGGCCATCCTTCTTACGCAACTCGGGCGGCGTGTCTAGTTGGAAGAAGTCACGAAAAGACTTCAGCTGGACCTCGAGAAAGTCCGGAAACTTCATCGGACACTTGGTCGAGGCAAAATTAATTCGGTCGTTTTTGATAGTTGAAGACATCTATAAATGGATTGGTTGAAACTGAAAATGATTTATACACAAAAAGGTAAAGAACCCTTTTTGAGAAGGGTCCTTTACCGATACCTGACTAAGCAGGTTGTTTGTTACTTAAGCTCAACTTCTGCTCCAGCTTCTTCAAGTGCCTTCTTAAGGTTTTCAGCTTCGTCCTTAGCAAGACCTTCTTTAACTGCCTTAGGAGCGTTGTCTACTAGTTCTTTTGCTTCTTTAAGACCAAGACCACAAACTTCCTTAACTGCCTTCACAACTTGAAGTTTAGCACTACCTGCTGACTTCAAAATCACGTCGAAAGAAGACTTTTCTTCAGCTGCGTCACCGCCAGCTGCAGGACCTGCTGCTACTGCTACTGCAGCTGCTGCTGGTTCGATACCATACTCTTCTTTAAGGATTGTAGCTAGTTCGTTAACTTCCTTAACTGTCAAGTTCACTAGTTGTTCTGCAAAATCTTTCAAATCTGCCATTTTGTTTATTGTTTAATTTGTTATTATACGATACTGATAATTAAGCGTTTTTCTCACCGATAGCTTCAAGCAATCCGTGAAGGGTGTTTCCACCAGATGTAAGAGAAGAAATAACGTTCTTCGCTGGAGATTGTAGAAGTGCCACGATCTCTGCAATAACTTCGTCCTTGCTCTTGATAGCCTTAAGAGTATCTAGGTGTTCTGCACCTACATAGATTCCCTCTTCAGCATAAGCTGCCTTAAGTGCAGGGATGCCGTTTACCGCTTTGTCTTTTAGGATTTTAGCTGGGACATTAGCGATTTCGCTAAACATAACAGCTGAATTCCCCTTCAAGGCAGAATACATCTCTGAAAAATCAACACCTTCTACATTTTCTAATGCGATACGAAACATGGTATTCTTTACAACCATTAGCTTAACGTTTGCATCAAAACATACGCGACGAAACGCACTTGTTTTTTCAGCATTCATAGCCGTCATATCAACTAGATAGAAGTGTGGATATTCACTTAGTGTAGCAGTTAGCTGCTCAATATTTGTTACTTTATCTTCCTTTCTCATTTTTAAACCTCCGTTATTTATGCTTCGTCAATAGATTTAGGGTCAATTTTAACACCCTTACTCATTGTACTTGAAAGGAAAATACTCTTGATATATGTACCTTTAGCAGCAGTAGGACGAAGTTTATTGATTGTATCAATAAAAGCCTTCGCGTTATCAGCAATCTGTTCTGCACTGAAAGAAACCTTACCAATAGATGTGTGAACGATTCCGCTCTTATCTACCTTAAAGTCAATTTTTCCTTGCTTCACTTCATTTACTGCTTTTGCAACATCCATAGTAACAGTACCACTCTTAGGGTTAGGCATCAATCCACGAGGACCTAGCACACGACCTAAAGCACCGATCTTACCCATGATAGAAGGCATAGTGATGATAACATCAACATCTGTCCATCCACCTTTGATCTTTTCAATATATTCGTCTAGACCAACATAGTCAGCTCCAGCTTCTTTTGCAGCAGCTTCAGCATCAGGAGTACATAACACTAAGACACGAACTGTTTTACCAGTCCCGTGAGGTAATGAAACAACACCGCGCACCATCTGATTCGCCTTACGTGGATCTACACCCAAACGTACGTCGATATCAAGAGAAGCGTCAAACTTCGTAAAAGTAATTTCTTTTACTAGCTGCGATGCCTCCTTCAGTGAGTATACTTTCCCTGCTTCAATCTTCTCTGCAGCCAACTTTTGATTCTTTGTCAGTTTACTCATTCCAATTGAAACTTATTAATTATTACCAGGGAATTCACCTGTTACAGTGATACCCATACTTCTAGCTGTACCAGCTACCATGCGCATAGCAGACTCAACTGTAAAACAGTTCAAGTCAGGCATTTTAACTTCAGCAATCTCTTTAACCTGATCCCAAGTGATTTCAGCTACCTTTTTACGGTTAGGTTCAGCAGATCCACTTTTCAACTTAGCAGCTTCTTTAAGCTGTACTGCAACTGGAGGAGTCTTAATGATGAAATCAAAAGACTTATCAGCATAAACAGTAATGATCACAGGAAGTACCTTACCAGCCTTGTCTTGAGTTCTGGCATTAAATTGCTTACAGAAATCCATGATATTCACACCCTTAGAACCTAATGCAGGTCCTACTGGAGGAGATGGATTAGCTGCGCCACCTTTAATCTGTAGTTTGATTAGTCCAGCAACTTCTTTAGCCATTTTCTTTATTATTTATATATGTAACACACAAAAGCAACAGTATAGCGTAACACCTACACTATTCCTTTTCAACTTGCATAAAGTCGAGTTCGAGCGGAGTTTTACGCTCAAAAATCTTAACCATCACCTTGAGTTTTTTCTTCTCAGGGTTGACCTCTTGTACAACACCACTAAATCCACTGAATGGACCATCTGCCACCTTCACAGTTTCACCAACCATATAAGGAATTTCTACAGAATCTTCCATAACAACATCATCATGTGCAGTCGTTGCACCAAGCATGCGATCTACTTCGCTCTTACGCAATGGTACAGGATTTTTTCCGCCCAAAAAACCAATCACATTATTCGTATTGGTCAAAGCATGAGAAACTTCTCCTACTAGGGCACATTCTATCAAGACATAACCAGGAAGGGTTGAACGTTCTTTAACGACTTTTTTTCCGTTAACTACGCTTACATATTTTTCAGTTGGTATCAACACTTGCGATACAAAATCTTGATAAACACCATTTTTAATGTCCAAATCAATCAATTCTTTCGCTTTGTATTCCTTACCACTGACAGCACGTAAAACGTACCACTTCATTACTAGTTCTGCCATAAATTAAAATAATTAATGTAGATAAATCAAATCCTGCATCAAATGCTTAAAGCAAAAGTCCATCACAAACACAACACCCGCAATGAGTAGGGAAGCATACAGAACTACCACTGCGCTGTTAGCCAATTCGGCTACTGTGGGCCAAGTCACTTTATGAACAAGCTCGTCATAAGACGATTTGCAATAAGATATTAGTTTCTCCATATCGTATACAATAAATGTTTGCACGGGAAGAGAGGCTCGAACTCCCGACACCCGGTTTTGGAGACCGGTGCTCTACCAACTGAGCTATTCCCGTGTATAAAGTCAGCCCCCGTTAGAGGACTGACTCTATATTTTTGGTTTATTCTTTACAGAATTAGTCGATAAGCTCAGTTACCTGACCTGCACCAACGGTACGTCCACCTTCACGGATTGCAAAACGAAGACCAACATTAAGTGCTACTGGGTAGATAAGCTTAACAGTGATAGTGATGTTATCACCAGGCATTACCATGCTTACACCATCTTCTAGTGTAATTTCACCTGTACAGTCCATAGTACGTAGATAGAACTGAGGACGATACTTGTTTCCGAATGGAGTATGACGTCCACCTTCTTCTTTCTTCAAGATATACACTGAAGCCTTGAATGTAGTGTGAGGAGTAATTTTACCTGGGTGGCAAATTACCATACCACGCTTAATTTCATTCTTATCGATACCACGAAGAAGAAGACCAACGTTATCACCAGCTTCACCTTCGTCAAGGATCTTACGGAACATCTCTACACCAGTAATTGTAGAAGAAAGTTTTTCAGCACCAAGACCAATAATATCAACAGCTTCACCAGTCTTAACGATACCAGCTTCGATACGACCTGTTGCTACTGTACCACGACCTGTGATAGAGAAGACATCTTCGATAGGCATCAAGAATGGTTTATCCGTATCACGTGGAGGAAGTGGAATCCAGCTATCAACAGCATCCATAAGTTCCATAATTTTATCTTCCCACTCAGCTACACCATTAAGAGCACCTAGAGCAGAGCCACGGATGAATGGAGTATTGTCGCCATCGAATTCGTAGAAATCAAGAAGCTCACGCATCTCCATTTCAACTAGCTCAAGCATTTCTTCATCATCAACCATATCACACTTGTTCAAAAACACAACTAGCTTAGGCACGTTTACCTGACGAGCTAGAAGGATATGCTCACGTGTTTGAGGCATAGGACCATCAGTTGCAGCACATACAATAATAGCACCATCCATTTGTGCAGCACCTGTTACCATATTCTTTACATAATCGGCGTGTCCTGGACAGTCAACGTGCGCATAGTGACGCTTTTCTGTTTGATACTCAACGTGTGAAGTGTTGATAGTGATACCACGCTCTTTTTCTTCTGGAGCGTTATCAATCTGATCAAAGTTTTTTCTTTCAGACAGACCCTTCTTCGCCAGTACCTCAGTGATAGCAGCAGTCAAAGTTGTTTTACCGTGGTCAACGTGACCAATTGTACCAATATTTACGTGTGGCTTGGTACGTTCGAAATGTTCTTTAGCCATAGCTTTTGTTATTTATTTGATTAATAATCAGCTTTCTTGTTTAAAGAGCTGTTACCCGGACTTGAACCGGGGACCTCTTCCTTACCAAGGAAGTGCTCTACCGCTGAGCTATAACAGCAAAAGAGCGGAAGACGGGGCTCAAACCCGCGACCCTCAGCTTGGAAGGCTGATGCTCTATCAACTGAGCTACTTCCGCAAAATAATCTTGCTGTCAGAGTTTCAAACTCGCGACAGTGTTTGAGTGGGCGAAGATGGATTCGAACCACCGAAGTCGAAAGACAGCAGATTTACAGTCTGCCCCATTTGGCCACTCTGGTATTCGCCCATGTGCACATGGCACAACATTTACTGTATACAAAAGCAATCTTACAGATTCACTTTTGAGCCTCTTGTCGGATTCGAACCAACGACCCCGAGATTACAAATCACGTGCTCTGGCCAACTGAGCTAAAGAGGCAAAACGCGACATTATCGCTTAGATGCTTATAAGCACCCGCTTACCCTAGACTGGCGACACTTTAAACTTAGTCAGCCTACTGTAAGCGGGCGCAAATATAGCAATATTATATCATCCAACAAAATTTAGTTGGTTTTTTTTACTTATTTCTTATTCTTTTCTTTGTGTTTAGCCAACTGCTTACTCAACGCCTCAAGAGAAAGATCAACTGCCTCCTCGAAAGTATCACATACTTTCTCTGCAAAAAGATCACCATGAGGAATAGTCACACGTATTGCCGCATGCTTATTTTCGGTAGTTTCTGGCTTAACAACCTTCAATGACACCTCTACTTTCTGTATATCTTCATTAAACTTTTCCAACTTCGCAGCTTTCTTTTCAATAAAAGATTGCAACTGTGCTGTAGCATCAAAGTGGATGGACTGAATTCTAATCATCATAAACGTTCCTCCTTGGATTTTAATCGCCCCTCGGGTGAGCTTGGTTATACACTTTTTTCAACTCTTCAAAGGTCGTATGCGTATAAATCTGAGTTGTAGCTAAACTCTCATGTCCCAGCAGAGCCTGAACAGACGCCAAATCCGCCCCATTATTAAGCATGGCCGTTGCAAAACTATGTCGCAACACATGTGGACTTCGCTGTGATACAGTAGTCACTTGACTTAGCCAATAATGCACTACTTTGTACACGAATTTTTTATTAACTGGACGTTTGCGATCTGTCACAAAAAAGCTCTCTAGCGAGACACCTTCCAAAAAACGATCACGCTCGTTCCGATAACGAGAAATAGCCAAAGTCAATTCTTCGGAAAAGGGAACATCTCGCTGTTTATTTCGTTTTCCAAGCACCCTCAAAGAACCTCGCAACAAATCTACATCTTCATCTTTTAATCCAACCAGCTCCGAAACACGGACGCCAGTCATATAAAACATTTGAAGAATCAACTTATCACGGATTGCTTGAAAGCCTTCACCAAAAGACACAGCATCCAAAAGATGATCCATCTCCGCCTCCTTAACAAAAGACGGCAGCCTCACAGGCTTTTTAGGAGCAACTACACGCTGCATAGGATCGACCTCAACCTTCTGTCTTTTCAACAAATAGCGATAAAAGCTACGCAAAGCACACAGCTTTGTCCGAATCGTAGTTGAAGCAAGTCCAACTTCCATCATTTCCGCTATCCAGTCGTTAACATCAGCACTTGTTACATGATTCCAATCAACCTCCACTGCAACACCAGAAGAGTGATTTAAGAAACTTGCAAAAGTTTGAAGATCGGCCCCATAATTTCTCACGGTACTCCCCGAGTAATTCCGTTCAAACTGCAGATAGTCTATAAATCCGTCTAACATATTCATACGCTACGCAATATCGAATCATGTGACGAATATAAGAAAAGAATTCTAAAATCCCAAAGGAATCTACGAATTTTAGTCTTCGTTTTGTTGAAGCTTCTGAACGTATACAGCGTGCTCCATCTTAAGACGATTACAACGTGATGGCTTGTCAAATTGTTGACGACGGCGCAATTCTTTCACTGTGCCAGTCTTTTCAAACTTACGCTTGAATTTTTTCAAAGCTCTTTCAATGTTCTCACCTTCTTTTACAGGTACTACAATCATTATTTCTTTTATTTTTAATGAGTGAATATTATGCTCTACATTGAGCGCGGCAAAATTACACAATATTCACCGACCAACCAAACAAATCTTACTTTTTCTCTCATTACCACGTGTTTTTAAGGAAAAAACGCCGTAACGAGAAGCGTAATTGATAGAAAAGTCGTACTTTTGAAGGAAATAAACACTCAAACCATTATTAGTATGCAAATACTCACAATACAAGAACGAATAAATGCCCTTCGTAAAGAAATGCGGCACACAGGGCTAGACGTATATCTCGTCCTACATAGCGATCCGCACTTCAACGAATACCTCCCAGCTAGATGGGAAAGCATCGCTTGGCTTACTGGATTCACTGGTAGTGCTGCCAATATGCTAATCACTGAAAACGAAATCTTTTTATGGACGGATAGTCGCTATTGGTTGCAAGCAGAAAAACAACTTCAGGACACAAGCATACAATTAATGAAAGAAGGCGACAGCCAAGTTGTTAATTTCCTACCATACGTGCAAAGTTTGAATCAAAAAAACACCTTGCGTATAGGAATAAATAGAGAGCAGCTATCATTACAAACAAGCGATAGCCTCCCGTTCTTAATCCAAACAGACGATTTAATTGACGCTATCTGGGAAGATAGACCTAATTCTCCCACAAGTCCTATTACTATTGTTCCAAACGACATTGCCGGTCTATCGCCAAGCGAGAAAATTGTTCAAGTTTATGACCTTATCAAAGAAGCTGGTTTTGATACATTATATATAAATAAGCTAGACGAACTTTGCTGGCTGTTAAACCTTCGGGCACAAGACATTCCTTATAACCCAGTCTTTCACGGGAAGGCAGTCTTACACTGCGGACACCTATTCCTTATTATAGACAAAAATCGCATTACTATTAATATTCAAAAACACCTTGAGACCTACAACATAGAGACTATAACTGATTTTTGGGCTTGGTTCACTCGACTTCGCCAACCAGGCGGAACTACATGTTGTAAAAATGCAGATTCCATTCGTCCTTGCGCCGATCACAGATACGTGGCAGACACTTGGGGACCTGTACGCCCAGTAGACTTCAACCCTATCGAACGGCTAAAAGCAATAAAGAACCCTACAGAAATCAACGGGTTACGCGAAGCAATGCTTTACGACGGAGTTGCACTTGTACGTTTTGAACGCTGGCTAGAGCATCGCGTTAGCGAGGAGACACCAACAACAGAGCTAGACGTTATGAAAGAGTTGCACAAACTTCGCAGCACCCACCAAAGCAATAGAGGAGAAAGCTTTGAGACCATAGCTGGCTATGGTACTAATGGAGCAATTGTTCACTACACTGCAACCTCTAATGCTCATAGCTCTTTATCACCTAAAAGCTTTTTACTGGTAGACTCTGGCGGCCAATATACTATGGGAACAACAGATATCACACGTACATACCCATTAGGGACACTCACCACTGAAGAATGTCGTGATTATACTGCTGTATTAAGAGGGCATATACATTTAAGCATGGCGCAATTTCCTGAAGGAACTCTTGGACATCAACTAGACCCTTTAGCCCGATTCCCCATTTGGGAAATTGGTGGGCAATATGGTCACGGAACAGGACACGGAGTCGGTCATTATCTAAATGTCCATGAGACACCACCAAGCATCCGTATGAACCCAACTCCTGGATGCATTGTCCCAGGAATGGTTACTAGTGACGAACCTGGATTATACAGGGCAAATAAACATGGCATTCGTATCGAGAACCTTATATTATGCGTGCACAAAGAGACTACAAATTTTGGGGAATTTTATGGTTTTGAGCCACTCACTCTATGCCCGATCTCAACAACACCAATCATAAAAGATATGATGACAGATAAAGAAATTAAGTACCTAAACACATATCACAAGTTAGTTTTCGAAAAGCTCAGTCCTTTTCTCGAAGCCGAAGAAGTTGCTTGGCTTAAAGAAAAGACAACAGCTATTTAACAAGTCTGCGATTCACAATACTAGAATCACTGAAGACACAAAACAAATAAATTATCAAGAAAAATATATTATGGCATTAATAAAAACAGTAAGAGATTTTACTCCAAAAATTGGCGAGAATTGCTTTCTTGCAGATAACGCAACTCTAGTAGGCGATGTCACGCTAGGAGATAATTGCAGCGTGTGGTTTAACGCCGTTATTCGTGGCGACGTTAACACAATCCATATTGGTCGCCAAGTAAATATTCAAGACGGATCTGTATTGCACACCTTATATGAAAAATCAACTATCACTATTGGCGATTATGTATCTATAGGGCACAACGTAACAATTCATGGTGCAGATGTAGAAGCATATGCCCTCATTGGCATGGGAGCCACTGTCCTTGACCATGCTGTGATTGGCGAAGGCGCTATAGTTGCCGCAGGTTCTCTTGTCTTAAGTGGAACTAAAATTGCGCCAGGTACTATTTGGGGCGGAGTCCCAGCTAAATTCATCAAAGAAGTAGACCCTGCTCAAAGTAGAGAAATCAATGAGCGTATCGCGCATAATTATTTAATGTACTCTAGCTGGTACGATCCTAGCATCGACCCAGACAATAAGCTTGCCGAACAAAGATAAGTTCTAGTAATCAAGATAAAGAAGACGCATCATCTGAGACATCTGACTCGGATGATGCGTCTTTCATCTATAAAACGACACAAAAAGTGAACCCCAACATTTCCGCCTTGAATCTTTAGATTCTCGCCTTAAATATTGACATTCAAGGCAAGAATCTAAAGATTCAAGGCAGGAAGTTTACCTCTCTTTATCAAAATTTTCAATAAGCGTCTCTGCATCGGACAACTCTTTACAAGAGTCCTGTATTTTCTTGAGTGGTTTAAAGTTTATCCATCTAATCATCAGCACACCACACGTTATTCCAAACACCATACCGATTACACCACCAATAACTTGTGCATTCAAAGGCATATTCTTCCAAGCACCTTCAGTACTCAAATAGAAATAATAAGTAGCGATTAGCACGAGCAATACAACAATGAGTACTACAAGAACTTTATAAACCCAACGTTTATACCGCTTTGCCTGTGCTGCAATTTCTTGCACTGACAAATCAATTTGCGTCATGACTGTTAGAATCTTTATAGAGTGACGATCGACAAAGAAGGCACTTGCACCAAACACAAGAAGTACCCAAGCAACAATATTTTGCCAAAATGAGAGGGCATCTCCTACAAAAAAATGAAACAAAATGGTACACACTGAAAAAAGGCCAACAAAAAAAGCGATCCACATGTCTATGATGTTCCATCGCAATATCCAGTTCGTTTCCTTCTTAATCTTTGTCCGACACTTATTGATAATGCTATTCATCAACTGTTCATTCACTATTTGTTGCCTACTAAGTTCCTCATTAAGCATCTGATAACTCTCTTTTAATTGATCTAGTGATAACATAATATTCTCCTTTTTTCTGTTACATCATTCATATTTTTCAACTTCTTCTTGATACGATTGATACGACTACCTACATTATTACGATGTACACCAGTAATCTCGGCAATCTCATCATAAGTCTTCTCTTCTAAATACAAGATCACAATGGCTTTATCCAATTCCTCAAGACAACCAATCAAACGATACATCTGCTGTATCATTGCCTGCTTGTCGCTAGGGATGTCAGAAAGACACTGTTCTATATCTGCCGTGATGGGCAAAACCTCTCTCAACTGTTTACGTTTTCGACTATACGAAATACACGTATTGAAAGCTATTCGATACACCCAAGAAGACACCTTACTGTCTCCACGGAATTTATCCAAACCTTTCCAGAAATTGATTAACGTTTCTTGAAACAACTCGTCAACTGTCGCCTTATCTGTCGCAAACATACGACAGATCTTATAAATAATCAACTGGTTATCTTTAACCAGTTTCCTATATCTACTTTCTCTTTGGTCCATTGGAGCATTTTTTAATGTGTTACACCTGTAAGACGATAAGAACGTACTAGAGTTGCAAAAAGGAGAAATTATTTTAAAAAATTATTATGTGACTACATAGAGACCAAAAACGTAACCACAAATGGAACGCTAAAATCACAACAGATACCATGGATAATAGACAATCCTACGTAACGTCTACCCGCATATTGACTCACAACAGGAAGCGTGGTATCCATACTTGTCGCTCCACCAGAAGACACCAAGGCCAATGGTCCTATAAAACGTACTATCCAGGGGGCTGCCAACAAGGTAATCAATTCACGGATAATATTGGCCAATAAAGCAACAGTACCTAGTTCTGCACCTTTATACTGCGTAACTAAAATACTAGATAAACTATAATACCCAAGTCCCGCTCCAGTAGCCATTACATCGGCAACCGCATACTTATGCCAAAGCATTCCCAAAACAGAAACCCCAGCCAACGTACCTAAGATGGTCATCAAAGGCAATAAGAGAAGGCGTCCATGCATCTGATGAATATATTCTTTAATAGCAGGATCATGGCCTACACTAAAGCCAACTGCTGCAAGCAATAAACAAAGTGCTACTAAAGACACTTCATCTGGCACACTATCTATTGGTAAGACATGCCACAAACTAAGAGCTACTCCAAAAAAGAACCAAGTTGCAATAATGAGACTACCCCACAAAGACGGAGCGCTTTCATCCTCGTAAATGACAGGTCCCTGAGATTCATCATAATAGGCACTCTTTTTTACCCACCATTGCACCCCACGTGCAGCTAGCATACTGCCTATCAAGCCACACACAGCAACCAAAGTTGCCGAACCACCTAGTTGATAGAACTGACTCACTACTGACTCATTCGCCCCAACTTCTAATCCAAGAATAAAAAGCAAGATCCAAATTAAGCAAGTCACTACATATTGTACCCAAGCGAAAGCAAATCGCCGAGTAACATAACCGAACACCATCCCAGATGTCAAAATTAATATCAGTATCCACATAACAGCAACAAATATAAGCGTTTTCTCAAATAATATCCGTATTTTTGTCACATTATAAGTCGAACAAAAAGCAAAATTAAAGAGAAAATAATGACAGAAAATGCAACGTCAAATCCAACAAAGCAATCAACTCCCAGACGTCCACCAGTGTGGCTATCACTTATACCAATAGTGACTTTAGTTGGACTACTATTTATTACAATACGTATCTTTGGTAGCGATGCTTTAGGAGGAGGCTCACAAATAAGCCTCATTATAGCAGCAGCTGTAACAAGCATCCTCGCGATGAGCTACAGCAAAATCAGTTGGCATAACATAGAAAAACATATTGCTCAAAATGTACAAGGAGTTGCCTCAGCATTAGTTATCCTGTTATTGATCGGTGCACTGTCTGGAAGCTGGATGATCAGTGGCGTCATCCCAACATTGATTTATTACGGCATGAAGATCATGAGTCCAGAATTTTTTCTCCCCAGCTGTTGCGCTATCTGCGCCATAGTATCTGTGATGACAGGAAGTTCATGGACGACTATTGCCACAATTGGAGTCGCTCTTATGGGAATTGGTCATGCTCAGGGATTTTCAGATGGATGGATTGCAGGATCAATCATCTCAGGAGCCTATTTTGGAGATAAGATGTCTGCCTTATCAGACACCACAGTACTCGCTGCTGCTGCAACTGGGACTCGACTCTTTGACCACATCCAGTATATGATGTTGACAACTGTACCATCAATGGCTATTACATTAATTGTGTTTACTATTGCCAGCCTTTCGACCTGCACAACTTCAACTATAGATACGACTGCTTTTACCCAAGCTATTGCTGGGACTTTTCACATCCATCCTTGCCTACTGCTTGTTCCTGTAATCGCTGGCATCATGATTATCAAAAAAGTGCCTTCACTAATCACTCTTTTTGCATCAGCAATATGTGGGAGCATAGCTGCATTAATAGCCCAACCAGAGATCCTCTTACAAGTAGCAGGCAAAGCAAACATCTTAGCAAATGAATCTATTGCATCTGCTCTTTTTGAAGGAAGTTATATTACTTTATTTGGTAGTACTCATATTGCAACAGGATTAAGCAGTCTAGACGAATTGGTATCAACTTCTGGCATGAGTGGCATGATGGATACGCTTTGGTTAATTATTTGCGCAATGTGTTTTGGTGCAACTTTGACAGCTAGCGGCATGCTAGAGAGCATCATGCATAGCTTAAAAGGACTTATGAGCAACCGCTTCGGTTTGGTAAGTACAACAGTTGGCTCAGGAATCTTTTTCAATGCTTGCACAGCCGACCAATATATTTCTATCTTCTTAGCATCTCGTATGTTTGGTACTATATACAGTAAACAAGGATATGAATCACGTTTGCTAAGTCGCACCATAGAAGATGGAGTTACAGTAACCTCCCCTTTAATCCCTTGGTCCACATGTGGGATGACCCAATCAACCATTCTAGGAGTAAGTACTGTTGTTTATCTCCCCTATTGCATTTTTAATTTTGTCTCTCCATTAATGTCTATCCTTATCACATCTATAGGGTATAAGGTCTTCAGAAACAAACCAGACTAATCCATAAATAGAAACCATTTGCCATGCACATTAAAATATCTTCTCAGTTCAAGGAAAAATGTCCTCAATTTAAGGGAGCAAAAATATCGGCGACAATAATCAACACCCCATATTGCGAAGCTCTTTGGGAAGAAATTGACGCTTTCACTCATATACTCCGAAGTACAGAGACTACTGAAAGTATTAAAAATCACCCCGTAATTCAGGCTACCCGTGACGGATATAAAGCCTGTGGTAAACAGCCAAGTAGATATCGCCCATCTAGCGAAGCCCTACGACGACGTTTACTGCGCAACTTGGATCTTTATCAAATCGACACTATGGTTGACATCGTCAACCTTGTATCTCTTACTAGTGGACACTCAATTGGTGGGTTTGATGCTGATTACATTGAGGGAGACACTCTCACATTAGACATAGGAAAGGAACATGAACTATACACAGGTATTGGGCGAGGAGATCTTAACATAGCCAATATGCCCGTATATCGTGATCAAAAAGGAGGTGTAGGTACCCCGACAAGTGATCATGAACGAACAAAAATACGTATTGAGACAACACATTTCTTAGGACTTATCAATGGTTTTGATGGAAATATAAGTCGTTTGAAAAATGCTGCTGATCAACTTGCCGAACTGCTAAAAAAACACGCATCAGCAAGGCATATTGATATTATGTTTTACGAATAGACAAAACTGATTAAAAAAAATCGCCCGTCTTGAAAAGATCAAGACAGGCGATTAATTATATTTTACAGGAAACGAACTATACTATCTTACTGACGGCTAGCACGTTTACGTTCGTTTTCATCAAGAATAATCTTACGCATACGCATTGCCTTCGGTGTAACTTCCACATATTCATCTTCCTTGATATACTCAAGTGCTTCTTCCAAAGAGAACTGAATAGGTGGAACCAATTTGGCTTTTTCATCTGTACCTGAAGCACGCACATTACTCATCTTCTTACTCTTAGTAACATTAACTACAAGATCTTTATCATGTGAATGTTCCCCTACAACTTGCCCTGCATACACCTCTTCTTGTGGGAAAATAAAGAACTTACCACGATCTTGCAATTTATCAATCGCATAAGCAAACGCAGTACCAGCTTCCATGGCAATAATTGATCCGTTTTCACGGCGTTCAATAGCCCCTTTAAAAGGAGCATAATGTTTAAATCTATGCGCCATAATCGCTTCACCAGCTGATGCTGTCAACACATTGGTACGCAAACCAATGATACCACGAGAAGGAATTTCAAATTCTAAATTCACGCGTTCACCATTGTTTTCCATCATTAACAAGTCTCCCTTACGACGAGTGACCATATCAATAATCTTACTAGAATATTCTTCTGGTACATTTACCGTCATCTCTTCGATAGGCTCATTTTTTTGTCCGTCAATCTCACGATACAAAACCTGTGGTTGACCAACCTGCAGTTCATACCCCTCACGACGCATAGTCTCAATTAACACAGACAAGTGAAGCACACCACGTCCATAGACCAACCATTTACCATCTTCATTAGACTTTTCAACACGCAGAGCTAAATTTTTATCTAACTCAGTCATCAAACGATCGTGAATATGTCGCGAAGTAACTAATTTTCCATCTCTACCGAAAAATGGGCTGTCATTGATAGAAAAAAGCATACTCATCGTTGGCTCATCAATAGCGATTGTTGGAAGTGGTTCTGGATTTTCAAAATCACAAATTGTATCACCAATTTCAAAACCTTCTATACCAACGACAGCACATAGGTCACCAGAACTTACAGTTTCCTTTTTGGCACGACCAAGTCCTTCGAATACATGCAATTCTTTAATCTTTGCTTTTTCGATACTGCCATCGCGTTTTGACAAAGAGACCTGCATACCTTCACGAAGTGTACCACGATGTACACGACCTACTGCAATACGTCCTGTATATGAAGAATAATCTAAAGAAGTTATCAACATCTGAGGCGTACCTTCCAAACATTCAGGACCAGGAATATTTTCTAATATACAATCAAGCAAAGGAGCAATTGTTTCAGTTGGTTCATTCCAATCTTCACTCATCCAACCCTGCTTAGCAGAACCATAAACACAAGGAAAATCTAATTGATCTTCTGTTGCATTCAAAGAAAACATCAAATCAAACACCATTTCATGCACCTCTTCAGGGCGACAGTTAGGTTTGTCTACTTTGTTGATCACAACTATGGGCTTCAAACCAATTTCAAGTGCTTTTTGTAACACAAACCGAGTTTGAGGCATAGGACCTTCAAAAGCATCAACCAAAAGAATACATCCATCAGCCATATTCAAAACACGCTCAACTTCACCACCAAAGTCAGAGTGACCAGGAGTATCTATAATGTTGATCTTAGTGTCCTTGTATGTAATGGAAACATTTTTGGAAAGAATAGTGATACCACGCTCACGCTCCAAATCGTTGTTGTCAAGAATAAGATGTCCCGCATCTTGGTTGTCTCTGAATAGTTCTCCCATAAGGAGCATTTTGTCCACCAAAGTGGTTTTTCCATGGTCGACGTGCGCGATGATCGCGATGTTTCTAATATTCTGCATACCTATTTAATATGATTTCGCCGCAAAGGTACACATTAAACTTGAAATAAAGTGATAATGAGCAAGTTTTTTATATAACCCTTTGGCGTTTAAAGAAATATATGTATCTTTGCACGCTCTTTATGAGGAATGAATCTCATAAAAGAGCCCATTTTTAATTATATATTTAAACCATTTCATTATGTATTTGGACGCAGCTAAAAAGCAAGAAATCTTTGAGACTTACGGAACGTCTAAGACTGACACTGGTTCTACAGAAGGCCAGATAGCATTGTTTTCATACCGTATCTCACACTTGACTGAACACTTGAAAGTCAACCGTAAAGATTATAGCACAGAGCGATCTCTTACAATGATGGTAGGTAAACGTCGTCGTCTTCTTGACTACTTAAAGTCAAAAGATATAGAACGTTATCGTGCTATCGTTCAGAAGCTAGGTCTTCGTCGTTAATATACGATGTAAAAGACACAAAACTTTTAAAAAAGGGTGTATTCATTATTGGATACACCCTTTTTTATTCAGAATTTTGAAGAAAGCTGCACACTATATTTATAATGTGCAGTAAATCTGCTCCTGTTGTCATTTTTTTAGTATCGGCAGTCACTTAAAAAAATAAAATCATTACATTTGTCCAACAATAACAATTATTTATTACTCAATTAGATATAAATATAACAATATGGACAATAGTAGTATCGTAGGAGCAAAAATTAAAAAGTTACGTGAAGAGCGTGAGCTTAGCGTTGCGCAACTAGCCGAACTCACTGGCCTAGCTAAAGAACAAATACAACGCATTGAAGAAAATATTGACATTCCATCACTAGCTCCACTTATTAAGATAGCTCGTGTATTGAGTGTACGTCTAGGAACTTTCTTAGATGGAGAAGAAGAAACAGGCCCTACTATTTGTCGCCAAAACGAAGAAGCAGACACTATTTCCTTTTCAAATAACGCTCTGTTATCGCGCAAACATATGAACTACCGCTCGTTGGCTAAATCTAAATCAGATAGGCATATGGAGCCATTTATTATTGATGTAGAACCAATAGAAGACATTAAATTTACCCTTTCGCAACATGAAGGTGAAGAATTAATTTATGTACTAGAAGGAACTATGGAAATTTGCTATGGCAACCAATCTTATATTTTAGAGCAAGGAGATAGTATTTATTACGACTCAATTATTCCTCATCATGTACACGCAGCCAAGGGTGGCGCAGCTAAAGTACTTGCAGTTATTTATACACCAATTTAACCCTAATCCAATGCAGCAACTATCTGAACGCACTTTGGGAGAATGGCTTGAACATTGGGCAAATACGACTCCCGACAAAGAATATCTCGTATATAGCGACCGAAATCTACGTTTTACTTGGTTTGAATACAACCAGCGAGTAGAAACAATGGCCAAAGGCCTCATCTCTATTGGTGTAGGACGCGGCGACCATGTCGGTATATGGGCGGCCAATGTACCTGATTGGCTCACTCTACTCTTTGCCTGTGCCAAGATTGGTGCTATTTATGTTACCGTAAATACAAACTACAAACAACATGAGCTTGAATATCTCTGCCAAAACTCAGATATGCACACTTTATGTATAGTTGACGGTGAAAAAGACAGCAATTTTGTAAACATGGTGTATTCAATGCTTCCCGAACTAAAGACACAACCACGTGGTCATCTTTCCAGCAAACGCTTTCCAAAGATGCGTAACATCTTGTTTTTAGGACAAGAAAAACATCGTGGTATGTACAACACTTCAGAACTGATGCGAGTTGGGGCCATTTCACACACAAAAGATCTTGAGATTTTAAAGAAATTGGTCACGTGTCACGATGTAGTAAACATGCAATACACAAGTGGCACAACTGGTTTCCCTAAAGGTGTCATGCTCACTCATCACAACATAGCAAACAATGGTTACTTAACTGGAGAACACATGAAGTTTACAGATCAGGATAAACTCTGCTGTTGCGTGCCATTATTTCACTGCTTTGGAATTGTACTTGCAAGCATGAATGTGCTCACCCATGGCTGTACACAAGTTATGGTTGAACGATTTGATCCATTAGTTGTGCTTGCCTCTATTCACAAAGAAAGATGCACCTCAGTGTATGGGGTACCAACTATGTTTATTGCAGAACTTAATCACCCGATGTTTAGCATGTTTGACCTAACATCTTTACGTGTCGGAATTATGGCTGGTGCTTTGTGCCCAATAGAACTTATGAGACTTGTCGAAAAAGACATGCACATGAAGGTAACAAGTGTATATGGACTTACTGAAGCTTCGCCTGGAATGACACACACGCGAATCGAACAAAGTTTTGAGGAACGTTGTACAACTGTTGGATACGAATTTGAACAGACCGAGGTTATTGTCATGAATCCTGAAACAGGTGAAGAATGCCCTATTGGAATACAAGGTGAACTATGTAATCGAGGATACAATACGATGAAAGGATATTATAAAAATCCCGCTGCCACAGCAGAGACTATTGACAAGAACCAATGGCTGCACACTGGTGACTTAGGAATCAGGGACAAAAATGGAAATTTTCAAATTACGGGGCGAATTAAAGACATGATAATCCGTGGTGGAGAGAACATTTATCCAAGAGAAATCGAGGAATTCTTATATAAAATGCCAGGTGTTAAAGATGTTCAGATAGCAGGAATTCCATCAAAACGATATGGTGAAGCTGTTGCAGCTTATATTATACTTCAAGAAGATGCAGACGTACAAGAAAGCGATATTAGAGACTTTTGCTTGGGACAAATAGCACGTTTTAAAATTCCAAAATATATCTTCTTTGTTAAGGAATATCCTTTGACAGGTAGTGGAAAAATACAAAAATTTAAATTAAAGGATATTGGTCTACAAATGGCCGAAGAGCAGGGAATAAACATTATATGATGAATACCACACCCGAGGGGGGGGGTATCTGCGATCTATCCTAAACCTACAACTTAGTAAAACCAAGAGCGATGAAGCAACTCTTTAAAAGATGTCTACCAGATGTATTAGCCATCCTTTTTTATGTCGTGATCTCCACAGCATATTTCATTCAACCAATTTCACAAGGAAAAATTCTCTTCCGTCACGACACCTCGGCTGGTGCAGGTGCTGGACAAGAAGCTAAAAACTATCATAACCAGACTGGAAAAACAACTAGATGGACAGATGCACTTTTTGGTGGTATGCCCACATACCAGATTGCCCCTAGTTATCAATCCACTAAAGCCCTACAAACTGTTGGAAACTTCTACCATTTAGGACTTCCCACAAATGTGTGGTATATCTTTGCCATGATGATAGGTTTCTTTATTCTTATGCGTGCCATGGGGGTTAATACATGGCTATCAACACTAGGGGGACTGGTATGGGGGTTTTCAAGTTATTTCTTCATTCTTATAGCCGCAGGACATATTTGGAAACTTGTCACTCTAGCATATATTCCACCAACAATCGCTGGGTTAATCTGGACTTATAAAGAACGATACATGCTAGGCTGTGCTGTTACTGCGCTTTTTGTAGCACTACAAATCATGTCTAATCATGTACAAATGACCTACTACTTCATGTTTGTCATGCTCTTTATCGTTATTGCTTTAGGTATTAAAGCTTACAAGGAAAACAAAATGCCCGAATTTGGAAGAGCCACACTAGTTGTTATATTAGCAGGATTTATTGGCATCGCAATAAATAGCAGCAATTTATACCATACTTATACGTACAGCAAGCACACAATGCGTGGTAAGCAGGAATTAGCAGAAGCTATTGCAAAAAGACAACAATCACATGAACAGAGTAGACAAGTCAAAGGTGGATTATCCACTGAATATATTACTCAATGGAGTTATGGAATAGACGAAACACTCACCCTGCTTATACCCAACTATAAAGGAGGAGCCTCAGAGCCATTGGCAAAGAATAAAAAAGCCATGGAACATGCCAACAACATTATGCAACAGTATGGCTTATACAACTATTTTACACAGTATTTTGGGCAACAACCAATGACTGCAGGACCAGTGTACGTTGGTGCTTTTGTTCTTGTTCTTTTCTTATTAGGATGTTTTATTGTAAAACGCCCCATCAAGTGGGCCTTATTAGGGGGAACTGTATTTAGTATACTACTTGCTTGGGGACACAATATGCTGTGGCTCACAGAACTGTTCATTAGGCACGTTCCTTTGTACAACAAATTTCGTGCTGTATCATCCATTTTAGTCATCGCTGAATTTTGTATACCTGCATTAGCTATTCTAGCCCTTGTAGAAATCACCCGAAATCCTAAATCACTTCGTAACACTCCATGGCCATTATACCTATCTATAGGAGGCTGTGCAACCATTTGCTTTCTTGTCTACATCAGTAATCAAAACGGCGCTGGCACAAGTACTCCGATGGACATGCAGTTATATTCACAACTAGGACAACAAGGATTAGATGCTCAAAGCATAGAAAATCTTCGAAAAAGCGTGATTGAAATGCGTGGAAGTATGGTAAGTAGCGATGCTCTTCGTAGTTTAATTATTATTCTCGTTGGAGCTTCGTTATTATTAGCCTATATACAAGGAGTACTTAAACAAGGCTGGACATTAGCCTGGGGTATTATAATACTTTGTCTCATTGATATGTGGGGGATTAACAAACGTTATTTGTATGACGACCTATTTGTAGAACCTAGTCAAAAGACACAAACCTTTAAACTCACAGAAGCAGACAAAAAGATTCTCCAAGACAAGACCATAGATTATCGCGTTTTAAATTTAGCCAGCAACACTTTTAGCGAAAACAACACTTCTTACTGGCATAAAAGTATTGGTGGATATCATGCAGCCAAATTACAACGTTATCAAGACCTGATTAATTACCATATAGAACCAGAAATGCAGGCTTTTGCTCAAGCTTACAAAACTGCCAATGGGCAAATGGATAGTATTCCGACCAATACCATGCCAGTGATTAATATGCTCAACACGCGCTGGTTAATTATTCCTGGAGCTAAAGGGATGACACACGCCATACAAAACCCACAAGCTTATGGAGCAGCATGGTATATTGGTCAATTGTCAATTGCAACGGACGCTTTAGAAGAAATTACTCCTTTAAAACAACTACCTAAAGACACGGCAATAATGGCTAAGGATATGGCTAAAGGCTTAAGTAAGCGACAGTGGAACAACTCAACAAATGATAGTATCCGTATAACGTCCTATGCACCAAATGAACTTCACTATAACAGTAAACGTGACACTGAAGGCTTGGCTGTATTTAGCGAAATTTATTATCCTGGATGGACATGTCGCATAGATGGAAAAAAGACCAAGATTCATCGAGCAAACTATATCTTACGAGCTGTAGAAGTTCCACAAGGTACACACGAGATCGTCTTCACCTTCCATCCAAAATCACTAAAAATCACCGAGGGAATCGCTTATACAAATATTTTGCTCTTATTTTTGCTCATATTTGCTGCGGTTTATACTGAATGGAAGTATCCTAAAAAGGAGGATTTCTAACCACACTGAACAGTATTTCACATGAAAGAGTAATCTTTGCAAATAAAGAGTTTTATTACAATGAGGGCATATCATAAATATTTATGGCATGCCCTTATATCATTCTAAAAGAAGCACAACTATTTAAAATTCAAACAAAGACATCAACAGCATAACAGTGCTCTAATATTTTCATTAATAACTCATAGACAACACGGCATTCATTTCCCTTAAACTGTGCAAAACTTTCTATTTTTTAGACCTAATTCATTTCGTATATCTCCTTATTATTCTGTATCTTTACACCGATTATAAACTAAAAAAAGGCCATGAGTAAAGAAGATCAAGTTTACCATATACCAGTATTGTTTGAAGAAAGTATCAATGCTCTTAACATTGATGCTGATGGTACATACGTAGATGTCACTTTTGGTGGCGGCGGACATAGTCGCGGAATTCTTGACAAACTTCAAAGTGGTAAAGGAATGCTCTACAGTTTTGATCAAGATTTAGACGCAGAAGCTAACTGCCCAGAAAATGATCACTTTACTTTTGTTAGAAGCAACTTTCGGTACTTACGTAACTTCTTGCGCTATCATAATGTAGAAGAGGTGGATGGTATATTGGCCGATCTAGGGGTATCTTCCCATCACTTTGATGACGAAGAACGTGGCTTTTCATTCCGATTTGAAGGGCCATTGGATATGCGCATGAACAAAAGGGCAGGAATTACAGCTGCAGATATTCTCAACAACTACGATGAAGAGCGTCTCGCTGATATCTTCTACTTGTATGGAGAATTAAAAAACTCGCGCAAAATAGCCAAATTGATTGTCAAAGCCAGAATTGAGCAACCGATCAAAAAGATTGAAGAATTTTTAAATATTATCAGACCTCTTTTCAATAGAGAGCGTGAAAAGAAAGAACTGGCAAAAGTATTCCAAGCTTTACGTATAGAAGTAAATCAAGAGATGGCTGCTCTTCAGGAGATGCTTAATGCAGCTACACGTGTACTTCGTCCAGGTGGACGCCTTGTGGTTATTACATACCACTCATTAGAGGACCGTTTAGTCAAAAATTTGATAAAAACGGGTAATTTCGAGGGAAAGTTGGATCAAGACTTTTTTGGCAATATCACTAGCCCATATAAAATTATTAACCGTAAAGTTATTGTGGCTAGCAATGAGGAGTTGGCTTGCAATCCACGTGCCCGTAGTGCTAAGTTACGTATAGCTGAGAAAAAGGAATAAAAACATGAGTTACACTCCAAAGAAAAAGAAAAACAACCTTGGCTACATCCTCAAAGGAGGTTTCTTGTTTCATCCATTTGTTTTAAAACAAGTTCCTCTACTGCTTTTAGTGATGATTTTTTCATTTATGACCATATGTGTACGATATACTGTCGATCTGCAAATTGTTCATATTCAAAATCTCAAGCGTGAAGAAGTAGACATGAAATATAAAGCATTATCCAAACAAGCTGAATTACTTGAAATGAGTCGTGAATCTAAAGTTATTCAACGCTTACACGAAGTTAACAGTAAATTAGAGCTAGCCAAAGAGCCTCCCTATATCATCAAATAATCCTATCTAAAAGGTAGTAACATGCATAAAATATCTGAAGACGAAAAGAAGATCTTAGGATTTCGCGCAAACTTAGTTGCGTACCTCATCCTCCTTATCGGGGGTGGACTTCTTGTGACCAAAGTCTCACAAAAGATGTTTATGCAACATCAATATTGGCTTAATGTACAAGCACGTTTAGTAAAAGACAGTGTACAAGTCACACCGAGAAGAGGAAACCTTTTGTCTGATGAGGGTGACTTAATGGTCACAACTTTACCTGAATACAAAGTTTATATGGACTTTGGTATGCCTGCACTAAAAAACAGAAACAAAGTAAGTAAAGCTGTGCTGAAACGTTACAAAAAAGACTCGCTAGCCAAACGCAATGCTTATAACGACAGTACTCGTTTACTATTCGCCAAGGAGCTTCATAGGATTTTCCCCAATACATCAACAAAACATTTTTTGTCAAAGATCAACAATGGCTACAAAACACAAAGTAGATATTGTCAACTGTATAGTCCCCTAATCACTCACTCAGATTATCGTGAAGTAGAAGCTGCAGCTTATCGACTTTTTGGATCTCAACATGGATTAACTCATTCATCACAAGAAATTAGGAATCACCCTTTTGGCTCATTAGCCTCACATACTTTAGGGTCTTTTCGTACTGTAGAAGCCAAAGATAAAGATGGGAAAATACTCCCCAAAGACAGACCAACTGCAGGATTAGAAGTTGCCTTCAATCAAGACTTAAAAGGAGAAGCTGGGCTCAAGAAAAGAAGGCGTATTTTCAACAGATATAGAGATGACGTTTTAATTCCTGCCGTACAAGGCGCCGACATTGTAACGACCATAAACGTTAATATGCAGGACATATGTGAAACTCAACTCCGCCAAGAGATTGCGACTCTTAAAGAAAGAAATAAAACCGTGCTTCAAGGCATGGTAATTCTAATGGAAGTAAAGACAGGATACATAAAAGCAATTGTCAATTTAAGTCCCAATGAAAATGGAGAATACACAGAAAGGAACAATCGTGCTTTAACAGACGCCATGGAACCTGGTTCTACTTTTAAAACAGCCTCCTTAATGGTTGCCCTAGATGATGGCATGATTACGATGAAAGACAGTGTTGATACTGGAGAAGGTATGAAAGTGATGTATGGTTCCAAAAATAAAGACTGGTACTATGAACGCCAACATTATCTAAATGCCATAAACAAGACTCCAGGTAAACCCTATTATGATCATGCACTTAATGTTCAGGAAATATTGGAACAATCCTCTAATATAGGAACAGCAGTCTTGATTGACAAACATTACAAAAATTGTCCTGAGAAATTCATTGACGGTCTCAAGAGAATTGGGATTCTGGATTCTATCAGTCTACAAGGTTTACGTGTCAATCGCCCAAGCGTAATTGAACCAAGTAAAACTAAAGGTGTATGGAGTAAATCAACACTTCCATGGATGTCTTTTGGTTATAACTCCAAAATGGCCCCCATCAATACACTTTGCTTTTATAATGCTATTGCGAATAATGGAAAGATGATGACGCCAATGTTGGCCACAGAAATTCAATATGAGGACCATATTGAATACCTTAAGCCTAAAGTGTTACGTCAACATATTTGTAAAGCATCCACATTAAGAGAAATACAACATATGCTAGAAGGCGTGGTCAACAATGGTACTGGAAAATCAGCAGGAAACTCTGAATTCGGAGTAGCTGGAAAAACAGGGACAGCACAAATTTATCTACCTATATATGGTTATGCACATAAACGAAAGCTAGGTAGTTTTGCTGGTTATTTTCCATCAGAATCACCACGCTATAGCTGTATTGTTGTTTTAGAAGGAGCCAGCATGTCTAGTCATGACGCGGCAGATGTTTTTGGAGAAATTTCTAGACATGTATATGCACAATGTTTAACACGAGGAGTAAATATGGCTATTGATTCAATAACAGAACCGACTCCCAAAGTCGCTTGTGGTAATATTATCTTAGCAGAGAAAGCATTAGACGTGTTAGATATATCCGACAAGGATATTAATATTAAAGCTCCACAAACTACTCAAGAATATCAAATGCCTAACGTATATGGGATGGGGCTGCGAGATGCAATTGCCACAATAGAACATACTGGGGCGAAAGTGACTCAAGTTCAAGGGCATGGTAAAGTATTCCGACAATTTCCCCACGCAGGGAGTCGTATCTCTAACCATACTCAAGTAAGTATTACTCTAAAATAAATAGTACAAACCTAATAACAAGATATATGCAACTTACAGAACTAATACAACAAATACCCTTTAATGGGACACTCGAATTACCATCAGTAAATATTACAGCTATTACAACAGATTCACGCGCCGTCAAGCCAGGAAGTTTGTTTATAGCCGTAATTGGAACAAAAGTAGATGGGCATCATTTTATCAACCAAGCGGCAGAAAATGGAGCTGCTGCAATTATATGCCAAGAGATACCGATAGATTATTTAGGCACTTGCCCATGCATTGTTGTACCTGATAGCCGATCGGCTGTTGGACGTATCGCAACCACTTTTTATGGCAATCCTACCGAAAAGCTAGAACTTGTGGGTGTAACTGGTACCAACGGAAAAACAACTATAGCCACTTTACTTTATAAATTATTTCGTTATTTCGGATACAAGGTAGGACTCATTTCAACAGTATGTAACTATATTGATGACGAAGCTATCCCAACAGAACAAACTACCCCAGACCCTATAACTTTAAATGCCTTGCTAGGGCGCATGGCTGATGAAGGATGCAAATATGCATTTATGGAAGTAAGCTCACATGCAGTGGATCAAAATCGTATTAGTGGCCTTCGTTTTGCAGGTGGCATCTTCACCAATTTGACTCGTGACCACATGGACTATCATGGCAACTTTGACAATTATTTAGCTGCTAAAAAACGTTTTTTTGACGAGCTACCTAAAGAAGCCTTCGCTTTGACAAATTTAGACGATCGTAATGGAGAAGTTATGTTGCAAAACACTAAAGCAAAGACTGCCAAATATTCTCTTCGTACATTATGTGATTTTAAAGGTAAAGTATTAGAAACACATTTTGAAGGTATGGATTTGGAAATGAATGGTCGTGAAGTTGCCACTCAATTTATTGGTCACTTTAATGCCTCCAATCTACTTGCAGTATATGGTACAGCTTGTTTATTAGGCAAACAACCAGATGACATCTTAATCGGGATAAGCACCTTACACTCTGTCGCTGGACGATTCGAAGCACTTCGTTCTCCATCTGGTTACACGGCCATTATTGACTATGCACATACCCCAGACGCTTTAATAAACGTACTAAAAGCGGTACAAGACATTAATGTGGGACAAGGTAAGGTCATTACGGTAGTTGGTGCAGGTGGTAATCGAGACAAAGGTAAACGACCAATTATGGCACAAGCAGCCGTTAATAACAGCGATCGAGTTATTATCACATCAGACAACCCACGTTTTGAAGAACCACAAGATATTGTCAATGATATGCTAGCTGGACTAAATAAGACTGATATGGAACGTACTCTAAGCATTGTAGATAGACGTGAAGCAATACGCACTGCATGCGCTCTTGCCCAACCTAACGATATCATAATGATTGCTGGTAAAGGGCACGAAAATTATCAGGATATTAAAGGAGTTAAACACCATTTCGATGACAAAGAAATAGTTCAAGAAATCTTTTCTAGTCAACATTAACTCCTTCACAAGAAATCAAATAACACAAAAGAATTATGCTCTATTATATTTTTGAATGGCTAAAACAAATTGAGTTTCCTGGGTACAACATGCTGATTTCAGTATCGTTCAGAGCCTTGATCACACTTATTTTGTCTCTACTCATTTCAACTATCGTAGGCCACAGATTTATTGAGTTGCTCCGTCGTAAACAAATTACAGAGACACAACGAGATGTCAAGATTGACCCTTTTGGTGTCAACAAAATAGGCGTACCTAGTATGGGAGGACTAATCATTATCGTTGCCATACTTATCCCCTGCTTATTATTTGGCCGACTTAGCAATGTATATATGCTTCTAATGCTCATCACTACAGTATGGTTGGGAGCTATTGGTTTTATCGATGATTATATCAAGATATTTAAGAAAGATAAAGAGGGACTGCATGGGAAATTTAAAGTATTTGCCCAAGTTTCACTTGGTTTAATCGTTGGGCTTACCTTGTATTTTTCACCCAATGCTGTTATTCGTACTAACACAAAGCACATGCATCAAGGAGCTCTCATAGAGGTTGCACATTCGAAGAAAGATGTCAAATCGACCCAAACGACAATCCCATTTTTTAAGAACAACCACTTAGACTATTCTGACATTGCTTTTTGGACTCATGATAACACACAAAAGCAAATTTGGGGTTGGATATTTTTTGTTGTCATAACGATCTTTGTTGTTGTCGCAGTATCTAATGGCGCCAACCTAAATGACGGGATGGATGGAATGGCCGCAGGAAATTCAGCTATTATTGGTGTGGCATTAGGAATTTTAGCTTACGTATCTAGCCATGTCGCCTATGCTAAATATCTAAACATTATGTTTATCCCAGGCAGCGAAGAATTAGTAATATTTGCCTGTGCATTCGTAGGGGCATTGATAGGTTTTCTTTGGTACAATGCCTTTCCTGCTCAAATTTTCATGGGAGATACGGGAAGCTTAACTATAGGTGGTATCATTGCTGTATATGCACTAAGTATTCACAAAGAATTATTAATACCGATATTATGTGGAATTTTTTTGGTGGAGAATCTATCAGTGATCATACAAGTACAATACTATAAATACACTAAAAAACGAGGAAAACCTGTACGTGTATTCAAACGAACACCAATTCATGATCATTTTAGAACAACACCTAATTTACTTGATCCGAGTTGTAAATTTATAGTAACAAAGCCAGCTCAAGTTTTCCACGAAGCAAAAATCACAATACGCTTTTGGATTGTCACAATTATCCTTGCAGCGATAACCATTATCACACTAAAAATCAGATAATGTAACCATAAAAACGACTAACAAATGAATAATACTAAACGAATTGTAATCTTAGGGGCAGGAGAAAGCGGAAGCGGTGCAGCCGTACTTGCTAAATTAAAAGGCTTTGATACCTTTGTTTCAGACATGGGAGGTATAAAACCAAATTATAAGGAATTACTTAACAAATACCATATTGATTGGGAAGAAAAACAACATACAGAAAATTTAATTCTCAACGCTGATGAAATTATCAAAAGTCCAGGTATACCTGATGAAGCTCCAATTATTCAGAAGTTAGTAGCTCAAGGAACTCCTATCATTAGTGAAATTGAATTTGCAGGTCGATACACGAATGCAAAAATGATCTGTATCACTGGAAGCAACGGTAAAACAACAACCACTTCTTTGATCTACCATATCTTCAAACAAGCAGGTCTAAATGTAGGTCTTGCTGGAAATATTGGAAAGAGTTTAGCACTTCAAGTAGCGACAGAAAAGCATGACTACTATGTGATTGAGTTAAGTAGTTTCCAGCTAGACAACATGTATGATTTCAAAGCTGACATCGCTGTGATGATGAATATCACACCAGATCATTTAGATCGATATAAAAATAGCATGCAAGAATATATTGATGCAAAATTTCGCATTACTCAAAATCAAACAGATAGCGATGCCTTTATATTCTGGAATGATGACCCAATCATTCAGGAGCAACTTAAACGACATGGTTTAAAAGCTCAGCTTTATCCATTCTCAGTTATTAAAAAAGATGGCGTGATTGCCTATACATCAGAACAGGAAATAAAAATTGATAGGCCAAGCGATTTCAATATGGAACAAGAAAAGCTTGCCTTAACAGGTAGACATAACCTATACAATTCATTGGCAGCTGGAATAGCAGGTAATATTGCTGGTATCAGCAAAGATTCCATTCGTCAGGCTTTGTCTGATTTTGAGGGCGTACCTCATCGATTGGAATTTGTAGCCAAACGTCAAGGAGTTACCTATATCAATGACTCAAAAGCGACCAATGTGAATTCTTGTTTTTACGCATTACACAGTATAGACAAGCCTATTCATCTGATTTTAGGAGGCAAAGATAAAGGGAATGATTATGAAGAAATTGCACCAGTCGTACGAGATAAATGCAAGAGCCTCATCTTTATGGGAGCAGACAACAGTAAGTTAATTGCTTTTTTTAAAGATTTCAATCTTCCCTTTTATGACACACATAGTATTGACGAAGCATTAGCAGTTGCTCAAAGAGAGGCATCTCGGGGAGATACCGTTCTACTATCTCCCTGTTGCGCTAGTTTTGATTTATTTACCAGCTACGAAGACCGTGGAGATCAATTTAAGCAGGCAGTGCTTAAGATCCCCATTGGATAACACTAAATAAGTACCATCATATGGAGCATTTTACATCCTTTATTAACCGCATCTTTCGAGGTGATAAAGTAATCTGGGTAGTTATGGCTATTTTGGTAAGCATTTCTATCGTTGAGGTTTTTACTTCGACGAGTAGTTTTGTGTCTCCATCCAATGGCAACTTTATGGCACAAGTCAATAAGCATATTCTAACTTTATGTATCGGGTTTGCTATTATACAGATTACTTTATTGATACCTTTTAAATTTTATAGGTTAGCAGGTGTTGGAGGATTTGTTATCATGCTAGGTATGCTAGCAGCAGTACTTTTTCTTGGTCACAAAGGAAATGGTGCGACACGTGCTATTATGCTAGGAGGGTTCTCCATACAACCTTCAGAATTAATAAAACCATTTTTAATTGTTAGCCTATCCACCCTAGTCGCCATTGGTAAAGAGAAATCCCAGTTATGGAAACGATTGACCTGGATTATTTCTATCAGCTGCACTATCATGATAGCTCTTATTGGTAAAGAAAATTCCTCTTCAGCTCTAATGTTAATGGCCTACTGCCTAACCTTCTTATGGATCATCAACTTTCCTTGGAAATATTGGAAACGAATGGCACTCACAGTACTTATAACTGGAGTATTAGGTGCCACAGCTATCTTTACCTTAGGGCAATATACCAACATTGGCCGATTAGGGACTTTTAAGGCGAGAATAACTAGAGCACTGGAACCTCTTCCTGATGATCCTCAAGCTGTAGACCTATCTGGAGAGAATACCCAGCGCAACCATTCCAATATTGCTATTGGTACATCCTCTGTCTTTGGTAAAGGTATGGGGAAGAGTGAAATAAGAGATTATATTAGTGAAGGGAGCAATGATTTTATTTACTCCATTATCCTAGAAGAAACTGGTTTAGTAGGTGGGCTCATTGTCTTTATTCTATACATTATTATAATGTTTCGCACTATGCGATTAGGCTATTTGCTCTGTAGTCCCTTTCCGTCATATCTAGCCATTGGACTGGGATTATTCATTATGGTCCAAGCCCTTACCAACATGTTTGTGGCCGTAGGTTGGATGCCTGTGACTGGACAAAACCTCCCCTTAATTAGTCGTGGAGGATCTTCTGCATTGAGCGTAAGTGTCATGTTTGGATTGATTCAAAAACTCTTTCACGAATTTAATCAACAACAGCACCATGCACAAAAAGACGAAGCAGATGTTTCTCAATGGACAGGAGTCACGGAACATGAGACCTTATTAACCCCCAAACCACAAATAGACGACTAACTTAAAAATTACTATTAGAATACAGAATATGGATCCAATTAAAATCATTATAAGTGGTGGAGGTACTGGTGGACACATCTTCCCAGCAGTATCAATCGCCAATGCTATCAAAGAAATAGAGCCTAATGCAGAGATTCTTTTTGTCGGTGCTGAAGGTCGTATGGAGATGCAGCGTGTACCAGATGCAGGTTATCCCATTAAAGGACTCCCAGTTGCTGGTTTTGATCGCAAACATTTATGGCGCAATGTAAGTGTTTTAATCAAACTTTTTAAAAGTCAACAGATGGCTGCTAAGATTGTGCGTGATTTCAAGCCCGATGTGGCGGTAGGTGTAGGCGGATATGCTAGTGGTCCAACACTAAAGATGGCTCAAAAAGCAGGCGTTCCGACACTAATACAAGAACAAAATTCCTACGCAGGCGTAACAAACAAACTACTAGCCAAAGATGCAAATAAGATCTGTGTGGCGTATGATAAGATGGATAGATTTTTTCCTAAAGATCGTATCATGCTTACAGGCAACCCTATTCGCCAAACTTTACTAAACCGCACAACACAAGCTGAAGCTCGCGAAAGTTTCGGGCTAGACGCTTCTACTCCAACCCTAGTGGTTATCGGGGGGAGCCTAGGTGCTCGCACATTAAATGAAGCCATGTTAGCAGGGATGAAGCAACTAGCTGATGCTGGCATACAAGTTATTTGGCAAACAGGTAGCTACTATGCTAAAGAAATGGAGACACGTATGGCCAACGTTCCTCAAAAGCCACGTCTATATATGGGACCATTTATCAAAGATATGGCTGCCGCATATGCCGCCGCCGATTTGGTAATTTCAAGAGCAGGTGCTAGTTCTATCTCTGAAATTTGTTTATTGGGAATCGCTTCCATATTGGTGCCTTCACCCAACGTAGCCGAAGATCATCAGACCAAAAATGCGATGGCTCTTGTCGAAAAAAATGCAGCAGCTTATGTAGCTGATGTTGATGCCATTGACACATTAGCATCTACAGCCCTAATTCTCTTAGATGACGAAGCGCACTTAACTAAGATGCGAAGTAATGTACAAAAAATGGCCCATCCAGACGCAGCTGCAGTCATTGCAAAAGAAGTCATAGGTTTAGCTAAAGCAAAAAAATAACAGAATACAATATTTCGCTCTATTACACCCCAATTGAAACATGAAGCAACTTAAAGATTTTGAGAACGTCTATTTCATAGGAGCTGGAGGTATTGGCATGAGTGCCATTGCCCGCTATTTTTTAGCCATTGGCAAAGAAGTCGCAGGATACGACCGCACAGCCACTCCACTCACATCGCATTTAGAAGAAGAAGGAGCACACTTACATTTTGAAGATAACGTTGATCTCATTCCTTGCAACATGCAAGATGCTTCTCGCACGCTTATCGTGTACACACCAGCAATCCCTAAAGACCACAACGAATGGGCTTATTTTCGTGAACATGGATTCACGATTATGAAACGTGCACAAGTTCTTGGTTTAATTACCCGTTCTAGTAAAGGACTTTGTGTAGCTGGCACCCATGGTAAAACAAGTACATCTACCATGGCAGCTCACTTGCTGTACCAATCATCTGTAGGATGTACAGCTTTTTTAGGTGGAGTCTCACAAAATTACTCAAGCAATCTATTATTAGATACCAATAGTCCATATACAGTTATTGAAGCTGATGAATTTGATCGCTCTTTTCATCAATTATCACCATGGATGTCTGTAATTACTTCGGACGATCCTGATCATTTGGATATTTACGGCGATGAAGCACATTACAAAGAAGCCTTTAGCCAGTACACTCAATTAATACGTCCTGGAGGTGCCCTAATTATGCACGAAGGTTTGACGATTACTCCCCAAGTACAAGAAGGAGTAGATATCTATACATATGGACGGACAAATGGAGACTTCCACGCAACCAACGAGCGCATTGGCAATGGAGCAATCATTATTGATTTTGTTGGTCCAGATATCACAATTAAAGACGTAGAACTAGGTGTTCCTGTTGCTATTAATATTGACAACGGAGTAGCCGCAATGGCACTCGCCTATATGTTTTTCAGTGTCATTTCCCAAAGTTCCAATATTAAAGGTCAGCCTATCGGGACTGGAAGTTAATTCGCAAACCCCATTCCCGATTAAAG
>Ga0116162_10000217_pt1 | contig 46260 bp, 39 predicted proteins | sample AD_UKC105_MetaG_FD_89875 | JGI IMG/M metagenome (GOLD analysis project Ga0116162, IMG submission 89875) | Active sludge microbial communities of municipal wastewater-treating anaerobic digesters from Hong Kong - AD_UKC105_MetaG | ecosystem: Engineered > Bioreactor > Anaerobic > Digestate...
CCTTGAGTATAGCGGAAACGGGTGACTGCACCCGCTCCGCTATACTCTTTATCTTAGAAAGACGCCGAGGGTCCCCGTTGACCTTTTCAGCAGCCGCAATGAACTTCCGGTTGTTTACATTGGCTATCGCCAGGTAAATAAGTCTTTCGAATGTTATCCCCAGCGCGACCACCGAGCACGCCAGGATCGGATACATCATGAATCCGCCTTTGATGAATAAGTCCGTCATACTGCCCATAAAATCCTCCTTAGCTGTTGACATCCACACAAATGGATGCCGTTTCAAGTCGTCCGCCGGGAATGGAGCAAGCGGGGAGAATGGTTCGCCCGGATTTCTCACAGAGAAATCCGGAAAACCGCGATAAGACCAATCCTACTGCGTCACAGCGGCGATTCGGGCTCGGTCACATACGCAACAACAGTATGCTCCCTCACCACTCACTTGCTGTTCCTTGTATTCTCAGCTTTCTCACGATTTTTAACCTGCGCTGGCGAAAAATGCAGGTTCGCACCTCCCCGCCGCCATTCCAAGGAAACAACCTTTTATAAAAAAGCAAGCCTCAAATTAAAGGGTGAAGTGAAGCGGCACGGCGCTGCCGCGCCGCCTTTCCACGGCGGATATTAAAACTCGTACTCCGCCCCGATATAGTAAACACTTCCATATATAGGAGCCCACATGTAGGCTGCGTCCGCGTTGTCGCGCCTCTCCTGGATATAGTCGAACAGGTTCTCGACGCCGACGAAATAGGTCGCGCCGTTGTGGAGCGACTTCGAGACCCGGGTGTCCCATATCGAGTAGGCATCCGTTTGCTCGATGCGCGGCAGCGGCGGGCCGGTCTCTCCCTCATCGGCATGCTCGATGTACATCTTCCCGTAGTAGCGTCCGTCGAGCACGAACCTCCAGCCCGTGTCGTCGTTGTTATAGGTGTAACCCATGGTAGCCGTGTGCCTGGGTGCGCGCATGATGTTGATGCTGTCGGGGTCGCTCGGGTCGAGCGGGTCGTCGAACTCCGCGTTTGTGTAAACGTAACCCAGCCTGACTTCGTGAACCCTTTCGATGATATGGCTGATACCGAGCTCGAAGCCTTTCGTAGAAGCGTCGCCGCCGTTAGCCCACTTCGCATCGTACCCTACGGGCGGATTATCGACATCGAGTGTGATCTTGTCTTTCGTGTTGACAAAGAACACATCGAAGTTGAATTTCGTGCCTTTTATCCTGCGATCCCAACCGAGGGTGAGACTGACGGCTTCTTCCGGGCTCAGGTCCGCAGGCTTTGCGATTTTCGGCGCGGAGGCGCACAGGTGCAGGTCTTCCGCGAACGAGGCCGGCACGCTGTAGCCTTTACCGAGCGAGAACCGGAGAGTATCCGCCTCGTCAAGCTTGTACCTGAGCGCCATTCGCGGATTGAACACGGACTCGGAATAAGAGCCGCCGCTCTTCGTGTCGTCTGAATCATGACTGTCGAAGCGGCCGCCGACAACCGCTTCAAGCCTTTGCGACAACTGTATGTCGTCCTGAATGTAAAGCGCCCATTCGTCGATGGTCTTTTTGTTATACGTCCTGTTAATATTTTCCGAGGTGTCTTCAGACTTACGGTTGTAACCTACAACCCAGTCGTGATCTTCCCCCGTTTTAAAGTTGTAGTTTATGTCGAACAGCGTCATTTCCTCGTCAACTATAAAAGGCTGGGGACGGATTTCCTCGAGTGAAAGATAACCGTCGCCGTCGAGGTCCGATAGCTGACCTGCTTCGTACTCCTCATCGCCGGGATTGTATCCCTCGGCAGCGTAGTACGCAGCGAGATCGATGCCGCCGTTGGAAGCGTCGTAATGCGCCACGGCTTCGGCTGTCAGGTTCGTGTCGCCATCCACCACCCCGGCGCTCATAACATTGTCCCAGGCGGCGCCGTTAGTAGCGTTTCGGTGATGATTCACACGGGTAACGTTGAACTTCAGCGTGCTGTTGTTCGAGAACATTTTTTTGTAACCAATGCCTAACTCGTATCGCTTCGTGCTGATGTGCTCGTTATCCGGATGGAACTGGTCGTCCCAGGTGTCGAAGTTGCCGCCGCGGCGGGATTCAGAGATATGGTTCAGATTGAGCGACAGCCGTTCGCTCGGCCCGAAAATATCGTAATAGTACATCTTTGCGCTCACGCCCTGGTTGTCGCTTTCCACCCGGTCGGTGAAGTTGTCCGGCCCTGTATCGCTGAAAGTGCCGCCTGTGGACGCGAAATCTCCACCCGAGTCGTCTATCGCGCCGGACACGTTTTTCTGCCCGCTGACAACGTAGGCTACCCTGTCCTCCCTGCCGGAGGTCGAAAAGGTGAAACTGTTCGTCTTTTCGGTGCCGATCTGCATCGAGATTTTTGTCTTAGGCTTTGCGGACGGTTCTTTCAGAATAACGTTCACGACGCCGGCAATGGCGTCGCTTCCGTAAAGCGCCGAGCCCGCGCCTTTGACAATCTCGATCCGCTCGATGCTGCCGGCCTGTATCTGCTGGAGCCCGTAAACCGACGCGAGCCCCGAGAATATTGGCTGACCGTCAATCAGGATAATCGAGTTCCCGCTTCCCATGCCCAGCATGCGCAGTATCGTGAAATTGCAGTTCGAGCACTGCTGCTCGACCCGGATCGAAGGTTCGCCTTCGAGGATTTCATACAAACTCACCGCGCCTTTGTCCGAAATTTCCTTTTCAGTGATCACTTTAGTAACTACGGGCGCTTCTTCGATGCGCTTTTCAGTCTTCGTGCCGGTGATCACAACGTCTCCTATGTCAACCGTGTCTCCGACCGACACCTCCTGCGCAGGAGCGGCGGTCGATATTAAAAGAATAAAACTGAACACGAGCGCCACGATCAAAAAATCACCCCTGCTTACATCTCCATCCTTTTTTCTTCTTAACATTTCCATAAACCTCCTCAGGTTAAGTAATACAGCTTTTCGCGGCGCCGTCTTCGGGATATAATGAAAAAGAACGCGGCCGCGCGAGCGGCTGTAAATGTTCCGGAAGGCGGCATTTCCTTTGGCGAGGGGCCGCCTTCCTTTTCTTGTTGTTTGTCCTTATATTTCAACGTCCTTATATTCAACCCGGATTTCTTACATAGAAATCCGGAAGATCGTGATAACACCTGTCCTGCTGCTCCGGGTGACATGCACAAACTTTGCTATATGCATGAATCAGCAAAAAAGGTCTCGGGCCGAAAGGTCTCGGGCCGAAAGGTCTCGGGTTCGGTTACATACCATACAGGATGCTTCCTCGCCACTCGCTCGCCGCGCCTTGTATTACAGGCATTCTCACGATTTCCAACCTGCACCGGTGAGAATTGCAGGTTAAGGCCGGTTATTTCTTCTTCATTCCTGATTCCCGCGGTTCACTCCGCCGGGGTACAGCCAATGACACTTCTTCACTCTCATGTACTCCGCGATGTCGATACCCGCTGGAGTATATATATCGCTTTCAAATAGCCCTCAAGCGCCGGAGTTAAAACGTATTCAGCCTTCAAAACAGCCCCTCCTGCATAATTAGTCATGACTAATTCTATCCGCAAAAAATATATGCCCTCCAACCATCATTCATGCTTCTCCACCAGGATCCCGTTAACCTCGGATTTTCTCAATGACAGATGATATCCCCGTATCCTGACATCTATGGGGTCGCCCAGCGGGGCTACCCTGATGACTTCGATCTCGCTTCCTCTGGTGACACCCATATCCAGCAACCTCCGGCCTATCTCACCCTGAATCTTTATATCTTTAACAACAGCTTTATCTCCAGTTTTAAGCTTGTTAAGAGTCAATGCTTTCTTAACATCAGGCTTATCGAATTGCGCCCTCATTCTATTATCAAAATCCGATCTTATCTCATCCGGCAAAGACTGCATCCAGGATGACAGGAAATTAATCCTCTGTATGATAGACGGGTCAAGAACATGTTCAACCCGGCAGGCGGATTTTTCAGCAAGCGTTTTCTCGGAACCGAGTATTTCGTGATAGAAAGTATACAGTTCCTCGTGTCTAAGATTAACCCTTCTTGCAACGTGCTCACCCATATCGGTGAGCTGCACCTGCCGCCACTTCTCGTAAATCACGAATTCCATTGCGGCAAGCCTTCGAATTCCGCCTGTAACACTTGCCATGGTCACCTTCAGATGCTCGGCTATATCGCCGATCTTTACCACATCTTTGACCTTTTGCAGCGTGTATATCGCTTCAAGGTAATCTTCGAGTGCCGGTGTGAGTACTGAAGAGTCTGCCAAATGAATCTCCAAATATTTAGTCTTGCCTAATAATAATACCCGTTCCCGTCTCTGTCAACATTCACGAAATGATATTCTGTCCCCGAAATTCCGTTCCATTATCACCCTCTCTCATTTCTCAGGCTCGACGACCCGGCACATAATGAATGGCCCCCCCCCACTGTTTCGCACGAAGCCAGTGCTAAATGAAGAAGCTCAGAACGATAACCGCGGCAACGACGAGAGCGGGAAATACAATAAGAATGGAAAAGGCAGTTCTGCGAGGCAGAAACGCGAAGTGCATAATTGTAAGTTTAAGATCGATGACGGGCCCCGTAAGCAGGAATGCCAGTTTCGAGAGATTGCTGAAATCCGTCATTGCGGCAGGAATGAAAGCGTCCGCGTCGGAACATGTGGAAAGTATGAACGAGAACATCATCATTGCGGGAACGCTTGTGCAGGCGCTGCTGCCCACCGTGGCGATTATATCCGTGGGCACGAACACTTTTACGGCGGCAGTGATTGCCGCCGCCATTACGATGTAGCCGAGCGTCCTCGAGAAATCACCGACGGCGTCCTCGAATCCGTCTTTTATTTTTTCGTCGATCGTGGCATTGCCGTGTTTCTCCCTGGCGCAATCGCACATTTCGGCAGGCTCATCGGGAAAAGGTTCACCTGAAAGCCGACCGTCGCGGTCGAGATAAAGGAAAATCAGTCCCGTGGCAACAGACAGGGCAAACGCGGTTCCGAAACGCAGGTATATGATCCCGGGATTGATAGCAAACGCCACGCTCGTTACTGCGACCACAATTGGACTGAGCGACGGGGCGGCAACCATGAACGTCACCGCCACGGGCAGAGGCAGCTTCCGCCGGGCGAATCTGGCGACGATGGGTACTATCGAGCATTCGCAAAGCGGAATCACGAAACCGGCGGCGGCGGCTATGAATATGGATACTATTTTTCTTCCCCTGAAGATTTTTTGAATCGAGCTGCCGGGAATGAACGCTAAGACAAAAGACATGAGCGCCGCAAGCGTTATGAACGGGACGGTTTCAACGATTATCCCTGTCATATACAATGTGAATTCACCGAATTTATCCATCGCCTCGAATGCGCCCTCGCGCGCCTGTTCAAAACATGAACGGTTTTTTCATGAAACTCCTGTTGATGTAGGGATCGGATGGAACGCCGGTCTCTTCAATCTTTTCCGCTTCGATGTAAAAAGTCTGTACAAAATCGCCGCCTGACGGGGAACCTTTTCTTATGATGCCGTAAACGGTTACCCACTGATCCGCAGCCGGGGAAGATGCGGCGGCGACGCTGATGTCCATCGTGACCGCAACCGCGTGTACGATGCAGCACGGGATAAAATATCGAACGAGGGTAAATCCATCCGGACGGCCATCATCCCGGTAAACGAATCCCTGCACCGCAACACGTTCACCGGCAAACGCATCCCCCCGTCCGCTCAGCAGCATTTGCAGTTCCATGATGTTGATGGGTGAATAAACAAAAGTCCCCGATTCGCCGGTCGGCGTCTCGAGCCGGACACGCATATCGCTGGAATGAGGTTTGCTCAAGGCGCCCGGGTCTATCATGGCCGACGTAGCGGAAAACGTTCCCTTGTTCTTCAACAGCCCGTCAGACACGCCAATTACTGATGCCGGGGACACGAAACCCCATATCACCGGCGCGAGCAGAAAAACGAGCGACAGAGGCAGCATGACGGCGGGAGGCAGCCGGCGCCCCTCATGCGGCTTTCCGCAACCGCTTCTCCGAACATAAGACGAGTAAGCAACTGACGCCAGGATGAGAAACACAGCGGCGCCCACGGTCAGCGGCTGATAGCGCTCATGCAGATATCGTTTGATAATGTCGTCACGGAACAGGAAAAGAAGAAAGAAACCGTATGAGAACATCACGATTTTTTTCGAGAACCGCTCGGCGGAAAAAATTGTCCCGGACCTGTTGTTCAACTCAAACCATCTCCTTGTTTCTTATGATGACAACAGACAGAGTAACCGCGACGGCAACGTACATCGCCGCCGATATGACCATGGTAAAAAAAAGACTGGCCGGCACCGAGACGGCATTGGAAAGGATGGGACCGGGAGAATACGCTTCAAGATTGGGCAGGACATAATACAGCGCCCGGGTAACCCAGCGCGCAATCGGCGACGCGCTGTCCCAGTATATTTTGAGGTTGTCTACCATCCCCCCCGCAAGCAGCACGAGTATCCCCGAGAAAACCGACAGGTATTGAGTGGTTATGCATGAAAACAACACCACGTAGTTACACAGGATGATTATCTCCAGATAAATGAACACACCGGCAAGAAAGACATCGGGCCGCCACACATGCATCTGAAACCGCATATAGAAAAACAGCACCGTGGAAAGCGAGAAAACGAGGATGGCTATTGCTGCGAGCAGGCCGAAGGTTTTCCCGAGTATCCAGACCGAACGCGGCGTCGGCTTTGAAAGCGTGCAAAGGATTTCCTTTTCCCGAATTTCCCTGCCCAGCAGGTTCGACCCCGCCATCAGTGTTATGAAAACACTGACTATATAAATCGCCCCGATGCCCGTGTCCATGAACATCTTCAACCGTTCCACCACCGCCATTTCCGCAACCACGTATCCTCCGAGTATCATGGCGATACCAACGATGAAGATGCCGGTTATGGTCCGGTCTTTAAGAAGTTCGGCAACAGTGGTGACCGATACCCAGAATGTGCGATGGATCATTATTCGTTCCTCATCATGGTCATGAAAGTTTCTTCGAGGGACTTGCCCCCGCCTGTTTCGGCGGCGCCTTTTATCGTGTCTTCGTAGACAATTTCGCCGTTTTTAACGATACATATCCTGTCGCATATCATTTCGATATCCGAGAGTATGTGCGAACTGAAAAAAACCGTTTTGCCCGCCTCGCGGCGCCGGATGATGACCTCCCGGAACATCTTGCGCCCCATCGGGTCCAGCCCGTTCATCGGCTCGTCCATAATAAGCAGGTCGGGATCGTTCATGAGCGCCTGGGCAAACCCGATTCGCTGCCTCATGCCCCTCGAATGTTTGCTTATCGGCAATCTGAGTTCACGGTCCATGCCCAGTTCGTCGGCCAGCAGGCTTATGCGCTTTTTCGTTTCCCCGTGGCTCATCAGAAACATTCGGCCTATAACATAAAGCGCATTGTACCCCGTCAGGTAAGGATACAGGACCGGATTGTCCGGCAGGAATCCGATCCGCTCCCGGCTTTCGGAAGCCCCGGGAGGGGTTCCGAGCACAAGGATGTCGCCCGACGCGGGCCTGACAAATCCCATAATACTCATCAGCGTAGTGGTCTTCCCCGATCCGTTCGGGCCGAGAAAACCGTAGATTTCACCCTGCCGCACCCGCAGGCTGAGATCATTGACTGCTACCACCGACTCTTTCCTGAAGAGTCCCGTTTTATATACCTTGCGGAGTTTTGTAATCTCGAGCGCATTCAAAGTCGTTTCCTCCCGCCGGTTGGTTTTTCCGACTGGTATTCCCTCATCTTCCGGTAATGGCAGTTGCGTATCTCGGGTTCGTTGGTAATGCTTTCCCCGTTGATGACATACCTGCCACCGAAAGGTTCCACGGGGACTTTTCTCAACAGCCGCTCGGAAACGAGTTCATCCAGGTTTGCCGGGGCCCGCCCTTTAGTTTTCCTGAAACGGTCCGCCGCTTTCTCCATCTTCTCGATATGCAATTCCACCATCAACATCCCTATCTGATTTTCAATCTGTTCGCGCGTCGCCTTGTCCGTAACTTTTTCAAGCGAGTCGGTCAGCAGCTTTATTGCCATCTCGTAATTCCGACCCGCGGCATACAGATCGGCCACATAATTGGCGGTTACCGAATATTTCCCGCCGTTTCGATGCGCGATTCCGGCATAATAAGCGCCCCGTTCCCAATCACCCATGAAGTAATAGTGCATAAACGACAGGCTCGACGCCATCATCGCGGATTCCGGGTTATTGCGCAGTCCGGCTTCCGTAAGCGAAATCGCCAGGTCGATTTGATCGTCCCATGACAGCAGTGTCGCTCCATAGTAATATGAATACTCGAATTCCGGGTCCAGGATAGTGACCATCCGTATCAGATCATACATTTCGAGTGAGTCGGCGGTTGTCCGTGACAACACGGCCTGCGCCATCAGCCCGGTCAGCTTCGCTCCCGACGCCTTCTCCTTTATCATCTCGAACGCCTGGTCCGATCTCAGCGTCATCGCCTTGATCCAATAAATATCAGCGACCGGCTTTTTTACAGCTTCCGGCAGCATCTCAAGAACGCTGATCTGCGAATGTTTCGACGGGCGTTCGAGCAGGTTGTCGTCAGCCCACACAGCCGTCTTCCACTGTTTATGGATAACATTCATCTGCTCCCGCATCAGAGCGAGAACCAGAAAACATGCCACAAGAAGAAACAGCGTGTCAGCCGCTTTAAATAATCTCACCACACACCCCTGCCGGCCGGGCCCTGGATTCCGTCCCTTTCGGGCTCCCGGATGCAACAGGAATAAACAGCGTCACGTGTAAAATTATTGGAAACAACATATACCAAAGCATTCTTCATGCCCGAACCTCCCGCGTATCGGTCTTCGACAAACTTTCAGTTAAGCGAATCAGGCCGAAGAAGGAGGCGCACGGCTGTTGAAATTATGCGGGGTATCTGAAACAAGTCCGGCTATGAAATCGCCGGCAACAGGAAGAACAACGTATGATACCGGCGGCAATGCGACAATCTGGAATAACGATCTCGTGTTGCTGAGCCACATACAGGCCAGGCATAACCCTTTGTGCATGCCGTATTCAACGGGTTGTAATATCCCGTCAATTTCGGAGTCGGCGCCCTCATAAGAGCCTGCAACACTTCGCCCGGAATCTACACGAGCAGTTAAAACAACTGAATCGCCCGCCGGATAATGATGGTTGTGAAGAAATTCGATCGATACGGACAGGCCCGAATAAATAAGGAAAAGAAAAACAGCAATATAATGAAACAGTCTCTTTTTCCCACAGCAGGTCCGCATATTGAAATGATAATACCAAATACATGAACCGGCAACCGGAACAACCTTATATCTCTATCACTTTCGCAGGCGGACCCGGGGCTACCGACCGCGCAAACACTGAATTCTCGAAAAGAGCAGATATTGTGAGCTGGATCACATCGAGAATTTGTTACAATTTCTCATTATTTGACGACTATAATATATAAAGGACTATAAATCCGAACCGGAGAATGCAAAATGGATACAACTTTATCTATCATAAACAACCTGAACTCATTGAGCCTGTTAAATCAGATGACGGAAAATACGAGCAGCTCAAGTTCGCTCAACAGCCTTTTGAGCAATGCATTATCCGGAACATCGCTGACATCCAGTTCCTCAACGGGCCAACTGTCGATCAACCTTAAAACCGTGGGATTACTGACTGCTGCGGGAAAACTTACGGACGGCAACTCGCTGTCTGTTTTCTCATCGACTTCAACTCAGGATGCCGACACTATAGTTGATGCAGTCACCGGCTTTGTGACAGCGTTTAACAGCGCAGTTTCGGCTCTGTCCGGCAGTTCAAGTTCGATAAGCTCACAAAGCGCCGAAAGCCTCGTGTCGCTTGCCGAAGCAAACTCCGAAGCTCTATCAGCCATTGGAATTACAATAGATGATGACGGAATGCTCGAAGTTGATTCGGATATCCTCGAAGAGGCCGCCGAGAATAATCCTGAAGACATTCAGGCAGTATTCAACGACACCAATTTCATCACCACAGTTTCATCCAAAGCCAGGACTGCCATTACTCAGGTACTGGGCCTGTCCAGCGGAGCCGGTTTTCTTTCGCTGTACTCAAGCAGCCTCGACTCTGGATTGAACGGCCTTCTCACCAGTTTGTACAACAGCTATTTATAATCCCCCGGCGCGCCGCCGCCGGTTTGAAATCACACGTAAAAGCATCAGGTCGTTAATTTTCAACGCATGCCGGTTTGAAAACAACCGCCCACCATTTTCCTGTGCAGGCTTCATTGAGAATCGACGCGGTGTCGCGACTTTTACATTTTCTACCTCCACGGTCGCTGCCCATCCCGATACCGGGTTAGCTTTTTGTCTTCACCTTCTTCATTGTCCCTGTTCTTGATCGGCAACACGCGCGTAAAATGCCCCTGCTATATTTTCACCGATAAGCCCCCTGCCGCATTTTCGTTGCATTAATCGAGGTTACGGGTATAGAATACGTACAGTGGAATTATTAAAAACTCTGTATTGATACAAACGAGGTAGTATGTTCATGTCACGTTTTGTGAATGCGCATGTCGTCGTGCCGGCGGTTATTGCCCTTGCGCTTGCCTGCTGCTCCGCGCTTGCCAGCGAACAGCCGGGCGGCACGCCCGCGCCCGGCGCAACCATCACCCTGCCCGCGCAGGCCGAACCCGCGCAGACGGAGTATTGCGCAGGATACGAGGAACAGGAAACGCCGCCGGATGAGCATCAGCCGGCCCGTGATAACGACTGGGATGACTGGGGCGACGATGATGAGGACGACGATGATGATGAGGGAGGGTTCCTGCTTTTCGAACCGATGAGCAGTATTCATATCGAGTTCGCAACCACAACCGCCGTGATGCTCGATTCAGGAGACGGCAGTTCGACAGAGTTCAAACTGGTTCTTGTGATTAAAGAGACGGATGAATACAACATCAGGAGCAAGCCGGTTAAATCGGCAAGTGTTTATTACATGGACTCATCAGACGATGGCTGGAATAAATTGAAACTCGAAAGGCAATCCCGTTCTAAAGATGCGCTGATCTCCAGTAAGTCAGTGCGGCGAAAAAGAAAACCCTTAACCCGTATTAAAGATGTGAAACACGGCTACTCTTACGTGTATGAGAAAGTGGAAATACCCGTCAGGACACCGTGCGTCAAAGAAATATGGACCGGACGAATAGACATCGACCGGCAGGACGACCCGGAAAAGTACCAGATGATTTATTTCTTCAGGGCAGAAAGCGACCACGGCAACGTCACGACTGAAATTCCGATAACAAGTCCGGGCTGGCCGCCCGCAAAAGACAAATTCTTTCCGGGCGTAAGTGACCCGGACGACCCTTCGGACACCGTTCCCGATTCACTCGATATGCTGGATACTTTCATCGCCTGTGACGGAACTTATTTTTATTCGGCCCTGACTCTCAACGGCGACGTGTCCGCCGGAAAACTCGATTCATATAATTCGTATTCATTCAGATTTATGGTCTCCGACTCACCGCATCCCGATTTGCTGAACGATATGAATTATATATATGCACCCTCGCAATACTACAATTACAGAACATTCACTGCAATGACTTTTATTTCTGATGAAAGCCCGGGACGCATAGCAGATTTTTGTTTCAACTACGGCCCGTTCACCCATGAAGTTAACACCTTTACCGCGTTCGGCGGGAACACTCTTTACAGCCGTGTCCCGGTCGAATCCGTCTACAACAAAAACTATCAGTCGATCAGGGCCGGCGCAGTTACATACCGGGTCTCGCCCGCCGGCTATTTTTCGATTCTGCCTGTTAATGCTTCCCCTTTCATAAGCATTTATCTGAGAGCACACGTGCTGTTCCCGGAAAAAGAAATCTTTGATTTCCCGGGAACGCCGGAGAGCCTCGTTCTTCATGACCCCGTCCATGTCATACCGGGAGACAATGAATACCTCGACAGCATCAAAGACAGGAATTCCCTTTCAACAGAACAACTGATCAGCACCCAGGCGGAATACAAAAAGTGGATGCAGAACTTCTTTGACGAGCCGGTAACCGAAGGCAAGCATATCTCCGGTCTGTTCACGGGAAAAGGCCCGTTCAGGGTGCGGCCCTGCGACATGGTGGTTCATAAAAAAATAACGGTGGAAATATACTCTTGTGACAATCACATAAAAGCGAGGATTTTAGAAAAAGGAAAGCTCGCGCACACGATCATGATCGGAAACGACACAAAACCACACCGCGACCAGCAGCACATTGTAGGCTGGTACCGTATAGTATTGAGCGACTTCCAGGAAAACCCGCTCTCGTGCAACATCGAGATAAGGTGAGTTTTAAAACAAGATGAAGGAGAACGGTTTGAAAACTGAAAAGAAACCGGGCGGTTACAACGTCACGGACATAGAAAAGAACAGGCAAATGTCACGGATCGTTTCCATACTCGTCATCACACTTGCAGCAGTAATACTTCCGCTTGCGAGCTGCGCTGCGCTTGCCGGCGAACAGCCGGGCGGCTCGCCCGCGCCCGGCGCAACCATCACCCTGCCCGAGCAAACCGAACCCGCGCAGACGGAGTATTGCGCAAGATACGAGGAACAGGAAACTTCATGGAAAAAGCATCGAGCGGCGCGTGATGACGACTGGGACGACTGGGATGACTGGGAAGAAGAAGAAGATCCGTTCGGGAATATAATGGATACGCTCACGATCGAATTTGTAGGTTCCAACGGCATGCTGACCGATACGGAAAACGGCACGTCTTTGCATTTTGAGTTGAACACGAAAGTCGGGGATAAAGACAATAAATATGCTGATCCAGCCGAAATCGTAAAATCGGCATGGGTCTATATTACAATGGATTCAGGGAACAACTGGGAAAAACTCACACTGGGAAAAATATCCCTTGAGGAAACTGCCGAATATAGACAGAATAATGACGAACACTCATATGAAGTGCCCGATTCACATGGCTCGAAGAAGATAAAGACAATTTACGAACGCTGGTCCGGCGAACTCTCGATCGAATCGCCGGGGCCGGAAACACGGATAATATATTTCTTCGCCGCGGAAGCTGCAAACGGAAACAGAACCGTGGAAATCCCGGTCTCCGCACCCGGCCGGCCGCCCGACCCGGCGGCATTTTTCCCTGCTGTCGAGGACATGGATAACAGCTCCGACATGGTTTATGACTCGATGGATATTCTCGACTCTTTCGTGGCGTTCGACGGCGTGAACCTGTACCTGATCTCCAGGATGCAGGGCAAGATAACCCCTGGTGAAATGGACCCGCCATTCCTTAATATCTACGACATAAAATTCAACGATCCGAAGATACATGAACATGAAGGCCTGATGACCGGGCGGCATCAGATATATTCGCCTTTATCGCTTTACCCTTATAAACTGCTGGATATGGAACTCGCATTCAAGGAAAAGCCCGGGCGCATCGCGGACTTTTGTTCCAGCTATTTCCCCTTTGATTTTTCTTCAGATGCAAGAATCAGCTCCGTGGACAATATTCTGTATTATCGGACCCCGTTGAAAAGCATCTGTTCGGAACCCTGTGATACTCTCAGGACAATTATTATGACATATGCTAATGCTTCAACAGACTCATTTATGCCCATCCCGCAGAACGCATCTCCGTTTCTACAGCTTTATTTCAGATCACACACGATCGGAAACGGGCCTTCCGGGATTGTAAAAGGAACAGGTGTGGCGGCACTCGAAAAACCGGAAAACCTGATACCGGCAAATGACCTTTTCTGGAAACAGCGCCCGATCGACGCAGACAAAATCGAATCGAGCAGAAAAGAGTACGAGACCGCAATGAAAGAGCGTTTCGGCATCACGGTCGATGAGATCGGCACTGACCACACGTCGAATATCTTCCAGGGCAAAGGCCCGTTCCGGATCACCCCGTGCGATATTGTGATTTATGAAAATTATTATCTCGAAGCGTATACACGGAATAACAGAATGAAGCTGAGAATCTTCGAAGACGGAACACTCGTCCACACGATCATGATCGGAAACGACACAAAACCACGCCGCGACGAGCAGCATATTGTAGGCCGGGACCGTATAGTATTGAGCGACTTCAAGCAATATCCGCTCTCGTGCAACATCGAGATAAGGTAAACTGAATGATCAAGCCGAACCGGCAGGCCGGAACCCGTACCTGCGGGCTGTGCCGCAACTACAGTCATGTATCCGGCTCATCTGTCGCATCAATCGGATCCCGCCATGCAGCGTGATTCCACCTGAAGCTGTTTTCAACGGATCGTTTCGAACACGTCCCTGTCCGGTTCCAGGCCGAATGCATCGACAACCGATTTCAGTTGTTCGCCGCTGATCCTGTTTGCCGGCTCTCCCCTGAACGACGAAGCAAGATACAGGGCCGCGACCTTGTCTATGATGTCCATAGAGCCGAAAGCCGAATCGAGATCCGGGCCGGTGGCGAGTATGCCGTGCATCGGCCAGACCACGAACCTTCTCCGTTCCAGCGCCTTTGCCGTCATCCTCGAAAGCTCATCGCTGCCGGGCACGGCCCATTTCAGAAGCTCTACCCCCCCGGGGAAAGCGACTATACATTCCGAATGAGTTTCCCAGAGCAGCCGCGTGAGCGAAGACGAGTCGAGATCGAGCGCGACAGTCAAAGCGATTATGTTCAAAGCGTGCGCATGGACCACGACCCGGTCGGCCCCGCCCGACGCGCTCTTCCGTGCAGCGTGCGCCCGCAGGTGCGAAAACACCTCGCTCGTGGGATACCCGCTGTGCCTGAATCCCCACACGCGGCTGTATGCTCCGCCGCCCCGCTCGATGCGGATGACGCCCGTATGCTCCTCGGGCGCCCTGCTGATGTTACGCATGTAAGAGCCCTTGCATGTGATGAGAAAATGCTCGCCCTCGATACCCGGTTCGGCAAACCCCAGCGGAACCGTTTCTTCCGGACCGCCGGGTTCAAAATCCATCTCCTCCGGCTTCAGCCGCACGCTTATGTTGCCCGCGTTCCCTTCCGCCCAGCCCTTGCCGTAAATATCCCCTGCCAGCACGGATACCGTCTCCAGAAGCGATCTGAAATTGTTCTTCATTGTCCCCTCGATTCCATCCCGTTTATTCACTCGTTTCAGTCTTCTTTCCCAGATTCCTGAAGTTGTAGCTTTTCGGCTGCGTGACGTTCATGAACCCTATCCTCGACATCGTGCAGCCCTTCCCGCTCTCCTTCACTCCCGTCCATGCCAGTTCCGGCTCGACAAAATCGGCCCTGTTCATATAAACGGTCCCGGCCTGTATAACGTTCGCCAGGGCCAGCGCTTTTTCCTGGTTCGACGTCCACACGGACGCGGTGAGTCCGAACCGGCTGTCGTTCATCAGCCGCAACGCCTCTTCATCATCCTGAACCGGCATTATACCTATAATCGGCCCGAAACTCTCGTCCTGCATGACTTTCATATCGTTGCTCACCCCGGCGAGCACCGTCGGCTCGAAATAATTGCCCCGCCCGCCGACATCAGTCGTCCTGCCTCCCATCAGCAACTCAGCGCCCCGCGAGACCGCCTCGTCCGTCTGGCCCTGAAGAACCGCGAGTTGCTTCCTCTGGGTCAGCGGCCCGATGTACGTTGTCTCATCCATCGGGTCTCCGAGCCTGTACCCCGAAACGACATCGAGAAACTCCGCTACGAATCTCTCGTACAGTGACTTATGCACATATATCCTCTCGACGGCGCAACAGCTCTGCCCTGTGTTGTAGAACGAAGCGTCCGCCAGTTCCGCGACCGCATGAGGCAGATCGGCATCCTCCCTCACGTACGCGGGATCCTTGCCCCCGAGTTCCAGCCCCGTGTCCACGAGCAGCGACGACGCCCTGCGGTTGACTTCGTATCCCCCGTCGACCGACCCTGTGAAAAACACCCCGTTCACAAGCGGCGATTCGAAAAGCCGGCCACACGATTCCCTGTCGGAAACTATCGCGGTGACCAACCCTTCCGGCGCGCCGGCTTCCCGGTACAAACGCTCGAAGACTTTTCCGCAAAGCGGAGTCTGGCTCGAATGCTTGATCAGCACGGCGTTGCCGGCGAGCACCGCGGGCGCGATGACGCTCACGGCGACCATCAAGGGATAATTCCACGACGCAATGTCGAGTATCACCCCTTTCGGCTCGAACGCGATCTTCCTGAAATCCACTCCATCGCATGTCGTGACAAGATCTTCGAGCGCGGACTCCGCGATATCCGCCATGTAGAGCGCGCGCCCCGAACAGCCTCCCACCTCTTTCCTCGACTGCCACAGAGGTTTTCCCATCTGCCGCGTTATCTCTTCGGAAACACTATCGATGTTGTCATTCAGCTTTTTCACGAACTCGTAAGTCGTCTCGATCCTTTCGGACAGTTGCGTCTTCTTCCACCCGAGAGCTGCTTCATGCGCCCTCACCGTCGCCTCGTCTATCTCCTCCGGGCTCATGCAATCGAGCGTTACATATATTTCGTTAGTCGCGGGATTCTCCACGCGAATTTCCTTTTTCATCACGACCTCCTCACACCCCAGGTTGTATTTAGGCGCACCACCGCGCCTTTCCATCCGTTGCTGCCCTGCGCCGGAAAACCCGCCGGCGCCCGATCTCCGCGGGCCCGCACGATACTCTCATGCGAACCCCGGCCTTGAATTACGTTCATAACCTGATGTTTACATATTTGGAAATCAGGTACGACTCGATTCCCTCCGCCCCGCCTTCCTTGCCGGAGCCGGATAACTTGATGCCGCCGAACGGGGCCTCCGCCCGGGCGATGACAAGGTTGTTGACGCCTATCAAACCGGCCTCGATCCCCTCCACTGCGCGGTACATGAGATCCGTGCTCCTCGTGAACACGTATCCCGCCAGCCCATAAACAGTCGAATTAGCCTTCTCCATGGCATCTTCAAATGTCGAGAAAGGCGCAATCGGCGCAACCGGGCAGAACGGTTCATCGATCATAATCCTCATCGACGTATCGACATTCACAAGCACGGTCGGCTCGAAGAAGAACCCGCGATCGAAACCCGGATGCCTTTTACCTCCCGCCGGCACCCCGGCGCCTTTCCGCACCGCGTCTTCGACAAACGACTCCGCCACTTCCAGTCTTCTCTTATTGGCAAGCGGCCCGAGATCCGTGTCGTCCAGTCTCCCGTCGCCGACCCTGAGTCCTTTGACGACTTCGACGAAACGTTCGACAAAGCGATCATACACCGGCTCCTGAACGAAAAACCTGCTGGGCGAGATGCAGACCTGCCCGTTGTTCCTGAACTTCGCCGTAGCGCACTGCACCGCGGCGTCATCGACATCGGCGTCTTCGAAAACAACAACCGGAGAATGTCCCCCGAGTTCGAGCGATGCGGGTTTCACCCCGTCCGTGCAGAGTTGATGAATCAACCTGCCCACATCCAGAGATCCCGTGAAAGTGACTTTCCGGATAACGGGCGAGCTTATCAGGTGCCGGCTTATGAGTGATGAATTCCCGGTGACCGCGTTAACAACACCGGGAGGGATCCCCGCGTCGTTGCACGCGTCAACCATGCACAACGTCGTCCTCGGAGCCTCGCCGGCCGGTTTGACAATCACGGAACAACCCGCCGCAATCGCCGGGGCGATCTTGCGGGCGGAAAGCAGAGCGGGAAAATTCCACGGGCTGAAAGCGGCCACGGGGCCGATCGGCTGCCGCATCACCATCAACCTGTTCGCTTTCGAATTACTTTCTATGAGACGCCCGTATATCCGGCGCGCCTCGTCCGCGAACCAGTCGAACTGGTCGATGGCGGCCGACACTTCGCCCCTCGATTCCTTCAGCGTCTTCCCCTGCTCCTCGGTCATCACCATGGAAATCCCATCCAGCCGGTCCCTCATGATGCGGGCCGCTTCCCTCAAAGCCGCGCTCCTTGTCCAGGCATCCGTCGAACTCCATTCGCGCCAGCCCTTTTCCGCCGACGCCAGCGCCCGGTCCAGATCGCCTTCCGTCGCCACGGGTACGCTTCCCACCTCTTCCTCGGTCGCGGGATCGATGATCCCGATGCGCGATCCGTCTTCAGCGTCAACCCATTCGCCGTGAATAAACATGCCGTCAGGAACCTTCATTTTCATCCTCCAGTTATAGAAATGTACGTCTTTATAACGTCATAGCCTTCTTTACCAGATCAGCGGCGCCCATGCACTTCGACAGCAAACCGTCGCTGTACATCGTGTTCACGAACGTCTTGAGCGATTTGTACTTCCTCTCCGAATATGGATACCACCAGATGTTGTTGCGCAGCATCGGTGTGGTGACACAGATATTTTTCAGATTGGTGAACTCGTACAGGCCATGCACGGAATGGGTTCTGCCGATGCCGCTCTCTTTCGGCCCTCCCCACGGGCACTGCGCGAATCCGTATGTAAACTCGCAGTCGTTCACCGTCGCCGTTCCGGTCACTATGTCATTCGCGATACCCCTTGCCTTCGGAACATCCCTGGACCACACGCTGGCCGTCAGCGCGAAACGGCTGTCGTTCGCAAGCTCCACCGCTTCATCAACACTCGAAAAAACCATGATCGGCATCGTCGGGCCGAAAGTCTCCTCGGTCATGCACGTCATCGAATGATCGACATCCGTCAACACGGTCGGCTTGAAGAAATGCCCTTTCACTCCTTCGACTCTCCCGCCCCCGACAAGGACTTCTGCTCCCCTGCTCACGGCATCGTCGATATGCGACTGGACTATCTCCAGTTGCCTCTCTTCGATCAGCGGCCCCATATCGACAGCATGCTCCAATCCGTTCCCGACACGAAGCGCGGAGGCTTTTTCCCTGACCTGCCGGATGAATTCCTTTGCCACTTTTTTATGGACATATACCCTCTCCACCGAAGCACAGACCTGGCCGGCGTTGATGAACGATCCCCATACGGCGCCACTCGAAGCCCTGTCGATATCTGCGTCATCGAGCACGATGAACGGATCCTTCCCGCCCAGTTCGAGCGTAACGGGTATCAGCGAACTCCCCGCCTGCGTCATCAACTGTTTTCCCACAGGCACGCTGCCGGTAAACGCTATCCTGTCGACTCCCGCAGCTATGATCGCGTCTCCGAGCACGCTCCCGCTGCCCTGTATCACATTAACGAGCCCTTCGGGGAATCCGCTCTTCGAGAAGATTTCGGATATGAGCTGCCCCGTATAAGCCGTCAGCGCCGCAGGCTTCAGCACGACCGCGTTCCCGGCGGCGAGCGCCATCAATGTCTGCGTCACAGGTATGCAAAGCGGGAAATTCCACGGCGCGATAATCGCCACCACCCCCAGCGGCTCGAACTCGATCGAGCTTTTTATCCGCCCGAGCTTGAACATGGGGCTCGTTATCTTCTCCGACTTCAGAGCCTGCGGAGCTTCCCTGATACAGAAATCCAGCATATCCATCACCGGCATCACTTCCGCGCTCAGCGATTCGAGGAGCGTTTTGCCGTTATCGATAGTGACGCGACGGCAGATATCATCCAGATTCCCCGCCACATACTCCTTCATCCTTCTGAAATACACGTTTCTCTGTCCGGGCGACAGCCGTCCCCAGCTCTTCTGCACTGCTTTTGCCTTCTGAACAACACCCGGAACATCGGCAGCAGTCACAGTTTCAATCTCAGCTATCTTCTCAAGCGTCGCCGGGTTTATGGATTCAATAAACTTTTTATCTTTGCTCATTGTCGATTTCTCCCATACGTTTTTTGTGCAGATACCTCCACGGAAAATACCTGCCAACCACAGATGAATTCACAAAAAGGCTCTTCGGCGCAGGATAACCGGCACACGGAACCACAGTGCCGCCGCGCACACATACCCCGCACAAACACCTTTCCGCGAATGAGCCATAAAGCTTCATTTTTACTTCCGAATTGTGAAATACCATGAAACACAACACATTGTTTTCCGGGTCCGGCCCCAGCCTCACATCAACAGTTTCTCCCGAATCCGGAATGGATCCGGGAGATATTTCTGTTGATACAGCCTAAGGTGCAAATCCGTTCAAAACCTGCAAACACCGAACAATCGACAAGCAGACAGCGCTGCCGGCAGGCAGACACATCCTGCTTCGGAATTCTTCAGTAACAGTCACAAATAATCTACGCCCCGATCCATGCGGCTTACCCACACTTCACAGATAAGCGCACACGAACCTTCGCGACCGGAACACTAACAATGTGTCTTTCTATGGATATTCACATCGAGGGCGCTATTCCCTCACATAAAAAACAACATTAGGCGGACGAATCTTAAAATAAAATCCCATTTGGTCTCTCCTTTCCAAACGCGGGAGGCGGCCCGGTTTCCCTGACCACCCTATCGTCCCAGCGGCCATGGCTCTGAGGCTTTAGGCCGAAGGGATCGGAGGAATTGTTATATGATTATATTGATAAAAAAGTTTTTATGTCAATTATGATATATTATTTGCCGGTCACTCCGAATGTACCGGAGACGTCATTCTATAACGCCGCACCGGCCCGCGCTAAATCCCGTTATGAAAACGGAAAATATTAGCTGCACCCGATTGATGATTCCATTTTAAAGAGTAAAATTTAATCTATAGGCATAATTGAATTTTGATAATGGTCCGGACCCTTGCAGTCAGTCTGAGCTTCTCGCAAAGAAACCCGGACTGTAGAGTTGAACCATAAAGGATCGACTCATGACAAATAATCCATGCCTCCAGTGCGGCGCCTGCTGCGCCTGCTACATGGTTTCTTTTTACTGGCGCGAAGCCGACGATTACATGCTCGGCGGTGTTCCCGTGGATTTGACGGAAGACCTGGATCAGTTCTATCGCGTTATGAAGGGAACCCATAAACCGAGTCCCCGCTGCATCGCTCTTGAAGGTAATGTGGGAATAGACGTTCACTGCAATATTTACGAAAAAAGAGCTTCGGTTTGCAGAGAATTCGAACCCTCTTTTCTCAACGGCGTCAGGAACGAAAGATGCGATAAAGCAAGAATCGCGCACGGGCTGAAACCTCTTTCGCCGGATGACTGGAAACACGACGGTTTTACAAACCGGCCCGCTGCCTGACCTGCCACGGTATTACACAAATATCAGCTCTAACCTGCATTTCTCACCAGCGCAGGTTAAAAATCGTGATAAGGCTGATAATACAAGGAACAGCAAGTGAGAGGTGAGGAAGCATACTGTTGCGTATGTGACCGCCTGATTCATGCACAGAGCAATGCCTGTGCATGTCACCCGGCGCAGCAGGATTGGCCTTATCGCGGTTTGCCGGATTTCTCTGTGAGAAGTACAGGCTGAATTAATAACTGTTGATGCCCGGCGGGATTAAGGGTATCATGGTCAAAAACACGGAGAATTAATTTATGAAATCATATAAAAGTTTTTTTCGATACATCCTCATCCTGATTTTGATATTCACGGCATCGGAAACGTACAGCGCCGGATCAGTTGATGATCAACCGTATTTCGGCGGCGGTCTGATATTCGAAGTCACGCCCGGACGGCCCCAGTGCCACGCATCCACGCTGACACAGCTTCCCGACGGAGATATTCTCGCGGCATGGTATGCCGGGGAAGCGGAAAAAGCCAAAGATGTTGCCATTATGCAATCAAGATATTCCGGAAGCTCCGGCGGATGGACCGCGCCGCAGATTCTCAACGACGCTCCCGGCTTATCCGACGGCAACCCCGTTCTGTACACAGATCCTTCAGGCACTGTCTGGTTCATTTACATGGTGATTTACGGCGACACCTGGGACCAGTGTAAAATCCACTACAAAACCTCCGTTGACAGCGCGAAAACATGGAGCGAAGAACAAACTCTCATCAAAAAGAAAGGCTACGCCATCCGCAACCGCCCGATAACTCTCAGGAACGGAACCATGCTGCTCCCCGCCGCAAACGAGATGCTGTACACCCCTCTGTTCGTGCTGACGAGAAACAACTTCAAGACTGTCCGCAAAACCGGCACGAACCTCAGGGACGAGGGAGGGCTCGACCAGCCCGCTGTCGTGCAGCTCTCCGACGACTCGCTGCTTGCTTACTTCAGATCGACCATGGTCAAGGCGATCATCATGAAATCCACTTCCACCGACGGCGGGCTGAACTGGAGCGAACCCGAAGAAACCCAATTTCCCAACCCCGAGGCGGGAATCGATATGCACAGGTTGCAGAACGGCAACCTCGTCCTGGTTTTCAACGATTCCCCGAACAGCCGCCACCCGCTGACAGTCGCCTTGAGCGAAGACGATGGAAAAACATGGCCGTGGAAACGCAACATCGAAACAGACAGTTTCGAATTTTCATACCCCTGCGTGATCCAGTCGAGCGACGGCCTGATCCACGTCAGTTACACATGGAAACGGACGAACATAAAACACGTAGAATTCAATGAAAGCTGGATCAAGCTAAAAGACTGATGTTAGAACAACATAAACTCGATCAATCGAATATAGATGTTAAAGATTCCGCCGACGGCGGGCAGCCGGGAATGTATTGAAGTCCATTCCGATCGGCAAAATGTTTTGTGCAATTGCCAATACAAATCATCTTGCATTTTCTATCTGGAAGAACGTTTTCTTTTCCCATGAAAAGATACATCCGCTGCAACAATATATTATTTAACATTGCAACTGCTCTTTCAGGTAATTTTGGCAACTCGGATAGAGCTGCCATTCCTCTCAATCCCCCCGAAAGGCTTTCAAGGCAACCGGAACATCCAGCGTGTAATAAACATTCCCGAATCTTAAATACCCGTTGTCTCTTAACGGCATCTCAAACTCTTTCCTGCAACTCTTTATGCTCCTCCCGACCACCCTGATATCCATACGCGGAACATGCATCACACTTTCCGGCGGAATGCCCATCAAGCTGATACAAGCATTGTCAAGTTCTACAACATCCTGTCCGGCAACAATAACCCCCATGAGCTTCTGTTTTGCAATGATTGAGTTCGGGCCGTTGCCCTCAAGCGCAATTATCCCATCCATGATCGTAAGATCCGGGCTGATCACATTTTCTAACTGCCTTATCGCATCATGTATATCCATCCAGTGAAATTTCTTTTTCGTCTTTTCATCAAGCAGCCCCTTCTGGTTTTTCATACCAAGCGTAACAGTGCATAGATTATGAGTTTTCATCTTCGGAAAATTTATATACTCATTTTCAAGCACAAGCTTCGGTATATCTATTTTCCCGTACTTCCAATCCAACGCCACTCTTTCCTCTTTTTCCAGATCCACCAGCTTAACATTCGTATATCTATCCGCAAGCCTGTTGTATCCATTCAAACGTGCTGAATCAAAAAAATTCATGCCTACGGCTGAACCCTCCGCTATTATGTAGTTGCGATCCGGGAATAAGTTAATAAACGCCTCGACCAATTGCGGAGAAGTATAGTCCCCAAGCAGATAATGACCATAAGCCGAAGCGCAGTTGGGTTTAAGCACCAGCGTTTCTTTCTCCGGCCTGTAATCAATAAGCCGGAGTGCTTTCTTCAACCTTTGTTTCAAATTAACATAATTTGCATCTGTCACGCTTACAGCCATTTTTCATCTCTCTTATTCAGTTTTAGACATCCGTTCAGATAACTTTTCTCGTTTCAAACTAAGAGTATTTGATAGAACCAGATCTTCCTCGGCTGAAGATGAGCCTGCCGAAAACTCGTATTCAATATTTTCGATTATCCAGTCCCCGCTTCCCTCGTCAAAATATGCGAGTTCCTGCGGATCGACGGCAATCTCCACGCAACCCCTCTCACCCGGATCAAGCTCTATCCGTTTGAACCCTTTAAGCTCCCTGACCGGTCTCTCGACACCCGAGCCGGGATAAGAAACATATAGCTGCACAACTTCTTCGCCGCTCACTCCGCCCGTGTTTTCGACTTCCACAACCACTTTGATCACGCGCTCACCGCCCGAGCCAATTACTTTGACATCTATCGATAGATATTCGAAATCCGTATAGCTCAATCCGTGCCCGAAGGAAAACATCGGAACAGTTCCGTTCTTATCCATATACCTGTAGCCATGAAGATAATCATAATCGATAGCGGCAGTCCACTTCTCGAACAGCACGCACTGAGACGACAGCCGGGGGAACACCACCGGCAGCCTGCCGCTCGGATTCACATCGCCGAAAAGTATCTCGGCAACAGCCGTCCCTCCCTCCATTCCGGGATACCACGCCATAAGAACAGCCGGCACGGAATCGATCCAGCGGGCCATCGTCACGGCGCTTCCGCCCTCGACCACGACAATACACTTACGATTCTCTTCCGCAACAGCCCTGATCAGCCTTTCCTGCCCCGCCGGCAGGCTCAGGCAACTGCGGTCGCCCACCATGTTCATGACCGGGATATACTCGCCCTCGTGCTCATGCGTGAGGCCGACCACGACAACCACGGCGTCCGCCTCCCTCGCGATTCTCCTCGCATGCCCGGGCCGCCTGCCGTCGCTGAACATGATTTCCATATCTTCGCCTGCCAGCCGTTTCAGCCCTTCGAGAGGCGTCACAGCGTATGGCGGACTCACAATACTGCTCCCCGTGTCTCCGAGATTTGCAACTTTCGCAAGGCGCCCTATAACCGCAAGCTTGCGGATATTATCCCTTTTCAGAGGCAGCGCGCCATGTTCATTTTTCAGCAGCACAACACTCTTGCGCGCGACCTCACGCGCAAGCCCCGTGTGCTCCCTGCAGACTACCACTTTTTCATTGAAAGCATCCGGATCATTTTTACGGGCGAACCCGGCGAGTTTCCTGACGATCCTGATTGCGGCATCATTAATGGCAGATTCGGCGGTTTTGCCCTGCTCGACCCTCGCGCGCAGCAATCTACCAAAAAACAGACGAGTGGGCATCTCGATATCCAGACCCGCGTCAGCCGCATCCGCCCCCCTCAAAGCAAGGTTGAAATCGGAGACAACAATCCCGTCAAAACCCCATTCATCCTTCAGAATATCAGTAAGCAAATGACTGTTATGGCAACAATATTCACCGTTGAGCCTGTTGTACGCGCCCATAACGACATCCGCGCCGTTATCTATACACTTTTTGAAGTGAGGCAGATAAACCTCGCGCAACGTGCGTTCAGTCATCTTAACATCCACGAAAAACCTCGAATTTTCTATGCTGTTCGCCGCGAAATGCTTCACACACGGCATAACATGCTTTCGGAGCCCCCGCGTCAGCGCCGCGCCCATCTCCCCGATGTGGAACTGGTCCTCGCCGAAAGTTTCCTGAGCGCGGCCCCACGCCGGATGCCTCAGCACATTAATGCAAACCGCCCCGGACATGTTCGCACCCTGCGCCGCGGCCTCCTTCCCCATCGCATCGCCTACCCTTTCCTCAAGCTCCGTGTCCCACGTCGCGCCCCTCGCAATGTTAACAGGAAAACAGGTCGAATGATTGAGCATGACACCCCTCGGCCCATCGGTAAACGCTATCGGAGGTATCCCCAGCCGCCTGTTCCCTCCCGCCTCGAACAGTACTGCTCCATACGGCTTGAGCATCTCCCTGAATTCCCCGCCCGCCATCAGATGTATCTTTTCATCCAGCGTCATCGAATCGACAAGCCGGGATATCAGATTCTCTTTATCTTCAATATTTTCACAACACACTACATCTCTGAAAGTTATGGGTTGATTCATGCGTTCCTCCGGTGAATTACTCCAGCATAAATTCCTTGATGTTCACTTCCATTAACTTACGCAAATGACAGCCGGTTACCATCGATTATTTTATCATACCGCCTTCAATATTGTTCAAATATGAAGTTAATCAAAAAAATGATTGATTTTTAAAGATAATTTTTATAATGTAACTTAAGAGTACCCGCTAATTTTGCTTTCCGGCTAACATACCGGAAATATCGGCAAAACACATCATTAATAATCTTTATGGGGAGGATTACATTGAGCGAAGAATTGTTTGACATTTCAAAATCGCTCGAAATGTTCGAGCATGCACAACAGGTTATACCAAACGGGATATTCGGCCCGAGGAATCCGAATTTCATGGTGGGAGGCCAGTACCCCTGTTTTTTCAGGGAAGGCTACATGGGGCACGCAACCGACGTTGACGGAAACGAATACATCGACTTCATGTGCTCGTTTGGCGCAAACCTTCTCGGCTACAGGCATCCCGTGGTAGAAGAAGCAGTTAAGGAGCAGATGACCCGTGGCGGGCTGATGACCATGCCGATGGACAGATGGGTCGAAGCCGCTGACTACATCACACAGAACATACCTCTTGCGGACTGGGTTATCTTTGCGAAGAACGGCTCAGACGTAACAACCTGGTGTACAAGAGTTGCAAGAGTACACACGAAGAGAAAAAAGATATTAATGGCATCGGGAACCTATCACGGATTCCATGACTGGTGCGTTCCAACAACAACCGGAGTCAACCCGGCGCACAGGGCGGATATTCTCGGATTCGAATTCAACAATGTCGAAAGCCTCAAAAAAGCGGTAGAAAACAATAAGGATGAAATAGCCGGCATTATTCTAACGCCCATGCGTCACGAAGCTTTCAGCAACGTTGAGCTTCCGAAAGAAGGATTCTTCGACGCGGTTCGCGAAGTATGCGATGAGAACGGAATCGTTTTCATAATGGACGACATCCGTTGCTGCTTCAGGCTGAAATTCGAGGGATCGCACGAGTACTTCGGCGCGAAACCGGACCTGGTGACAATCGGCAAAGGCATCACAAACGGATACCCGCTTTCCGTCGCGTATGGAAAAGAAGATCTCAAGCGCGCAGCCTGCAACGTATTCTTCTCCGGTACTCATTTTTACAGCGGCATCCCGATGGCGGCCGCTGTCGCCGCACTTAAATACATCAAGGAAGAAAACGTGCTTGCCCACATTAACAAAATCGGCGAGATGTTCAAGAACGGCATCATTGAACTTGCTGAAAAACACTCCGTGGACATTACCTACTCCGGACCGCCGGCAATCCCGTTCGTCAACTTCAATTCGCCCAACACATTCCAGATGCGAAGCACCTTCTGCTCGAACGCGGTAAGACGCGGCGTGTTCCTTCATCCTCATCACAACTGGTTTATCTGCGGCGGACACACCGAAGACGACATAGCAAAAACGATGGAAGTCCTGGACATCTGCTTCGAAAAAGTCAAAGAACTTCAGTGAAGGAGACCCTTGATATGAAATTTACTCACTTCGGAATAAAGTGCTCGGATATCGAAGCCTCTTTGAAGTATTACACCGAAGTCATAGGGCTGAAAAAACTGTACGCGCTCGAAGTGATGGGCGCGCCCTGTTTTTTTCTCGGTAACGATACATTCGAAGTAGAACTTGAGAAAGCCAATTCCAAAGACGAGCCGCCGACAAACGGACCGGTTTTCGGTTTATCTCATTTTGCGTTCGAGGTTGATGACATCGACGGGCTTGCGGAAGACCTGAAACAGCGCGGAGCGGAATTCATGCTGCCTCCCATCCAGATCAGGCCGACCCGCAAAATCGCTTTCATCAAAGCGCCGGACGGGGTTCTCATTCAGTTGATTCAGGATTTCCCCGAAGCCTGACAACCATTTTTAATTGCTGAATAATTAAAAGCGCGGTGTAACAACCGCGCTTTTTTTGTTTTATATTGATTATCAGAATAACTAACCCGGATTTCTCACAGAGAAATCCGGAAAATCGCGATAACACCTGTCCTGCTGCGTTGCGGCGTCGGTTCGGGCTCGGTTACATACGGCACAGTATGCTTCCTCTCCACTCACTCGCCGCGCCTTGTATTACAGGCATTCTCACGATTTTTGTCCTGCACTGGTGATAAATGCATGCTAAACGGAGTTTTCTGGATTCCTGCCGACTGCATGCAGGAATGACGGCAGGCACTTCGTGCCGTATTACATATTATTTATGATATAGTAATTCTCATAATAAAAACAGATTCACAACTCGAACAGAAATCACAAATACAAAGATAGTGTGCCATGCACAAAGCTATTTCCTTTGTGCATGTATTCAAGTTTATTTTTGAGAATCACTATTAACAGTATATTATCCTGTCCGGGAATCCCTGCGGCACCGTGATTATTCTTTGTTTTCTTCGAGGAATCGGTAAAGCGTAGCTCTGCCGACCTTGAGAATCCTCGCTGCCTTTGATTTATTGCCGCCGGTTTCCTTCATGGCATTTGCGACATCCACTGCCGACAGCTTGGGAATTCTACCCGGCCCCTTCTTCGGCCCTGCAATCTTAACGTTGCTGATAATTTCTTCCGGGAGATGCCTTGGCTTTATAATAACTCCTTTGCATTTAATGAAAGCATACTGTATTGCATTCTGGAGCTGCCTCACATTGCCCGGCCAGTCGTAGCTTTTCAAAATATCCCTGCATTCCTGAGAAAACTCTATATCCAGCCTGTTGTACTGCCGCCCTAACTTATTCAGGATATGTCTTGCAATTAATGGGATATCGCCTGCCCTGTCTCTTAACGGCGGAATCACGATCGGGACCACACACAGCCTGTAGTATAAATCCTCCCTGAACTTTCCCTTTTTAATAAGTTCTTTCAGGTTCTTATTAGTCGCGCTCACAACTCTTGTATCCACTTTTATCGTCTCTTCGCCGCCAATCTTCTCAACCGTGTGTTCCTGCAGAACCCTGAGAAGCTTCACCTGCACTGCCGGCGAAAGATCACCAACCTCGTCCAGAAATATTGTCCCGCCGTCCGCGAGTTCGAACCTGCCCTTCTTATCACGTATCGCTCCGGTGAAAGCGCCTTTGACATGGCCGAAAAGCTCGCTCTCAATAGTTCCTTCAGGCAGCGCCGCGCAATTCACCGGAACGAATAATTTTTCCTTCCTGCCGCTCAGCTCATGAATCGCCGCTGCCGCAAGCTCCTTGCCCGTTCCCGTCTCCCCGGTAATCATCACCGGCATATCGCTGGAAGCGACATCAGCGATGTTATCATAAACTTCGAGCATCTTCTGATCACGCCCCACTATGCCCTGGAACTGCATCAGCTCATCTACCTGTTCTTCCAGATGGATTACCCTTGTCACATCCTTGAATGACGCCATTACACCGGTCATATTGTTTTTCTGATCATTGATAGGAACAACAGACATCTCGACTCTTCGTTTGTCGCCGCTGCTCGTAGTGATATCAACCGGGTATTCCAGCCTCTTGAAACATTGAACCTGATCTTCGCAAAAATTGCATTTATCACCACAGAAACCGCCGGGGAACACATCGTGACAGTTCCGACCTATAACTCTCCATGCCCTGTATCCCGTTATAGCTTCCGCAGCCCTGTTGAAATGAAGTATCTTTCTATTCAAATCATGAATAATGATACCTTCTGCCATATTGTTAAGTATCATCTTTGTATCATCTTTAAGCTTGATTAATGTCTCGAAATAGCCATAGCCGAAAAAATCCCTGACCAGCCTGTGAATCTCGTCTCTCACTATCCTGAACCGGCCGAGCACTTCCGTTTTCGAGCCTTCCGCCGCCGCCGGATTTTTCAGGCTCCACGAGATCGACGCCGGAGTACCCGGAAACATCGGGCAATTCTCCGAAAGCTCTTCGCAAAGCGTAACCACAACATCTACATCAAAGCTTTCAATCTCATCCAGAACCTTTGTTTTCTGCCCTTTTATATCGTAGCCGGCCTCAGCCATTGCAACTTTAGTAAAAGAGTGAATTTCTCCATTTTCAATACCGGCGCTTATGATCTCAACATCCGGGGGAGCATATTTTTTAGCGAAAGCTTCCGCCATCTGACTTCTGGCGCCGTTTGTTATGCAGAGGAATAGAATTGTTCTCATCTCAAGTACCGTTTAAATGGCTTACGTTTTCCGACCGGCAACTCCCGTGATTTTTTAATTATCAGATTTAATGATTTTAATCCAGTAAAGCGCTCCGCTCAACCTGCTGAAATAAATACTTTCAAAAACCAGATTAAAACAAGCAAAAAAAAACCCTCCCGGATGGGAGGGTAAGAAAAATTATTTTTAACAAAACACCCTAGGCATTTAATCCATTGTTGTTCCGTTCTGACATGGAACAAGTGGATACTGCTCACTCGGAGCATCACTTCGCTATTATGAGAAGTGATTATCCTCCGATCCCGAGCAATGAAAGAACCTGCTGCGGCTGAGAATTCGCCTGAGCGATCATAGCCGTTGCAGCGAGAGAAACAACCTGCTGTCTTGCAAAATTGGAGATCTCGGCAGCCATATCGGCGTCCTGGATTCTCGATGTTGCGGCAGCAAGATTGACCTTGGTCGAGTTCAAGTCATTGATGGTTCTCTCCAGAGCCTGTTCCTGAACACCAACTATTGACTGAAGTTTTGACAGTCCGTTGATAGCGCTCTGGAAAATGTCGATTGCAACCTGTGCGGCAGCAGTGCTGGCGACGTTTGCAACGACAACGCTCATTCCGCCGATATCGCTGACGGAACAAATCGGAATCTGAATCGACATTCTGCTTGTTGCGGAATTATCCGGTCCAACCTGGAGAGTTGCACCGCTGAGACCACCTGAAAGAAGAATCTTGGTGTTGAACGAAATAGCAGTAGTTCTTCTCCCGAGTTCTGTTCTCAGATCCTGGATTTCCTGATCCATTGACTGTCTCTGAGAAGTGGTCAGTGTGGCATCTGTCGAAGCGCGAACAGCAACGTCGCGCATCCTGAGCAGAATGTCCATATTCTGCGAAAGAGCAGAATCGGCAAGCTGCATCATTGACAGTCCATCTTCAGCATTCTGAATTGCAACATCGGTACCGCTGAGCTGTGCCCTGAAGGTACCCATTAAGGCTACACCAGACGGATCATCCGCGCCGGTGTTGATTCTCAGACCCGATGAAAGACGGGCCATGGTTCTTGACATCTGAAACTCGATCTTGCTCAGGTTTGCCCCTGCCAGAAGAGCATCAGTATTGGTATTAATCCTAGTTAATGACATGGTTTATCTCCTCCTTGTTCTACTCTAATGTTTCTGGAGCCACCAGAAACAGTCCGGGCTATTCCGTTTGCCCTTTACTGCTCATGCCGCTCTCATCGATTCGCAAGTAGCCGTTGCCACCTCCTTTCCCCTGCATTACTTCGAATCCTTCGGCAAATGCCGTCCTCAAAAGAGAATCGGCAATATTAATGAAAAGCCTTTTGCTTGATTCAGTCTTCTGGACTTTTGTTCACTTTTCAAATTTCAATTTCAGTAATCGACCCTCTCGACTACCGGGTTACTCGAATCAGCCTACAGTGGTTTCCTTATTCTGCTCTCTTGAACACATGCTCAAGCAGATCTATTTTTTCTATTTCGGTCCCCATCCTGGCTGCAAGGATATTCTCTTTTTCTATTTCTTCGTAAATTTCTTTTCTGTGGACAGGTATATTCCTGGGCGCTGATATCCCAATTTTCACCGTGTCCCCATGAACCGCGATGACCTTTAACTCAATCTCATCGCCGATCATGATACTCTGTTCCAATTTTCTTGACAGAACCAGCAATTTTCGCCCTCCTGGCCTTTTTTTGGTTCAGTTCTAATATTATTATTTTTGCGCCTCTTGTTGAACTTTCTGTTCAATCAGCGCCTGTTCTTTCTTCCTGATTCCTTCCAGGATAGATTCTCGAACAGACCAACGCTCCGTCTCCAGGAAAATCTGTTTTAATACTCTTTTTTCCCTGTTTATAATCAGTGGTCCTTTTAAATTCGCCGTCATCTTGGTCATATCTTCAGGAAGAACCACTATTGCCATCAATTCAACCAGTTCCTGATTATTCAGATCTATTTCCGCAAGATCGCTCTTCGGAATCGAAGGATTATAATCCATGAAAAAGCTGGCGGGATCAACCACTACAAATGTTACATCCGGCTCTTCGACAGACTGCATCCATTGAAATGGTTTTATGTTGTCCCGCTGGATATAGAAAAATCGCTTTGTATTGGGGAAACCCGGAAGCACGGAAGACAGCATGAAGAGCTGATCTTCGGCAATGTCAAATTCGCCAAACCGGGTGGTTGCTACCTTCACACGTGTCCTCCCTGAATCATCCTTGCTCTTCCCCGTTACGTAGAATCATTCTACCGGGGATGCATCCATTCAGTGTGAAGAATAGCGTTGACCGACACTGTTCCTAGAGGTACAACGAGAGTATTTCTACTCTTTTATTAATAATCGTGATGCGCTTTACGCGCTACCCATGATGAAATTATACCATATTACGACAAATAGTCAAGAAGTGTTGTTTGAATTATACTACCACCCACTGCCAGCGACGCCTGGTACACATTCTGCAGCAGCGTGTACTCCGTAATCGCTTCCGCCATGTCCACGTCCTCGTAACTGGATCTCAGTTCTTCCGTGTTTATAATAATATTTTCAAGTCTGTTTTTAGCAAGCTCAAGCCTGTTGACCCTGCCGCCCTGTTCCGACCTTATGGTTGTAATGTTTTCCCTTATGTCGTCGATATCGTCGATTCCCTGCATGATATCTTCTATTGTTGTTCCGGAATCCGACTCGTATTTGTAAATCCTGTCTCTCAAATCCATCAGTTCCTGGAAAGCTTCGACAGATGCGCTTCCGGTTCCTTCGGGATTATAAGTCCCGAACACGGAGGTCTGTCCCGAACTGCTCGCGCTTGCTCCGGCGTAGGATACGCCGACTCTCGAGCTATTGCTGATTTCGATTTCCCTCGTTCCGGTATCGCCCTGGTATTCTACTGAAACAACCCTGTCAAACTCTATGATTATCCTGTCGGTGGAATTGATGTTGAGCCCCGGCGTCAGCGTGTCAACGGTCAACCTTGTCAGCTTGCCATCCACCGGATCGGGATCTACGGAAACCACATCAACCGCTGTCCTGTTTCCCTGATCATCTACAACATACACTCCCTTGACGGAATCCAGGTCCAGAATCGCTTCCGACTTTGATCCGTTGGCAGTGGTCGGCATATCTATTGTGAGATTGGCTGCGGGGGCCGCCGTCGTTCCGTAAACGAAATCGACATAATTTTTCGCTACAAACGGGGTTGTCGATGATTTATATCCTGAGAAGAGACTCTTGCCGTTGAATTTCTGGTTGGACTGAAATACCAGCTCGTTTATGAGACTGTCTATTTCGTCCGCGATGGCATCTCTATTCTGCTGATTCTCCGGCGCCTCATTCGATGCGTCTACCGCGAGATCCCTCAGCCGCATCATTATATCCTCGATGCTGCTGAGAACTCCATCGATGTTGCTCGCGATGCTGTCCGCGTCATCGACATTGTTGGAATATTGCTCGGATTGATCTATTATCTGGCGATAATCCAGCGTTCTGCTCGCTCCGATAGGATCATCGGAAGGATTCAGAACCTTTTTCCCTGTTGATATCTGCTGTTGCAGTTCATATGTTGATGCCAGATTTCTCTGAATATCATTGATGAACGTATTTGTCATCATTGAGTTTGTTACTCTCGATATCATTTTAGAACTCCATTCCGGTCCCCCGCGGACCATCGTGTCTTTTCTATATACTTATATTATCGGTATATAGTATTAATACTTAAATTATCTACCCACGAGGCCTGTCCCGTTGATAATCAGGTCAAGCATTTCATCGACAGTATTGATCATTCTCGACGCGGCAGAGAACGCATGCTGCGCTTCAATCATCTTCGTCATTTCTTCATCAAGCGATACGCCGGATACTTCCTCTCTTTTGTTCTGATAGAATTCAAGGTAATTATCTATTACTTCCGCATCCATAATCGCTCTTTGAGAATCCACTCCGATATCGGATATGAGCCCGCTGTAAAACTCCTCCAGCGTCTCGGAGGGATTTGCCAGGCTGCCCGTCGAGTAATCCGACATCAGGTACTGGTTCTGAATACCCGCGATGTCCAGCGCAACCGTATTATCGCCCGGGATACCGGCATAACTCGTTGCCGTCGCCAGCCTGCTCGTATCGTTAATGATGTCCTGATTCACTGTTATTCTTGCGCCGATATCCGATGATGTAACCGATGCAAGCTGTTGTTGCATCGAGTCGGTCGGTACCGTCTCATCCCTCTGCAATCCGAGTATGGTGAGGAAATTCGACGCGATAGCCCCGCCGGCGGCGGCTATCTGGCTCTCTTCCGGTGTCCTTACGCTGAACCTGTGGCTCGACACGATCCGCAATCTGCCCGCGTTAGCGTCCCAGATCAAATTGGTGCCGTATGAACTCTGATCCGGATCTACATTCAGTGTCGCATTTATCTGGTCGAGCGTAGCCTGGATAGTCATCGACTTGTCTATTTCAAGCAAAACATTATCTATCTGTATATACCCGTCTCCGATCCCGAGATCTTCGAGCGTGGTTGTCAGATTCGTTCCCGTCTCCTGCTCGAATCCAGCTATTCCATATCCTTCGAATCCGAGAACCCTCAGCAGATTGCATGAGCTTCCGTCTTCGCCGCCAAGCTGGTTGAGCGCTTCCGCCGTCTCTCCCTTGATTATGATCCTCCTGTTGACCTCGTCAAACTCAACTTCCAGCGCCTTCCCGTCGTTGGCTACCAGGTTCTGGCCCGCGATAATACTCATCGCCTGATCTAGCGTCATATCCTCGGTGATCATCTTGCTGTATCCCTGGTCATCGAGCTGAAGCCTCTTACCCGACATATCCGTTATGTCCACACCGTATATCGCTTCGAGTTCCCTGATGGTCGTTTTTGCGGTTATGCCTTCCGGAAGCTTCAGCGTGCTGGTCATCTGGCTGTAATAATCAGCATTTGTATCACCAATCATGTTTCTTCCGAGAATATCAGCTGTCTCGAACAGATTGTATTTCTCCATTGTGATCTTTCTGATTGTAGCGCCGCTTTCGATCCCGTTGGCGGCCCCGCTGAATGATGTCTGGGTTCCTGTCGCCTCGTCAGCCGTTACGAGCGGCCCGATATTGTCAAAAAACAACCTTCCGACTCCGCCTGAAACATCTATATCGGTTATCTCGACTGTTATGCCCTCACCGTCAGCGTCTTCGATATATATCAGCTCTCCCGTGCTGAACTGAGTTATCTCGGTGGCATTTATCGCGACAAAATTATCAAGACTCGTTATGTCCGCCACGGAAGTAGTTATTGTTCCCGTGTCTTCAAGCACCATTCCCATGCCCTGGCTGCAATAATTGTTAACCGTGTTCATGAATTCCGTGACCAATGATGAAAATTCGTTGGACACTTCAACAAGAATCTCATCCCTCGCTTCAATTATTCCCTTCAGTTCTCCATTTGACGCCTGCGCGAGCATGTAAAAATCATTCTGCGATACGTCGTTCATGTACGGTGTCTTGGAATTCTGAGATGGATGGTCCCACGCGGTATCGTATGTCAGGTTATATACCGAATCGTCCCTTACCAGTTCACGGCCGCCTATGGATATCGATATCCCGCCCAGAACATCCGTATCAATAACATCGAAATTCACATATTGTGAAAGTTCATCCAGGAGCAGATCTCTCTGGTCGAGAAGGTCGTTGGGCAGATTGTTGTGCGAATACACTTTTGTTATTTCATAATTGAGAGTGGCGATTTCTTCGATAATCCGGTTAACCTCGTCCACTCCCTGCTTGAGCTGTCCGTTAAGGTCCAGCCTTATGCCCCTCAACGTCTGATCTATATTGTTAACCACATCCACAAGGTTCTGTGCCATGGATACGACCTGGTTTCGTGCCGCGGCGCTTTCCGGATTAATGCTGAGATCCTGCCACGCGGTAAAGAACTCCGACATCGCATTGCTGAACCCCTGTTCGGTCGAAGGCTCAAGAAAAGCGTTTTCGATCTGGCTGAGGGTGTCCATGACAACCTGGTTGTATCCCTGGTCCATCAAACCCGACCGCAGCTTATTGTCCACGAAAACATCGCGGACCCTTTCGATCTCGGCGACTGCAACACCGGTGCCCAGCTGCCCGGCGCCGACGATCAGGTTGGTTCCCGGTGTCGGGGTCGGCGATGTGCTGGTAAGATGCACTACCTGTCTCGAATAACCTTCCGTCGAGGCATTCGCAACATTATGTCCTATAGTATTCATTACGGTTCTCTGTGAGAGAATCGCTCTTCTCATTGTTTCAATTCCGAAAAAAGAAGATGTCATTTTTCAACTCCTTATTAATGTTGTCACCGGCAATGCAGCCTATGCTTCATGATTAAGGATGCCTCTTTTAGGCGGTTCCTGTCCTTTTAGTTTTCCTGTATTTTCATATATATTGTCCAGCGATGGGTCCGATGAAAGCAGGTTCACATTGTACATAATAAAGTTCAAAGATTCCTTTATCAGTTCCGCGTTGGACCTGTTCAGAGCGGCCACTTTGTTCAGCTTTTCCACTAGATTTATCGCCGACTGCTCGAAATCCTTCCGCAGATCATCCGGAACATTATCCAGAACTTCTCTCAGCGACGGCGGCTTTTCCGAATCGGGAAAACAATCTTTTATTGCCTCGATCCTTTTTTTCTCAAGTATCTCAAGCTCATTTATGAGCTTTTCCTCGTCTTTCAACATTGCCTGCAACTGTTTTGTTTTGCCTTTTATGAGAAGCTTCTCTTTTTTCTCCATCATTCCAACAAACCTGTCATATTCCTTGACCTGGTTGTTCATCCCATGGAGCAAATCTTCCCACACTTTTTTACTTATATCCGCCAATTACGCTTCTCCTTTGAAATTATCTCTCTCCCTGCACAAACCGGTCCTTGTTTCAGACTTTAGCTCCGTTCGCGCATTCCAGTTCTTTTTGCTTCGAATACCTGACTGCCATATTCATTATGCTGTTAAGAAATTCGCCCGGGCCGTTACCTCGCTTCCACCAGCGGGGTTCCATGAAAGCCCCTTCGCCCTCGAGTGTTTCGAGGATGAAATTAATCCGGTTCATATACGAATGTTCCGCAAGAACTTTCTTCCGCGCGTTCCGTGCAATCTCTTTTCTCTTTTCTTCATTATTGAGATAATAATCGACAAGTCCGGGGAGTTCGTCCAGCGTCTTGAACGTTACCGTTTCTTTCTCGATATCGAACAATTCTTCGAAATCACTTTTGTAATCTGATATAAGAAAGCCGCCGCTTGCCATGCAATCAAACACTCTCATGTTCAAGCTGCCTATTCCCTGGTCCACCGTTATGTTTATGTTGATTTTCGAATAGTTGTATACTTTGGCGAGATCCTTTTCGTTGTCTGCAATTCCCATGATACAATTCTTAAATCTCGGGTCACGGGCTTTTTCCCACTCGTAGCCCCATATCTTCAAATCGAATCTGTCCAGAAGCGCCTTCAGTATCATTTCCCTCTTTATCGTGTAAGACCCCACGAAAGAAACGTCCGCCCCGAACTTCTTCCGGTCTTCTTCATCAGATTTCAGTTTTTTAAATCGTCTTATATTTGATGCTATGGGCATGAAATAAGATTTGTCGTAGCCGAGTTTCTTCAATTCGCCGACATAATGCCTGTCCCACACGAAAAAGTAATGATTCTCGATATCGAACGCATCGTAACATATCTCGAAAATCCTTTTATCCAGCGGATCGTCATAATGTATGCAAACCGACGGTATTCCGAGATAGGTAAAAAGATCGACCTTTTTCTGCTCGTTGGCAGAATAAAGTCCAACCACGGCAGTCGCTCCATATCCAATAACAAAATCCGGAAGAAAATCCGAAATCATCTTTGCCGCATTCGCCGCAACATGGACACTTCTTTCAGTCGCTTCAAGCCCCATAAACAAACCCAGATCAAAAACCGCCGTCTCATGACCCATCGACTTTAGAAAATCTTCAAAGTCGGCCATGACATACGGTCCCGCGCGCCCTACATACTTGACGATTAAAACCTTCAATTCGTTACATCCCGGTTTTTATTCTTCACCGGTATTCCCTTTCCCGTTATTTCTTTTCCGGCTCGGATGTTCCCTGAATATTCTGCGGAACCTCCTGATTAAGCCTTTCAAGTATCGGCCTTGAAAGCTGCTCGTAGATCATGGAAGCTATCCCGATTCCACCGGACGGGCTCTTGGACATCTGTTTGCTGATTTCCTCATCCAGCATGTCCCTGAATATTTCCTCCGCCTTGCCTCCGTGCAACAGCTTTGTCTCGGGAACCGTTTTCCTCATCTCTTTCATCATCATATAAATGAATAGAGATTCAAAATCTTTCGAAACAGAATCGAGATTTTCGAGCTCTTTCCTGATCCCCTCGGGAGCATTCTCGAGATTGTTGAGCCTGTTCACCAGCCTGTCGTAATTGCTTGTTGACGGCTCGGTATATGACGGCTTAATTCCCTCAAATCCTGTAAAATCCACTGTTAAATCTCCCTGTTGTTTATTACTTCAGGCAAATCACATGACAACAATTTCAGCCTGCAGCGCGCCTGAAACTTTCAGCGCCTGCAAAATGGCTATAATGTCGCTGGGTGTTACTCCCATAGCGTTCAGCGCATCAACAATGTCCGACGTCGAAACTCTCGTAAACGAAACCTGTTTTTCCTCTGCTTCGATGTTCGGCCTTTTGGCAACCACAGTCTCGCCTCCGCCGAACGGCGTGTCGGGCTGGCTTATCTCGAAATCGGGCTTCACCGTCACAGTCAGTGTCCCATGCGCAACCGCAACCGGTGTTATGGTTACGTCGCCGCCCATAACGATCGTCCCGGTGCGCTCGTTTATCACTACTTTCGATATCTGGTCCTGCTCGACTTCAATCGCCTCTATCTCGGCCATGAAAGGAACAACATCGTCAATTAAATCATCGGGAACTTTAACCTCGATAGAAGATGAATCTATCGCCTTTGCCGTGCCGGGTCCGAACCTCATGTTCACTTTGTCCGATAAATTGGCCGCAGTAGTGAAATCAGGGTTGTTCAGGTTGAGGATGATCCTCTCCCTCGGCCCGAGAAAGTCCGCAGGCACCTCGCGTTCCACCGTCGCGCCGTCTGAAATACGCGCAACCGTGGGATGCCCTTTGGATTGTCTTCCACCCGCTCTTCCCGCAGACCAGCCGCCGAGCGAAACCGGGCCCTGCGCAACCGCGTAAACACGGCCGTCGGCACCCTTGAGCGGCGTCATTATAAGTGTCCCGCCCTGCAAACTATCGGCGTCCCCGATGGAGGATACGACGACGTCGATCGTGTGCCCGGACTTTGTGAAAGCATTGAGATTGGCGGTGACCATAACCGCCGCGGCATTGTCGACATTGATATCTCCAATGTCCACGTTCACGCCCATCTTCTCAAGCATGTTCGCCACTGTCTGCTTTGTCATTCTGACACCGTCACCGGTTCCTGCGAGCCCGACCACAAGCCCGTAACCCACGAGCTGGTTCTGTCTCACCCCGGACACCTTGGCGATGTCTTTTATTCTTGCGGAGAACGCTCCGACCGTTGCCAGCAGGAGAATCATTCCGGCTATCGTTATGGTTCTAAAGGCCGTTTTCATGGCGCACCCCTTAGAAAATGAAATTGAAAATCTTGTTCAGGACACCGGGCCGCTGCCTTTTCGCAATCGGACCCTCGCCCTGGTATCTTACGTTCAAATTGGCAATATCGCTCGATGACACCGTGTTCTCGCGCGTCACGTCGTTCGGCCTGATTATTCCTGAAATAATCATTGCCTGCGTTTCCTCGTTGACCACCAGCGATCTTCTCGCCTCGATAACAAGGTTGCCGTTCGGCAGTACTTCGACCACTTCCGCCGATATAGTTGTGGAAAGCGTGCTCCCGGAAGATGTTGATCCATCGGCACTGTACTGATCCGATGATTCGATACCGAACTTTTCAAATACTTTTCCGAGTATCCCCTCGCCGGTTCCGCTCTCCAGTGATTCTTCCTGCGCAGTCTCCGTTGAAGCTTTCTGAGTCGCGCTTGTTTTCTCGTTGACGATTATCGTCACAAGATCGCCCACGAACAGCGCTCTCTTGTCCGAAAATAAAGACTCGCTGGCATCATTCCATAGCGAATCCGCATGAACCGCAGGAACAAAAACCGCCGACGCAATGATCGTGAACAACATTGCGATCATTAATCTTTTCATCTTGAATCGCCTCCTGTTAAGGGCGAACAACCTCGACAGTGCCGGAATCCACCACTATCGCGTCGAGGATCTTCTTTGAGTTAACATTCAACACCCTGATACTCTCGCCCTCATAACCTTTTTCGAGGGCTTTTCCGGTTGCCGACAGCTGATACCCGTTTCCCTGTACCACTATCGACACCACATCTCCCGCTTTGATGTCGGGAATATCCGCAACTGTCGAGTGCGTTATCAGGTCACCCCGGCTCAACGCCCTGATGACCTGTTTTCCTATAAGTTCCGATTTCGTTGAATACGCGCCCGGCCTGAGCATCACCAGGTCGACCTTGGACATTTCAAGATCGTCCTCTCCCAGAATAGCGCCCGACGGTACATCCCTTGATGAATGCACAACATCAGCCATGACCCGCAAGTATGAAGTCAGGCTTATCACGCGCCGGGTTGCACCGTCCAGCTTGATCTCGGCCAGTATGCTCTGCACCCCGTAGCGGCGCGGCCTGTTGTCCATCTTGAAAACAATCTCGACATTGCCGTAAGGCAGTACTATATCCTGCGGCGACGCCTTTGCTTCCACCACAAGCGTGTCACCGGCCCACGGAACACGGGTTTTAATGTACTCGACAGCCTGCGTTATAATATCATCACCCGTTACAGTTGTTGCTTTCCGGTGAATCGTGACCCTGTCCGGGATCACAAGTTCAACTTTCTCGACATCTATCCCCGCGTTATAAAGCCTTCCCTTGACCTGGCTCGCTTTATAATCGATCTCCCTGTCGGGCGCGGGCGACATGCAGAATTTCAGAGCGAGCATTCTGCTTTTCTCGCTGTCGGAAACTCCGCTCACTTCCGCAATATCCGAAACCAGCACAACCGAATTCTCGACATCCGCCCAATCGCGCACAACAATAAGCCCCTCGGCCCTGCCGGGTACCGCAAGCAGCATCAGCAGAACCGTGAGAACTACTCCGAGTTGTGGCAAACGTCTGATCAAGTCAGTTGCCGGTCCCTTTCATTAACGTTTCAGGTTATTCGCAACACCGAGCATGTCGTCCGATGTCTGGATCGCCTTCGAGTTCACCTCGTATGCGCGCTGCGCGACGATGAGGTTAACCATCTCGTCAACCATCTGCACGTTCGACTGTTCGAGGAAAAGCTGCTGCACGGCGCCGAATCCATCGAGAAGCGGCTGGCCCTCGATCGGGGGGCCTGATGCAGCGGTTTCAAGATACAGGTTGTTTCCCATGCGATTGAGTCCCGCCGGGTTGATGAACCGGACCAGCGTTATCTGGCCGATTTCCTGCGGCTCGATCTGGTTGGGCAGCGTGACCGTCACCGCTCCGTCCTCGGTCACGTTGAACTGCAACGCTTCCTGCGGCACGGTGATAGGCGGTTCGAGATAGTAACCGTTTGCAGTGACAACCGATCCGTCCTTATCGATTTTGAAGGCACCGTCGCGCGAGTAACCGATCTCGCCGTTGGGAAGCCTGATCTGGAAAAACCCTTCTCCCTCAATAGCGATATCGTACTGGTGATCCGTCTGCACGAGGTTGCCCTGCGTAAACATTTTCTGTTCTGCTACCGGCCTCACTCCGAGTCCGATCTGGAGAGGAACCGGTATGGAAGCGCCCTGGGTTATAGGCGTTCCCGCCTCTTGAAGCGTCTGGTAAAAAAGATCCTGGAATTCGATTCTTGATTTTTTGAATCCAGTTGTGCTGACGTTCGAGAGGTTGTGCGCAATGTTGTCCGTCTGCAACTGCTGCGTTTTCATTCCTGAAGCCGCAGTGTAAAGTGATCGCATCATGTTTCTATTTCCTCCATAGATAACCGCTACGCGAGTCGCGGTTTAATAATTTCAATGGTAATGGCCATATAGGGATATTTCGGCGGAAGAAGGCGCATACAGATATAAACCTGTTTATTGAATCCCGAACCGCTTCCGTCGGTCGGCGGTTCGATAAGCCCCTGCTGCGCAGTCCGGCTTGTCCTGATTCCCCGGCCAGATCCCAATCCTGCATTCAGTTGTTTTGCAACTCCTCCTGTTTCGAACGGCACTTATCCGCTACCGGATCAGCGCCGATCAGCCAACTCTTGCAATTTCACTTGCAGCTTTGCCAAGAAGCGAGTCCTTGGTGATTAAAACCTTCGAGTTCGCTTCGTACATCCGCATTACGTCGATCATGCTTCTCAACATCGTTATCGAATTGACGTTCGATTGTTCGAGAAATCCCTGCCTGACCTGGATATCTTCAGCAGCATACGCCTGCGGATGCTCCTTCGGCACCGTGAATAAATCATGGCCGATCTTTTTAATAGTCTTGTAATCATCGACCGTGACGATCTTGAGCTTGTCCAGATATTCGTCGCCGTTTTCACCTATGTAGACAACGCCCTGATCATCCACGTTGAAACCTTTGCCGTCGAGCACTATCGGCCCGTTTTCGCCCATAACCCTGTAACCAAGCTTCGTTACGAGTTCCTTATTCGCATTTATGGTGAAGTTCCCGGCCCGGGTCATGCGCTCTCCGAACGGCGTTTCGACCACGAAAAAACCCTGTCCTTCTATCGCTATATCAAACTCGGCATCGGTTTTCAGCAATTCGCCTTTGTTAAAATCCGTGGCGATTTCATCCACGACGGCTCCCATCGAACTCTGCCCTATCAATGGCCGCAGATCCATCTGCCCCTCGACACCCGACACTTTCAGATATGTGTCGTTTATCCGGTGGACCAGCATCTGCGGAAACGATTTTATCGCCCCCACATTCTGCTTGAAACCCGGCGTGTTTATGTTCGCCAGATTGTTCGATACGTAGTCCAGCTTCATTTCCTGCACGAGCATGCCTGTCGTGGCTGTGTACAAACCTCTATCCAATTCTTCACCCCCTTCATGCTCTTTATCAATTGCGCCGATAAAACACGCGCAAAAATGGAATTTCGTGAAATTCTACCCGATTGAGAACATAAAATCAAGTTCATATATTATTTATATATAGTGAGATACTTTACGGAAGGAGTGGGAATCGAACCCACCACGACTATGACCCCATAGCCATCAACGGTTTTGAAGACCGCGGGCGCCACCAGACACCATTCGCTTCCGGTGAAATATTAGCATTGTTAAAGCTTTTCTACAACATACCAACCCGCTTTTCAGGAATAATCTTACAAAGCTCACTCAGTAAGATATTTTCTGCATTGCCCAACATCGAATTCAAATTTTGCATGGATGATATATTCAAAATAAATATTTCTGAAAACAAATAGCATTTTCTTGCTATCCTGCACTTCTCAACAAGACAGGCATTAAAGTCGTGATAAGGCTGATAATACAAGGAACAGCAAGTGAGTGGTGAGGGAGCATACTGTTGCGTATGTGACCGATCCCGAATCGACGCTGTGACGCAGCAGGATTGGCCTTATCGCGGTTTTTCGGATTTCTCTGTGAGAAATCCGGTCTAAACTTTCCCGACCGTCAAACGCGATCTGTCTTTCAATAATCAAACAAACCCGGAGATTATTATTTGCTTTCTTTGTTATCCATTTTATTCTATATTATATCACCTGATGCATTTTTTATTATTAACCTTAAAGCAAACCAGCTGTTTCGCTTCAGCATCCTGTACACAGTCGATTTCGTCGCCGCTCCGCCCGTCCTTTTTTCATACTCGTCACAAAGCTCTCTCACCCCGCATATCCGCCCCCTCAGCAACCCGTCCACAAACCACTCCACGAGCTCAAGCTCCCGATCCGGCGCCATGTTCTCTCTTTGTCTACCACCCTTTTCGCCCGGTATAACAGCCCCGGCACCGTCCCTGACATAAATCGATTGTATTTTTTTCACAGACGGCACGCTCAGCCCCGTCACACGCGAAACCTCCTTCGCGCCCATCCCCAGCTCAAACCTGAGCCACACACACTGCAACCTCTGAAACGCCGCCCGGCTACCCGCCGATCTCATTAAACGCAGAACCTCATCCGCATCCGCGCTTTCCCATTTCGCCACATACGACATATAAAGAAACCACCCTGATTCCTTTTGAGGCTATTTTACAATAGTATATTATAGTTTGCAACTAATTTTGTTCTTTGAGCCTGCCTGTTTATTATTGTCCGCCGCCGATCGGGCAGTTCTTCAGGTTGTCAATGATTACGTTGTTAATCCTGTAGACGTCGTCTTTTTTCGCATCGGCATAGCTCTCGTGATCGGGAAATACAAGTAACAGGGAACCGAGCCCTATGCTGACAACTATGTAAGAATCGGAATTCTCGACCTGTTGAACTTTCCCGTAATAATCTGCCACACGTTCACAATCTCCCAGCACATCGTAACTTATAACCAGATCCTCATACATAATAAGCAGAAGAGAAGACTCTGCTCGGAAAACCCTGCCGGATTCCAGCACATATCCGTCCAGCTTTTCCATCTCGGCTATAGCCTTGAGGATCCTGTCCACATCAACATCCTCCGGCTTCAGTTTGGAATAATCATCCCAGTCATCCCAGGCATCCCAGTCATCCGATCCGCCGTCACTCTCATCGGACATAAGATCAAACGGGCCTATTAAAGCCTCTGCTTTCTCTAAACTGATCAGAAGACCCGATGGGCTTTCCTCCCACCCGGCATAATCACTGCATCCTGCAAGAAAAAGAAAAACAACAATAAAGCAGGCCAGAATACTTATCGCGCCAATCGGCGTTTTAGCAATCTGTTTTTTGATCATCGCCATGTCCTGGATTAGCGAATCAGCCCCTTCAAAAAAGTATGATTCTTAATAATCTGATCATACTTTTTTTTAACGGTACGGAAATCGGTGATCTTTCTGAAGTTTTTATCCTCAAAAACCTTGACGCTGTCACGGAATATCTCAATGATCTTCGGGTGCTCGAGTTCCTTATTAAGCTTCACTATTGCGTGGAATAGTTGTCTTCTGGCTGTTTCCCCGGCCCTTTTGTCATCCTTTCGATTGTCGAGGTACGTTTCGATCTGGTTTAATTCTCTATCGAAACTTCTCAATCTCCGGATATCTCTCCTGACTTTTCCGACGTCATCCACAGCCCTGGAAAGCCCTCTTACACTATCATGGCCGAGAGAACTTCCAATGTAAGTCATAGGTTGCAAGTATTCACTTTTCGGATAGGCCTTTATTGCTGCCTCAGAGTAATCCGTCGCGTCATTGTAATCGAGGTTTCTCTCCGTACAATATTCCCTGATCCGCTTTTCCCGATCCTCCTTTTCTTCATTTTCTAGGAACCCGATAATTTTATCGAATTCTTCGTCAGGATTCAAGTGCGTATCTTCATCCACCTCGACATCCCGTTGCCTTTTGACATCCTCATAGAGTTCACTGACCTTGCTTTCGAGATGATTCACCCTCTCTTGCAGTTCTTCTACAGTCATTTTGCCCGCCTCCTTCAAAGCGATATACTTTATATGGTATATATTATACCCTTTATAGTAGTTTTATGTCAAGATGAATTCCAAAATGCCCATCCATTTAAACACAGGTAGAAGGTAACATGCAATCCGACGTCGTTTACTGGAGAGTGTTAATATTCAGTATAAGAATTGTCGTTTATGATATTTTCTGTATGACAACACTTCATACAAAAGCGTCAATCAAGATCACACTTTCAAATTCTTATTATTGCTTACTACCGTCCAGAACAGATTATATTCGCGTTTTGGGGAATAATATAATCGGCTGATTCATGCACAGAGCGAAGCTTGTGCATGTCACCCGGCGACACGGGCGTATTTGTTGTGCTTACAGGATAGAGAAACGGTTGAGGCCGGGAAGGTAATTCAATAATGGAAAGCACCAGAAGCATAACCAGCATTTCTCACCAGCGCAGGTTAAAAAATCGTGATAAGCCTGATAATACAAGGAACAGCAAGTGAGTGGTGAGTGAGCATACTGTGCGGCTGACCCATGAACAGAGCAAAGCTTGAGCATGTCACCCGGCGGAGCAGGACAGGCGTTATCACGATCTTACGGATTTCTCTGTGAAAAATCCGGGTTAAGTACCTTCATAGAGACATAATACAAGTCGGGATTGCCGCGTCGCTCGCAAGGCGACAGGCCTTGCTCACTCCTCGCAATGACAAAACAAGAAACACTAAGATATATACCAATTATCATAAATAACATTGAATCCTGCATGAATGGCTTTCCGGCCCGCGCGCCCGTCATTCCTGCATGCAGTCGGCAGGAATCCAGGAAACTCCGTTTAGTTATTCTATTTTTATTCTGATAA
>Ga0116162_10000219_pt1 | contig 45669 bp, 37 predicted proteins | sample AD_UKC105_MetaG_FD_89875 | JGI IMG/M metagenome (GOLD analysis project Ga0116162, IMG submission 89875) | Active sludge microbial communities of municipal wastewater-treating anaerobic digesters from Hong Kong - AD_UKC105_MetaG | ecosystem: Engineered > Bioreactor > Anaerobic > Digestate...
AGCCCCGGGGCTCGTGCTGTGCGGCGATTCTGCATGCCAGTGTAACCCGGTCGACGGATCGGGCATCGTCAGCTCGCTTCGCGCCGCCAAAATGGCTTCGGAAACGATACACGCCGCACTCGAAAACGGCAGAACCGACATCGAAGCGCTGTGGCCTTATAACGCAAAATACAAGAAAATCCAGGACGTCAACTTCGCGAAGCTACACCTGCTCCAGAAATTCATGGTATCCGAACCGAAAGCGAATCTCGAATCGCTTTTCAAACGTGGAATAATTAATATTCGCGATTTCTTCGGCACCGGCGCATCGAAAGAAAAGGACTCGAAGCTCAAAGCCGTTCTATCCCTGCTCAAACTCGCCGACAGGCCCGCGTTCATCAAACACCTCGTCGCTTACAAACTGACCGACGCAAAAGTAGTCGAGCACTACGCGCAATTCCCGGAGGTATTCAGCAAAAATGAATTCGATTCCTGGGTCCGGCATAACGACGAGCTTTTCGGAACAATCGGAGCGCCATACGGAGTAGGCATGTGATTTGTGTAATATCATGACATCAATGGTTGCGTTAATGTTTCCGCACTACTAAAATCTTATGGCAACCATGATACGAGATAAGATTCGAGTTTTCCTTGTACAGGCAGGTCTGGACTCCAGTTTTTATGTCTTCAGATCCCATCCCATCGGCTTGATGTACCTTGCGTCGATGGCCGAACATGCGTTTGAAAACGTGGAATGTCACATCCTCGACCTTAAAGTTTCCAGCTACACGGCAAAAGATGTCGGGCGGCTCGCATGCGAGTTCGGCGCGGACGTAGTGGGGATCAGTTCGATGTCAATGTACAGCGGTCTGATGAACGAAGCAGCCGGCAGCGCACGCGCGGCGCTCCCCGATGCTCTGATAATCGCGGGCGGCCCGCACGCCTCATGCTTCCCGGAAGCGGTTCTGGAGAACAAAGACTTCGATGCAGTCATCGAGGGCGAGGGCGAACACGCTCTCGTGGAAATCCTGCGCGAATTTATGGCAGGCAACAAACCCGGTTACATTCCCTCGGTCGTCACCCGTGAATTCGGCAGGCCCGAACGAGGGATAATCGAAGATCCCGACACCCTTCCCTTCCCGGCATGGCACAGAATCGATATACAGGATTATTCCCGGCGATCCAGTTTCTCCATACTCGGCAGGCGGCACTACATGAGCCTGTTCACTTCAAGAGCCTGCCCGTACAGGTGCATCTACTGCCACAATATTTTCGGCAACAGGTTCCGCCCGAGAAGCGCGGAAAACGTCATCAGCGAGATCAGAACTATTAACGACAGGTACGGCATTTCGGACTTCGACATACTCGACGACGCTTTCAACCTGAAAAAGGAAAGAGTTAAAACAATCTGCGAAACACTCATAAACGAAGGCCCGAAAATAACGTTCGCTTTCCCGAACGGGCTGCGCTCCGACCTGCTCGATGAAGAAACGCTCGTCCTGATGCGCGAGGCCGGTACAACCTATATCAGTTTTGCCATAGAAACTGCTTCGCCGCGGCTGCAAAAACTTATCAAGAAAAACCTGAACCTCGAAAAAGCCCGCAACGCCATCAACATCGCGTCAGGACTCGGCATCTTCTGCAACGGGTTTTTCATGGCGGGTTTCCCGACGGAAACCGAACCCGAACTCAAATCCACTCTAAACTTCGCCGTGAAATCACCACTGGACACGGCTCATTTCCTTAAGGTCACCCCCTATGAAGGCACCGAACTTTTCGAGATGGTGGACGACTCGACGAAAGCTCTTTTGAAATCCCGGCCACAGATCGCACGTTACGACGACCAGTCTTTCAACCTGAGCAATATTCCAAACAAAATCTTTTTCAGCATGATCAAAAACGCATCCAGGCGCTTCTTTCTCAACCCTTTCCGCATCCTGAGCATGTTCCGCCATCATCCCCAGCCCGGCAACATTCTTCATTTCATCAGGTTCGCTCTGATACGATTATTTTTGCGCTGAAAGCTTTCACTCTGACTGCCTGATATTTAAAATCATTCCGATGCGGAAAACAGGAGCTTTATATGGAAAACGAAAACCACACCGAAACCGAAAAGCTCATGGCGATGTACCGTTCTATGCTGGATCAGTTCGGGCCGCGCGGCTGGTGGCCGGGAAAAACCCGCTTTGAAATCTGCACCGGCGCAATCCTGACCCAGAACACGGCATGGAGAAATGTCCGTAAAGCAATAAATAATCTCAAATCCGCGCGCGCGCTCAACATTAAATCGGTCCACGACATGGAAACCTCGCAGCTCGCCGAACTGATCGTCCCTTCCGGCTACTACAACATAAAAGCCAAACGGCTGAAATATTTCGTGGAATTCGTCTACTCGGAATCCGGCGGTTCACTCACCCGGCTATTTTCTCTTCCCGTGATGGAACTCCGTGAAAAACTGCTGTCAGTAAACGGTATCGGGAAAGAAACAGCGGATTCGATCATCCTCTACGCGGCGAAAAAACCGATATTTGTAGTCGATGCCTACACCCGCAGAATCGGAAGCCGCCATGGGCTTTTCCCGGAAGACTCCGATTATGACGACATGAGATTGTACTTCACTGCGCGGCTGCCCGAAGACACGGCGCTTTTCAACGAATATCACGCTCTCATTGTAGGGGTCGGAAACGCTTACTGCGGAAGAAAGCCTGACTGCGAAAACTGCCCGCTCGCCCCGTTCCTACCTGACCTCGATTAAAATCGATTCGGATACGTATGTCGCCGGTTCCCTGGTCAGGCTAGATGACGGGCAAACAAGCCTCGCGCTCAGCCTGTAATAACCCGGCACCGAAAAGTCCATCTTGTCTGAAAGATCTATCGTCGTTCCATAAAAATACTTGCTTCCCAGCGCCAGCTTCGGAAGCGATGACTGCGAAACATAGCTCATGGAGCTAACCGTTCCGGATTTTCTCCCGTCCGGCCCGGTCAATGAAAATTCAAGCGCCGATTCGAGATCGGTCATCAGTATTATCTCGTTGCCGGTCGAGTTATCAACCGTCACCTTCACCGGCACCTCTCCGCCGGAAGTCACCGATTCGGTTTCCAGCTCGATAACTATATCCACCGAACCTTCTTCATCCGACATCGCGCCTTCTGTTTCCTTCAATTCTTTTACGAAACCCGACGAACTGCTCTCTTTCCCTGAATACGTGGTAATGAATCTGAACCGTCCCGTGCCGGGCGAACTTTTCAACATCATCACGCATCTCTCTCCGGGCGAAAGCTTCACCGGCTCCGGCGTTTCCTGCTTCAACGACTGCAAAAACTCGACTTCTATCCTTTCGCTGTCCACGCTTCCTTTGAATATCTCTTCTATCAAAACAGTGGCGATCATATCCTGCCTTACGCTTCTCCTGCTTATCTTCCCCGGCTCGCTGCTCGCCTGCCGCACAGACTCAACCCGCCCCAGAACAATCAACTGCGCGGCGTTGACCTTATCCTGCAACGTCTCCGGCTCCAGCGGCACAAAACCAAGTTCCTCCAGGTTTTCCTTCGTGTACTCTAACGTTTCATCCGTCTGCGCCGCGCAGACAGATGCCCCAATAAGCAACGTAAAAACAAGAACCGCCGCCACCGCGGTTTTCGATATGTATCCAGCCATTTCATACCTCCGATGCTGCCTAAGCTAAATTTTAACACATCTGCTTCGAATTTCATCTCCGCCGCTAAACTTCATTCCATACTCTCATTTATTGCCCGTTTAATGTAAAATATTCAGGTCGGGCTTAAACGGGGGAAACCGATATGTCATTCTTCAACAAACTCGAATCTTTCATAAGCGATCTCGAACGCGAGGCATACCTGACGGGAGCGGGTCTCAAGACCGAAGCAAACTTCTCCGAGATTTTCGAGAATGCTTCAAACCTTATCTCTCATGATTCTTTATCCGAACTGAAAGCCTCGGGCATAGATCATTCAGAGCAGGCGGAATACCTGTCTTTCATCCTGTCTATGATCATCGACAAAGCGCTGCGCGAAAAAACGGATCATATCATAACAATGGAGCTCAACATAACCGTGGACATAGACGGCGACCATGTGCCGTTCCGCAACCTGCCCATCCTCGTGGCCAACGAACCGGACCGGATAAAAAGAGCCGCCATCGACGCCGTTAAAAGAGAAATCCTGGATACCACACTCAATCCGCTCAGCATAGACATCATGCTGGAAACGCACCGGATGACGAAACAGTTCGGATACGACAGCTACATAGATTTCTTCGAGACTATAGAAGGAATCAAGCTTAACAGCATAAAAAAGGAGTGCATGAAGCTGATCCGCGATACCGAGGACATATATTTCCGGGAACTCGATTTCCACGCCGCAAAAATGACCGGTGTCCCGGTCGGCGATCTCGCCCAGTACGATATCGCCTACATCCGGCGCGCCGACATGTTCGACGGCATGTTCCCCGCAAACAAAATGCTGCCCGCCGCGTGGCAGACCATCCGCTCGATGGGCATTGACGCTGAAAACAATCCCTTTATAAACATCGACATCGAACCCAGGGAATTCAAATCGCCGCGCGCTTTCTGCTGCCCCGTTCACGTGCCGCGCGAAATCTACCTCGTGATCATGCCGCATGGCGGGGTCGATGACTACACAAGCTTCCTTCACGAACTCGGGCACACGCTTCACTTCGCTTACACTGATCCTGAACTCACGCTTGCCGCCCGGCACCTCGGCGACAATTCCGTTACGGAAGCCTACGCCGGCACTCTCGAACATCTCGTCTTCAACCCGTTGTGGCTGGAAAAACATCTCGGCATTTCCGACTCGGACGTTTTCATTAGATACATGAAATTTTTCGAGCTTTTCATGCTCCGCCGCTACTGCGCGAAACTCCTGTACGAACTCGAATTCCATTCCGGCAAAAGAACCATGGAGGAATGCGCTTCTATCTACGAAGATTTCCTCTCGCTCTCCACCGGCGTCAAATATTTCAGAGAAACTTTCATCCAGGATCTCGACAGCCATTTTTACTGCGCCAGATACCTGCGGTCATGGATGCTCGAAATCCAGATACGCCAGATTCTGGAAAAAAAATACGGGCTCGAATGGTTCTCCAGCCCCGAAGCCGGCGAACTGCTTGTAAACCTCTGGTCGCTCGGGCAAAAACATCGCGCCGAAAGCATTTCTTCCATGCTGGGTTTCGACTCACTGAACTTCGATCCTTACATTCAGGAATATTGCAATTAAGAAATATCCCCTGCCGTGAGCGCAGTCAGAACGTGTCGAATCGCCCGCCTTGCCGGTGCCAGACCTATACTATATGCACGCCTCTTTCTCTGTAAATTAGATAAATGTTTTCCATTATGATATAATTTCGATTCACGGTCCTGAGCAACTGCGGAGAACTTTAATGAGAAATGTACTGAGCATGGTGCTTGCCGGCGGAGAAGGCGGCAGGCTTTCGGCGCTGACACACCGAAGAGCCAAACCCGTTGTCCTTTTCGGCGGAATGTACAGGATAATCGATTTCGTCCTCAGCAACATTGTCAATTCAGGAATAAAAGATATCGGGCTGCTGTTGCAGTACCAGCCTGATTCAATGCTCAAGCACCTCTCGTTCGCATGGAACATAGACCGCAGCATAACCAGCATCGACATTCTGTTCCCGCACCGGGCACAGGAACACTACAGGAGCCCGGCCGACGCAATATTCAAGCGGCTGGATTACATACTGGACAAAAACCCTCTGTATGTCCTCATCGTGCCCGGCGATTACGTCTCGCTGATCAACTACAGGGAAATGATTGACTTTCACGAATCACATAAAGCCGACCTGACCATAATGGGGACAAATGTCGAGCCGCGAAAAGCTCACCATTTCGGTATGATGAAAGTCAACGAAGGCAATGAAATCACACACTATATCGAGAAACCCCAGGGGCAGATAGACACCACTTTCGCATCTATGGGAATTTATATCTTCACGCTCGATGTTCTCATAAGGCGTATTGTGGAAGAAACAAAAATCATGGGCGATAATCCCATAAGCTTCACCTTCGGGATGCTGCCGCGAATGATCGGGCAGGACCGCGTTCTCGCTTTCCCGTTCGAAGGGTACTGGCGCGACGTTGGGACAGTACAGGAATACTTCGATGCCAACCTCGAACTTATCAAAATCATGCCCGAGATAAATCTTTACGATGTTAAAAACCCGCTGCGATCGAGACTCAGGTTCGAGCCGCCGGCAAAAATCTGCGAATACGGATCTGTAAAGAATTCGATAATTACACAGGCTTCGCTCATCGACGGACACGTCGAGCGCTCGATTATTTTCCCTCACGTGAGGATAGACAAGGGCGCGGAAGTCTACGAATCCCTCATCATGCCCAATAACCATATCGGGGCCGGCACTGTCATCCGAAGATCGATAATCGACACGGTTTCCCGCCAGCAGCATCTCGAGAACAAACCCAACATCGGACGCAACTGCGTGATCGGCGGCTACGGCGAAGCGCGCGCCAACATCGAGACACCAGAAAGCCTTAACTCGAACATCACTATGATCGGTATGGAATCCGAAATCCCGGATAACACCCTCATAGGCAGAAACTGTCTGATCTATCCCGACGTTAGAGCCGCGGATTTCAAAGGCCGAAGCATCATCGACGACGGCGGGGTCGTGCATCCCAAGAAACACTCGATCTGATTTTTTCACTGCCACATAACCAATCATCGCGGCAATAACATAAAGATACATCAGGGTGTTTTCAAGATTGAGCCGTATACGAAGTGAGTATGTAAAAGGACAAAGAGCAGGCGGTGCCTGCCGTCATTCTCGACCGAGATCGGGAATCCAGGGGGCCGGGACGGCCAGGGGTTGAGCCTTTCGGGCCGGGCTGCAATGACAGGACAAGAGACATGCTCCGGAGCTTCCTCAACAGTCCCGGTTATTTGAATCACCACATTATGAAAACATTGTCTATCATGAATTCGCCTTCCGGGTGAATCGTCAGCTTGAACTCTTTAAGCAATCTGAATTTATGCCTGCAGAAAATCCCCAGGGATGCACCTTCCCTGTCGACATTAATCGCAAGCCGGTTCTTCATAAGGCTCAAGGAAGCGCCATGCACCGATCCCCAACCCGGCTCGACATAAATGTTGTAGAACGAATAGAACGGCGACACCACCATGAACTCCATATCATTGAGAGCGAAACCATATTTCGGATTGAAAACCTTCCATCTTGGTGTATTCTCAGCCCTTGAAGCAACCCCTTTCACCGACTTGGGTTTTGCAAACGATGTCGTGTAATACTTCCCGAACTTCTTGATGAATCTCTGCGAAAAACCGGGGGCTTTCAACAGTTTTATCTCGTCGAAAGTCGTCTGTATGACATTATCGACGTAGCATCTTTCTGGCTCGCTGGAAAACATACAGACAAGCAGGAGGGCACGATGATCCTTCGCGACTTCGGCAATTCTTATTCCGAAACTCTGTGAAAATGATTTTGTCGCAACAGAAAGCACTTCATGAGAAGTCAGCCGTTGATTGATTCCAACCTCCGGAACCGCACCCGCCTTGACTACATAATTATACGTAATATAGTCCGCATAATGCTCCCAGAATTCCGTTGCCGCCGCCCCGGCACCCGCCATCATGATACCAATAATCATGAATGATGTTCTGATTGTCCGTTTCATCGTACCTCACCACCTTTCTATCCTAGTTATACCCGGAAAACGCCTGTTAAAAACAAAAAACGCCTTTTATAACAGGCGTTTTTTGGATATTATTATGGCCGGACGGGAAAGTGTATGATTTATTTTCCTGCTTCCATACACCCTGTTTTTCAGATACGTCTTACTGCATCTCCCAACGAACTGAAAGTCCTGAATTGTTCTACTATGTTCAACCTCATCAACACATTCCTGATATTATCCGGTAAATTCGCCAGCCCGACTTTCCTTCCCTGCAAACTGTTGCTGTATCTCACGAGAAACCCGGCTCCCTTGCTGTCCACGAAATCCAGGTCCGACATGTCAAATATAACTGAACCGCTGTTGCCTTCCACCGCATATTCGATATCCTGCTGCAACTGCTGGATTGTGTCATGCGACAAATCTCCCGACAACTTAATGATATTAACACCGGATTCATTATGGAGTTCCACTCTTAACATTTCGGATCACCCCTTTTGCCGTGTATCTTCCATTATCCATATACCCATTAAATCAGGGTCTCAACCATTATTCGGCTGCCGTCAGCTCTATACCCCGGACAAAATCAGCCGGAATGTGCTATCATAAACACCGGTTGCCTGTATGCCTCTTTTTAAAAATGACATTTCCGCGTTCGACGATAATAAGCACAACGCCGCTTCAACATGTCACAAATTCTTTCTCTGTGATTCAAGAATTATGTCGGGTATACAGGACAAATCGATCTCGCTTATGGTTACCAGTCCTCCATACTGGCAGATCAAAGATTATAATGACAAATCTCAGATAGGTAGATACGACTCTTTTCCGTCGTACATCGATAACCTGAATCTCGTGTGGCTGGAAACTGTGCGGGTTCTGCAGCCCGGCGGAGTCGCGGCTGTTAACATCGGGGACCAGTACGCCCGGGCCGCGGAGTACGGAAGATTCAAGGTTATTTCCATACAATCCGAGATCATCCGGGCCTTCGAGCACATGGGAACGGATTACCGCGGAACCATAATCTGGCAGAAAGTGACAAACACATCCACGAGCGGCGGCGGCGCGCTGATGGGCAGTTTCCCCTTCCCGCCCGGCGGCGTTCCGAAGTTCGATTATGAATACATCCTGCTGTTCAGGAAAAAAGGCGCTCCGCCGCGCCGTGATCGAGCCGTAAAAGAAAAATCCAGAATGTCGCCGGAAGAATGGAAAACATTCTTCACCGGTCACTGGAGCCTGACCCCCGAAAGGCAGACCCTCCATCCCGCGCCGTTCCCACCCGAACTCCCCACCCGCCTGATCCGCATGTTCACTTTCCACGGCGACACCGTGCTCGACCCGTTTCTCGGCAGCGGAACAACAGCGCTCGCAGCCGCGCGGCTGGGCAGAAACAGCATCGGGTACGAGATCAACCCCGATTTTTTAAATACCGCCGTTGACAGACTGAAAAAGCAGAAAAACGCCGTTCTGTCGCAGGAGAAAAAAAACATCACCCCGGAAGAAATTGAAGCCGCGAAAAAACGGCTGCCTTACCTGTGCGACGATTACCTGGACATTCAAAGACTGCCGGACGAAGCGATAGAAAAAAAGAAACTGCCCGAACTGCTGAGGATAAAAGAGATAAAAGAAAATTTCGTGGTGGAGCTGAGCGACGGCACGAGCGTAAGGCTCGCGGGCGTTGCCGGCGGGAAGGCGAGCTATAATGAAGTTTCCGGCTTCATCCTCAAAAAGGGCCGGTCCGGTGTTTATTTCAAAATCGATGACACCTCGAAACAGTGTTCAGACGAACCTCTCCCGGTTTATCTTCACGCCGCGAACAGGACCAACATCAACTGGCATCTCATCAGAGAAGGCCTTTGCGAAATCGACCGGGAAAATGATTTCAGGTTCAAGCAGTCTTTCATTAAGAGAATGAACGGAAAAGACCGATCATAAAAACTCGTTTTTCATTTGTTGATCAAATAAAACTATAATGATAGAATACATTAAAATCCGGGCCATTGAGGAGAACGGCATGGCACAAAGCAAAAAAAGCGCTCCGTCAAAAAACAAACCTGAACACAAAGAAAAACTCTACAACATAGATGACATGGCTAAACTTCTGAATGTTGATAAGCGTATCCTTGTCGAGTGGGTTCAGTACAGGCGAATTCCATACGTTCTCGTCAACGGAGAATTAATCAGATTCAGACTTTCAGAGATAGCGAAATGGGTCAAACACAAAAATAAACCTGAAGAAAAGTTCCACCTGAGCTGAATTAGGGCGAACCGGTATCCCGCATAATATGGATCAAAACCTGCCAAGGATAGATGAACCACCAGTAATTGTAATAAGGCTTGAAGGCGAGCTGGTCAACCACGAGGACACCGAACTCGAACTATTGATCAGCGAACTGATTTCGAAGAAATGCCGTAATTTTATAATCGACTTCAATAAAGTCCAGTTCATCGACAGCGCGGGCATCGGTCTGATCATCAAGCTTGCGTCAATAATCGAAAACAAGTTCGGAACGCTTATGTTGTGCAACCCACAGAAAAACGTTAGAAATGTTTTTAATATGCTGGGAATCGAGGAACGGTTCAAGATTTACAACAACCTGACCGAAGCGCTCCTTGTGATTGGCCGATTGATGCGGCTTGAAATCATTTCCGTTATGTACTGATATATATCACGCCCCGCACGGGCTTTTTTACAGGAGAATCTTATGGCTACCGAGATATATTTTGTTCGTCATGGAGAATCGCTGGACAATGTCGGCGGCGTTGCCTTCGACGATATGAACATCCAGCAGGAAGGGTTTCTGGACAACCCCCTTTCCGAAACAGGCGAACGGCAGGCGGATGCGCTCTGCGACTGGGTCATCGAAAACAACATCCGGCCCGAAGCGATTTTTTCGAGCGGTCTTACAAGGTCTACCATGACAGCCGTCCCGACCGCGGAGCACCTCGGGCTGGAGATCCATGAAATCCCCGAAATGCGCGAAGTCCTCGTCGAGCGTGACACCATGAGCAGCCTCGAGCTTCAAAGCAATGCCGCCGACAGGATCAAGCAACTGCCTTCCGGCGAAAAAATCTGGGACCGCGCAATGCAGGGCGGCGTGTTCGTCGCGTTCAACCTCTGGGCGAATTTCGGGCTACCGGGATTCGAAACAAAAGACGAGCTTAAGGCCCGGAGCGCTTTCGTGCTCGACACTCTTGCCGCAAGGCCGGAACGCCGCGTGCTGGCCGTTGCCCACAACTTTTTTCTCGGCGCCCTCCTCCTCGAACTCATCGACAGAAACCCGCTGAACCGCATTCTCGCCACTCCCAACCTGGGATTCATGCCGAACTGTTCCGTGACCTGCGTGATCGCTCACCCGCCGCGATTCCGGCTGAGATACGTGGCCCGCGAATCAAACGATTTTTCATGATTCTCTTTTGAACTTATCGGGCGATGATTCCGGCTCTTTCGATTGTTCTTTTTTTCCCGGGAGGGACTTCCAATGGATAGAAAACAAAACGGAATTTCATTAACAGGTTTCATCTTAACGGCAATCGTCGTTATCATAGTCGCTCCTTTACTCATTATCTTCGGAACCGCCGCCGTTCTCCAGTTCACTGAAGAACCCACGACGTTCGACACCGGCGCGGCGGAAAACATCAGCTTCACCCCGCTCAAGAACATCGTTCCGGGCATAGCTCCCGGCGACACGATTCCGGACAGCCTGAAACTTCACAGCTCGAACAACAATCTCGATATCGTTAAATTCAAAGACAGGTATTATTTCTCGTTCAGGAGCGCGCCGACACATTTCGCTTCCACGCAAACCATCCTGTACGTATTGAGCTCCGGCGACGCTAACAACTGGGAATACGAGACGGAATTCAAAATGGGAGCGGACCTGCGCGAACCGAGATTCCTCGTTTTCAGGGACAAACTTTTTCTCTACTGCTTCCAGGGCGGCACCAACCCGCTGGCTTTCCAGCCCGACCACATGTACGCTTCGGAATTCGTGTCAAAAGGTGAATGGACAGAACCGAAACCGATCTACGAGCCCGGATACGTTGTATGGAGGGCGAAAGAGCACAACGGCAAAGCATATATGAGCGTCTATTACGGTGTCGGGCTTTACACTAACCAGTCCGAGCCGGGCCATCTCAGGCTGCTGGAATCCGACGACGGCTACAACTGGCGGATGGTCAACGGCAAAGAAGCGTATTCGAAGTACAGCGCCGAGGAAGGCGAGTTCGAGTTCGACGACGAGGGAAACCTGTACGCGACCATCAGGCTCGAAATGCTCGGCGGCGGCGTCTGCTTCGCGCCGAAAGAAGACATTTCCGCGTGGGAATGCAAACTCACCGAATACAAATATGATTCTGCCGTAATGTTCCGGCACGGAGCCGACTTCTATGTCATAGCCCGCAGAAACGTGGCGGGAAAATATAACCGCAGCTCGACGCTCCTTCCCGAAAATATGCGGTCTCTCTGGTATCTGCTGAGATACTCGCTGACCCGCAAAAGAACAGCCCTGTACAGGGTAGATAAAAACAATCTCGAACTTGTTCCGATCATGGATTTCCCATCCTGCGGCGACACCGCCTATGCGGGCGTCGTTAAAACCGGTGCCGACAAATACCTGGTGTACAACTACAGTTCCAACATAGACGGGTTCGACTGGAGCTGGATCGGCGGGCAGATCGCCGGAAGCAATATTTATTCAACTGAACTCGAATTCAAATAACTATGAAGGCGGCAACGAATGCTGGACGTTGTTCTCAGAAAAGCCACGGATGAAGACATCCCTCTGCTTGTCGAAATGCGGCTCGCGCTTCAAAAACATCTCGAAGTACGAGACCCTGAAGCACCGCGATTTTCACCCCGTGGACTGAGGCTGGTCATGCCGGAGATTTCCGCCCGGCTCAGAAAAAGCAACTGCTACATAGCTGTCGCCGAAACGAAAACCGGCGAGCCGGTCGGAATGATGATGGCCGAGGCGGTGTCGGATTCATATCGCGTGCCTTCCAGTTACGGGCACATTCACTGGCTGTACATTGTAGAAGACGCGAGAATGAACGGCATCGGCAGAAAACTCGTCAAACTCGCCTGCCGGTTTTTCGAAAAGCACGATATCGAGCAGGTCACAATGGGTTACGTTTACAAAAACACGGAAGCCGAAAAGTTCTGGGCCGCGCTCGGGTTCAAGCCAACTGTCGTTCATACCTCCGCAAACCTGCGGAATCTACTGGACACATTGTGAATCCGAAATGAATTCCATGTACCGAATCATGTCAGCCTCAATACCGTTCAATTAAGATTTCCCGGGGGCCAAGACGGCCATGGGAGAGACTTCATGGGTGGTTTGAGATAGATTCTTAGCCTGCATTTCTCACCAGTGCAGGTGTAAAATCGTGAAGCCGGATTCTCCTGAGGAGAATGTCTTCAGGCGGGGCGAGGTCTGCCCGAGCCCCCAATCCTTCGTTTTTCGAAGGAACAGCAAGTGAGTGGCGAGGGAACATACTGTTGCGTATGTGACCGATCCCGAATCGCCGCTGTGACGAAGTAGAATTGGCCTTATCGCGGTTTTCCGGATTTCTCTATGAGAAATCCGGGATAGAACTTTTTCGATAATATTATATAATTAATGTAGCGAAGAACAGGTGTGCCGGGTGTTATGATCAGAATTCTCAAAACAATACTCATATTGCTGCTGCTGGCGTCGCCGGTTTCGGTTTTCGCGGATGTCACGGATATCCCCGATACGGAGTTGCCGATGGTAGAAGATTCCATGCCGGAGGAAGCATCGGCGCCGGTACAGTTTTACGCGGTTAGGTTCAAAGGCGTCGAAAAAAAGCTTGTCGATGATCTGCTCCCCATGCTTTCAAAAAAACTTTTCGACATCCCCGTGGTTCTGCTCGCCGAAGATGTCGAGGTCCCTCCCGAAGCGTTCGTCAAAGCGAGAAACCGGTACTACGCCGGCACAATTCTCGACCTTCTCGAAAAAATGAACCCGGACGACAGTTTCGGGATTATCGGGTTCGTCGAAGAATCCATTTTTGTAGGCCGTATAAACGTCAACGGGGTCGGCAATCCGCACCAGAACGCCGCGGTGGTCTCCACGCACCGGTTGAAGGATGTTAGCTGGTACAGGTTCAGAGCCAGGGTGCTGAACGAAAGCGTACACGAAATGGGACACCTTTTCTGGATAGAACACTGCCTGTACAATTCCTGCGCAATGAAAGATGTCCGGGATCTCGCCGAACTCGATGTGAGAAACTCTTATTTCTGTCCTTACCATCTCAAACAGGCTTACAACTATCTTGTCGGCAAAGGCGCAAAGCTGCCTCCCCTGAGCAACTTCAAGGAAGAAAAGATCGAAAAAGAATTTCTCGAATTCGAGGATAATACCGCTCCCGGGGAAGACAACGAGCCACCCGTTGTTATCAGTATTTATCCATCCGACGGCGAGGTTGTGAAACCGGATTTCGGTTCAATCAGGGCGCAGTTCGAAGACGGGCCGGGCAAAGGAACCGGTGTGGACTCGAAAGGCGTTCTGACTTATCTGAACGGTGCCCCGATAACGACATACTATCACGACGGAAAACAACAGCTTGCCGCACCCGTGGGCAGGCTCGACCCCGGCGAGTACTACATCGAGATATTCGCCATAGACTACGCAGGCAACACCATGCCTCCGTTCAACAGTTCCTTTACCGTCGAAGAATGATTCATTCTTCACACTTCTCACCTGCCATGATACAATGCCCGTAATCAGCAGTCGCAGTACAAATCTGTCTTACGGGCAGGGATTCTATGATGACATCGAGAGAGATCGTTGACAGCGCGGTAAATTTTCGCGGGCCGGAAAGGATTCCGATTGACTACTGGATACTGCCGGCTACTCATTTAAAATACGGGGGGGAACTGGCCGCACTGCTGGCGGAATTCCCGAAAGATTTCCCAGACCACATGGAGCCGGAACCGGATGGCGCTTTGCCGCCGTCGCATAGAAAAGGAGTCTACACAGATTGCTTCGGAGCTGTCTGGACACAGGAACAGGAAGGGATTCTGGGTCAGGTTCTGACTCCCCCGCTCGGAGACTGGAAAGCCCTCGGCGAGCATCCATTCCCCGATCCGTCGGATGGCGAGATAACACTGCAACAACTGAAAAGCATCACGGCCCGCTCGGTGCGAGAAAACAAATACACCTGCGTCGATTTCATAAGAACGTTCGAGCGAATGCACTTCCTTCGGGGAATGCAGAATCTTTTAATGGACATGGCGCTCGGGGAGAAAGAGTATTTAATCCTGCTCGACAGGGTGGCGGAATGGAATACGGCCCATCTCAGGATAGTTCTCGACGAGCTTCACGACGACATAGATGGTATCTGGTTTTCGGACGACTGGGGCGCTCAAAAATCGCTTTTTATCAATCCTGTTAAATGGAGAGAGATATTCAAGCCCGTATATCGTAAAATGTTCGATGTCGTAAAAGAATATCAGAAAACCATTTTCTTTCATTCGGACGGATTTATCCTGGACATCATAGACGATTTCATAGAGATCGGCGTGGATGCCCTGAACTGCCAGGTAAAACTGATGGGAGAAGAGAATCTCGCCGAAAGGTTTGGCGGAAAGATCACTTTCCACACGGACCTCGACAGGCAGCATATCCTGCCGCATGGAACAACTGAAGATATCAGGAACCATGTGCAGAGTGTCATAAAACACCTTGGCAAATATTCCGGCGGGCTTATTCTCAATGCTGAGATCGGCCCCGACGTTCCCTTCGAAAACATCAGGACACTTCTTGAAAATACAAGCGGCGGGAAATAAATCCCGCGCCCGGGAATTCCGCAAAGGACAAAGAGCAGGCCAGCCTGCCGAAAAGTTTTGCGGGAATTCTTAACCTGCATTTCTCACCAGCGCAGGTTAATAATCGTGATAAGGCTGATAATACAAGGAACAGCAAGTGAGTGGTGAGGGATCATACTGTTGCGTATGTGACCGACCGATCTTTGCTGATTCATGCACAGAGCAAAGCTTGTGCATGTCACCCGGCGCAGCAGGATTGGCCTTATCGCGGTTTTCCGGATTTCTCTCTGAGAAATCCGGTTTAAGGGGCGGCTTTTTCCAAAGCGCCCCTTGAGCCGCCGGAGGCACACACACAAACAGCAACCGCTCTTTTCACTCCACCGTAACCGATTTCGCGAGATTGCGGGGCTGGTCGACATCAGACCCCCGCTCGATCGCAATCTTGTACGCCAGCAACTGCAACGGCACAACATTGATTATCGGGGACAGCGACTCGTCGCCGGGGTCGGGCACCCTGATTATGTAATCCGTGTATTCCTTTATCCGTTCATCGCCCTCTGTCGCGATCGCGATCACCATACCCTCGCGCGCGATAACCTCCTGCATATTCGAAATCATCTTGTCGCCCGTTCCGCTCTGCGTCGCAATTGCGACAACCGGCATCCGTTTATCGATCAGCGCGATCGGCCCGTGCTTCATCTCGCCCGCCGCGTATGCCTCCGCGTGGATGTACGATATCTCCTTCAGCTTAAGCGCGCCCTCCATCGCCGTCGGAAAATTTATCCCGCGACCGAGATACAGAAAATTCCCGCACTCGCAGAACCGCTCGGCGATCCGCTCCATCTGCGGCGCCTGTTCGAGCACCAGCTCGATCTTCTGCGGCAGTTCCTTGAGCAGGTGGATCAGCTCCCTCGCCTGCGGAACCGTCACCAGCTCGCGCATGCGCCCGAACTGGATGCTGAGCAGCAGTTCCGCAATCAGCATCGCGACATACGCCTTGGTCGACGCCACCCCGATCTCCGGCCCGGCATGGATATACAGCACCCCATCGACTTCACGCGCGATCGAGCTGCCCTTCACGTTCACGATCCCGATCACTGTCGCCCCGCGCTCCTTCGCCATCCGCAGCGCCGCAAGCGTGTCCGCCGTCTCCCCGCTCTGGCTGATCACAATCACGAGCGTATTCTCATCCACCATCGGGTTGCGATACCTGAACTCCGACGCCATATCCACATCCACGTGAATCCCGGCCAGCTTTTCGATCATATACTTGCCGACGACCCCGGCGTAATATGCCGTTCCGCAACCTATTATATACATATTCCTGAGCCGCCTCACCTTTTCGACGTCCAGCCCTACCTCGTCGAGATATATCTTCGCGCTCTCCTCGTCGGTCCTGCCGCCGATCGTGTTCCTGATCACCTGCGGCTGCTCATGAATCTCCTTGAGCATAAAATGCGGATACCCGCCCTTCTCCGCCAGCACCGGGTTCCACTCTATCTGCTCCACTTCCTTCTCTATCTCGTTGCCGTCCAGGTCCTCGATGACCACGCTGTCCTTTTTTATTACCGCGACCTCCTCGTCATCGAGATAGATAATGCTGCGCGTGTACGGAAGAATCGCCGGCACATCCGACGCGATGAAATTCTCGCCGTCGCCGAGCCCCAGAATCAGCGGACTGCTCTTTCGCGCCGCGTACAGCGTGTCCGGCTCACCCGCGCAGATAACGCCTATCGCATACGCGCCCTCGACACGCTTGAGCGCCCCCCGCAGCGCATCGACCACATCGCCACCATTGCCGCCGAGTTCGGACTCTATCAGATGAGCCAGCACCTCGGTGTCGGTCTGCGAGCGAAACTCGTGCCCCTGCGCGATGAGTCCTTCTTTCAGCTTGAGATAGTTCTCGATGATCCCGTTATGGACGACACTGATATTGCCCGTGCAGTCGATATGCGGATGAGCGTTGAACTCAGTCGGCCTGCCGTGCGTCGCCCAGCGCGTGTGCCCGATCCCCGTCGAGCCTTCAATCGACCTGTCGCGAAGCGCATCCGCGAGCTTGATCAGCTTGCCCTCCGCACGCCGCCGCTCGATCCTGCCGTCAAGCACGACCGCAACCCCGGCGGAATCGTAGCCCCGGTACTCCAGCCTCTGAAGACCCGCCAGAATTATATCCGCCGCATTACTGCTTCCCGTGTATCCTATTATTCCGCACATTAGACCAGTTCCCCGCCGCTATTAATTTTTTACCGCGTGTTATATTATTATCCCGCATTCCGCCGGAGATCAGACTTCCCAACACAAAATTTAATGCCGAACCTCGGCGCACTTACCCTCTTTTAACCACCCGCACATTTAGTCGCGGCACCCCAGTTCACTAAACAGCCCCTGAATCATATCGGTATTTTAACTTTTCTTCCCGGCAATTTTCAGATATAATCGGACACGATAACCATAGTTGCTAAAGAGACAGGATGCCATGTTGAAGAACCTGCGTATGATTGCAATGTTCCTGATTATACTTGTCATGGGACTACACTGTTACAACTGCTTAACAGGAGAAAGAATTGTTCGCGAAAGCAGAAATATTCCTCGCAAGCATTTCACGATCGCTGTAGTTGATTTTGATACTGTGGCCGATGATGAAGAGAAAAGCAACTGGATAGGTTACGGGATCAGCGAAAGTTTGAGCGAGAAACTGGCGGGAGCGGGATTCGGCCGGCTGAGAGTGTATGACAGACGGGATTTGAGCCATATTACCAGGGGAACGGAACCGACCGGAGAAATCGCCGGTCTGCTCGGGAATGAAAACATCGATTACTTTATAACTGGAACCATACGCATGCATGGCGCCTGGAACCATAAAGGCACCTCGGTTGAGATAAGCTGCCATATCGTCGATACGAATGACGGAACGATATACGAGAACGATGTAATTAAGAAATCCGGTGTTGTAGGAAACGGCGAAGAGTTGAATTCCATGCTGGCTGATATTGCAAAGGAAATCGCTTCGTTCAGACTGTTCGGAAACAAATCGTACGACGCAGACTACCCTGTGAAAATCGAAACTGCTCCTTTCAACGACCTTATGACATTTAAATATGGCGCCGCGGCGCTCATGGCGCTTGATTCGAGAAATTCCAAACTCGGACTGGAAAACATACAGAAGGCCCTCCGGATCGATCCGGGCTACACCGGAGGCCATATCATCAGGAACAGTTTATATAAAATGCACTATGAAGAAACGGCGGGGACATCAAAAAAAGAGGCTGGAGAAAAGTGGGAGGCTGCGGCCCGGGCCGATGCGGAGAGCCCTGACATAGACGTTGCGGACTATAACCTTGCAAGCGCGTTGATTTCCCGATGCAGGGGCGAGGGTATCAAGGATAAATGCGAAGAAGGCTTAAACGTCATCGACAGGTTCACGGAATTGAACAGGAACAAAGATTTCCTCTGGCGATATGCAACCGACGGTTATATTAAAGGAAAACCGGCTTTACTGAACAATGAGCTCGTGTTCAATGTCTGTAAATACTACGAGATATCGGGCTATCCCGGATATCCACAATATAATTGCAAATATGTCTCCCTTACAGCAGTGGATAAAGATACCGGTAAAGAAAACTGGACGAATGACCTGAGTAACGACACACTGGATTCCCCGCACATAATCAATGATACGATTTACCTGAGCACATGCTATCCGGGAATATCTGGATATGACGATTGCTCAAAAGGCCTGGTGGAAGCAGTCAGCAGACATGATAATTGGGATTCCACATCATGGTCATATATAAATGAAATGGAATCATTATTGAGAATACAGGATGTTTCGGACAACGTTGTAATTGCGGATAATTCAAACTGGATAGTAGCGATAGATGCCCTGACGGGAAAAGAAATTTGGAAATATATCGACGGGGGAGACATCAGCATAATCGACGGTGACAGGGTATTCAACGGAGGGAAAAAAGAAAAGATACGTGCCCTCGACAGGCTCACAGGCAAAAAGCTGTGGGTTTCAAAGAACAAAAAGAAACACCTGGACAGCTTTATCGTTCATGACGGGAATGTATTTATCACAGAAGATAATGGTTCCCTGTACAAACTGGATGGAAACAGCGGTGAGGTGTTATGGAGAAGCAGACTGGAATGCGATTATCTTTCGCCGCCTCTGGTATTCCATGAAGAAGTGCTGGTAATGTCCGATTCGGGAATTCTGTATGCCATAAACATCGAGACCGGCAAAACAACATGGTCTGTTGACTTTGATTTCGAGCGCCATTCGAATCTGGTTATCAGCCAAGAGAATATCTTCGTAATCGGAGACATAGTGTATCTGATTGACAGAGAACACAGAAATATCAGACAGACTTTCAACATCGACAGCAATATAGTCGATAGCGTAGTGAGCTCCGGGAAAACAGCAGCTATCGCAACAAAGAACAACAGGATTCATTTTTTCGATATCGACAGCGGAAAAAAGCTCTGGAGCAAGTCCTTGAAGAACATAACAGGAAAAGAGCTGTCTCTTTCGGAGTTCGGGGGAAAAATCTTCGCGAATGCAGATGACCTCTATTTGCTCAACATAGACCGGACTTTTGAAGGAATCAGCGAACCGGAGTCACTTCTGTTGAAGTCGGAAGCGCTGGCGGAACTCGGGAAAGAGAAAGAGGCAGTGGAACTGCTGGAAGACCTGTCTAAAAAAAGCCCCGAACTGTATGAAATCAATTATGCACTGGCGATTTTATGTGATCGAATACAGAACAAAACATGTGCCGCAAAAGCCTCGGGAGACTTCCTGAGTGTTATTAAAAAGGGAAAGAAAGCCCGGCGTATAAGTGATATCTGGTCGGACAATTCACAGTTATCCTGGAGATGTTTCCCGGGAAGGAGGCCTGACAAATCCGCGATGCCGTTTGTGTCCGGCGACAAGGTTTTTGTTAATACGATCGATGGAAGAATTCATGTACTAGACATGGAATATGGAAATACACTCGACGTTTTCAATCCGGGTGATAGTTGCGATTTTCCTGAAACACCAAAAGGGAAAGACATATTTGCCGGGTACGACTATGCACACAGCCATGTTTATGCCTACGACAGAGAAACAGGCAAACTCATCCGGTCCGTGAAAGTGAACGACAATGGATTTGCCGGAATCCCGCAGACGACCGGAGACAGCGTTATTGCCGGTTTTTCCGACGGACACGTTATGTCTATCGATGCTTACACGGGAGAAACGAAATGGACCCATTCCGGCACGAAACCGCTGGTGTGGGGCCCGTTGTATTCAGACGGCCTCGTGTTATTTGCATCTCATTTAAATGGATTACATGTCCTGGACGCAACAACGGGAAACAGGATCTGGGTCTTCAAAAGCGGCGACCCTGAATCCAATGAACCTGTTATAAACGGTGATATCGTCTATCTGACAGGCGATTCAACCATCTACGCCCTTGATAAAAAGACCGGTTCACAGATATGGGAATCCAATTTGCCGGGCAACAAAGTATTCAGTACCGGGAACGAGATTGTATCAAATACGTTTGTAATCTGGACAGGTATACTGTACGGCATAGACGCCGGAACCGGAGAAAACAAATGGAAACTAAAGAATATTTACATCGACCCGGAACATGTCCGGCCGGTAACACATAACGGCATGCTGTTCATGAAATCTGAATACGGACAGTTTCTGCGTGTAGACCCGGATAACGGGAAAAGAATATGGTCCTTAAATACGCATGGGGCGATAGGCAGCAATATCGCAAGCTATGGGAATTTAATCCTGGTGCCTGCAGGCAACAAACTGTATGCCGTCAATGCCGACAGCGGGAAAAAGGAATGGGAATTGGAGATAGTGGAACTCATTCATACGATCGAAGTTTCGCGGGATGGCATTCTGGTCATGGGAGGAGACACCGGCACAGTCTATGCCATGGATCTCGACCAGACCGGAGACTGACAGTCCGGGCCGGCGACCGCGTGTGCATCATAATAACAATGCCGTATAGCAAACTATATGCCGATGACCGACACGAATTCCATATACCATCCCGTAATTCCCTTAAAACTATTTAAGCTCGGAACAAGAGGTTTTATGAAACATAAAACATTATTGATTGCAACAATCTCGCTGTGCGTATTCTCGGTGCTCTTTACAGGCACTTCGAGCAGCGAACCTGGAAATAATTATGAAAATGATAAAACCATAATACCGGAGCAAAGAGTTGAAGCTGTCATAAATAGCGATTCTCATGTCGAAATAGCAACGGCTGGAACAATTGATAAATCGGTAATTATGCATAAAGTCTTCAAGACAAAAGTTTCTGATTTCGCAGCGTATGATCACAAAGGCAGCAATTCAAATGTCACGGCTTCAGAACCGTTTGTAGGAAACGTCAAAGCTGTGATCGTGCCGGACAAAAATATTGAAACACAGAAAGAAATACTTTTCTACGATGACGCCGGGACGATAAAAAAAAGATTAGCTCTGGACAAAGAAAAGCAGGAGAAAGGTGTTTTTTCGAGATACAAAAAGTATCTGGTTGTAGGCGGAAGGTCGGGAGAATATACAAGTGCGGAGGGAGGAATGTTGTTTAATTCCGACGGAGATTTATTATGGAAGAGTGATAAGGGCGAAGTACCTGTTGATGTTTCCGATGAAGGTTATTTTATAGGAGAGATTCAAGACCGGGCGCCATATCCTCCCGTGGGATTTACTTTTTTTGATAATGAGGGCGAGAGAATTGAAACGATTCACAATCCTTATCTTAAATCCGGCCATGGATATGGAATCGCTAAATATATTGGAAAAGGCAAATATGCAGTCGTAGGATTTACAAAACACGAAGACATCAACAGCACAACAATCATTATTACAGATAATACTGGAAACGAGTTGCGCAAAAAAGAATTCGGCTGCGCTATGTTTTACGAGGAAGACGGGATAACAGGAAACGATACAATCGGCATAGCCGGTATTTTGAGAGGATGTGACAAATATAAAGACCCTCATCAAGTGGAAAGCTCTCTTTTCTTCATGGATCTTATGGGAAATATCGACTGGGAAACGCCGCTTGAAATGAGAGGAGAAAATGTAGTAAGGATTTTTGACGATGAAGGGAAAATATTCGTGTCTTCCGTATTCGGTTATGTATGGTGTTTCGATTCTTCAAGCGGCAAGTTTATATGGAGGTATAAGGCTGACTGGGCGAAGAATCCTGAAGAAGAATTATTCTCGAGAGATATTCCCTTTTTCCCTTTGTTTTATCAAATGGAAATCACGAAACAAAATGTCTATATCGCGTGTAGATACGAAAAAGTCAGTGGCGAATGGAATGGGTCTGAAGTAACCATTCTTGATGCCGGCAATGGGGAGTTTAATAAACGAATCGAGTTCAGGGACAGGAAAATAATGCTTCGAATGCAAGATCGAAAACCCGTGTTTTTCGATCTTGATAATGGTGAAGTGATTGTGATTAAGCAGGAAGTCGAATCACAGTGAAAAGAAACTTCCCCTCCCCCCACACGTTAATGATTGACCGGGGAAAAGATCCGGGCGTATTATTTAATGAAAGCAATTTCCGGGGAGCTGACAAAAAATGGGAAACAGGCATTTCGTGTGGTTCTTCCGTAGCTTGAAATAATGTTCAGTCGAGACATAATGAAAAACAAAAGAAAATTCATCATCTTAATATTAATTGCCGTTACAGGAATATTTTCAATATATATTTATGATCATTACATTAAAAACAGGCACATAGAAAGCTCATTCAGGTTATCCGGCTCTTCTCCTGATTATCTGGTTAGAATCTGCGGAGGATACATTTCTCCCAAAGAGCTGGGATGTGACGTATATCATGTCAAACCCTTGTCGATTGAAAAACTTCCACGACTCTCAGGTATCAGCAAGATGGATGAGCTTTTTATCAATGGAAATTATGAAATATCAGACCTTCAATCCTTGAACAGAAAAGCCAGAGAATTTTTAACTTTCAAATACGACGGGAATATAGTTTTTTTCAATTCATTCAGCGGCTTTTGCGAACACATGAAAAAAATAAAGCTCGATGTCGATGAATGCAAAGATTCCGTTGCGGAAATTGCAGCCGCTGAATGCAAGTTATGCACAAGCTTTTACACATGGATATATGGACGGGACCTTATATTCCGGACCTTCGATTACGACGATGTTTCAGGAAAAATATCAATGGACAAAAAAACCGTAACAGCCTGCGACATGCCAAAGTATTTATATTAGCAGGGTATTTATTTCATTAACTTCCTTATCGTTACGACATTCCCTTATCAATACTAATAGAAAGAATTTTCCTTTGTTATGTATGAGTCTTGATAAAATCAATAGTGCGTCAGTGCTAATAATGAGAGAATTAAAAGGAATCGTCGGAACAACTCTGCTTTCCAGTCTTAATTGACGCTATACTATGTCGATGATACAATGTTAGTACATTGTAGTTACACGGAGATGCCTCATGATCAAAACACTTACAAAACACGGAAACAGTCTCGCGCTCGTCATCGACAAGGCAATTCTCGAACTTCTTAAAATAGATGCCGACACTTCTCTTGAGATTTCCACTGACGGGGAGATGCTGTTTATTTCTCCTGTTCGCAACAAGAAAATACAGAAAAAATTCAACAAGTCGCTCGATTCCGTTAACAGGAAATACGGTCGCGCTTTGAAACGACTTGCGGATTAAGAGTCGAGCATATAAACAAACCACATTTCACATGATGTCACTTAAAATTCACACGTAGTAAATTCAATGATCCCTCCTCCCCCCACACGTTAATGATTGACCGGGGAAAAGATCCGGGCGTATTATTGGGAAAACGCGATACGGCGGTGAGGTCATGACAAAAAAGGAAAGAGTGCTCAGGGCGATCGAGTTCAGGAGGCCGGACCGTGTGCCGTTCTGCTGCTTCGCGCCGGGGGTGAGCGACCTTTTTTTCATGACGATCGCGCAGCCCGACGGCTGGCAGCCCGACGAGGGTTTCTACCCGCATGTATATCCGATTGTCTACTACCTGAACAGCTGGCGATTCAGGAAATTCGTGCCGCCCGACGTGCAGTCGCCGAAATATAAACGGCAGGACGAGTTCGGCTGCATCTGGGAAACAACTGTCAAAAACAGCATCGGCGAGGTCACCGGCCACCCGATCGACGACTGGGAAAAACTTGACGGCTACGTGATGCCGGACCCGTTCGCGCACGGCAGGCTCGACCGGTTCGACTTGTACCGGAAAATGCTCGCGGGCGACAGCTTCGTGGTCGGCAACCTGGACAACGGGCTGTGGGAACGGGCGCACTTTCTGCGCGGTTTCCAGGCGCTGCTCATGGACACTGTTACCGCGCCCGGAAAAATCGAGCTGCTGCTCGACCGCCTGCTGGATGAATGGCTGATCCCGCTGGTGGGGCTCTACGCGAGCAGGGGCGCGCACGGCGTGATCATGACCGACGACTGGGGAACCCAGAAAAGCCTCATGATCAATCCCCGGACATGGCGCGATATCTTCAAGCCGCGATACGCCCGGCTTTTCGAAGAAACCCACCGGCACGGAATGAAATTCTTCCTGCATAGCTGCGGGTGGATCACCGACATCATTCCCGACTTCATCGAGATCGGGCTGGATGTGATACAGAAGGACGATATCAATTTCATGGGTCTCGAAGAAATCGCAACGCTCGCGTCGGGAAAAATCTGTTTCATGGGACCGCTGGATATGCAACGCACATTCCCCGGCGCGGACACCGGGAAAATCTTCCGGGAAACAAAAAAGACGCTCCGCGCCATGGCCATTCACGACGGCGGCTGGATCGGCATGTACTACGGCGTGCCCGAAGCCGTCGGCCTGACATGGAAACAGATGCTGACCTATCATGCAGCGGTTATAAAATACGGAAAATATCCTGTTCGGTAAAATTGATTTTTTTTACTAATCTATCTGATAGTCCGTTTCCTGCAATTCAACAATATTGTGATCCGGCAATTTACTCTGAAGCTCCGCGAGTTCGGCTTCCAGCCTGAGAGCCTCCTGCTGCAATCGCCGGAACTTTTCCGCGTTCGTCTCGCCCGAAAGCCTCGCGGTGTCGTTTCCATCGTTCAACGATTTAACAACTTCGGATGCGGCCACCAGCAATCCGGCGGTAACCAGCCCGCCAGTCACCAGTCCGGTTCCCCTGTTGACCGCCCTCCTGATCCATCTTGTTCTTCTTCTCAGTGATCCGGCTCCCATAAAAAGCGGCATGTTTCACCTTCCACACAATTTTTACACATTCTACCCCCGGATGCGCGAAAGCGGAAAGATCTCTCTTTCCGCCTGCCGCTCAAACGGTCGTGAACTTCAAAAATAGCTTATGACTTTGCTTCAAGCTCACTCAACCTTGACTTGATTTCCGAAAGAGAATCCTCAAGATACTTCGCCTGAGATTTCAGGAAATCGGCTTCCTGCTCCGGATTCTGCTGATAACCCTGCGGCGCATAACCTGCTGCGGGAAAATAACCGCCGGCAGCCGCACCCCATCTGCCGAATCCGCCGCCGCGTCCCCACGCCATGCCTCTGCCGCCGCCGCGTCCAAAACCGCGTCCGAAGCCCATGCCCATCCTTCCGCCTGCCGGGTTCGCATAACCGGGCATATTGTTGCCCGTGCAGAAACCCGCCGCTCTCCCTGTCATCGGGCCTGCGCCCATGGGACCTGTTCTATCTCCACCTGGCATTGCAACACCTCCATTTCGTTTTCACTTTAATAAAAGCAACCCTCATGCCATCCTTTCTCCGGCGAAACAAAAAACTTCCCGATACACAATAATTCACATCGTTGAAAACCCTTCCCGTCAAAACCCATCTTACCGGCCGCAACGAAAAATCTCACTTTTGAGGCCATTTATTGAGATTTCTCTGCCGCAATTCTTCCTCATGAACATCACGACGTAGATTTTTTCGGCAGCCCTGCCTATCGACTGTCCGCCATTCGAAAAACAAAACCAAGAATATAAAAAGCGCACGATAGTAGCGCCCTTGCTACTGTCGCAACGATTATAGTAGCCTTATTGCAGCATTGCGGTTTTTGCCAAATCAATTTCACAACTAAAAAGCCCGGTGAAAGTTTGTCAGGGCGGAACAGTAGTTAATATAAATTAAAATTTACACAATTAATTCTTTTCAATTCTTATATCTATTGATATAATTAGAAACCATTCTTGCGGGAGGCAGTTGGATTCATGGTGCAACCACGGTTAAAAATCTGTCTTTTCATAACAGGTTTCCTAGTAATTGCGATATTTTCCTCATTAATAAGCGGCTGTGGCGGGGCCGCTCTTCCGGTCGCCGGAGGAACAATCATAGCAGGAAATGAGAATGGCAAAGACGACAATCCCCTTTTCGCTGTCCCGCTCGGTCACCCCAACAGAATTATTTTTGTTTCGGACCGAAGCAGCGGTAACGGAGAAATATACACAACAAGCGAATTCGGCGGGGAAACCATAAGGATAACCACAACCCCCGAGGAAAGCACCCGTTCATCCAGTTTCTCGTTCCTGACTCCCGGCGTATCGCAGGATGGGTTGAAGGTTTACTTTGCATCGGACTGGTACGCGACAAAAACAATACTAATGAACGTAACAATCAACGGTGTCAGAACAGAAAAGTTTTACGAGGGCGACACATATCTCGAAACGCCCCGTTCATCATGGGATGGAACGCGACTCGCTTTTTCCGGGTACACCATAACATCAGTTCTTGAGACCGATACCCCATCAAACGCGGTGGTCACGGAATTTGCTGAATACGGCGGCAACCCGGAAGTCAACGCTCAGATAGGGATGGCGGCGTCGGGATGGAAAATGATTGCGAATCACAATTCCATCGCTATGAAGAAGGCAAACGCGGAAACCGATTGTTCCAGTTCCGCAAAATACGCGAGTGAGTACCTTCTTGCTGATAGTGACGGCGCAACGATGTCTTCGTCGAATAATCCTACAGGAAAATATTTCTGCATAAACATCGACAATTCAAACTACATTTTCATGCAGGTTTCCGCATACACATATTCCGCGGATATGGCGACTTCGGGCACACCGGGAAGCATGACCTTCACCTGGAAATGGATCGGGCATGATACCGATATGAGTTCTCCGATAACCCTCACCGGCGATGCGTCAGCCAACACAGGCCAGGGTTATAACTTCCTGATCAGGGAATACGATATCTATACTTCGGACGCCAACGGCGAGAATGTCGTTAAACACACCGGGCCGAACTCTTCCGATGATCCCGAAAGATATCCCTGCTTCTCCCCCGAGTCCTCGGATTTTGTATATTTTGTCAGCGGGTCGCTTTACCACATGGATTACTCGAAGATAAGCGACTCCAATATTTATAAAATGAACATCAGCACCGGGCAATCGACCCAGGTGACAGACAGTGGCCTGATCAGGAACTGCGCGTTCAGCCCTTCAGGAAGATATCTTACCTATTCCTATTTCAACGGCAGCGATTACGATATATATCTTTATGACACCACCACTTCCGAGAGTTCGCTTGTCGCAGATACCGGGGGCGACGATCTCAACCCGGTTTTCTCGCCTACAGGCAATAAAATCGCGTTTGATTCGAATGTGACTACCGACACCGACATTTACACAGTGGAAATCGACGGGGATCACCTGACTAATATTACCGATAATTACGACCAGGAAGATTTCTCTCCAGTCTGGGCGCCATAATCCGTATTCAATGGAGAATTATTTGAAACGCATCTGCAATTCCGTCGGTCTAATAATATCGATGGGCGGGTTATATGCGAATTGACATCGTTGAGATAGTTTTGATATATTCGTATGAAAGACTTTCGCCCACCGTTTCATTGTTCTGATAAGACATTGTATGTAACCGGAGGATTATATTATGAACAGGAAAATGAAAATTGCCGTAGTATCGCTTCTTGCATGTTTTGTCATAGGTATCTGGGCGGGTCCGATCCGCGGTTCAAAACTGAGCGATCTTTTTGATACCGACAAAACGGTCGGCAAGGTTTTGACCGGCGCTGCGCTCGTAGTCCTTACCAATGCGCTCAGCAACCAGTTGAACGACTTCATCAATACCGTGACGCTGAACAAAGGCGTGCCGACGGAGGCCGACACAAAAGTCGTGCCGATCATTGCGGTCGGTTCGGGCACCCGCGTCGGGGCCGCACAGGTCACAGGGCCGAAAGAGCTTGTGGGAAAAGTGAAGATCGTTGTACAGATAGAAACCAAGTTCACCGCCAAGAACCTGGACGTGGAAGTCTTTGTTCCAAGCGACAGCATCAACCCGCTGGACTTCAACCGTGTCGAAGGCGTGGGAATCAGCGCTCTGATAGACCTCCGGTTAAGCGGGCTATAATTGGGCCTGAAATCTGTTTCTGTTACAATTATATTTAAGGAAACAAAATGGGGAAAATCAAAACAAAACACATCTCCCGCGCTCCGGTGGAAAAACTTTACTCGATGGGAAAACAGGTTCACAACCATACAAACGTGCTGCCGAGCCTGAAAAAAATCGACATCATGGAAGTTTCGGACGACGGGAAGATAGTTGTTGCGCAATGGACGGCCCAGGCACGGCTTATCACCAAAGCATATTCGATGTCATGGGTCCAGAAAGACGTATGGGATGAAGATTCAATGAGTTGCAGCTTTTCGTGTGTCGATAACGGGCGCGGGCGTTTCAAATACCTGAACGGCTACTGGCACTTTGCCCCTCATAAATCCGGCACGGAAATGACTATGGACGTCGATTTCGAAATCGATCATCCGCTCATGACCCCGATGGTTTCAAAGCTGATAGACGGCATCATGAAAAAGAATAACGAATCACTTCTCAAAGAGTTGAGTAAAATAGCCGAAAAAGACTGAAACCGTTTTTATGATCAGACAAAGATACATAATCCTGGCTGTCCTGTTTTCAACGGCAATGATACTTGCAACAGCCTGCTCGGACAACGCTCGCAGCGCCGGCAGCTCCGAAACCGGCAGCCGGCAGACTGAGCCGGCACAGGTTTTCAATTGCACAAGCAGCGGAAGATGGTTCCCGGGAAACAGCAACCAGTTGAGATCAATGGTGAACGGCTTCCTCGATGACGCCGAAAGAATGGAGATCAAGGGTAAACCGCTTGCGCTGATATCGCCGCACGCCGGTTACGTTTACTCCGGCCCGGTTGCGGCGGCGGCTTACAAACAGATAGAGGGGCTTCACTATGACACCGTTGTGGTTATAGGATTCACCCACGGAGTTTACGATCCCGATATCGGCGTTTTCAAAGAAACTGTTTTCAGAACGCCGCTCGGCGATATACCTGTCGATGATGATATTATCGACCAGCTTATAGCGCAGCACAAAAATATCAGGCACAAGCCCGCGCTGTTCTACAACGAACATTCCGTCGATAACCAGTTGCCTTTCCTGCAAAGCGTTCTTTCAGACTTCAAACTTGTTCCGATCCTGATTGGAAGCCAGACACCGGAAAACATCAGAATAACATCGTCGGCGCTCAGGAACGTGTTGAAAAACAAGAACGCGCTCATCGTGGCAAGCACCGATATGTCACACTACTGGCCGCAGGAAACCGCAAAACAACTCGACACGGAGACGCTGCGATTCATAACCGCTCTCGATGCGGACGGCATTGCGAAACTCATGACCGCTGATCCGTCGGGGCGCAGACTGTGCGGGTACGGCGCCGTCCAGTCGGCAATCAACACCGCGAAGGGCCTGGGAGCTGATTCCGCCGTGCTTGTACGACATGCTACGTCACAGGAAATCACCGGCATGAAAAGCGATCAGGGAGTTGTGGGATACTCCGCAGTTGTGATAAGTAACAGCAAACTGAACCCTGTTGAATCGAACTCGGAATCACCCAATGAGTATTTTGCAAAGGAGAAAAAAATGACAATGCCGGAATACGGAGGCGAGCTCGATGAAGCCGCACAAAAGGAACTCCTTGAAATTGCACGCAATTCGCTGGATACATACATCAAAACAGGGAAGCTTCCGGACATCACGCCCGAAAGCCCGCTGCTCAACAACAAGCGCGGCGTGTTCGTGACATTGAACAAACACGGTATGCTGAGGGGCTGCATGGGATATTTTGAAAACGATACGCCTCTTTACAAAATAGTGCCGCGACAGGCAAGCGTTTCGGCTACGGGCGACCCGAGGTTCCCGTCGGTCAGAGAAAATGAACTGGAAGATATTGATATAGAGATATCCGTACTGTCTGTTCCTGAATATGTGGATTCCTACGAAGACATAGTTGTCGGAAAACACGGCGTCATTCTCGAAAAAGGATACCACAGGGCAACGTTTCTGCCGCAGGTGGCCCCGGAACAGGGCTGGGACAGAGACACGATGCTGGCATATCTTTCCGCAAAGGCAGGGCTTGCCGCAGACGCCTGGAAAAAGGGCTGCAGATTCCAGGTTTACACCGCTCAGGTTTTCGGGGAACAGGAATAATATTATAGTGAATGAATAATAATATTTTTGATTCGCCCGGCAAAACAATTATAAATAATAGGGAACATTGGTTCTCTATGATCTGTCTTTTTAATAGGAGTTCGAATTGATGGCGACATTGTTAATTGCAGACGACAACCCTGAAATTCTGGAACTTTACCAGGATGAGTTTGAGAGCGACGGATACAACGTAATCACCGCCGCGGATGGGAATGAAGCCCTATCGATCGCAAGAGACAAAAAACCGGATCTTGTCATACTCGACATAGGAATGCCGGAAAAAAACGGTCTCGAAGTGATTGGTGAAATATCAAGGCTTCACGGGGGAACACCTGTGATAGTCAATACGGCGTACCCATTGTTCAAAATGGATTTCAGGGCACATCACGCAACTGCGTGGATCGAAAAAAGCTCGAATTTAGACCCGCTTAGAAGCGCGGTGCGTCAGCTGGTCGAGCCATAATTATCAGGAGGTGTTTTGAAATGAAAAACAACGGAAAAAGACTTGCGCTCTTGTCGGCGCTGGTTATCGGGATCATAGCGGGAATAGTGTTCGCTGCCAGATTCGATCTGGTACAGTATTCGCTTGCCGAAGACACAAAAAAAATCGCGGCATCGCCGAAAATCAGTTCGGCGCTTGATATACAGGAAGCTTTTGTGAGCGTGGCGGAAACCATCAAGCCAAGCGTAGTGAACATCCGGACGACAAAGATTATTGAAATGAGTTCTCACCCGTTCTTCAGGTTTGAAGGCGACCAGTTTAAAGATTTCTTCGGAGATGATTTCTTCGATAAATATTTTGATAAGAGAAACAATAACAGCGGCAAAAGAAAGATGCAGCAATCCAGTCTCGGTTCAGGTTTTGTAATACGCGATGACGGCTACATTCTCACAAACAACCACGTCGTGGCAGATATGGATGAAGTGCTCGTGAAGTTCGTCGGCAACGACAAGGAATACGAGGCAAAGGTTATCGGCACCGATCCGGTGACCGATCTCGCGGTCATAAAGATAGATACCAAAGACAGCCTTACAGCAGTGCCGCTCGGGGACAGCGATCAGGCGCGGGTCGGAAGCTGGGCGATAGCTATCGGTAACCCGTTCGGGCTCGAAAGCACAGTAACGGCGGGAATAGTTAGCGCAAAAGGAAGAGTTATCGGGCAGGGTCCGTATGACGATTTCATTCAGACCGACGCGGCGATCAACCCGGGGAACAGCGGCGGCCCGCTTGTGAATATCCACGGCCAGGTCATCGGCATCAACTCCGCAATTTACTCGCAGTCGGGCATAATGGGCGCAGTCGGCAACATGGGCATCGGCTTCGCCATTCCCATCAACATGGCCCGGGATGTGTTCGAAGAACTCATCGAAACCGGTAAAGTTTCGAGGGGATATCTCGGAATTCTCATTGAAGACATCGACGAGAGACTTGCCGGCGCGTTCGGTTTGAAAAATGCCGAAGGAGTGCTTGTTACAAACGTGCTCGATGACACGCCCGCTGAAAAAGCCGGAATGAAAGCCGAAGACATAATAATTCAACTCAACGATACAAAAATACTGAATGTCAAACAGCTCCAGAAAGAAGTGGCAGGCATCGACAAGGGAGAGAAAGCGACAATAACAGTTCTTCGCAACGGTAAGAAAAAACAGCTCAAAGTCCGCCTCGAAGAAAGGCCCGATGATGTTGCATCAGGGACGAAGCCCGGCGGTAACTTCTCTGAAGAAGAACTCGGGCTCGAACTCAAAACGCTTACGCCTGAGATCGCGCGCCAGCTGGATGCCAAGAGCGACAAAGGCGCGGTTGTAATGAACGTCGATCCCGGAAGCCCCGCCGATAAGGCCGAGCTTATGCAGGGCGATATCATAACCAAAGCCGACCGGAAACCTGTTGATAACGCCGGAGATTTCATTGATATAATCGATGAATTGAAACCCGGTGACGATATTCTCATCGTCGTTGAACGGAGAGGCTACAACAGGTTCTTTGTCCTCGAAATCCCGGAGAAAAAAGACTGATAATCTACCAGCTTATTCAATAAATTAACAAGGGGGGGCTAAACGCCCCCCTTCTTTTATGTTTGGCGCGGATTTTCATCATGCTATCCTTCATTCCTCACCGGTGCAGGTTAAACAATCGTGAGAATGCCTGTAGAGTCTATCCCAAAATCCGCTTTTTGCTCATGCACAGAGCAAAGCTTGTGCATGTCACCCGGCACAGCAGAACAGGTGTTATATTGATTATCAGAATAAAAATAGAATAACTAAACGGAGTTTCCTGGATTCCTGCCTGCTGAGGCCCCCTGCTCTGTCATTCTGATGAAGCGTAGCGACCGAAGAATCTCAATTATAAGCTCCAAAAGCGAGATCCTTCGCTGCGCTCAGGATGACAAACTCTCTGTGTTAACATTTTTCAACAGCCTCCTACCGCATGCAGGAATGACGGCATGCGCTTCGTGCCGTATCCCATATTATTATCATAAATAGTATACTCACGGTCTTTCGGATTTCTCTGTGAGAAATCCGGGCCAGTCAGCAAATCGTGAAGCGCATCAATGATAGCATATTGAGAATTGTGGACTGCGTGCATCCGGCCCGCGGAGCCGAGATTGTCGCGTCCGGTGCCGCTCTGACCCGGCGGGTGTTATAATTATCAATCAGCCATGTTTGATGCCTTTGACCGGAATCTCGCTTTCGACGTTTATTACGGAATCATAATGATGATTCCGGCGGGGCTTCTGATGCTCGCAAACCTTGTGATTGTGTGCATCCCTGCCGGCATTGCGCTGCTCATCGGGCTTCTCGCGCTCGGCTGGTCCGCGGTGGCGGGACAATCCATTTTTGTACGCATAGTGGTCACCGTCTGTACGGCGGTTGTTGCATGGGGCGCGGTATCGAGGCGGGAACAGATAGCCGGTCGTATCAGGTCGCGGCGCGGGATGCTGCGGCTGCGCGACGCTGAAGATTACAAGCGATCCGGCGCCAAGGCTGCGCGGCTCGCAAAGCTTTCCGCTGCGGGCTTCAACGTTGCGGATGGATTCAGCTTAACCTGTAGTGAAATAACGGCATCGCTGAAGCGTGCGGGCATACTGTCCATGATGCACGGTATTTACGAAGACTGGAAAGCGATGGGCGAAGATGCGGCACCCGCCGCGCTCGAAGCAGCAATGCTCGATCTTATCGAGTCGCGCCCGCCGGCTTTTGCGCGTTTGCGCAAAGAGCTGGAATCCGCCGCCGGGCCTCATTCGCTCTGGATCGTCAGGTCTTCCTTCGGCGGCGAGGATTCGCTCCACTCCCACGCCGGCCTGTTCGAGAGCGTGGCATGTTCGCGTGCGGGCAATATCGAACACGCCACAGCACGCTGCATTGCTTCTTACTGGTCGGCACGCGCAACGGAATACCGGCGGCACCACGGCATCGATCCGCTGCCCGCACGCATCGCGCTTCTGGTCCAGCGCCGCATCGAGCCATCCGCAAACGGCGTTACATTCACGGCCAACCCCGCAAACGGCGCCCTCAACGAAATGATCATTGAGTCGGCTGGCGCGCAGCCCTCGCGCTACGTTTTCGACCGCGCGAAGCAGGAAACATTCGAACTGAGCGCGGCCCCGGATTCACGGCTCGAACCTGCAACATTGAAAGAGATAGCCGACACCTGCCTGCGCATCGAGCGATTTTTCGGCACCCCTCAGGATATCGAGTGGGGCGTCGAAAACGATGATTTAATTATTTTCCAGTCTCGCCCGGCGGCGGCTTTCATAAACGCGGGAACACGCATTCTGCCCGCACACGGTGAGTTCACGCGCGGTCCGCTCACCCCTCTGGCCGCATCGCTGCTCGACCCTCTGAAAGCTTCGCGCACCCTGCTCTCTCCTTATTCGGAGATAACCGGCGCAGAACCAGATGTTGCGCTCGTGTCGGTGCATAACGGGTTCTTTTATCTTGACCTGCGGGAGATAGAAAAACTTGCCGCATCACTCGGCAGAACAGAAACCGGGAACATTCGCGTTAATCCATTCAAACTATTGCGCCTGATCCGCAATACACCCGGAGAAGCAGCAGCATACGCCGCCGAACTCAAAACGAAGCTTGTCTCCTATACGCAACACAGCATAACTCTCGCGGAGTTCGAGTCGTTGCTCGATACGCAGTCCGGCATCAAGCTGCATCTGCGTGCCGCGCTGCTCGCGGGGATGCTTTCCGATGCGCTCAAACGGATGCTGGCCGCCTGGACCGAGCTTGACCCGGAGAAGCACATAACATCGTTGCTGTATGGTTACAGCGTTTCCGGCCCGATACCCGATGAGGACGAAGCGGCGATACTGTCGCCATGCCACTGCCCCGCGCCGCCCGCGATCAAACATAATACGGGCGCTAAAAATAATGATGCTGAAAATATCGTCCTTCGCGAACTCCGGCGCAGGGAACCCGGACACGTCGTGCCTTACGAGCGAATCCTGTTCAAACTCACGCTGAAACATGCGAGGCGGCTTGCGGCATTGCGGGCAACGCCGCGGCACGAGATTCTCGATGCGTACCGAGCGATCCGTTCACTCGCTCTCGCCGCAGCAGGACAGCTTGTGGAAAACAGCATGCTTTCACACGAGGACGAGATTTTCTTTCTCACCGCATGTGAAATCGACTCCGGCGCTCCGCCGTCACGCGAAACAATCGAGCGGAGAAAAGCCGACTACAACGCCATGCGCGATTCTCAACCGGCTGACACGATTTACGATCGTGACGTAACACCTCTTCGCGGCACCCGTGTCGAGGGCGGTATCGATGCCGTGTGTATCTTCGAGGGACGAGCATCGGGAACAGTTGTCCGCCCCGCCGATCCGGGAGAAAACATTATCACTGATGAACAACCGATTCTGCTTCTTCCCGACACTCGCGTCGAGTGGGCGCGGATGCTCCCCAGCGCTGCGGGTGTGATCTTCGAGTCGGGCTCTTTGCTCTCGCATCTTGCAACGCTTGCGCGCGAGTACGGCGTGCCCGCTCTGTTGCTCAAGCCGGGTTCACATTTGCCCGCGCCGGGTTCGAGCATCGAGCTCGACAGTTCGAATCTTAAATGGACCGAGGCCGTTACCGAATGAGCGAAGGGATAAACATAGCGATAATATTCGTTGCGCTGCCCGGGCTGGCGTTCTCGTTCCTGCTCGCGCGTATGGCTGTGAGCAATCCCTTGTTGCGCTGGGCGCTCGCCGTGCTGATCACATTCATAACGATATGGATACCCGGCCTGAATGCGATAATGCTGTTTTACACATTGCTCGGGCTGCTCGCGGGAAGATACCTCGTTCGCGGCGTCGGAGGCTCCGGCATGGTGCTGCGAATCGGACTGTATTTTGCCGCGGGTTCCGCGCTCACAATGCTATACCAGCGTTCGCTGCCACCCGCGGGCGCGCCGGTTGTCTTCATACAGCACCGCGCCAACCTGCTTGCCGCAAAACTCGCCGATATCTTCGAATCAATCGGCATCGACAGCGGGTTCCTGATATCGGTTATGAAAACACTTCGTCTTCAGGAACTTTTCGCGTCGCAACCGCTCGCCACACTGCTTCTGCTCGCATCGGCCGCCGGAGCCGCGATTTACGTCGCCGTCCTGCTCGCGCTCATCCCATCACACAACTGCCGCCCGCTGCCGCCCGCACGCAACTGGCGATCTCCAAAATGGTTCTTCTTCGTTTTTATCTGTTTCGCTATTGCTAAAATCGCCGCGCCGCACGCGACGCATTTTTCAGGTATCGCCGATATCGCAGCAACACTCTGCCTCGCCGCATACTGGCTGCAGGGTGTCGCGCTCGCAATCAGCATGTCGCCGCGCTCCGGAATCAAACCGGCAACCGCCGTGGGAATCGCTCTCGGATTCTCGGTTTTCACGCCGTTCAGGATCATAATTGAAATTGCGGGCCTGCTCGACGCGATGTTCGATTTCCGAGGCATCGGGCCTGTTACCCCGTTAAAAGATAATATTGAATAAGGACTTTTATCCGAACCGGCACGCGCGGGTAATTGAATTAATAGCCCGCTCGTTGTATAAAATTCAGTATGACTGAGAAAATGAGACCATTGAGTGAATTTACATCTGAAGCGCGGGCCGGGATCCGGTACGTGCTGACCGACATCGACGATACGCTGACACTGAGAGGCAGGCTGCCGGGCGCGGCGATGCTCGCGATGGAGCAGCTTCGCGCCGCCGGAATAAAAGTTGTGCCGATAACAGGCAGGCCTGCGGGATGGTGTGATCACATTGCGCGCATGTGGCCGGTTGACGGCGTGGTCGGCGAGAACGGCGCTTTTTATTTCTACTATGACGAATCGGCCCGCAGGATGGTAAGGCGTTATTTCAAGACCGCCGATGAACGAGAGGCAGACAGGAAGAAACTGGCCGAACTGGCGGAACTGATCCCCGCGCGGGTGCCGGGCTGCGCAGTGTCGGCGGACCAGCATTACCGCGAGTCGGATCTCGCGATCGATTTCTGCGAGGATGTGCCGCCGCTCGGGCGGGATGCGATAGAGAAAATCGTCGAACTGTTCACGCAGGCGGGCGCAACCGCAAAAATAAGCTCGATCCACGTAAACGGCTGGTTCGGCGGCTACGACAAGCTTTCAATGACCGAGACCATGTTCAGGGAAATATTCGGGGAAGACCTCGACGCTATCCGAGAGCACGTCGTTTTTTCAGGCGACTCTCCGAACGACGAGCCTATGTTCGCTTACTTCCCTAACGCGGTAGGTGTTGCAAACGTGTTGCAGTTCTCCGACAGAATAAACAGGAAACCTGCATGGATTACTCAGGGCGAAGGCGGCAACGGATTCGCGGAGCTTGCCGCCGCGCTGCTGGATGCAAAGTGAACTGCTTCAGCCTGCGGCATATATACAATTGACATTTCGCGTATAATATAAAGACGAAAGAACCTCCGGGAGAAATCACGATGCTCGAAAAGAAATTCGTTGAACAGAAAAAATCCGAACTCATGGGGCTGCTGAAGATTCTCGGCCCTATTATTATTATCCTTTGTATTGGTTTCGTCTGGTTTTTCTTCATGAACCGTTCGATCGACGATTCGCGGGCTCACGTTGACGAGATTATGGGAAAAGCGAACGGGCTGCGCGCGGAAGGAAAGCCGGAGGAAGCGCTGGCTCTATACATCAGTCTCGACAAAGAAAAGTTTATACAGAGGAACCTTGGCGAGGCCGCCCTGCTCGCGTACCTGAAAGGCAGGAGCTACAACGATATGGCTGCGGCGACTGCTGATGAAACGCGAAAACAGAATCTGCTCAGCGCGATAGCGCAATACCGCGCCGCTGCCAAAGCCGTTGACGAAGAGCGGCAGCCGCAGCTCGCTTCTACCATTCACCTGAGACTGGGCGCGGCATTCCACGCGATGGCGGCTTTCGAAACGCCTATGGATTATCTCAAGTGGTCGCTCGACGAGTACGGGAAAGCGGAAGCCCTCATCGATAAAGAAAAACAACCCGTCGAATACGCGGCACTGGCCAACGGAATGGGAAAACTGCTCTCGGCACGTGCGAAGATGGACGGCGAACTATCGAGCTACTTGAGAGCGACGGGAAAGTTCAACGAAGCTCTGGAAATATACACGCCTGATAAATATCCCCTCAACTACGCGGAAACACTTATCGAACGCGGAGACACGCGCGCAAAGCTCGCGGAACAGGAAGAAAAGCTAAAGAACAGACAGAAAGCCGGCGAGGATTACGCGACAGCGCTGTCAACAATCGAGCTCAAGGGACTGGAAGAACTGAGATTCAGGGCCATCTACAACTCCGCGCAGAACCTGCTCGCCATGTCAAAAATCGAGGAACCCGAAAAATACCTCGATGAAGCGGTAGCACTTCTCGAACCATTCATCGAAAAGCTGCCCGCAGACAAAACACCCGGCGAATACTCGGACGCGCAATGGCTGCTCGGACTGTGCTACTCCGATCTCGCGAAGAAACGCGATGCGGACTCTCTGCTGATCAAAGCCGCCGACGCATACTCGAAAGCCGCCGATGCCCTCTCGCCCGCCGCCGAGCCTCTCAAATACGGAAAACTCCAGGGCAACACCGGTGTCGCTTACGCATACCTGTACACGATTTACCATGACATGAAATATTTCGACGCTTCGAGGGACGCTTTCAATAAAGCGCTCGAAGTGTTCGACATAGACAGCCGGCCGCTTTATTTCGCCGGAACGCATGAGAACCTCGGAGATCTTTACATGATGCTCGGCACTGAAGGCGGTTGGGAAAACCAGTCCGAAAAAGCGGCCCAGCACTATCTTCAGGCAATGAGGGTTCATACCGCAACAAAGAATCCGAGAAAATACAAGGAGCTTTACGACGCGAGAAACGAGGCGCTGAGCATTCCTCTCATCGGCGCCGGAGCGGAGTAACCTTCACTTTTCTTTTCGCGCAGTTCCTTCTGAAGGCCTCATACAACCCGGATACTATATTGTCACACAGCTTTATTTCAGCAGGCCATAGAGCGTGCGGTTCTTTTCAGCAAACTCACCGGCGTCGAATTTGCATACCTCGCGGTCGTACGTCAGCAGGCCGTTGATCTCGACTTCCACATCAGTTATCTGGGTATAAACAGCGGCGGAAAGCCCCTTTCCCGTGATAAGCAGCTTCAGCGCATCAACCATCCCGGCATACTGCCGGAACAGTTCCTGCGTGTCTTCGAGGTTACGATATCCCCAGTTTTTAGCGCCGGCATTCGAGCCGTTGATGCTCGCGAGCGCCTGCTCCCAGTTATGCCCCTGCACCGGCAGCCCCAGCCCGCCGAACTCACCGAGAACACTCGCCCGGTCCGGCTCCTGCTCCGGCGCTGCGGGGTCCGGGTAGTGATGGATGTCTTTGACATCGCCGACACCCAGATCGAACCAGCCGCTCGCGCTGTTCACCAGCCGGGATGGATCATACTCCGAAACCCATTTCGTAATCCGCGCAGTGTCGAACTGGCCCCAGCTTTCATTGAACGGAACCCACATCACGATCGACGGGTGATTGTAGAGCATATCAATCATGCTTTTCAGTTCGGCCTCGAACTGATTCGCAGATGATTCAGACCTCGTTATCTCCTTATCGTCGCCTGTCGGCCTGCTCTCGCCGTTCGGCATGTCCTGCCAGACGAGCAGCCCGAGACGGTCGCACCAGTAGTACCATCGCCGCGGCTCGACCTTCACATGCTTGCGAGTCATGTTGAACCCGAGCTTAAGAGTCGTATCGATATCGAATTTCAGCGCCTCCTCCGTCGGCGGCGTATATATCCCGTCCGGCCAGAAACCCTGGTCGAGCGGCCCGTACATAAACACGGGACTGCCGTTCAGAAACAATCTCGGCGTACCCGCAGAATCATTCTTTACTTCGATCTTTCGCATCCCGAAATAGCTGTCCACCGAATCGACCGTCTCGCGCTCATCGTAGCCGTCCCTGACGAGTTGAATTTGTATATCGTAGAGCGCCGGGTTCTGCGGCGACCACAGTTCAGGCCCGGTCCCGGCCGGGAAATGAAGTTCGAAAGTCTCGCCCGGCACACCATGATCGGAAATAAGTTTTCCAGAACCCGGAACCGGCACGGAAGCCGCAATCGTCATTCCGGTCGTATCGCCCTCAGTCTCGACGCCTACCCTGACGCAGCCGTTGTCGATATCCGGCGTGAGCATGACCCTTTTTATATACGTTTCCGGCACCGGCTCGATCCAGACCGAACCCCAGATCCCGGTCACCGGTGTGTAGTAAATACCATGCGGGTTCTGGACCTGCTTGCCGCGCGGCTGGCGGCCCATATCCGACGGGTCCCACACCCTGACTTCTATCTTCTGCTCGCCGCCCGGGTTCAGCGCATCCGTTATGTCGAACGAAAACGGAGTATAGCCGCCCCGGTGCCCGCCGATCTTTTTGCCGTTGATCCATACCACTGTTTCCCAGTCCACGGCCTCGAAGTGCAGCAACACCCTGCCCTTCCATTCCGCCGGCACCTCGAAACTTCGGCGATACCACAGGTATTCGCGCTCGCTCACCTGCCGCATAACGCCGGAAATCGAAGACTCTATAGAAAACGGGACAAGAATACTGCCCGACATCGGCCCGTCATCACCCTTCTTGACCGAATTGTATTTCATAAGATACACATTGATATCATCGCGGAGAAGTTTCTTGCCCGGGTTCGCTTTCGTGATCTCGTATTCCCACTGCCCGTTGAGGTTCAGCCACCCGGCGCGGACCATCTGAGGTCTCGGATACTCCTGCCATGGAACCTCGCGGTCCACGTCCGCCGCCCATCGCGTGTCCAGCGGCCCGCGCACGGGCTGCGCTTCTGCGGCCCTCGCATGCTGCACATTCATCACCATGAATATCGCTGTTAAAACAAAACATATCGTAACTGCAAAATACTTTTTCATATCCGGCATTCCCCCTGCCTGAAGTATAGCCTTAACCCGGATTTCTCACAGAAAAATCCGAAAAAATCGTGATAACACCTGTCCTGCTGCGTTGCGGCGTCGGTTCGGGTTCGGTTACATACAGCACAGTATGCTCCCTCACCACTCACTCGCCGCGCCTTGTATTACAGGCATTCTAACAATTTTTAACCTGCACTGGTGAGAAATGCAGGTTAAATGCATCCGCCTGAAAAGACATGCCATACGCATTTTGCTTGTTATTGTATAGGGAATTAATTATCCTGCTGCTGATTTCTGTTCCGGTTAATCGGCTTCCTCGTAGACGCTGCGCGCGGATTCGCCGTCGTACGAAATTACACCGTCCCTGAGCATGAGAAGCCGCCCGGCGCGTTTCATAACCGAGTGGTCGTGGGTCGAGAACAGGAACGTGACGCCTTTTTCCTCGTTGAGCTTCTGCATGAGGTCGAGCAGCGACGCGGCGGTTTTCGAATCCACGTTTGCGGTCGGCTCGTCCGCGAGTACGAGCGCCGGTTCCGTAACGATCGCCCGCGCGATCGCCACACGCTGCTGCTGTCCGCCGGAAAGCTCGCGCGGAAACCTGTTTTCCATCCCCCCCAGCCCGACTTCCGACAGCATATCCATCACCCGCCCGCGCCGTTCTTTCCTCGGCACGCCCCGCAGCATCATCACGTATTCCGCGTTTTCAATCGCTGTGAGAACCGGGATCAGGTTGTAGTTCTGGAACACAAACCCGATGCGATCCCGGCGCAGCCTGCTGAGCCTGGAGTTGGACATCCCGACGAGCGCGTTGCCCGCGACCTCCACCTCGCCCGCGGTCGCTCGGTCCAGCCCCCCGAGAATATTCAGCAGCGTGCTCTTGCCGGAACCCGACGGCCCCGCCATAGCCGCGAACTCGCCCGGCCCGATCTCTATGTCGATCCCGCGCAGAGCATGCACCGCGACATCGCCCTGCCCGTAATCCTTCGTCAAACCGCTCGTCCTGACTATCATTTCCATCGGATCACATTCCTTTCGAAACCCGGATATCTCAATTGTCCCTGATCGTGTCCGCGATGCTGCCGCCGTGTATTTTTCTGATCGACAGAACACTGATCAAAAAAGTTATCATAAATACGATGCCGGTCGGCCACACAAGTGTGGGAAACGTCGCGCGCGGGTACATTATCATCGACACAGCGAAACCCGACACGCTGCTTCCTTCGGGCAGCATCCTGCTGATGTCGATCCCGGTCGAGCCGGTCACGGCTGAAACGCCCCACCCGCAGGCCAGCCCCGCCGCGCAGCCGATCAGCGCTATGAATATCGATTCCATAACGACCTGTGCCCGCAGAAGCCCCACCGGTGTTCCCACCGCCATCAGCATCGCGAACTCGCGCCTGCGCTCCATCACCGACATCATGATCGTGTTGTAAATCGTGAACAGTATCAGGAACAACAATATCCCCTGGAACACCACGTTCGATGTCTTGTCCATCTTTATATAAGAAGCCAGCTCGGGCATCACCTCGTACCACGAAAGCACCTTCACCGGTCTTCCCTCCGCCGCCGCGCCGACCTCGCGGCGCGCCCTTTTCTGTTGCGATACGGCATCATACAGCACGATCCCGACCTGCGTCGCCGCTCCGTCCGGCAGCCCGAAAAACTTCCTCGCGAACCCTATCGGCGACTGGAGCAGGTATCCGTCGATCTCCGGCACGCCTGTTTCGAATATCCCTTTCACCCGCAGGAGTTCCTCGACGAGTATCCCGTTGGCGTCGTTCGCGGTCAGCACCATCTTCTTGCCGATGTCCAGCTTGAGCTGTTTTGCCAGTTTGCTCCCGACAACCACCATCGCGCCGTCGGTGTCTTCGAGATAGCCGCCTTTATTTATATGCTTCGCGAGAAACGACGTCGTTTTCTCTACCGACGGCTCGACGCCCATCACCGCTGCGCCGATCGCGCCGTTGCCCGACCGCGCGACGCCCTGCCCGAGTATCAGCAGCTTCGCGTTTTCGACTTCCTTCAGCCCGGAAACGCTCCGCCGCACTTCGTCCGCTCCTTCCACCCATAGATCAACCGCCGGCGCCTGCCTGTAGTCCGGGTTCTCGATGGTTATATGCCCCGACTGCATCCGCGCCGCGTCGTCAACCATCTGGAAATAAACACCGTCGCCGAAGCTGATGAAGAATATGACAATCGTCAAACCCATGGCGATTGAAAACAGGGTTATGAGCGTCCTGCGCCTGTTGCGCCAGATACTCCTCCATGCAAGCAACGTCGCCATTATGCGTCCTCCCGCCGGGCCTGCTCCCGGCTGTGTTTATCCTCGTTCACTGCTTTCGCATCGCGTCGACAGGCCTGAGCCGCGCGGCAAGAACCGCCGGGTACAGCGACGCCGCGATACAGAAAAATACCATGTAGCCTACCGACCTCAGCACAATCTGCGGAGTAAGCACCGCCCGCCATACCGGGTCGAACGCGATGCCCGTGTAAGTAATCCCCGTGCTCAATGACGACGTGTCGATACCATGAACCGCGAGGTAGCGGCACGCCGGAAGCGAAAGCAGCACGCCGATCACACCTGCAAGCGCGGCGAGCACCAGCGCCTCCGCTGCGACATCGCGAACTATCCTCAGCGGCGTGGCGCCCAGCGCCTTCATCGCCCCGAACTCGCGTATCCGCTCGAACGTCGCCATCAGCAGCGCGTTCATCACGCCCAGTCCCGCCGCGAGACAGAATATCGAACCGAACACCATTATCATGCCGTCGAAAAGATGCAGCATATCAGAAAGCGCGGGCAGCAAGCCGCGCCAGGTTTTTATTTCAGCGCCGGGAAACTGCGCCGACAGCGCGGCTGTGAATTCTTCAGCATCAACCGCGCCGCGCGAATTGAACGCAACCTCGTGAACCCGGCCACCCGAGACAAACAGCTCCTCGAAATCATCAGCGTGCATCAGCGCCGCAGTCCGGTCGATGTCGTCGTTTACCATGCCGAGTACGCCGGTAACGGTGTAAAGCTCATTGCCCATTGAGCCGTCCGCGCACTGCACCAGCACAACCAGCTCATCGCCGACCTCCGCCGACAGCGAGAACGCCAGCTTGCGCCCCAGCACCATTCCGCTCCTTGTATCGCTTTTAAGAAACGCACCATCCTGCACACGGTCGTCTATATCGAACACCCCGGACTCCGCGCCAGGATCGATCCCCCAGAACTGCGCGCCCGCCGACTTGGTCCCCATCGCCGCCAGCCCGAACCCGTAGCTGCGCTTCGTGCCTGGCACACCCATCGTACGCGCCGACTCCAGCAGCGCGTCCGGCTCATCCACAACATCGTAGAAAGAACGCTCGGCGCGGTAATCCGGGTGATGCGCCTGCGCCTCGCCGACCGAGATATTCGTCGCGTGCCCGACCGCCTGGTCGAGCATCCCCTGCATGAGGGCATACGTCACGATCATAATAAGGATGTTAATCGTCACCGCCGCGAGGACGACCCCCGTACGGCTCCTGTTGCGCCAGAGGTTCCGCCACGCGAACCTGAAAACATTTATCGTTTCAGCAATCATTTCTGAAGGTTCCTCAACGAAAATATCCCGTCATCGAGATCGACGTCGAACTCCAGCCGCTCATAAATCACAACCGTTTTTTCGTCCGGCTCATCGGCGGGCCGGATGGTCATAACTGAAGGAACCTTCCTGCCCCCGAACTCTTTTATGTCCGAAAACTCCATCGTCCGCGTCAGTTCGAGATCCTCGTTGAAATAATCGATCTTCACCGGGATCAGCGTTGCCGCATCCACTGTCACATCGATCCGCCCCCACACCACCGCCGCGTCCGGCAGCGGCGTGCACGCGATCGAAACCACGCGGGCGCCTTCCCGCTCGCCCTCGAAATTTATCCCGTATTCATAATCGTCCGCCATGCGGCTCTCCTTCACGAGATCGTCGTTCGTGAAATGGCTTCCCATCCACGAATCCGACATCATCGACGACGGCAGTTTTATCACGCGCTTGACCTTCGGAAGATAGTTCCATATCTCGTTGCCGGCCCTGAGCGTCGCGGTGCCCTTTTCCTTCTTCGGCGAAAGAATCCGGATCAGCGACCTGTCCTTGCCCTTGCTCCACATATCCATCGTCAGCTCGCGCTGCCAGTTTTTATTCACGATCCGCATGGTGACCCTGCCGCTGCTCGAACTGCTGCGGTAAAGGTCGTCCACCGCATCCAGAATCTCATGCGCCGGCGGCGCGGCGCGCGACACCGAAGCACA
>Ga0116162_10000220_pt1 | contig 45561 bp, 46 predicted proteins | sample AD_UKC105_MetaG_FD_89875 | JGI IMG/M metagenome (GOLD analysis project Ga0116162, IMG submission 89875) | Active sludge microbial communities of municipal wastewater-treating anaerobic digesters from Hong Kong - AD_UKC105_MetaG | ecosystem: Engineered > Bioreactor > Anaerobic > Digestate...
AGATTTGTCACATTTGTAAGGTCAAATCCACTCTTATCAATCGAACCCTGTAAGGTTATCTCACTCATTTTGTTTCTCCTTTACTCTGTGTTTTATTATTCTGTTCTATCTCAACATCGGACTTCGTGATAGTCTTGGGGGCGTTCTTTGCTTCATTTGCCATATCAATATATTCCATACAAACACAAAGCAAATGGTTGTAATCACCTTCCGTAGCCTTTGTGTGCATTTCATCTACTTTATCATGCAAGCCCTGTTCTTTTAAGGCTTTAGCGGTATAACCCATTACAGGAAAGGCATTTCCGTCCACACCAACAAGAGTGTAATCGGGCTTATATTTTTCTGCTTCTTCCTTCGGGGCTTCGGGTGCTACTTCAACGCCCTTTGCTTCCTGTTCTTTTCTCACCTGTTCAAGTATTCTGAACCTTTCATCATCAAGTTTCTCAATTTCTTCACAGGTTTCATATTCACCTGTTTCTTCATTCCATTCTTCTTCTTCGATTGCAGGCTCGCCGTAACCCCAATCATATTCGTTGTACTCATACTTGCCCTTTTCATTGGTGTTTACCTTGAAGAACCCTTGATTTGGGTCGCCCATAGAAAAATTGCTGTTCTCATAAGACCTTGAAGGGTCTGTTGTAACCTTGATAGGATAAGGCAGTCTTGCATTATCATTATTATAACAAGCAAGGTTAATACCAAGAGAACGAAACTCATTAAAAGTGCCTGCATCGTGATTTGTAATGATGTTTACAATGTCGGCGATTGTTTCAATTTTGCCGTCCTTATATGCCTGTCTGATTTCGTCTGTACAAGCCTTTGATGCATTGCTCAAACGGGTTCTTGCATTGCCTTCTGTGGTCTTGTACTGTAACATATCTTCGTACTGCCTGTCCGCAGTACAGCAGATATTCAAAAACGGCGTGACATCGTAAATATCGACTTTTGTACCTTCTTTGGTAATAATAGAACCATAGCCGTCGTATTTACCTTCCACGCCATTGCTTCCCATTTCAACGCCGAAGATTTTTCCGACTGCTTCCTTATGCTGTTCGGGAATAAGCATAGCAACCACATTATCTTCGTCTGTTATATTCTGCAATCCGTCCACATCAATCCAACTAAACATTCCCATAATAATTTCTCCTTTACATACACAAAGGGAAGTAAAGATACACTCTCTATTCTTTTCCTTCACTACTACTCTCTATTCTAACATTTTATTGTCTTTTGAAAACGTATCTCACTTTTGCTCTCCTTTATCTGCAACCTTATTGCTCTTTGGTATATCCACATCAGACTTATGGAAAATCTTTGCCGTTTCGGTCAGTTCCCTTGTTTGTTCATATCTCTGTTCAAGTCTTTCTACGGCTTCTTTGCACATATCGGGAAGTCCGCCTTTGTACAGCGTATAGGCTTCATTGCCTTCATATCCGCTTGTCGCACCAAAGACAATCTCTCCTTCTTCATATTGAACGGTAAGACTTCCCCTACCCGCACCCATAGCCTTCAAATCCGACATTGTATCAAGTGCAAGGCTGTTATTGAATAATGCCTTGTACATAGTCGGAAGGCTCTTTCCTTCAAGCCTTTCCAAGTCCATATTATCCATAGCATAAACAAAAGACTTTTCAAGGTTCTTACGGGAATATGGAACAGATGTTTTTGAATTGACATCTTCTTTGGGAACAAAACTGTTCTCCACAAGCAGTTTCCAAAAGTCCGTTTTCCTATCCGCATAGGGCGGGCTGTGAAACAAGATATACTCATTATTATATATGACCATATCGCCTACTTTGGTATTCTTCAAAGCAAGGCTGTCATATTCCTTCTGTGCCATTTTTATCACTCCCCAAATCTGTTAATCTTTTCTAATGTTATCCTTATTCCTTACATCGTTCTTTGATATATTCACATCAGACTTTGTAAATTCTGCCATAACCTTATCTGCATCATCTTTTCTTATATCCCAATGCAGATTTGCAAGGTTCTTACAATCTGCCTTCATTTGTGCCAAGTCCATATCTCTAATAGGAACTTTCACGCCTTCGTCCTGTAACTGTTCAACCATAGAAAGCAGTTGTTCCATATCTTCAAGGGCATTTCCAATGATGTCCTTAATTCCATCGGACTTGCTATATTCATACAGTGCAAATTTTCTTTCAGCAGAAATCTTTTGGGCAAGTTCTGTCGGAACATTATATATGCCCTGTTTTGCCAACACATCAACTGTTTTCGTGTTGGTAGTTTCATCAAGAAGGTCACAAGCATATCCGATGAACTTAATTGCCGTATTTTCATCTACGCCTTTTCTGAAATTATGCTGTAAATCAGCGATTTGATTGTCCGTAAAGCCACGCTGTTTCAAACTATCTTTGTTATAAGCGTAAAGAATATCGTTGGAAACCAAAGCGTTTTTAATTTTTTCAAAAGCATCAAAAGTCTTAAAATCAGCCGTTTTACCCGCAAATTGTTCAAGAAGGCTACGCATATCGCTATCATTGTGAAGTACACAATCACATACGGCTTCTACATTTTCGGGTGAAAATTTGATGTTGTCATCTGCAAGTCGTCTGTCCCATTCGGTCTTATCGAATGAACCACGACCTTTCGCCCATTCTTCACGCCTTGTATCATCAACATCTACATAAACACAAAGCACTTCATCTTTGTATGCTTCCTTAAAGGCTTCCGCACCTTCAAGGTCAAGAATAACGATATAGTCCTTATCCTTGTCAAGTTCACGCTTTTCCATTCCGTAATACCAAGTATCGGGCTTACCTTCTACAAGGGTATCATAAGAACGGTGTTCGATAAACTTACCGTCTGCAAGGTGTTTCTCAAATTCTTCACGGGAAACAAAATTATACTCTCTGCCGTCCTGTTCTCCGTCACGCATAGGACGGGAAGTTGTAGATATAAGCGGTTCAAAGCCTTCATTTATTAGTTCTTTAAGAAGGGTATCTTTACCACTTGCTGATTTTCCACAAAAAATAGTAATCATTGTTCTTTTCCTTTCTGTCCTACCGTGTTCTGTTCTACGCTTACACTTTTCTTATCAAAAGTCTGCATCTGATTGCGGTCAAGAAGCCCCGTCTTTTCAGCCATTTTGGAAATTGCATTGACGATATGTACATCGACATCGGAACTGCTATATCCACCGCTATCCCCGAAGCGTGGAATACGGGCTTCTCTTGCAAAGTTAAAGCCAACATCGGAAAAGAACCTTCCACCCCTTGCCTTTTCCGTGGCGATTGCGTCCACAATCTCTTTTGAACTGTTGAGAATGATGTTCTCATAATCGCCTTGCTTAATGTCATACACCTTATCGCATTTCAGAAGGTTTACTTTATAAACACATTCGGGGCAACTTTTGAGAATATCCATAATCTTCTCAACATCTTTAAGCGTTGCATATCCTGTAAACTCCATAGGGTGCATATAGAAATCAAGTTTGTTGCCATCCCAAATTCTGCCCTTCTTATCTTCTTTTCTGTCGGCAGATACAAGGTGGTCACAAAAACCAACAACATCATCAGCCTTGATGTCATACCCCGCCTGTCTTAATTTAGGGTATAAGGTCTGTTCAAAATTCCTTGCCTGTTCATAAGTCCAACCGTTTCCCCATTTGTAATCAGTCTTAATCTGAATATGAACAGCCCTGTAATCACTTACAGGCAGTTCTTCGGGAATTTTCTTTCCGTTATAATCTGCAAACTTGAAATCCTTAAATACATTAAATGCACCCATGATATTACTCCTTAATCTGTTTTTTCGTTACCCTTGTTAATTTTAGGGTTGTTTTTAATTTCCTTTACATCGTTCTTATCTATGGTAGGCATATCTTCTGCTTTTTCGCTTGTACGGGGAATACAAATGTTATTCAACTTGTACACATAAAAGTCAATATAACCGCTGTCCAAATATACTTCGTGTTCTTCTCCGTCATAAGACGCTATCATACTGCCATAACCGTCATTATCTGCAACCCACTCTGCAAGGGCTTCATAGTCTATGCTGATATTTCCGTTATCAACCATAGCCTTTAAGCCTTCATCACCGAACTGCTCTTTGTACCAAGAAATCGGGTTATCATAGTCCTTTACTATTTCTTCGATAGCCTGTTCGATAAGGTCGTCTTTCTTTTCATCATATTCGTCAAACCAAGCCTTAATGTCATTGATGTCATGAATACTGTTATCCCACTCACCTTCAAAATAATCTTCAATGGCTTTTGCAATACCTTCTTCGGTAGGATTTGCAAGCCAAAGCATAAGGTCGGAAGAAAACTCTGCATATCCACCCTTTGTGGTTTCGCCATTGATAATGATGTCAATGCAGTCGCCGTGTTCGTTAAATTCACCTTCAATCATATCATCAGCGTTAAGCCCCATATACTCTTTCAAGGCTTCTGCAAGTTCTTTCGGGTCATCACAACCTTCAAGGTCTGTCATTTCTTCACGATAGGTCTTGTAGTTATCAAAATCACAATCACCACGCCAATCACCGACAGTCTTTTCAAATAGTTCTTCCTGTAACCTGTTTTCAAAGATGTCATCGCTTGCACTCTCACTTTCGATGTCATCATAATAACTCTTGTAATTATCGTGCATATAATCTTCGCCGTCTTGCCATTCACAGAAGTTGTCAATGATATACCTTGCATTGCTTTCACCATAAGCCTGTGCAAGCCCGCCACAATCATCTATGATATTCTCTACATATTCTTCTGCGTATTTGTCACGGTCATCTTTAGTATATACCCTAAACTCACCTTCGGGGGTTTTATAGGTATCGTAAAGATGATTAGAATAGTAAGGATGATTAAAATATCCTTCATCAACTTCGACATCTTCCACGGTATATTCTTCTTCACCGCCTGTGATGTAATTGATGTACTGTACAATGGCGTTAATTTTATCATCTTCACACACCATATTTTTTGCAACTTTTTCCTTCCATTCTTCCATATTCTCTTACCATCCTTTTCTAATTTTGTTTACTATTTGTATTTATCTTTTAATTTCAAAATTTGTCCTTTTATTCCATATTGTGCATTGCTACCACTAAACATATTGTCATTGGCATAATAAAAATTGTTCGATTCTGTTATGTTAAACATATATAAATTTTCTTGAATTGCCCTTTCACATTCTAATTTACTATCACTAAACAAAAAAATGTATGCTGATTCAACGCAACAATTTAACTCTTTATTCGCAACAATTCATAAAGGCGGTACAGGTTCTTATCTACCGCTTTGCATAAATTATAGGGAAAAGCAAATGGTTGATTTACTTTCCCCTTTTCCGTTCTACTACTACTCTCTATTTTAATATTTTCTTACCATTTTGCTTCTGATTTTTCGGCTGTTTTTCGGGTTTCACTTCGGATTTACCGATAGTTTTCATATCATCGTCTTTCTGCGGAAACCTTGCTTTAAGGCGTTGCATATAAGACACTCCTTCACTTAAATCCATAGTGTTTTCCACACCATCAACAACATTATCAATATTTGCCGACTTGCCCGTAATCATATCCACGAATATTTCATCAAGAACAGCGTTCTCACAGTAAATATAGTGGATATTACAGCCTTCCGTCTGTCCCGCACGGCAAATTCTATCTTCCACCTGTGACATATTGGAAGGTGTCCAATCGTAGTCACAGATTATCATATCGTGGGCTTTGGTAAGAGTTACACCAACACCACCCGCTATGATGTTTAAGGCACAGACTTTTTTCTTTCCGCTTTGGAAGTCATCTATTGCCTGTTGTTTTGCCGTGTCAGACATACCGCCACGGATAGTACAACAGTCATCACCGAACTTCTCAACCGCTTTATCAAGGGTTTCATTGAAGTTACTTACGATAACAACAGATTTATCTTCGGCAAGCATACTGTCGGCAAGGTCAATGGCAGTACCTACCTTGTCCTTTGACAGAACTGCCCTTCCGTGCATTGCAAGTCCCATATAGGTATCATCATCTTCCATATTTTCAAGTCTGTGTTCTATTTTTGCATATTCCTTGCTATTGGTTTCGGTAGGTATGAAAATCCTTTGCTTTGTAAGGTTTGGAAGTACATCTTTTTTCAGCCTTCGCACCATAAAATTCTGTAATTCTTCGTGCAGAGTATCGGAATTAGAGTTGCCGTTGAAATCCCAACCAAAACCATTGTTGTAGCCGTCACAGAACTCTTTTCCATAGTTGAAAAAGCCCCACTTTTCATTGAGATTGATACCGCCGACTTCTTCTACCTTCATCATCTTGAAACTATTAAAAAGGTCTTTGTTTCTTGTGGGAAGCGGTGTACCTGTCATCGGATATACATATTCTGCGTTATTGCAGATGTCAAGGATTGCACCCGCCCTTTTACTTGCAGGCTTACCCATATTGTCGATTGCCTTGCCGTTATGTGCTTCGTCTATGAAGATACAAGCCCCTGTATCTTTTGCAAGTTCGGATAACTGTTTTCCGTACTTTGCAACCGTAGCATATCCCGTCACAATCCAATCGGGTGCATTTTCTTTGGTCATATCAAAGGCTTCTTTTGAATACAAAACACGAATATCAGCGTTAGGGTCAACAATGCGTATCTCTTTACGCCAATTCAGACGCAAACTTTCGGGGCATATAACGACTTTAGGTGCGTCTATGGAAGTGCCTACAAGAGAAGCAATAAAGGTCTTACCGCAACCCATATCATGTCCGATAAGCATTGATTTACGGCTCACAATGTCCTGTGCATCCTGTATCTGAAAGTCATAAGGTTTGAAAGGAAGTGACAGGGAATTGACATCAATAAGGGTATTCCCCGACTGATTTACGCTTTCCCTTTTTTCCTGTGCCTTCTGTTTTCTTGCTTCAAGTCTTTCATCAATCGACAGGTACTTAAAGTCTGCGAACTTTTCAGCAAGTTCTTTATTTACAAAACCAAGTTCCGTAGCCTTTTTGTAAAGATAAGGCAGTTCATCTTCTTTTACACAAAGGGCTGATTTGCCGTTCACATAGCCCCAAGACATCACTTTGCCAAATGCCTTGTTTTCGTCATACATAAAATCACGAACATCTGCAAAACCCTCAAATGTAACATAGATACCGTTATCATCTTTACCGACAACAGAAAGAGTGTCCCTTACCACTTCGCCCTGTTCCTTGACTTTGGCAGTAACCCTTTCGATGACCTTTGCAAGTTCTTCATCGGGTTCGTAGCCAAAATCACCGTAGTCCGCCATACGCCCTATAAAATCTTCAAGGCGTGATTTGGTAACCCACAGCGTAGTGTAAGTTTTATCTGTCCAACCATATTCTTTCCAATATGGTGCAAAGTTATAGAGAAATACTTTGCTGTCAAATTTAAGATACACATTTTCTTCATCTTCGCTTGCAAAATGTATCTGATTTGAAATAAAATCGCCCTTATTGTCCGAAATATCGGCACTTCTGAACGACATCGGCTTTTCACTCTGTAAGAGTTTTTGAAAATATGTACGGGCATATTCAAGGTCATCTGCAACCGATGTCAACTGCGTATTCTTATAGTGGGCAAGACCGTCAACGATAGCGAAACGCATTTCATTTGTAAGTTCACCATTAAAACGCCCAAGGGCTTCCATTCTGTTCCAATCGGGCTTGTTGTAGCCTACATCGTCCCTTTCATCGGGGCGACCAAGACCAAGCATTGTACGGTTTAATTCCTGTAATCTTTCATCTGTTAAAATTTCCATTATTGTTCTCCTATTTCATAAATAAAGGACAGGACAAGCCGTCTGTTTTATCGGGCGTTATGCTTGTGCTTCCCCCGTACATTATTTCCTTACGGACATCTCTTGCACCTGTCTTTCCTTACGTGCCTTAACGCTTTCTACTACAACATCTTTCTTTGTGAAAGTTGCGAAAGTTTCTGCGTACATTTTATCTACCACTTCTACGATTTCGTCACAATCAATAGAAGTATTACGAATTTGGTGGCTGTTGCCACTATCATAACTGAAATCATCAAAAATCTTATCTTCGCGGAAGCCTTTAAGGACGCATACAAATATGAAGTTGGAAATATCATCATAAATAACCAATTCAGGTTTTGTTTTCATATATCTCGCAACCTTTTCGATGAAAGCCTTATCATCGGTAATTTCTATTTCAAAGCCACATTTGATTACACTCATTTTGTTTCTCCTTTATTCATCTGCTTCTGTTCCCTTTCGGGTTTTACATCAGCCTTGCCAAATGACTGCATAGGCTGTTCCTTGTTTGCCACAAGGTCTGCAAGTTTATCGTCAAGACGGGCGTTGATTTCAGCCGAACATTTCAAAATCTTATCGGTTGCTTTTCTTAAAATAGCAACCCTATCTTCTGCATTTTCGGGAAGATAGGAAGCAAGGTAGCCGTATGTATTTGCACCGCTGTCAAAACCGATATGCTCACATACAAGAAGTGCTGTACCTTCGGCTTCAATTTCCTTATCAGAACGACTAAATGCCCTGTCAGAACTGTCAACACCCGCCGTAAGCATTTCCTTACCGTGAAGCGTAGAATGTGCCATTTCGTGTGCCGTAGTACGCACCACATCGGCTTGTGAACGGGGTTCGCCTTCGTAATCACAGCCACGGACAACAATCTTGTTTTCCATAGGTGAAAAATAACCGTAGGCATTATAAAGCCTTCCGTCATCTTCTTGTGCGTATGTGATAGGCACATTGTTTTCTTCGCTGATATTGGAAAGTGCCTGTACGATGTCATCAAAGTTATCAAGGGAAAGGTCAAGTGTTTCTCTTGTTTCGTTCTTCGGAAGTTCCTTTCCACTTGTCATTGAAACATCATAAACCTTTGCATAAGAAAAGCCACTCAAAATACCAACCTTGCCTTCTTCCTTAAAGGTTTTACGGCAACTTTCTGCTTCTGCTTCGGAAATCCAACCGTCTGCAAGTTGTCCCGTAAGATGCTTTTCCAGCTTATCTTTGTCCTTGAACTCACGAAAGTTCGGGATGGAGATAGTGATACCTTTGCCAAAATGTTCGGGGTCTATGGTTCTGCCAAGTTCTTTCCACTTGTTTGCACCCGCAACCATTGTGGCATTAGGACATTGTACAAAGATATTCATACAGTTATTGAAAGAGTAGTTATGGAACTGCTTACTGAAAGCAAGCCATTCCTTGAACTTGTTGTCTGCAAAAACCTTATCAACGCCTTCCGCAAGTCTGTCGTTAAACTCTGCACTCTTAGCGGAAGCATTGATGATACCATAGGTTTTCTGTTCATCTTTGGTCATCTTCTTATAATCAACGCTATCTTCCTTGTAGTGTTCAAGTGCGTTCTTACCGTATGCTTCAACATACGCCTGTGCAATCTCTTTCGGTGTAAGTCCTTCACGGTTGATAACAACCTTACCTTCACCGATGATGTACTTATCATAGTTGCCTTCTTGAAAATCTGCATTTTCTTCGTGATAATTACATTCTTCAAGCAAGTCTTCAATCTTGCCCTGTAATTCTTCATCGCCGTCACGATGAAGAATTGCAAGTGCAGAAATATCATCTGTACCAAGTCCCCAATTCAAAAGTCCCGCAAGGCTTTCGCCGTGCTGTATCTGTTCAAAAGCACTTCCAAAGTCACTACGGACATCATCTTCATACATACGGTCAACAACGGAAGCGTCAAGCACTCTATCAAGAATATTGTAATCTCTACCGCCACCGCCTTCTCCGAAATATTCGTCATAATGTTCTGCTACATAAATGTCATCTATCCTACTCATTTTGTTTCTCCCTTCTGAATTGTTTTATTTTTATCTATGCCCACATCAAACTTATGAAAAGTCTGCATAGTCTGTTTGGGTTCAAGTTTGGAAAGTTCTTTAACAGCATAGAAGGAATAATTGCATCGTGCTTCTTCTCCGTGCTTTTCAATATAATTGTACCTGTCCTTCAACTGCTCAATATCGGAAAGCAATTCTTTGTAGGTGGGTTCATCAAGTTCCTTCAAGTGGTGCTTATCCCACTTCTCATAAAACTGCTTTGCAAGACCTGTGCAAAGTTCTTTCTGTGCCTGTCCACCACGGGAATAATCTGTCTTGGGCTGATTGAACTCATTGGCAGATGTAGCAAAGTAGGGGTGCTGATTGCTTTTCAAAGTATAATAATCAACTTCAAAAGTGACTTTCTTTGAGAGTTGGAATACATACTTAAATTCTTTATCCAAACCGTTTTTCATAATCTGTAACTCCTTTCTCATTTACAAAACAATAGGAAAAGCAAAACATTCTTGTTTTACTTTCCCATATCTTCTTACAACAACTCTCTATTTTAATATTTTACAGATGTACGGTATCATTATCCACCCCGTAACAACACACAACGATTGTGTTCCCGTGTGCTTCAAAAAACCTATCGTGAAGATGTCCGTGAAACACATATCGGGGATTGTTTTGGATAATATATTCACCGATTGCATAAAGTCCGTTATGTGCATTTTGGGAAATACCTTCTTCTGTCACATCTAAAAGCACCTGTGTATCAAAAGACGGCTGTGAATGGCACAAAAGCACATCTACTTTTGGAAGTACCTTAATGCTATTCTGTGCCTGTTCCTGTGTTCGTACACAGTAGTGGTCGCCACTCTTATATTTCACGCTTCCCGCAAATCCACCGATTGTAAATCCGCAAACTTCCGTGGTTTTACAATCAAGGTTTATGATTTCGGGGAAAAAGTCCTTTTGCACTTCATCTAAACGGGTGCAAGGGTCGTGATTGCCAAGTACAGCAAGCACAGGTACTTTACACTCCCTTTCAGCAAGTGTATCTTGAATTATCTCATAGTCTGAATAAGCGATGTCCCCAAGACAAAAAATGCAATCGGGATTTTTCTCCGTGATTGCATTTTCCAATTCAGCACGGCGTAATTTACCATGGGTATCTGTCAGTATGATTACTTCCATTACGTTCTCCTTTTTACTTGTTAAGATAATTATACCGCCTTTTATCTTACAAGTCAACCATAATCATCGGGAATATCATCTTCTTTTCCCCACGGGTCAGAATATCCATTTTCCTTGATGTAGTCCCGAACCTTCTTCTTATTTTCTTCCGTTCCGATATAAATATCCCCATTGCAATCTATGGACAGTTTTTGCATAAGGACAAGTTCAGCAAAGTCTTTGTGTGTCACAATCTCTGCTTTGGTGGTCGTACCCGTAACACCCATAAAAATATCCTGTATGTACTCCCACACTTCATTTTGCAGAAGTTCAAGCACACGCTTTCCCGTCTTGTCAAGTTTGCTGATATTTTGTATTCTCTTTGCCATAATTACTCCCCTTTAATTACTTTGTCGTTCCACGGCTTTCTCTGTTGCAAATCTGCCGTAAGTTTTGTAAACCCGTTCCAATTCCTTTACAGCCTTGTCAAATTCTACATTCTACTGTTCTTCGTTTAAGGTTTATGGACAAAATAGAACTTTGTTGTAACATCTTTTATACGAATGTTATACCGAACCATTCATATCACCACCAATCAGAAATTATCATAAGACGATGTATAACCGCCGTCACCGTCATCGTCATCATCTTCTTCAATCGCTCTTTCAAGTTCGTTAATGCCGTCATAAGCACTTTCGATATACTTGATAGCGTCCTTTATTTTCAGAAGGTCTGTTCGGATTTCTCCTTCATCTTCGGGGTTTTTGCAATGTTCAACAAAAACTCTCAAATCTACAATCTGATTTGCGATGTACTCATAGAACTCATACATCTTTTCCTGTTTCTCAACGCTGTTCATCTGTTTTCTCCTTTGTTTGACTGATTACATTGCACGGATAAGTACCGCTTACTCCTATCCGTAGTGGGTTAATGCTACATATATAACTTAATACGGGGTCTTTCTTTCAAGCCTTCCGTAATCGTTACTTTCTTCTGCCTTTTCCTTATCTTTTTTGATTTCGTTAAGGCACTCTTTCATATCCGTTATCTTCTGCTCTATTCCACTCATATACACAGGTGAAATATAATTCTGATACATCGGTTCTTTAAGCAGTTGTGGACGCTCTGCTTCAGACGGTACATAGTATTCCTGCACATCATATCCGAACTCAATATCGTCCATTGTCGGTTCAAGCCCGTAGCCGACCTGCGGATATATAAGCAGTTTTTCCTTTTCTTCTTCGGAAAGGCTTTCAAAGGCTTCCTTTGTAAGATATGCCGTAACTGTAACGGCTGTGTAACACATAGCAAGACGCTCAAATTCATTTTCTTCCAACGGTCTTATATTAAGCGGTGAACCGTTGTCTTTCTGTTCTTCCTGTATTTCCTTTACTTCCTGTTTGGAAAATTCTTCTTCCGTAAGTGGTCTTAAATGCACACGCCCACGCCCGTCATCAAGCCCCATACCTTCACGGCACAGTCTTGTGAAGTCCTTTGCAGACATAGTTACCATAACAGGGTCAAAATAAGGCTTTTTCATAAGCATTTGATTACGGATTTCTTCTTGTGAAAAGAAGTCAACCTTGCCTGTATTGGCGTGGTACATAAACTCACCACACTTCTTGCCTTCTTTTGTTACGATTGCACCGCAATAAACGGCAGTATCATTGCCACCCTTTGTGGAAATATGACCGAATGTAAGATAAGCGTCCCATTCATTTTCGGGAATAGAACCCGAAATCTTGTTTTCAAGCACTTGTCTTATTGTGTACTGCGGTGAATAAAAAGAATTGTTCGGGTCGTCCCTTTTTGCCAAATCCTTTGACAAAGGAACTATTGTACGGTTGAGTTGCGTCATTAACTCACACGCTTTTTCTTCCATTGATGTTATTTCTGTATCGCCATTCATTTCAAATCTCCTTAATCAAGTGCTACCTAACGGTCATCATCTAAACTCTCAATGATTGCCCTAATCACAATAAGGGCTACACCGATTATCGTTGCTACTCCAAGTGCTATTGCCACCTTTTTCATCATATCACCTCTTCTTTTTACATTTCTTTTGCCTGTCCTGTTATCCTTGCAAGAAGTTCGTCATACAGGGTTTTATAATCGTTCGTATCATCGGTAAGTCCCAACTGATATGCAACATTCTTCTTGATACGGGCTATGCTGTCATCTGAAACCTTTGCAAGTCTTTTTCCAAGTGCCACACGCCTGCAATATGTCAACATACCGCAATGCACATAATAGGTGTCCCCTTCAAACTTAATAGGGACAGTATCACTTAAACCTTTTTTTGTGCCAAGCATAAGGATTGACACAAGGTTATCTTCACTTCTTTTGTCATTCTGAATAACAAGAACCTTTTTGCTGATTTCACCTGTCTTTTCGATGAACTCATATATCATACCCGTTTCTGCTGATTGCAGTCCTTCAATATTATTCTTGTTTGCCATTTTGGTTTGTCCACCTTTCACATAATTCCCATTATTACAGGGTTGTTTTTCATTTGTTTTGCTACAACTACTCTCTATTATAATATTTTTATTTATACAATAGCAAAAAGAAGCCCCGTTATTCCACGGGACTATCTTTCTCTATGTTCTCTTTCTCAATCTTATGAAACACGACTTCATATCGCACCGATACTTCAACGCCAAGTTCCTTATAAATTTTGGCAATGCTTTCGGGCTTCGGAATACGCTTGCCGTGTTCGTACTGTGAAAGTACCGACTTGTCATAGCCAAGTGCTTTGCAAAGGTCAGTACCGCTTACACCAAGCTTCTCACGCACATCGCTAATAAACAGGTGATAAGGTATCTTTCCGCACTCTGTAAGTTCACCCCTTTGCTTCATCACGATAGACGGGTCAACAGGGTTTTTAGCCTTTGTCTGTGGCTTGTTTTTTTTCAATAACTCCTGCAAGTTAAGACTTCCCATAATCTACTCCTTTCTTTTTTTTGTTGAACTTGTTATACATTATACAATTATACAAAATATTGTACAAATAAGAACCTATTTTCATATTTTAAGTTATTTATTCTCTATCATATCTTCTCCTTAATGCAATACTAATGCTAAATACATCTGTCCTTCGACAGTTTCATCTTCAAACGCTGTAATCGTTCCTTCCAAACATACTTCTGTTTCATTTTGGGGAAAATCATCGGGATATACGCTTCCTTCAATCGGGACAATATCCATAGGAAGATACATTCCGTCACTATTGACCGCCACAACGTAATACAGGCGTTCTCCTGTAATTTCCTGTTCTTCGCTATAAAACAGTCCTTTTACACGAAAGTCTTTGCCTACATACAGTTGCGGGTTCTGTGAAATATTATAAAAGCACTCATAGGTTTCATCAGCACTTAACCCGCTGATGTCTATGAAATTACTTTCCTGTTTAGGCTGATTATGGATTGAAACGCCCACAAGAAGCATAAGCACCATTATCAGCGTGGAAAATATGGTAAAAACTGTTCTTTTCTCTTTCTTTTTCGTGATAGTCCAACAAGCAAGCATTAGCCACGCCCATAAGGACACAATAATCAGTACAGGAAAAAACATATTCTATACTCCTCTCTACTATCTATACAAAAGGGAAAGTGCCAACGCCTGTTTGAAGGTTATCGTACACAGCCCAAATATTGCAGAACGAAACAAATACCTAACAGAACTTTTTTCATACGGCTACTTCCACCTTATCTTCGGTCTTTGAAGCCTTCTTGGACTTCTTCTGCTTACGCTTTCTCTTGTTCTCTGCCTTGTCAATCAAGGTCTTATTCTTCTCCGACTTAATGAAGGTTCTTGCTGAAAGAGAACGCTTTGTAATGGCACGGACGGTCTGCTGTAAGAACGCTGTAACATCGGGTACTTCCACCATAACCATTTCATTTGTCTTTATATTCCAAAGTTTTCCCTTATAGCCTTCCATACAGCACAGGTAGAAAGCAAGTTGCAGATAGTGGGTTTCCCTTAAATCTTCTGTAAACTTCAATTCTACAACGGTATCATCTGTGATGACATCTGTTCTGCCACACATCTGATAGCCATTGCCGTCAGAACCGATAAAATCTATCTCAACCGATGTCTGTACTTCTTCCTTACCGTTAAATTGTTCAAGCAGACGATTTCTTATCTGTTCCTTTTCCTCATCTGCGACGAAAGGAACATCTACTTGCCAACAATAGCGGTCAAGGTCAGTTGCCGTTGCAGTCAGCATAAGTATCTTTTCATCTACGGTAACACCTTCATCAAAGAACCTTACTCTATCTTCCTTTCTCTTGCCTTTGTCATCATAAGTAACAGCACGGCAGAAAGGCTTGATAAACTTATCTTGGTTCAGAAGGATAAGGTCTGCTTCCTTATCAATATCATAGTTCTCAAAGAACCCCGCTTCAACATAATGTCCGATACAGAGTGAAAGGTCGATGTTACCTGTGTGGTTCACCACATCAATATCAGACATCTTGCTTTCAACCTTTGTAATCTTGATAAGTTCCATACATTTCTCAATATCTTCCGCATACAGGAAGTTGTACATTTCGGAAGCATTGAACGGGTCTTTGTGCGAATACTTATGTGCAAAAGACTTTGATATAATCTCACCCCTTGAAAACTCTGTGCTTTCTGAATAATCGAAGTTGGAAGCGATATGTCTGCTTCCGTTCGGGTTATCATAGAATACATTGACCTGTTTTCCACGGGAAGAAGCCACCAAAAAGAGATTACGAAGTATCTCATAGTCGGAATTAGGCTTGCTTGCACGGGAATGCCAATACTCAACCGTAAGGTCAATTACCACGCAATACTTTCTTTCCAAACCCTTTGAACTGTCAAAGGTTGTGAAGATAGCACTATCGGATTTGTTTGCATATCCGCCATCTTCGTCCTTAATAGAAGCATACACCGTGTTCTTATTGAACCTGTCGGGGCATCTGTATTCCAACTCATTTAAGACCTTTGTAGCGTCCCCGTTTCTTCCACCCAAAACAAGAATGTCTTTGGGGTCTTTGTCGGCAAGGAAATTTACAATTTCCATTAAGTCATGGCAGATGATAGTTTCCTGTTTATCATTGCCACCGTTGATTTTTTTACCCCATAAGTCGCCCAAATGTTTTGCGTGGTCTTTCGACAAGCGAAAGCAAGTTGTGAAGTTCAGTTTGTCATACTCACCCAAAAAGTCGTTGATAAACTTACGGATATTAAGGGCTGTGAAATTGTAAATTTTCTGTTCCATATCCCCAACAGCGATGATTTGGATATTCGGGTTACGCTCTTTGATGATAGTCAACATAACCGAAATATCTTCCTTGATGTCTTGGTATTCATCAAGGATAAGCAAATCGTAGTCAGCCGTTTCGGGCTTATAAGTATTGAAAAGACGAATGTTTCTCTCATAGTCCACAGGACACTTACCCGCCTTTAATGCTTGATAAGCAAAGCCGTCATAGTTTGTTACTGTGGCATTGGGTGAAACAATCTTCTTCTGTGCGTCATCTTTAAGCAGTTTGTTAAAGGTAAGGTACAGGATTTTCTTATCGGAAATCTCATTACACATTACCTGTATGGTCGTAGTCTTGCCCGAACCGATACAAGCGTCAACAAGGATATTATTCCCCTGTTTCGCTATATCTATACAATGCTTCTGTTCATCGGAAAGGTCGTTATAACTGATACGCTTTGTGTACCATTTGCTAAACCTGTCAACAATAGCGTCAGTACAATACCATTTCCTTGCGTCCATATCCCATCTTGCACCCAAAACCTTTGCTTCATCTTTATCTTCGTAGGGTACATTCAAATAAATCTTTTCCATTTTTTTATCATCATATCCTTTATAATTGACATGGGGTAGATAGTATCTCTCCCCCTAACCACTTGTTAAATATATTATATCATTTTCAGACCAGTTGCTTTACACAATTTGTATTTTTCTGTTGACTATTTTTCAGTTTAGCACATCAAAAAGCCTGCAATACTATTTATAGTATAGCATTACAAGCCTTTGAATTATGCACAATATGTAATTACCATTTGATTTCTTCTTTCTTCGGTGCAGACTTACCGCTTCCACTCGAAGATGAACTGCCACCCTTACTGTTATCGAACTCCTTGACAAGTTTCTTTTTAGCCTTGTCAATTTTGAATTTCGCATAGGAAGGTTTCTTCTCCTTTGAAAAGAATTTCTTACTTGCCGTTTCACCCTTCTTGATAAGGTTTTCGACATCTTTTTCCGTAATCTTTGTACCCCAATAATCATTCGGGATAGAGAAGCCACAGCCACTTACCTTATCGCAGTAATATCCGAACTTACCGAACTTCATAGGCTTACCACAACAAGGGCAGTCATAGGACTTTGCATTGCTGTTTCCACCGTTATATGAACCAAGATTTTCGTGGTTCTCCGAAAGCACTCTCTTGGTCATTTCGGTAATATACTGACCGATTTCGGTAAGAAACTGTGCTTCTGACGTTGTGCTTGTAGCGATTTCGGAAAGTTTCTGTTCCAACTCTGCCGTCTTAATCGGTGAAGTAAGAGTTTCATCAAACTTTCTGATGGTAGGAACAATCTTCTTGCCAAGTTCTGTTGCTTCAACTCTCTGTGTCTTTGAGTTGATAGTGATGTACTGCTTATCAGCCAACTTCTCAATGATGTTGGCACGGGTAGCAGATGTACCGATACCGCAAGTCTTAATTTGCTCACGCAGTTCTTCATCTTCAACATACTTACCCGCTTTTTCCATAGTCATAATAAGCGAACCTGTGGTGAAATATGCGGGTGGCTTCGTTTCCATTTCTCTGATGTCAAACGCCTTTACAGATACCTTGCTTCCTTTTGTCGGGATAACATTATCTGATTCATCTTCGTCCTTAAAGTTCTTCCAACCCTGTACGGTGACTTTCTTCCAAGTTTCGTAGAAGCGTTCACTGATACTGTGAAGATACACAACCGAAATAGTATCGTATTCGTGTGCGGGTTTCATAATGTTCATATAGCGTTCCAAGATGTCATTGTACACGCTTTCTTCAAGCCCACTCAAACTTGCTTTAGCTCTACTGAATGTAGGAATGATAGCATAGTGGTCTGTAATCTTGCTGTCATCAATGTATCTTGCGGGAATGTTATGCCCAAATTGTTCGTAATACTCTTTGGCTACTGCACTTGAAAGCACTCTTGCGTCTGTACGGGGATAAGTCGTTGCCTTCTTCTCATAAAGTGCCTGTGCAATTTCAAGTGTCTTTGAAGGGTTAATGTGATACTTCCTTGAACAATGGTTCTGTAAATCCGCAAGGTTGAAAAGTAAAGGTGCGTACTCTTTCTTATGGGTACTCTTTACATCTTCAACAGTAAGGTTCATATCACCGCTTAACCGTCCCTGTAAAGCAACCGCCTTGTCCTTTTTCAGAAAGCCGTTCTCATTGTAAAGGTCTGCTTCACTATAAAGAGAACTCTTTTCATCGGCTTTCCAAAACGCTGTATTGTTTGCCTTGATACCATAGAACGAAGTCTTGGTAAAATTATCAATCTCATTCTGTCTGTCAACTACCATAGCAAGGGTAGGTGTCATTACACGACCTGTTGTGATAAGCGTATGTGATGACAGAGTATATGCCATTGTGCCGTTCATACCGATAAGCCAATCGGCTTTGGCACGGCAGTAACCACTTGCAACCATAGGAAGGTAATGTGAGTAAGGCTTTGCTTCCTTGATACCTTTAAGGATTGCTTCTTCGGTGAAACTGTCAATCCATACAACTCTTTCATCAAACTTCGGCTCTGTCTTGAAAATCTGATTTCTGATAAGTGCCTGTATGTAGATACCTTCACGACCACTATCACCCGCATAATAAATAGCGTCTATATCCTTACGGGTGTACTGTTCTTTAACCACCTTAAATTGTGAATAGGTAGTTCCGTTAGGAATGTAGATGTAGTCCTTCGGAATTACAGGAAGTTGAACGTCCGACCACTTACGCTTTACTTCCTCATACTCCTTTTTGGAAAGGGGACGGCGTTCAATCTGTTCATCCACATTTCCAAGTGCGATAAGATGTCCTACCGCCCAAGTAATGACAACATTCTTTCCAAGCACGGAAGAATAACCTTCGATATATCCGTCCGTCCTACCGTTCTGATTCACCTTTAAGACTTTCTTGTATTCCTGTGCTACGGAAGGCTTCTCTGTAATAAAAATCGTTACTCCCATTCTTTAGTTCTCCTTTACGATATTTTTAATCGTACTTACAAAGTAGGGTGAGATAGAAGTGATGTCCACATCATCTTCCTTAATCTGCAATGTGAGTGGTCTTGACAAGTCAAGTGAGAGAATACCCATAATGGATTTTCCGTCAACATTATGCCTTCCACTTACGATGTCAAGGTCACCGTCAATCTTCCAAGCTTCATTGCAGAAAGACTTTACTTTGTCGATTGTATTAAGTTCGATTGTTACTTCTCTCATTTTCTTTTCCTTTCTTACTCAAACACTAATTCTTCACCTGTCTTAATATTCACGACAGTAATCTTTTCCCCACGCTTTTCTTTGATACGAAAATCATCGGGGTTTCTACCCTTGGTAAGTTTCTCTAATCGTTTTGACATTTAAGAAATACTCCCTTCAGTTTTATGACTATATTATATCACTTGCCGTATAACCGTGTTGCACACTTTGTAAAAAGGAAAATATCTTATCTTTTACCTGTTCTGCATTTTCTAATTCGTCATATTTTATTCGTAGAATAGGAATGTGTAAAGCGTGACAAAGCAATGCTTTTTCATCATCATTTTTTCTTCCTTCCCCCACGAAATGCCCTTCGTCATCTTCTTCTGAATATTTGCCCCGTTCATAGTCAACTCCTTTCTGTCAATTTGACAGATTTGCTTCATTGTAAAATCGCTTTTAATTTAATCAAATTTCCTTTTGTATAACAAGATACACGACCTTTTTGTAAAGTCAAGTTTTTCTTTCTAATTATTTTGTCGTATTCCGCAAAAATATCAATTTGCATATAAGCATCTTTGACACACATAATATTAAACGGCTGTTCTTATATATGACTGATACATAGGAACTTTTCAATACTTGAAAAGAGAGAAAGTGTATAACTGTTAAAGCAACCCCTAAAAGTTTGTTTAACTTGTTATACAAATTTTCTCTCATAGTGTTTCTTTCTGTCAATTTGACAGATTATATTGTTCCTTTACCACCGTTATCAGCCGTGTCGGAAGTAGGTGCTTCTTTCTTCTCTGTAAAGCCGTGTTCGGTGAAATATTGTTCAAGGGCAAGGTCAACTACGGTATCAAGTTCTTCTTCGGAAAAGTTCTCAATCGTAAATCCGTATCTCTTTGAGTAGTCCTTGTACTTCTTGTTTGTGTACTTCACTTCCTTCGGTTTATCACTTTCACCATCAAGGAATTTCTTTAAGCCGTTCAAATTGAGTTTCTTCTTCTCTACAACATAAGCAACGACTTCCGCCTGTTTATCGCTGTCAAGACTACAAAGAATATCCGAACAATCGGGCGATACGACATCATTATCTATTAAGTTCTGAATATCATCAGAACACTTTACAACATTCATATACCTGTAAAGTGATTTAGGCGACACACCAAACTTTTCAGCAATTTCATTTGCAGTCATATCAAGGTCGCCACGCATTTCCATATAGCGATTGAAAATCTCACCGTACTCTGTCGGAAGAAGTCTTACTCTCTGAATGTTTGCTTCGACAACATACTTATCGCAATCATCATCGGCTACATTACGGACGATACAGGAAATGGTAGCATAGGCAAGTTCCTGTGCAACCTTGAATCTGTGATGTCCCGAAAGTATCTGATAGCAGTCACTACCTGTTTCGGGATTTGTCCACGGACGGACGATAATCGGTGTGATGATACCGATGTCCTTTGCACTTGCTTTAATCTGTGCAACCTTTTCCTTATTGAGTTTGAAAGGTTGTTTCTTACCTTTCTTGTTGCGGAAAGGAACAATGCGGGAAAGTTCTATCTGCTGTATTTCTTCACCCACTTTGGGCTTGACGATATTACCGCCACCCCAAATCTTATTGTATTCCTGTTCCAAAGGGGAAAGTGCTTCACCCTGTACAGCCTGTGCTTCACACTGTTCATTCATAGCGTTAAGATTTATAGCACCCATTGGTTATCTCTCCTTTCATCAAATGCTACGGTGAAATGCCTGTAACTTTGCATTTACTTCTGCCTTGCACTTCGGGGACATACGGTTTGCAAATCCCTTTAAGTCCTTAATACGCATTTCCTTGCCACCCATACGGATAAGTTCGGAAGTAGTATCATCGCCAAGCCCGAAGTCAATAACTCTTATATCTTCAAAGGAACTTACTTCGGTAGTATCGGCAGTCTTTTCTTCCTCTTTGTCATCAACGGGCTTTTCTTCCTTTGCTTCCTTTACAGGTTCAGCTTTAACTTCTTTCTCTGCTTCCTTCTTAACAGGTTCGTCCGTCTTGACTGTCTGCTTTACGGGTTCAGCAGTAGCAACTGCTTTCTCCTTCTTCTCAAAGAACTTACAAGAGAAGTCAAGGTTTGCTACGAAAGGATAGTCAGCCTGTATCTTTGCAAGCATATCTTCCGCATTGATGTTGTCTTTGTACTTGCACACTTCTTTGTACATACACTTATTGCAATTACTTTTCATTTTTATTCTCCTTTTGATTTAGTATATTGAGTATGCCCACGATTTGTAGACATTTATCTCCTGTATCGGTTAATACCTTTTGCAAAACTGTGGCTATCTGATTGCCAAGCCATACAGTAGCATACGGTATATCGGTAGTTGCCCCTGTAAGAAAGGTTCGGGTAATCACACCCTTGTAACCACCATATAAAACAATGTCACCTATCTCCATTTCCGAATATCTCCCCATTCAAAGCAACCAAAGTCATCGACGCCACCTCTATACGAACTCTGTCTGTGGCTATCATTACCCATTGACGATACTGTTTCAAGTCATCATCGAACAGCCCGTTTTCAATCTCTCCGAATACACTCTTGATATCATCTGTCCGAAGGGCAAGATACATTTCCTGTAAGATGTCTTTTTCGGGAACGGGAAGAAGATGCTTGTTCTCTACATATCGTTTCAACCCGTCCACGAAACAAACCGACACTTTGTTCCAATAAGGGTCATCTGATTTTTGAACTTCGTTTCGTATGTTCTGAAATTCCATAATTACTCTCCTTTTGCTGATATGTTTTTTCTTTGTTTTTCAACAAGATAATCAGTCATCTTCTCAACCAATTCCTTGTCCGTACATTTGTCGTAGGTATATAACATCTTCATATTTCCACCAATAAATCCGATACAAGGTATCATCTTGTTTTCAATATTCTGCTGTAAAAATATTCGCATAGCGGAAGAACTATCAAAGTCCTTAACCTTACATTCGCTATCCTGTGGAAAATAAAATACGCAATATTCTTTCATACCTTTTCTCCTTAAATGTAATTATAATATAAAAGCATTTTTAACATAGCACGGAATGTAAAAAGCGGAAAGCATTTTTCAGCCTTCCGCTAATTTTAGAGTGTTGGGCTTACACAGGAACTTGTCATCTTTCGGGGCGAACCTACTTGATGAAAGTTTCGCCTACCCGTGTAAGCACAAGCCACAGAAGGGACTTGAACCCCCAACCTTCTGAATACAAATCAACTGCACTACCATTGTGCTACTGTGGCAAATAGGGGAACGGCAGACCCTATACGCAAGAGGAGTTTTTCACTACAACATTTGCAAACTCATCGAACCCACTACAATTCGATTCGCCGTTCTTTAACAGGGCTTGCGGGATTTGAACCCACGAATACAGCATTCAAGATGCTGTGCCTATTACCGCTTGGCGAAAGCCCCATGCGTCCCAACTGCTATCCCTATCAGTTAGGACAAAGATTTTGTGTATGATTATAGTATCATACTTTCCCATAAATACACGCACGAAATGTAATTTAATCGTCAAAATCAGTATCTATCATTTTGTCTATAAACCAAAAGAACCAAAAGTAGTAGCACTACAATACATATAAGCAGATAATAATATGAAAACCCCTGTTTCAGCCACGGATATAAAATAGTGGTGGCAACCACCGCTACAATGATTGCCACCAAGTTGATTAGAATTGAAATTCTCTTATTCATATCTTCACCTTACCCGCCAAAAGGAAGTTCCATTGACGGCTTCTTGATACGGTAAACAAGTTCGGAAGCAAGGTTTCTGAACGCCGTGTTCAGAGAATTATCCTTGTAAACCCCAAGTACATTTCCTTCGCATTGTGCGGGAAGATAGGGGACAGAGTTGATAAATACCTGTTTCTGATACTTGTCACGAATACTGTCTGCAACAGATGTACCTACGATTGTACGGTTCTGCTTGTTCAGAACAATACCAAGAAGTTCAAGGTCTGCGTTAGTGCTGTTATGAATACTGTCTACTTTATCAAGCATTTTGGATAAGCCGTCAAAAGAGTAGATACCACTTTCTACGGGAATAATCACATAATCGCTTGCATTAAGGGCGTTACTTACAAGAAGGTCAAGCAAGGTACGACAGTCAAACAGGATATAATCGTAGTTCTGCACAAAGTAATCACTTCTGAACAGATTACGAAGAATATGATTGCTGTCTGCATGATTTGCCATAAAATTCGTGATACCTGTAAGCATTTGATTGGACGGTATGTAATCAAGATGTTCAAAGTTCTGTGAATGTCTGATGACATCATTCATATCCGTCTGCATATCTGCCACGGCATTGTAGATTAACTCTGCCGATGTAGGCTTACCGTCCCTTATAAAACCCAAGAACCTACTTGCATTACCTTGTCCGTCAAGGTCAACAATAAGTACACGGTCGCCCATTTGGGATAACTGAACACCCATATTGACTGTGGTGGTAGTTTTACCAACACCGCCTTTTTCGCTACAAAAACTGATGATTTTCATTTGTTTTTCCTTTCTTTTGGTTTGCATTTATTCTTCAAGGTGCAGAATCATTCGTCCTCTTCAATGTCATCTTCTTCATCAAGGTCATCATCTTCGGTTTCTTCATCATCTGCACCATAAAGTTCTTCTTCTGTTTTGTTTTCGCAATAATCGTAGTCAAAATCGTCATCTTCTTCGACAAGACTTATGAATTTTTCATAATTCTCCCGTTCCGTAGGATTTATAGGACGGGTAGTGTACTTCAATATGCTGTATATCAGTATGGCTATCAATGCACCAAACATAATGAGCATTTCGCCCGACAACAAAGACCTGTTCCAAATACCCATTACAAGGAATACGACCAAGACCATACCGTATGTAGTTATCTGTTTTATTCCACCCTGTTCACGGTACTTTGGCATTTTGTTACGCCGTGAACCTTTTTTATTTACTTTCTTTGCCATTACCAATCTATCCCTTCATTCTTCTTACGGCGTTCAATTTCCTGTTCAGAAAAATTCAGACCATTGTTTGAACGGGTAGCAGTAGAGTTGTTCTGTTTCGGCTTGTCCTTTTTAGAATCCTTCTTTGCGTCAACACGCTTTTGTGCTTCTGCCTTTTCTGCTTCATCAATAAACGGGCAGTCAAGGATTTCTTCATCGGTCATATTATGCCGACCGTCATATTCTTCAAGAGTTATCTGTCTGCCGTTATCCTTATTATCATCAACTGCTTCGATAGGAATGTTGATGTTCTTAAAATCACCTGTCGAAGGCGTGGGCTTTCCCCAATCCTGTTGGTTCGGGTCAAACTTCTTCAACTTCTCAATAAGGTCAAGTTCTTCCCTTGTAGGCTTCTCAACTATGATTACTGTGGCGTTATCTTCGCCAATATTTGTTACTGTTACCATTGCTTTCTCCTTAAATCTGTCTGCCTATAAAAAGTTTGTGTAAAAGTTTGTATAAGTTTGTATAACGAGTTAGACAAACTTTTATAAATGTGTCAAGTGGGACTTGAACCCACATTACCCGCATAGGATATCCCAATTCCTAAATGGTGAAGGGCTATGCAACCCCTCTGCGTTCTGACCATTGAACTATTGACACACCGAATGGTAGATACCACCGAGCCGAAAGGATTGAACTCTCTCTTGCCATTCTTCTTTTGCCTATAACTGCATTATATCATTTTATAGGTCATCACTTGACACGGAATGTAATTTGCAGTCAATTATGGGATATTAAAAATTGCACAAAAAAAATATCTCAAAATTTACTTGACAATTCAATAGAAAAATGATATTTTATCTTACTTTCATATAATAAGTGCTTTAATAGTAGTTAAATAAGTGCTTTAATAGTAGTTAAATAAGTGCTTTAATAGTAGTTAAGATATAGTTCCATATTATTTAATAACTACTATTTAAGGAACTATATACGGCGGGGCGAACAGCTGTTCGTTTTTTGACCGCCGTAACAGGCTGTTATGAAATTGCAATTCCGTAAGAGCAAAAGCCTGTTGATGAACTGCACGCAACGAGTTGTTCGCACATCCATCGAAAAGGTGAATCTTGGACGGGGCGGTAACGCGGACGGGGCGGTAACGCGGACGGCGGGCTTCATGCTTGGGCGTAGCCCTTTCGATGTATTTTCCCCAAATGTTGTTGACGCTATTAAATAACAAGTGTATTGTGAACTGTGGTATAGGCAAGTTAAACAAAAAATATTAGAATAGAGAGTAGCGTTTGATTGCAATGTGTGTTTACACGGTATCGTCCGTGGGAAAGGAAAGTAATGTGGAAAGGAAAGGAAAGGAAAGTAAAGGAACAGAACGTGCCAACAGATTATCGGTGTCCGATATGTGGCGGTACAATTTCAGCAAATTCTAATTTTTTTGGTTGCGATAACTACAAAGAAGGTTGTGCATTTAAGATTTGGCGAAACTTTATGAAGGTTCAGTTAAACGACATTGATATTGCAGACCTTATTCAGACAGGAAGAACAACCCGTAAAGTATCGGGTTTTTATTCACAAAGATATCAACGCCCGTTTGCTTGCCATCTTGTTTATTCACGAATGAGAAGCAGAGTAGAGTTTGAACGGTTGACAACAGACGGACAGTAAGTAAAGGAGAAAAACAATGGGACTTTTCAAGAAAAATGCAACAGTCAATGCAAATGTAGCAGTTGTAGAAGCACCTGTAAAAGAAGATAAGAAGGGTGCAGAGAAGAAAAAAGGAAAGAAACAGACTTCGGGAAAGAGTAACGATAAGAATACCATTCAGCAGTTGCTTCCCGCAGAGAACTTTTTTGATAACGGTGTCATTCAGATTTCAGCCGATGAATATTCAAAGGCGTACTTTATGAATGATGCAAACTTTATGGCAGAAAGTGAAATCAAACAGGACGAAATCCTTAAAAACTACAAGAAGATTTTGAACAAGTTTCCCCCTAACTGCTATATCACTATCGTAATCGTGAACAGGCGTGAAACGCTTGAAAACCTTGCGAAGAATTATCACTTTCAGTACATCGGCGGTAAAACCGATACTTACTGTGATGACTATAATCACATCATTGATGAAAAGATTGCACGGGGTAATAACGACATCAAGAAAAGCAAGTACATTCTGCTTACAGTAAAGTCGCCGTCTTACAATGACGCTATTGGACTTCTTGATGTTATGGAAGGCGAACTTAATTCAGCCGTTAAGGTTATCAATAAGTCGGGGGTTAAAGCCCTTAATGCTTATGAGCGTCTTAAACTGATGTTCTTTATCCTTAATGGTGCGAACAGAGATTTTGATAAGGAGTACGCACAGTACATCAAGGTAGGCGAAAAGAGTACCGACCTTGATTTCGCACTTATGAAGTCACATGGTATGACAGCGAAGAATATGATATGTCCACAGGCACTTGTGTTCGACAGGGGCGATTTATCTCTTGCAGAAGATAGATTTTGTAAGACCAATATGTTCGTAAACCTTCCCCCTTCACTTGATACCAAGTTCCTTACGGAGATTACCAACATTCCGTATGAAATGGTTACGACCATTCATCTTCGCAATGTTCCCCGTAAGAAAGCGACTACTCTTGTAAAAATGCAGAACAACTCTATCAAAGCCGATGTTATTAAGGCTTCACAGCAAGCCTATCGTAACGGCTATGACCCTTCGCTTATGAACGAAGATTTGCTTAACGCACAGGAAGAAGCAAAGGAACTTCGTCAAGATGTTATCGTGAAGGGTGAAAAGATGTTCTATATGACATTTTCAACTACCTTCTTCGGTAAGTCGAAGGAAGAATTGGGAGATATTCAGAAGTTGTACGAACTGAAATGTTCCGACTTTACCATTACGCCGAATTCTCTCATCGGACAGCAGAAGCGTGGACTTTTGAGTTCACTTCTTCTTGGCAATAAGGAACTTATCCTTGACAGGCTTGTAACAGGCGATGATTGCTGTGCAATCTTCCCTTACAACATACAGGAGATTTCAGACCCCCGTGGTCACTTCTACGGTATCAATGCCCTGTCCAAAAATATGATTATATATGACCGTAAGCGTTCAAGACTTGCAAACGGTCTGTTCTTCGGACAGTCGGGTACAGGTAAATCATTCATCACAAAGGGTGAGATTATCCCTAACCTTCTTGATATGAGAAACGGTGAAGATGATATGATTATCCTTGACCCCGAAAATGAGTACCGTGTCGTAGCGGAAGCATTTGGTGGTAACATCATCGACCTTGATGTTAAGGGCGACCTTCACCTTAACCCTTGCGATATGAATATGGAGTGGGACAACCCGAAGGCTTCACCCCTTACAGAGAAATGTGACTTTATGGTTGGTCTTGTTGAGAGTATTCTTGGTAAGGGGCGTGAATGTAACTCTTACGAAGTCAATGCTATCCACCGTGCTTGTCAGAAGATGTATGAGCCTTATGTGGCTACAATGACCGAAAGACATAAAAGGGGCGATGAAAATTGCAACATTGACTACGACATTATGCCGACACTTGTAGAGTTCTACGATGCACTTGTTGAAGATGGTTCGGCAGAAAGTCGTAAAATGGCACAGGCAGTTGAAACATACTGTATTGGTGGCTACAATGTATTCGCCCACAGAACCAATATTAAGGGTGGTAACAGACTTACGGTTTACAATCTGCTTTACCTTCCCGAAAAAATGCAAGAAATGGCAATGAAGGTTTGTCTTTCAAGTATTTGGAACAGGGTTTGTGAAAACAAGGAAAGAAACGAAAAGTTAGGTCTGAATAAGTCCATTTGGGTTTACCTTGACGAGTTCCACCTGTTCTTCAAGACAGAAAGTTCGGCTTCAACCATTATGGCATACTACAAGCGTGTTCGTAAGTACGGCGGTATTATGACAGGTATTACCCAAGATGTTGCCGACCTTCTTACATCAAGACAGGGTGAAGCGATGTTCAATAACACAGGTTTCTTCATCTTCTTGGGACAGTCCCCTATCGGACGACAGAAGATACAGAATATGTGGCAAGTTTCCGACACCCTTATTGATTACTTGAATGAAAAGGGCGTAGGCGTGGGACTTATCTACAATTCTCTGTCAATGATACCTTTCGACTACACCCTTGACAGAACCACAGACCTTTACCGTCTGATGTCAACCAACCCGAATGACGCAGAGGATAAGAGTACCAAACTTGGAACAAAAGGTGGAAACGAAAATGATGAAAACGATGATGATGATGACGATGTTACTAACGACTTTTTCAGCGATAGTAATTCGGCAGAAGAAACGGGTGATTACGATATTGATGAAGCCCCGATAAATCCTTACGGTGCTGAATAATCGTCATCCAATATGGTAATTCGTAGGGGGATTTGAAAAAAGTCCCCCTTAATTACATTTCGTGTCGGATATTTTTCCAAAATGCGTTATGCTATATATATATATATAAAGTTTATCTTGTGATAACTTTGGAAAGGGTAGCGTAATGGAAGTAGTAGTCAATGAACGAAATGTAAAGAAGTTTTTGAATGATATAGCATATATTGAATTTTCCGTTGATGGTAAATCCGTTGACTACTGCTTGGGTTCAGACTTGAAGGAGAGTGGAAGTATATGCCAACAGATACTATTAGCAAGGGGAGTAAATCTACCGTTAAATTATCCCCACAAGAAGAACAGCAGATAAAACAATGGTTGCAAAACATTGACACAGGCACAGGTTGGTTAGCCTTTGAAGAAAAATATCGGAAGATTATGAAGCAAATGTCTATTCGATATGCGAACCTTGATAAAGAAGATGTGATAGACGAAGTAATGTATGATGTAATCACGGACAAGGAAAGTTATCTGTCCAAAGACATTACTTTTATGTCTTTTCTGAACACCAAAGTAAAAAAGCGTGCATTTCAGATGATATGCGATAAATTTGGTGTCGATAAAAATGACTACGAAGTTTACTTGAAGGTAAGTGAGTGCTGTAACCGATATGACATATCCTGTTGTGAAGCCAACGCTTATAAGATAGCGGGGCTTACAGGTATGAGCATTTCAAAGGTTATGTCGGGCATAAAGATATATCCGATAATCTCACGCATTAGTTATAAAGAATAATACTTCAAATAAGAAAATCGGAGTGTGAGAAAGTAATGGCGATGAAGATGATGAAAATTGCCGTAGCCGAATATGAGAATATGAAGGCAGAGATTGAACGGCTTAAAGAGCAGTTAAAAGAAGGCGATATAAATAAAGACATTCACTTTGATTGCTATAACGAACGGGCGTTTTGGAAAAACTTTACAGAGTGCTTTCAATCGTTTCCGTGTACCCTTATCACTTTTAATGTGAATGTGGAAAAAGTGAATGAAAAATACGGTAAAGCGACAGGAACAAAAGTCATTAGCGACATTGTAAAGCAGTTGCAGGCAAAGGGCGTTGATGTTTACCATATACAGGGTGAAAAATTCAACATCTTCTACAAAGAGTGGGAGAGTGAGAAGATGAAAAGCCTGTGGGATTTATCCCTTGATGGAGATTATGAAGTATCAATCTACATCGGAGAGATTAAATCCATAGATTGCAAAGGTGTGTCGGCAGAAAAACTGAAAGACATCGCCGTTAATATGATGTATAGGGACAAGAAAATCAAGCGTCCCAAGAACAAGAATATCCTTCGTATGGAAGCAGAGAACAAGCGTTTGGAAAAGATGATACAGGAAAACGAACACCTTGCTTCACAGGAAGAAGAAACTGCAAGAAAGATAATGGAAGCCAAGCGTAAATCCATAGCCGTTCAGAATAAGAAAGATGTGGACGGCGTGGCTTATCTTGCGGAAATTTCCCGTAAGCATAGAGAAGAACAGCGTGAAGAACGCTATCTCAAACGCTGTGAAGAACAGGGAATTATTCCGCACACAGAAGCCTATACCGATGATAACCTTGAAAGACCCCTTGATACAATGTGGTTTTCTAAATCGGAATATCGGTATGAAGTGGACGGTAACGCTTATCGAACAAACTTTTGGGTGTTCCCTATATCATTTGTGGGAACGGATAAGAGTTTGGATATAGTTATTGGATATGAAAATAACGGTACAATAGAAATTGCAAAGGGAAATTTCTTACAATGCGGTTTCAATACGATTAAAGTTGCTGTATCGGCAAGAATTGACAGGGAAGGCAAACTGATAACGAATATTTCCTTCCCGAAGAGAGCAAATATCGTATCACATAAGGTCAATACATACGGTGGTAATTATATGCCCGATGTATTTGGTAAAAAATATGGTGGTATGCAGATATTTCCTTTACGTAATGGTATCAGCGGGTACTGTGAAAGCATTGTATTGAAGGACGATAACATTAAACTAACAAACGGAGTGTTTGCACAGGACGGCAAAACCGTTTGTATCAATCTAACAGACGAAAAAGTGTACATCGAAGAAGAAAATCTTTGATTTCAAAACGAAGGGAGATTACCACAATGGAAAATAATGAAACAAAAAGAAATTGCATCACGCAAAACATCGAACATAGCCTTTCCGAAGCAACACGGGCTGATTTTGAACTCTTAAAAGAGTGCTTAAAGGAAAGTGAAAAAGCGGGTGTGAATGTCACGCTGAATAAGTTTGGTTATGGTGGCGTTATGGAACTCAATGATGTCACTTCGGTAAAGGTAAGGAATACAATCGGTATTGCCGATAATTTCATTCGCCTTATTGTTACATTTGAAGATAAAGGTGATTTCGACATCAAACAGATTAGGGGTATTTACAATCAGTACCTTCGTGAGAATACCAAAGACCTTTCGGAAGGAAAGGACGAAGCCCTTATTCTTACCGTTGAACTTGGTAAGGTTAAGGAAAAGAAAAATTTGTATTATTCAATCAAGTTGTTCAATCCTTTAATATGTATGGTAGAAGATGACAAGATGATTCAAATGGTATTTTCTATGGACAATATGAACTTTGGTAAGTTCGATGTTTCATACGCAGATATATTGAATGAAATCGAAGTTGAAAATGCAGAATAAGGAGAACCATTATGGCGGGAGTAAGTATACAAGGCGTAAACGAATTACTTGGCAATGCCCTTAAATCCATTGAAGGAGAAAAACAGCAAGCGGTAGATGAAATGTTCCACCGTCTTGATGAAAGTAATAAACAGGAATTTCAGCAAACCCTTGAAAATAAAGTACATAACACACAGACGCAGATAGACCATTATGCGTCTGATATGAATAATTCTGCCTTTTCGGATAGACAGAGAGAAGAAGCAAGACAGCATTATGAGAACTTATTTGCCGAACAGGAGAAGTTAGTAGAACAGCAGAAGAAATACGAACAAATGAGGGCTAACGAAGAAGCACAAATGGTTCGTTATTCTTTTGAAAGCAAGGAAGAATATCAAGAGTTTGTACAGCAGATGACCGACCAAAACCTGTATGTGTCAACATCAGACGCACAGGTTAATGGCGGTTATTTGTGTGAAGTTTATGAAGCCGACAGGACTTATGTCGAAACCATTGCGAATAACAATGACTACGCAATGACACAGACAAGAAGTGACGATATTTTCAACTATTCAAGAGATGTGGAACAGAATAGTAGAAGTGCGTCCGTTGACTACAAGGAAACAAGCCAACAGGACTATGAGAAGGCTATGCGTTCCTTTGAATATTCTGAAGAAACCCAAGCAGACGGTTCTTCGGTTTATTATCGTTCTCAAAGAATTTCCGAAACAGAGTTTGTAGAGTACAATGATGGCAATGATAACCATTATTTTGCGAAACAGGACGATAACGGAAATACTCTCTACTTTATGAAAAATGAAGTTTCTGCTTTTGATTATGACACTTGGACTTCCGATGAAGCAATGAAGAAAGCCCAAAAAGCACAGACACAGTATCAAATGCAGATTGATGAACTTGGCAGAGAGCATTACTATAAGCAACTTGATGAAAAGGATAATTGGGACTATAAGAAGGTTGACGCTAATACGGGGGAAACTGTTTATTATCGTTTCGACAATTCACAGAATTTTTCCGCAGACCGCAGTTTTGGTGACAAGGTAGATATGGCTAAAAGTATGACCAATAACGGTCTTGTCAATGCGGGTGCTGTTGCTGTAATGAATTATAATCAAGTTGGATATGGACAAATTGGTTCAAAAATTTGGAACGAAGTTGCTTCTGAAACAGGCGTTGATGCTCGTGGAATAGTAAACGAATTTAATATGTTCGTAAATACTTGTGCAGACGCTTCAAAGCGTTTTGACAAGAACGGTGATGTAATGCCCGAAGATTTTAAGGCATTCCACCGCATTTCAGCAGAAACAGCAAAGATTACCAATGACTTTGCAAGAGAAATACTTGATATGTCCGAAGCAGACATTTCCAAGTTGAGCGAAGATATGCAACTGAAAGTCCGTGAGAAGCAGGCTTTTGCTTCTGAAATGACGAATAAGTACGGTGCTGTTGTTGGTAGCTTCGGTATGGGCTTAACAGGTCTTACACCGAAGCAGATGATTGAAATAAATGCAGAGTTTATCAAAAAGCACGGCGACCTTGTGCTTGACGCAAAGGGGCGTGTTGATTTTTCACGCCTTTCAAAGATGACCGCAACACAGTTGAAGGTTCACGGTATTTCCATACAGGAAAGAGATTTTATCTTCAATGTTGATAAAGCACTTAATCTGAACGGCAAGATTGATGTAAAAAATATGAGTGCTTTGTTCAGACCTGTTCAAAAATTAGGACAAGGGCTTAAAAAGATAGGTGGCAATGATTTAGACGAAGGTTTCTCCGAAGTCAAAGAAGCGGGCGGTAATTTAAGAAAGACTAATGACGCAAGGCAGAAAATAGTTGAAAAGTACAAAGATGTAAAGAAGATACAGCGTGAGTTAAGAGAGCGTAGGGCGATTAAGAACGCTAAATCTGTTAAAAAGGTTAAGAACACCGCTAAAAAGACCGCTAAAAATGCGGGCAAAAAGATGACGAAGAAGGCTGTGAGCGATAAATTAACGCAGTCTGCTTCTGAAAAATATGCAACGATGATGGCAAAGAAACTCTCTGAAAGATTTGCATTTTTACAAAGAATGAGAGAGGTCCAAATGATGATATATTCAAAGTTGGGACAGACTGCTATCGGTTCTACATTAAAGGCAGTCGTGGACGCTGTTGTAGGATTTGCAACAGGTACGCTGTTTCTTTGTGTCGGTATCGGTGCGGGTATTTTCGCCCTTCTTTGCTTTGGCATTGTCATTGTTATTATTGTTTATACAGGTATTACTTCTCTGTTTGATGTTTACACAGGAAGGTCTGTATGTGAAAGTTTGGCGATTACATTACAGGAAGAAGAACAGGCGTGGTACGACCAACTTCTTGATGTAGAGAACTTATGGGCTAACCGTGAAGAATATAAGTACGACCACTACTACCGAACATATGATAGGTATGTCGGTGCAAGTGACAATACATCGGTTAGCACCATGGTTAATTCTCTTTACTATAAAACATCGGATAGCACCTTTTGGGTATGCCCGTGGTCTTGTGCTGTTTATCTAAATGATACTTACTGTAAGAATGTTACAGCAGAAGGCTTTGCTGTTGACGGTGTGAACAATACACAGGACGGTGTAGGTGGTGGCGGTTTTGCATTTGAACTTGACACCAACTATAACCTTGCAAGCGAAGTAACTTACAATGCTGATGGTTCATCCGAGGTAACTCTTGACGGTGGATATGGATTTCCGAAATCGGGACACACAAGCAATATCAAAGACATTATTGCTATGGCTGATGTTATGTTCCAATTCGACCAAAATAGTGCAGATGACAAACAGTTGCAGTCTATCACGAATTCACCGTTCGCTATGGATTGGGCAAACTTTACAAATAATTGCGTAAAGGTTGTTAAATTTGTTGGTGCAAGCGTTTCAGGATTCTTTGGCGATGACGAAAAATGGATAGCATATGAGGATTGGGCAACCGAAACCGAAACAACTTCTTTCCACGCATTACAGGCTTATTGTATGGGTCTGTTTGAAGCGTCCCACCAAGAGAAAATCTTTTGGGAAGTCGTATTTCTGCCTATCAGCGGAACAACCGTTGTATATGACGAAAGCGGAAATCCTATTGACAACTATATCCGTTATACAGAAGGAACTAATAGCCAAATTGGTTCTTATGAAGAAAATGGTGTTACCCTTAATGGTACAAGGGCAGAGTATTGTCCCGCTTCTCTGTATTATGATGAAACTCACGATGAACATTGGGGCTGTCAACAGGCTTGGCTTGAAATGTATGTAAATAAGAGCAGTAGCGGTGCTATTACATACGAGGGACTTGGTGTTCAAGACACAAGTGGTGTGCTTCATTCCTATTTGGATGTATGTAAGTCAAATACACCACATATAGACGGTACGCAAACACACGCTATTTGTTTAAGTGGTGTTTCAAACTATTCCACAACAGGTACAGGGCTTACTGCAACTCAAGCTTTCTTGACAACTGTTCAAAATTCCGATTGTTGGGAATTGGAAAGTGAAGATAATTTACCATATAGGGCAGTTTGGAGTGGAGATTATAGCCACTATACTTCAACATCGGGTGTAACAGGTACAATGTATGGCTATGCGGGTGGTGGAATAGCCAATTTAAGCAACGCTAAGGGCGATTGTTACAAGTTAGTTTTAAGCGATGTAGGTGATGAAAGCGAAAGCAATGTATTGAAGTTTGTTTGGTATGATTGGGAAGCAACGGGTACTTTGGGACATTGTGACGGTGGACATTGTGGAGATAGAAGTCACTCTTGTTCAGAAGCGGGTTGCCACGATAACCCTTGTTACAGCAGTCATACTTGGTGGGAATGTTGTCCTTTATGTAGGAATGGCACAACAACTTATACCTGTGTAAAAAGGGTTTATGTACATAATTGTCAAGGTCACACCTGTCATCTTTGCGGTGGACACTTAATGGCAAACATTCACGGTATTGTTTATTCGATGACCGATGAACAATGGTTCTGTTTCAGCGGTGAAGGTGCGGGAGAAAACTATGAAATCGTAGGCAAGATAGACCTTTCTCTTTGTGATAATTCATCATTTGGTACTTGGAACAGACACGGGCAAGTGTCAACCGAAACTTTTATGGGCGGTATAAATCTAAACGATAATAACACTTATGCCGATTGGCAAGCGGGTAATCTATATTTAACTGCACCCGAAGAAGGCGAGCCAAGTATGTTGACACTTGCACAGGATATATTCGACATTGACTTGGGTCTTAAATATGGTTCCAGTCAGTTCCCAATAAGGAATTATTGGGAATACGAAGCGTGGACACAGGAAAATATGCAAATGGCTTGTGCAAAGGCTTCGGCAGATTGGACGGACTACTATAAGTTCGATATTCCTATCAATATCACAACCCAACATTCGTCATTAAGCGATAGTGATATTTCACGCTTGACGCAATGGATAGCGTTGACATATCAAGCGAACTATGGCGTAGAACTTGATGAACGAAGGTTGACGGCAATCCAAAAGGCTTTGTATTCCGTAGGTCGTGGCAACTATTCACAGGCACATCACGGACACGGATATTACTTAAATCCTTGTACGATACATCATTCGGGCGGTGACGGACACCTGTGTAACAAGACCGACTGTTCGGGCTTTGCAAGTTATATCTATGGAGTGGCAAATGATACCACGACAGTATATTCTTGCCAAGACTTCTTTGCTATGTGTAGTGGAGTGCAATGGGGTAGTGGAGATAGTTGGCAAACCAACGCCAAGCCCGGCGATATTTTGATACTCAACGGCGGTGAAAGCGATTTGGGTTGGCACGCCGTAGTGTATTGCGGATATATAGACCTACCCGCTTGCCAAGACGCAGGGCTTGTGGATTTTGGTTCGGAAGATTATCAATACGAAACCGAATGTGGTATGGGCAAGATTTCACAGAGAGTACCTATTACGGTTGACTGTTCACCGCTTGGTGATAAGGGTAACATCTATCTGCAAAACTGCTTCACTTCGGGAAGCTATACAATGAGTTACCTGTCTGACCTTTATATCCTTCCTTTGGGTAGTTATTAAAGTTGACAGGTACGGCACATAGCCGTATGATTAAACAAAAGATTAAAAAATATTAAAGTAGAGAGTAGGGTATAGGAAATGTGGGTATAGGAAACATCACGCCCCGTATGGAAATTGACTGATGATGATATATCCACCCTATCTCTTTACGGTACAGTAATACCCCGTGGTAAAGTAGCCGTAGAAACTATCCGTAAGGACAGAAAGGGCGTAGCAAGTAATGAGATACTTTAGAAAAGTCGAAGATAAAACATTTGCCTTTGTGCTGTTCTACATCTTAAAGCAGATACCGTATGAAGGTGAATTTTACGAAGAGGAAGAAAAGAAATTCGGTACAAAAGTTAAAAAGTTGATGGCTTGTGGGGAAAAGGATTTGGATTTAAGAAGCGAACAGGATTTGCTTTTGAAGTACAAGTTCTTACAGGTATATACAGAAGAAGAAATGTTCGGTCTGTTTTGCCCTACAAATCAGCCGTTATACCTTTATACAAATCCGACAGATGAAAATGAACCTGTTGTTATCAATGACATCAATGTAGTCGGAAACTGTATCTATATATCGAACAAGGAAGTTTGTTCTACCGTGAAATTTACGGAAGAAATGTCAACCAATAACTTCTTTGTGTACTTCAAGGAGTTCGTACAGAAGAACCACACAGAAGTAGCCAATTTTGCGTTCACATTCGCAGACGGAACTTTCACATTGAAATATAAGGAACAGATGATATTTGAAGCAACAAATATCAATGTATCGGTAGCATATTCCTTTGTGCTTTATACCTTACAGCACCTTGAACCCCTTTGGATTGAAACACAGAAAGCCGAAGGCAAGACTGTTAATGGGTATAATGAAAATTTTAAGATTGAGCGAATTGAGCGTATATAGAAGGTAAAGGAGTAAGAACAAATGTTTGAACTTGAAAGCACGAAAATCATTCACTCTACATCGGACAGAAATTTTGTCATTGAGAATGAAACAGACATAGTAGCAAAATTAAGAGATATTTCCGCAAAGGGTAAATCCGATGTGGAAGAAAAGCACGAAGAATTGCAGGCTGTAAAACTCACAAGTAAGAAACCTGTCATCGAAAAGAGTGGTGGTAGTGACGGGGAGAGTGCTGTTGTAACAAAAGATGAAAATAAATCAGAGATAGTTTCCGAACAGGAAAAGAAGCGTAACGAACAAATGGCTATGAGAGAACGCTTTGCAAACAAGTACGGCAAGCGTTCTAATTTCACGGGTATCAACAATCGTATGAATAACGATATGGCAGACCCCCGTGGTACAATGTCACCGAAAGACGCAAGGAAAAGAATGGTGCAAAGACAGCGTGGCGGTGGCAGTATGGGTGGAAGCACAAATGTAGTGCCAATACCTATGCAGACATTCGGTTCTACCAATAATGCAGAAGTTGAGTTGCAGATTGTTCGGGAAGGACAGGAAGAAAATGCCGTGAAATCTACCGAAGATTTTACGGCTGAACTTAAAGCAAGAATAAATAAGATTGAAGAAAAAGTACAGAAGGTTGAAGAACTTAAAGAACATAATGTCACTTCTGACGGTGAGATAAATGTCGTTAAGACAGATAATGTTGCCGAAGAAATTTATTCAAGGCAGAAGAACGAAGAAAGAGAAAAAGAGATTGCCGAAATCCTTAAACAGCGACAGGAAGATTTGAAGAAGTATGAACCTATGCGTAAGAAGGAAGAAGCAAGTGGTGGTTTTAAGCCCCCGAAGAAACAGGCAAGTGGGGCGAAGAAGTGGGTTATCATAGCCGTAGCGATACTTGCTATCAGCACTTTCTGTGGGCTTCGTGCAAATGGTTATGCTTTTGATGAATATGGTTTTAATACCACAAGCGTAAATCCGTTGACAGGTGAAGTAATACAACAGGACATAAGTGGAATGGGCTGTCTGTTTTCTTCTTTTACAGTTGACAGCGTATCAATGTTCCCACCTGCATTTAATTCAAAGGTATTTTTTACTGCTTTTGGTTTGGCATTTGGTATCTGTGCCGTGTTTACACTTCTTGTTTGGTCAAGTGCCGATACAAAGAAGCATAATCGTGACGGTAAGGAACACGGCGATAGTAAGATAGCAACAGCCCACGATATTAAGGTTTACCAACAGATGTTTATGGACAACTGATATGGACGTGGAAATAAAGTAAAGGAGATATGAAGTAATGGCAAAGCAACAGAAAGACCCTATGGCTATTGACTACAATATGCTGTTAGGTAAGGGAGTAGGTCTTTCCCTTGACAATGAAAAGACCAACCGTTCAGCGAATATACTTGTTATCGGTGGTACGGGTACAGGTAAGACATTCCGTTATATCAAGCCGAATATCTTGCAGGAGAACTGTTCACAGATAATCACAGACCCTTCGGGTGACCTGTTTCAGAGTTTTGCACCGTACCTTATTCAGCGTGGATATAATGTGTATCTTTTCAATGTGTCCGATATGACACTTTCCAATCATTACAATCCGCTGATGAATGTGTACGACAGTTTCGGAAATATATCAGAAATACAGGTTGATATTCTTGTTGACCTGTATCTGAAGAACGCAAAAGCGGGTAAAGAAGCGGGTGGTGGTGACCCCTTTTGGGATAAGTCGGAGAAAGCCTTTTTGACTGCTATCATTTACTATGTACTTGAAAACGATGAAATTCCTATGGAAGATAAGTGCTTCCGTACCGTACTTGAAAAAGTACAGTTGGCAAAGGTTTCCGATGAAGATAGCGGTGAAGATGTGGAAAGCCCGCTTACACAGGAAATCAATGCTTTCGTTGAGAAGTGCGAAAGAACAGGAAGAAAGCAGAAAACAAAGATTTATTACGACACTTTCCTTGTAGCACCTTCCAAGACGGCAAACACAATCCTTATTACAACAGCGGTTGACTTGCAGATTTTCGCTACTGAAAATGTTGACCGTCTTACAAGATACAATGCAAAGTACCCCGACCTTAACATCAACCTTGATGACATTGCAAGTACACAGTCGTATTTGTTCTTGAGTATTCCACAGGCACATCAAGCGTACAACTTCTTGATTGCTATGCTTTACTCGCAGTTGTACGGCAGACTGTATGAACTTGGTGAAAATGGTTTTGCGGGTAAATGGCTTTTGGAGAAAAAGAAGGGTATTCCTAATTTCAATCCTTTTGACACAAAGGAAGAAGCCGAAGAATTTAGGGCTACCGTTACAAAATATAACATCAAAGAGAACGATTACATCAACGGCTTGAAGATTTATTACATCGTTTGGAATGGCAAGATTTACAAAAAGAGTTTCGTCAAGGAACGCCTTGAAGAACTTATAAACGACCTTCCGAAAATGTCACTTCGTTGCAATAATAAAACACCGCAGTTGCCTATGCACACGAATTTCCTGCTTGATGAGTTTAAGAATATCGGTGAAATCCCGAATTTTCTTACAATCCTGTCAACAAGCCGTAAGTATCGTATCGGTTCTCACGTAGTCATTCAAGATGTGGGACAGATAAAGACGATGTACAAGGACGGCGAACACGAAACATTGCTTGCCAATGTTGACACCACAATCTTCTTGGGTTCTATCTTACAGGAAGATAAGGAGTTCATTCAGAAGTTGTGCGGTAAGACAACGATTAGGCAAAGGTCAACATCTTCACAGCAGAGTGGTCTTTCCACTTCATATACACCGACAGAAGTTGATTTGCTTTCAATCAATGATATTACCCGTATCAATGACCCCAAGACAGGGCAGAACAGGGCAATTATCGTTGTGCGTGACCTTGACCCGTTTGTAGTAGATAAGTTGAACCTGTTGGAACACCCCCGTTTTGTGAATGGCGTAAAGAAGGTAGATAAGAATTTCAAATTGAAGCAGTATTTCAAGAATAATGAAGAAACCATATTGGAGAAAGCGTAGGTGTTAGTATGGCAAAAACACAGGCAAAGGAAGATAAGGTAAAAAAGTTAATCAATATCAATAACCGTGAAAATATGCGGTTGAAGCGTTTTTGCCTTAACAACGGCTTTAATGAAAGTTATATAATCGAACAACTGATACGCAACTATCTTGACAAGATTAAGGTAGTTGCTGAACAGCCCGAAGAATAGGAAAGGGGATATACGGATATGACACTTGATGAAATGAAACCTATGGCAAGAGTGTGTGGAGAAATGATTGAGTTCTTTATACAATCCTGTACGGGTGGTGTAAACACCGATAACCTTGTTATATCACCTACGGAGTTAGGTATTGCGGAAACTATTTGGGACATAGTAGCCCCTATGGGTCTCGCTATATGTCTACTGTACTTTATGATAGACATTAACAGAATAATGCTTACGGAAAGCAATAATTTTACCTTAAAGAGTTTGGGCAATCCACTACTTAAATTCAGTTGTGGACTTGCATTTATTCAATATGGTGATGATATAATAACAAATCTGCTTACCTATGGCAATGCTTTGATACTATGGTCGGCAAATCAAACGGGTGCGGGTACTACGGTGTCCACCGACTTCTTGGAAGATTTGAACCAAATGATAAATGACGGTGGCTTTTGGCAGACAATTATGATGTTGCTTATGTGTATCGTGCTTTGGATAACAGGTCTGCTTGTGGGACTTATCATCGACTTCAAAATGCTTATCTTGAAATTTGAGATTATTTTCCGTGTAGGATTTGCCCCTATTGCTATGGGCGATGTGTTTGACGGTAAACAATCTCACGGATTGAGATACTGCAAGAAACTTCTTGCTTGCTTTACATACGGTGCGGGAATGATTCTTGTTTTAAGAATGGGTATGGAGATTGCAACGGCAAGTTTCCTTACGGGCGATAAGGACTTGACCAACATTGCAGTTTCGGCGGGTGATAGCCTGTGGGCAACTTGCAAAATTGTTCTGCTTCCTATTATCGTCCCGCTTGCCGAAATCGGTGCGTTGGGACTTATTAAACAGGCAAGTAATGATGTTTGGGGTTGTTAATTGGTAAAATATTAAAATAGAGAGTAGCGTAAGGAGAGAAAATAAATGGAATTAAAAATCAGTACAGACATCAGAAAAATCAAAACAAAGGACGTCGGTGCTTTCAGTTTTAAGGAAGCGGGCTTTCTTGCACTTGCGGGCATTGCGGGATATGCAATGTATTATATGGAGAAGAAAGTATGGTGTATGGAAGAGTTGAATGTGGCACTTATCCTACCCCTACCGCTTATCATCATCTGTTTTGGCTTCTTAAAGCCTTTCGGTCTTTCATTCACACAGTTTTTGCGAACTGTATTTATTGAATGGGTGGTTGACCCGAAGGTTTATATATGGGAAAGTGACTTTGTGTATGACCTTGACGGTGAAGATTTAGCCGTTGATGAAAAAGGTCGTAAAAGGCACTTGACTGATACAGAAAAGCAGTTATACTTAATGTCGGGCGAAGTGGTGACAGAACCTTTACCAAAAGGTAAAGAAGGTAAAGAAATGTTAAAGGAAATTCAAAACCACATCATCTAAAATGGGTAACTACCCTAAAATGACTACCCAAGTCATACGGGGAAAACATATATCAAATAAGATTAAGGAGAAAGAAAAAATGAAGAACAACAAGATTTTTTCCAAAGCCAAAGAGATTGGCAATAGTTTCAAAAACGGACTTGCAACAGGCTGTGCTATGGGTGTAGTTATGGGAACACAGTTAGTCGGACATTGTGCTGACTTCGATGAAGTAACGATTACTAACTCTGACCCCGACGCTTCACAGATGATGGGACAGGTTATCGGTATTTTACTTACCATTACCCGTTATGTCGGCGTTGCACTTGTTATCTACGGTGTGTATGAAGTCATTATGTCCTTTATGCAGAACCAACCCGAAGCAAAGACAAAAGGTATCGTTATGGCACTTGCGGGCGTAGTTATGATTGCCCTTAAATCCGTATTACAGACAATGGGTATCATCGGCTAATCGCAGTCGAAAAGCAAGGTACTATCCAAGTGTCGGAGTAATGGCAATTAAGGGGCGGGGCAGAAGCCCTACCCCTTTTTTGACTGATAAATTAAGGAGATAGACAAAATGAAAAAACAAATCAAATCAAAAATTGCAATGGCAACTATGCTTTCTTTGCTTGTGTCGTGTCTTGCGGGTTGTGGAAAACAGCCACTTGATACACAGACTGTTATAGATAATGCTGATGACATAGAAACGATTGAAGTTAATCAGAATGACTATCGTGGCGGTATTAAGCGTATAGAAGCAATAAGGGGGAACGTCTTAAATATCGTAAACGGGTTCAATGAAAAGAACTTTGAAATACAGGCAGAGTTCCCTTGTTCTTATTGGAGTAGCGAAGAATATCAGTATTTCATCGCACATTTTATCAATGGTGAGATTTATCAGTACACCGACCTTTTCAATGAATTTGAAACAGATTGGGCAACGGTTGACACCACCGTGAAAGGTATGCTTGCAAATTCAGAAGGCAACCTTCCACAGAATTTTGCGTTGGAGAGAGTAACGGATAATCATTATACCCTTTCGTTTAGAGAACAGAACGCTATGGCAGAGTGGTGGGAATCACCTAACGATACCATTTGGTTTTGGGATTGCATTTACAATCCTACACACGATTGGGTTCAGACGATTCAGTATGGCTACCCTACATCGGGTTCAGAAAAAACACATTTCCAAACACAATTTTTGGAATATGGCAGAAGGGAAAATGTTTTCATTATTCAGACAGAGTACGAAAGACTTTATGTTGTGTATGAGAACACCGAACCTGTAACAGTTGAAAATACATCAATGTATGTCCTTAATAACAAGGGCAAAGAAATCCCTGTTACACAGGAAGATATTGATAGTGGTGCTGTAAACATTGAAGATGTACAGTATCACACCAACAGTATTGTAACTTACAATCCTTTGAAGAACAACACCATTAAGGCGTTCTATTATTCAAGACTTGACGGCAATATTCTTCCACAGTATTACAGTGAAGAAGATGACGGTCTTGAAGAAGCAGACGGATTGGGTACAAGGGGTGCAAAGAATGAAATGGTGAACTATGATTTAGTTCTTACCCCCGAAGGCTATTTGAAAAACCAATATAATACCTGTGACAGCATCTTCCCCCATATTGACGATATTACAAAAGATTGGGTAACTGAAATGGGTACATATCAACAGGTTGTCGTTTATGAGAATGGCGATTTGACAGTTAAGACAGCAAATCAGTTGTCACATCTGTACGAAATCTTTAAGTTTTATTCTAACGGCAATGTTGAGAACAGTACCGAACCTATGGTTGTTCCCGAACCTACTGTTGTATCGGCAAATGACGTACAGGAAACCGTATCGGGTGATGACGCACAGGAAATAACAGAACTTTCTACCTATAATCTTTATGAGATAGGCAAGAACTGTTCGGGACTTGGTGAAGTTACAATAGGTGATGACACCTTTGCAATTCCTATCAATGTAACCGATTTTAATACCCACGGATTTGAACTTGACATCAATGACCTTAACTCCATTGATAATGCAGACCTTTGTATGATTGATTACAGAGCAAATGTATTGGACGATACGGATAAGGCTACGGGAGATTATGTGTATATCGGTTCATCTTCCGATACGCTTGAAAACCTTGATGATGTCGATGTACAGGCTATTATCGTATCAAGAGAAAGCGTGGAAAACGGACTTTCCATATCGGTATGCGGAGTATCTATCGGAACACCCCTTGATACTGTCCGTGAGAAGTACGGAAACGGCGTTTCACTTAATGACGGTATCGGATATTATGACGGAGTTGGCTATCTCTATATTCAGACCGACCTACTTACTGATGAAGAGGATAGGGAATATTACGGTATATCCAATATCGTTTATGTTCAGAAGTCTTGGGTTGAAGGTCTGTATTCGGAAGATGTAGAGTTCACAACAGAAGATGAAACAGAAGATGAAACGGACGAAACTAGAGAAGATTAAATGTAAGTGCGAAGGGGTAGAAATTTCTGCCCCTTATCGCACTTTTTGTCGTTGCAAAGAAAAAGGAGATAATGAATATGAGTTACTATGACACCCAACCGTTCCACGATAACCCCGAAACCTATTTCTATGAGCCTTATGATGACATCGAAAAAGGTAGGAATTGGAAGCACGAACTTGATGAAGTTGACCTTAAAGAACTTCGTGACCGTTTCGGTGATGAACTTGAAGCCGTTGTAAGAGATATGCTTGCAGGCAATAATGAGCGTTTCAAAGACCACGATAATTTCTATGGCAAAATAAAAGAAACGGACGGAAGTGAAGATAAATAGGAGAGAAGCTTATGAAATATAAAGATTACATCAAATTAGGGCTTGTGGGGATTGCTACCGTCACAGCGTTATGTGTTGGCAGGTGTTTCAACGAATATGAACCAAAAGACAGGGGAGATAATGTCTATAATATCGTTGAACCCACGGAAGGCACAAACGAAGCCACGGAAGGCACAAACGAAGCCATGGAAGAAGATATGTCTGACCTTGCTGATGAAGAAACGGCTTCTCTCTTGGCTGTATCTGTTGTCCGTGTGGTTGACGGAGATACATACTATGTCAATATGAATGGTCAAGATGTGAAAGTGCGTCTTATCGGTGTAGATACCCCCGAAAGTGTAGCCCCGCAGTCCTATACAGACGCTACGGGCAAGGAAAACACGGAAGTAGGGGAATACATATCGGAAATTATGAAAGATGTTATCAAAGAAGGTGACACATTGCTTCTTGAATTTGATGTGGATATGTATGATAAATATGACCGTGTGCTTGCCTATGCGTATTTTGATGACGGAGAAATGGTACAGGATTTTCTTCTTTCAAACGGACTTGCACAGGTTATAACAATTCAGCCGAATGTAAAATATTCCGTCCATTTTATAACCGCACAGCAGACCGCTATTGAAAATGGTATCGGAATTTGGAATTACGATATTCCCACGATTACCAAAGAAGATTTAATGCCGACCACAAGGGTTTCACAGGAAAGAGCGACTGATTGCGGTTGGAATAAGTAGGAAGAAATTTACAATCGGTGCAAGAGTTATCCTTG
>Ga0116162_10000224_pt1 | contig 44533 bp, 33 predicted proteins | sample AD_UKC105_MetaG_FD_89875 | JGI IMG/M metagenome (GOLD analysis project Ga0116162, IMG submission 89875) | Active sludge microbial communities of municipal wastewater-treating anaerobic digesters from Hong Kong - AD_UKC105_MetaG | ecosystem: Engineered > Bioreactor > Anaerobic > Digestate...
CGTACAATTTTTCTCCAAATGGGACACAATCTGTGGAATGGAAATTGGTAAATAAGGTCGCAAAATCAGCTGACATTTCTTTAAGTATGGTATCATTAATAAAAGATACATTAAACCACCATCTATTTGTTGACTCTGTCCAAACCTTATTCAAAGGAGGGTATGCTTTCTGAATATAAAAATCAACCCCTGAATCAACACAGACGAAACGATCCATTTTTTTAGAAAAAGTAAAATGTTGAATTTTAGGATTGCTATCATGTGCCTCATAAGAGAAAGGATATGCTGTGCGAAATCCATCCAATGTAGGCACGATAGGTACTGTAATCATTATGGTATCTAGCCCACTTATTTGGTAAGTTGTCAACACATTATTATTAATAGAATTGGTCTTAACAACCTGTTGACCATTGCTGTAAAACGCATACAGCGGTGCCTGAATATCTTCATTCATCGTTGACAAAGTATTTAATGTTGTCTCCCATGAAACATCCTGCTTGTAACGTGTCAAACGGCACATACGTTGATGCTTAAGCCCACGTAATTCAATCGTATCAGTAGAATAAGATGTCACAACAAATTCAAAGTCAGCTCCTAACCCTTCATTATCCCCTTTATTATTTCCAGGTGATACAGGATCTGAATAAGCGTGTATGACACTATTATACGTATTGAATGATAAGACAGGTCCTCCATTTTGAATCATGGAATAGAAAGACTCATCAGAAGAAATACCATCACGATAGTCAGCAGCAGTAACCTTTCCATCGACAAACTTAAGCAACAAATTAGTTCCACCCGTTGCAGTAAAAAGATCAAAATACCATCCATTCGAAGAACTTTCCAATAGCTCTTTTACTTTTTGATTCGTATTTTTAATCCTAGTTGAAGGCGATTCGTCAAAAATATCATCTTGATTGGAGCTACAACTACAACACAGGATTGTAGTTAATATCATCATGCATATATACATATATTTTGTCATATCGTGAAAAATTAAAGGGTGTTTAAATCTAAAGTATTGATACTGTTACTACGAGTCAATACACTGCTTCTTAAATCAGACAATGAAAAGCCCCAGTTCTTCTGATAATAAGCATCAACCATTTCCCACTTTTTTAGGATAGTTGCATCCCCACCATAAAATAAATAGTAACTAGTTGATTCTTTACCTTCACTGTCAGTTGTCGTTACAGACTTCAAAGTAGCATTGGTTGGTACTTCTTTTGTACCATTTGAATAAGCCATATAATAGGAAGCCGATATTTTGGTTTGCTTAGCTTTCTCCAGCATAGCTTCCCACCAATCTTGACTATGTGTTACATAAACAGCTGTTAATTCCACAAAATCTTCATCCGCTGAGCTCATCGCATAATTACTTACATACCCTAGACAGCGGGCTTCAGTTGTTGAGTATGTAGACCAACCCGTTGACGTATACGTATCAGCTGTTATCAACTTAAATTCAGTATCATACCCCTTTGCTGCAAGTAGAATATGGCCATATTCATGATGCATCGTATGAAACCATTTGTCATTCATACTAGCCACATCCAAATCATCCAGATTCAAAGAATTGACATCATATAACGTCACTTTCAATCCTCCCTCTGCTTGTCCCAACATAAAACTCCCGTCTTCTTGCCAAGCAGCAGAGCCGATTAGCTGAATGACACGAGGACAATACATATGAATTAAATTAGGATTCACCTGTTTAGTCACCTCAACATAAGCATCCAACCAAAGATACTTGATTAGCTTGGCCAATGCGATAGATTTTTCATAGTCCGCTGGTACAACATTATACACTTTGTTCGTTTCGATATCTTCATAGCGGTAATTAAAACAGATATTGTATGGCAACGTGTAATTATCAGTTAGCCATTCATCAAAATCTGTAGAGGAATCTTTGCCTAAATCAATAACAGATTCAGAGTGTATCGTATCAGTAGAACAAGAAAAAGTACTTATAGATACTAATAGAAAGAATATATATTGAAATCTTTTCATGTGATGATTGTCTATTTATAAACCATTTATTCTGGATTTTTCTCTAATCCAGCAGATAGTACATCTGCTGGCAATTGTAGTGCACGTCTCGGATCACCCACCGCTAAAGTTAAAGGTGTATTGGGCATATCAGCTTGTAAATGGGTGACTTCTATTCCATAACGCTTGATGTCCATCCATCTCCCCCCCTCATGAATCGTTTCTATACGTTTAAGGTGTAAAATCAGCTGGATCAATTCTTCTTGATCTCCATCCTGCACGATAAAACCTTGAGGATGGAGTGTGTTTTTTATAGCAAAATCTGCTATTGAAGAGGCAGGAAATTTTGTTGTTTCAAGTGTATTCATATAACTCACCAAGTCCTCTTTCGTATATTGAGGGTGAGTTGATATGCTAGAATACATCCACAAATTAATATCCTCAACAGCTTTGTCCAACTGATTATCCAAGACATATGCTTCTGCCCGTTCAAGAAGGACTTTGTTTGTAGTAAAAGGCACTAATACTGTGTGTGCATACCCAATACCCGCACTTTTATCTGTATACTCAATCTTTTCGGGTACGCAGAAATAGGCAACTTGTTGATTGCTTGATGTCGTGTATTTGGCTTTAATCAATTTAGAATAGTTGCCCCATATAAATGCATGTTCTAAACCCACTTGATTGGCTAAAGCCAAACTATGAGCATATCGCTCACATTCACCAAGATATGTCACATATCTAGCTAGATTGGATTGAGGAACAAGAAACATCAAGTTGTTGGACAAATCTGCGTCTATATAAGCGTTCCACAATACTTCCGCAGATACTGGTCCACTGGCCCATGATGACCAATCACGCAAGACGGTATTTGGAGTACTTCCTAATGCTTGTGAGGCATAACTTATAGCCTTCTTATAATTGGTATAGTACAGATTGAAACGCGCAGCAAAAGCATATGCCGCTTTCTGATTAAAATGATACGTAGGGACGGGATACAAATTATCATTAATCAAAGGCAGTGCACCTTCAATATCTTTATTGATATTGGCGTATAATTCCTGCATGGTACCTCGACTATACTTAGGAGCAACTGTCGTTTCAGTATGAGTCATGTATGGAAGACCTAGATCAGTAGATGCAGTCTCAGGATTGTATGCCAAACAAAAATTCTGACTAAGCAAAAAATGAGCAAAAGCACGACAGATTAATGCCTCACCACGCATGGCATTTGTACGCGTATTTATATCAAATTTATCTAGAGCTTCCAAGGCTTGATTTGCATTCGCGATTGCTAAATAACATCCTTCCCAAAATGCTGTTGGAGAATCATTATCAATTGAAGTATCTTGTGTCCATTGATAAATTTGGCTAATCTGATGCTTAGGGTTACTATATTTTTGCCCATTGTCTACCACATTATCACTAGACCATTCCATTGCTAAATCTCCAGAACTAGTAGGATATGCCGCTAATAATATCTGGCGCACTTTTTCTGGTGAATCTAGGGTTGTACGTTCATCTGGGTTGACATTTAAAAAGTCATTGCAGGAGGTTACCAAAACACATATTCCTAGAATCAATAGCCCGTGTAGATTTCTCATTACTTTCTTCTATGTTAAAATTAAAAGCCCATACGTATTGTCATTGTGCACTGCTTAGGTAATGGAGAAGATACCCCACCAGCATTGTAATACTGAGGATCTTGGCCATGCAACGCACTGTCCTTGTACAACAGACACAAATTACTCACTTGGATCTTAGCTGATAAACTCTTAACCCACAATTTACTAAGCAAATGCTCAGGTAAATCATATGCCAACGAAATTTCTTTCAAACGAATATGATCTCCCTTAGCTACACGAGCTGTAGAATAATTGTAAGCATTGTACGCCAAATTAAGGTTATCAATAGTTTGATTCTGACGCTGAGTAGCGATAGCAGGTATATTGGTACGATTCTCATCACCTGCTTGCATCCAGCGATTCACAAATTCTCGAGGCATTGCTGATAAATCGGTGTAGCTACTGCTATATACAGGATTTAATCGCACAACGGCACCAAAAGCGTATGTTAGAAACACATTGAACGTCAAGTCTTTATATTTAAAGACATTGTTTAAACTACCAGTTATATCTGGCAAAGTAGACCCTTCATATTTCAAATGCCCTAAGAGATTGCGTTCCTGAAAATTGATATCGCCGATAGTCACATCACCGTTTCGGTTGATAAAGGTAGGTAGCCCCACTTCATTTAAGCCTTGAAAATCATAGGAGAAAAGAGCACGTACTGGATATCCCTCCATGGCATATCCAGATCCACTAACTAAGTCAATGGCTCTACTGCTACTTTTTAAATCGGTCACTTTATTTTTCATTTTAGTGAAAACAAGTGATGTATCCCAAGAGAAATGATGAGCTTGGATAGTATGTGACTGAATGCTCACCTCTACACCACTCGTTTTCATAGCAGCAACATTAGCTAATTTTGTCACTTGTCCCCCTACTCCTTGAGTCGTTACATTCCCTATCAAATCATAGTTATGGCGTGTGTACCAATCAGTTACAACACGAATACGATTGTTAAAGAGTCCCATATCGACCCCAATATTCCATTCGTGTTTTTTCTCATACGTTAAATCTTCATTGGCTAAATTGTCAATATGCAATCCTGATTTTTGTAGATCAGAAAAAGGACGATATGGTGTATAAGATGTAATTAAGACTTGAGAGTTGGTCACTGAAACAGGTCCTCTATCAGCCGTTAAGGAATAGGATGTTTTCAAAGTCAAATCAGACAACCAACTAGGCATATACTGCCAAAATCTTTCGTTGTGAATGCCCCATGCGCCAGAGACATTCCAAGTAGGCAACCAACGAGCGTTCATACTTTTGCCTAAATGATTTGAGCCTTCATAACGTGCCGTAGCATTAAGAGTGTACTTCTTTTTATACGAGTATGTAGATGATGCAAAGAAAGCGGCTTCACGGGAAGAAGCATCATTTATCCAATAATACTGTCCACCTTCTTCTGCTAGTTGTTTGAAATAAGTATAATCATATGAGGGCAAACATCCACTATCATACACAGTGCCAACGCCGCTAAAATAATCAGCATGACGATTCAACGAATTGACTTCCAGTCCCCCAAAAAGATTAACTATATGCTGTTGAGCGAAAACGTTTTTATAACTTACGGTTGATCGCACGTTCCAACTATTCATAGTGTACTTCGTTTCATTATAAAATCCTCCTGATGGTAAAACAGAGACTGGCAGAGTACCTGGTTTTTCAGGATCAAGATACAACCAAGCATTACTATTACGCATCACTGGGTCTGATGCCATTCGATACGTCATTGCCTGATTAGAATGTTCGGTAACTCGATGTGTTTGTGTGGATGAAACATATTTATAAGCTCCTAGTAGAGAGAACTGGAGATTGGGATTTGGCTTATAAATCAACTGTCCCTGAAATTTCAAATGACTGACATTTAGCTCTAGATAATTATTGTTTAGCTCGTCTAGGATATTAAATGGAGCGTAATTTTTTATATAATATGTATTAGCCTGCAAAGTACGAGAACTACTTAGCGCATAAGTATATGGATTAATTTCAAAATTACGATTGGTCTCACCTTCCACAGGATCAAGACTAGAAATAGAGGTTCCAGGAGCTCGTTGTGTACGATAGGATGCATTAGAAATTAAGTGAGCAGATAAAGTAGGGTGCAACTTATAAGTCGCATGTAAGTTTGCAGTGTATCTTTTGACTTCACTTTGTTTTGTCCACCCTGGATCATTCATAAAAGACAATGAAGCATAGTAGGTAGATTGTTCTGTCCCTGACGCTATGCTTATAGAATGGTTAGACAGTACATTGTCATTATACAGTGCATCAAACCAATTCGTATTACGCAACTCAGCTTGATGCAAAAAAGCTGTTTTAGCAGATATAGTATTGGGTAACCCATACCCAGTCATCGGATCATAACTATTGATCATGTGGTACATGCGACCATAGACCCCACTATTTTGCGCACGATAAGTATCGGATAGATTTAAGAAACCAGCAGATTGCATCTCTTGATATGCTTCCATCTGTTCTTGAGAATTCATGATATCATAGTCACGATAACTTGGTTTAAAACGATATGTGAACTCTCCAGTATAATTGATTTGGGACGCCTGTATGGCCTTTTTTTGTGGTGACAACAATGACCCCTGGCATTGCTTGCGCACCATAAATTGAAGTAGCCGATCCATCTTTAAGCACTTGAATACTTTCAATATCTTCGGCATTCAAACCAGAAATGGCAGAAGTCATTAAAGTTATAGGATTACCAGTAGACAACTCATCTAATGATATATCAACAAGATCATCAACAACCACTCCGTCCACCACCCACAATGGTTTTGAACTACCGTAAATAGAAGTTGCACCGCGTACATGTATGTTGGGAGACACCCCAAAGGTATTGGATACATTTTGCACAGATACTCCAGCCACACGTCCCTCTAAAGATCGACTAATTTCAGGAACACCATCCATCTTAAAATCTTCGGCCTGTAGTTTTGTAGTAGCACCAGTAAAAAGACGTTTATCTATATGTTGCATACCAGTCACAACAACTTCATCTAGAAGTTCTTCATTCGTTTGCAACCATATTTGAAGAATTGGTTTTATCGATACAAACTTTGTACGCATCCCGACAAACGTCACACAGATTTGCTTTGCCTCTTGGGGAATTTGACGTAAAATAAAATGTCCGTCATCATCAGTTATACTACCAATATCAGTACCAACAACAAGTACAGAAGCCCCTACAACAGGTTTTCCGTCATCAACGGCCATGACAACTCCCGACACACTTCGTGACTGAGCAGTTACTAATTCTACGCTTAAAAAGAATAGAACTAGCAACAAAAATAATTTATCTCTCATAAGTTTTCTCTCTCTAATATACAAGGTCAAGCATAGTAGGTGAAGCTTTCACCCTTTTTAATCGCCCACGCAAATATAACTGAAGCAGATAAACCATGCAAGAATAGATGATTATTTATTAAAGAAAACATCAGCAAACACTATAGTGTTCCCCTATTTTAGAGCCATCTTTGTTCTTATTTAAGAAATAACTCCTCTGTTTAATAGGTTAAAATTATGCCCCTTGTTTAGATTTGTACTACATCATTAAACCGCATAGTTGGTTGTAAGGGCATATGGGTATCTTCTAACTAAAGACACTGAATGTACAAGGGAGTATGTCGAATGTAGCTTTTTATACGCCTTCTTTCCTTTACTTCTACTCCGATCTTTGTGTAGATAAGATTTAGCCAGTTGTTTCTGTCCTTTGCGCGTCTCGATTCAAACGTTTGGTCCCATCGATTCAAACGTTTGAATCGATGGGACCAAACGTTTGAATCGACGCTGACAAAGTGTATTGCACAATTATTGAATACGTTGACTACATTACTGGACTTTAACGACAAGCTTTCTGGCTTTAGATGTAGCACAAGCTTCTATAGATGCATCAAAGAGACACTGTAATCATATGACCTGATACAAGCTTAGAACAAAAAAACAAAGAGAATGCATCAAAATATATTTTGACACATTCTCTTAGTTGTATACTATGATAAACCTTATAAAAAGGTTACATACTAGTTGTTTTCAGGACGCAATTTACGTACGACCGCACCAGCTTGCCACATTTCGCTTTCACGTAATGATTTCAATTCTTTTTCTAGTCCTTCACGATAATCAGGCTTAGAATTAGTATCAATAGAACGCTGTGCTTCGTTACCACACTTCACTTCTGAATATAATTTTTCGAATACAGGTTTTGAAGCATCATGAAAAGGTCCCATCCAGTCAAGTGCACCACGTTGTGCAGTTGTTGAACAGTTTGCATACATCCAATCCATACCATTAGCTGCAAACAATGGCATCAATGACTGTGTCAATTCTTCAACAGTCTCATTAAATGCTTCTGATGGAGTATGTCCATTTTCACGAAGCACTTCATATTGTGCCAACAATAGCCCTTGAATAGCTCCCATTAGAGTACCACGTTCACCGGTAAGGTCACTGTAGACTTCACGTTCGAATGTTGTCTCAAATAAATAACCTGAGCCGACACCAATACCCAAAGCTACTGTACGATCGAAAGCACGACCTGTTGCATCTTGAAAAATCGCATAAGATGAGTTCAATCCACGATTTTCTAAAAACATAGTACGCAATGATGTACCAGATCCTTTAGGAGCAACTAAAATAACATCCACGTCTGCAGGAGGTATAATGCCTGTACGCTCTTTATATGTCACACCAAAACCGTGTGAGAAATATAGTGCTTTACCAGGAGTCAAGTGTTTTTTTACAGTTGGCCACACTTCAATTTGTGCTGCATCTGAAAGCAAATACTGAATAATAGTACCACGTTCACAAGCCTCTTCTATCTCAAAAAGAGTTTCACCTGGCACCCAACCGTCAGCTACTGCCTTATCCCATGTCTTACCTTTTCTCTGACCAACAATCACGTTGAAACCATTATCACGTAGGTTTAAAGATTGACCAGGGCCTTGTACACCATAACCAATCACTGCAATTGTTTCGTCTTTAAGTACTTCACGTGCTTTTTCCAATGGGAACTCTTCACGAGTTACGACGTTTTCAACTACGCCGCCAAAATTCATTTGTGCCATAATCTTTTTCCTTTAGTTTGAAATTTGGTTTATTATTATTTTTAGTTTTCTCAATTATGTATTATCATTATTTGCTACTGCATTCTCTATAAAAGTTAGCTGGGCCTTAACAGCCACGACCCCATCAGGACGTCTAACTTCCAAATTATACTTTTGTGTACCGACTTGTTCTTTGTAGATACTAATCATCTCGCCAGCATAACATTCAGCAGAATACGCAATTTCGAATCGTTTAAGTATATACTGCTTATGAAAATCCATATCAAAAGTATTCAATAGGTGCTCAATATACCGTACGCTATTCAAATGTCCATTTAAATCAATATCGCTATAAGCTACTTTGTGCGTATACACAACAGGCGCATCTGCACTCAACTTGACTCTTCCGGGTCCGTCTATGGGGCTCACTTTCTCAGGTATCAAATACTGCAATAGCTGTCCATCATTAAAATGAACCAGATCCTGTGGTTTACGTGTTTGTAAGTCAATCAATGCCCATATTGCACGTCCATGTCCAATAGGTTGTCTGGACTCATCAATAATGGTGTAATTACGAGAAGTAAATAATCGTTGCACATTCTCCACCCATGTTTGAACAGAAAACTGTTCATGCTGCATAGGCATATGATCTATCTCAACAACAAGTCTAGAAAGGACCCAACTATAATTGATCAGGTGCTCAATATTAAAATGTCTCTCAGAGGCATGATTACCTGAAGCATTTAACAGATGATTTCCTAAATATCCCATAGTCAATCTCCCAGCCCAGTCACAATGGAACGGCTCTGCTCGGAGCAAATATTCTCCCAATCGACTATCTAAAACATCTTCTTTCATTAAAATCGGTTTAAGTTGTCATCAATGTACACTATATCTTTAGTGCAGATACAATATACTTTGATCTCTATTCATAGAAAAGCAACTGATGCTTTTCTCTACGTTCCTTAAGATATTGGTTCACTCTCTCGAAACAACTTGTTGTAATGGCCACACGACCACAGCGTACAAACTGCAAGATACAGTCTAGTTTCTGCAATGCTTCGTACAGCGCCGTAATATCCTCGTCCACACCACTCATTTCCACTACCGAAAATGTTTCGTTTGCTTCAATAAGATGAGCACTAAATTTTCGAATGACTTTTGAAATCTCAGGATTATTCAGCAAAACTGGAGTCGCTAATTTATACAATGCAATCTCTCGATGCATCACTTCGTTATCTACAAAATAATGAGCTTGCACCACATCTATCTTTTTCGAGATCTGTTGAGTAACTTTATTGATATTATCCTCATCAGTGATAGCTGTAATGGTATATTTGTGAATCCCTTGTATAGAAGAAGCCGACACATTTAGACTCTCAATATTTATTTGACGACGAGTAAATGCTGCTGTTACCTGGTTGAGTACACCAACTAAATTTTCGGAGTGTACAATCACAGTATATACTTGTTGTTCCATAACATATCTTACTTAAATTGTTTATTATACATTGCATCCTACTCTTCCATAGAAAGGATCATCTGACTTACCGTACCACCTGGGGGAACCATTGGCATAACATTGCCTTCTTTTTCGACACAGGCTTCAAGCAAGAAAGGTCCATCAGTAGACAACATCGTCTGAATGGCTTTATTTAGTTCATCTTCATTAGTCGCTTGACAATATGGAATATTATAAGCGGCTGCTAGGTGTTCATACTTAGGATTATGCATTGGAGTAAAAGACAATCTATTTTTGAAAAACATAGCTTGCCACTGTCGCACATTTCCCAGGAATTCATTATTGAGTATCACAATCTTAACAGGAGCATTTTGTTCCATTATAGTTCCCAACTCTTGAACACTCATCTGAATTCCCCCATCTCCAGTCATCAAACACACTGTACGATCGGGAGCTCCAAAAGTGGCACCAATAGCAGCTGGTAAACCAAAGCCCATGGTACCCAATCCACCACTTGTAATTAAACTTCGAGGTTGAGAATATTGGAAATAGCGAGCTGAAAGCATCTGATTTTGTCCAACATCAGTCACAAGCACTGCTTTATTTTGGGTAGCTTCACTCACCCTACGTGCAACCTGCCCCATTCGAAGATAGCCTTCAGGAGTAGATGCCAATTCTTTTTGACACACTACATCATGCTCTTTTTCAGCATATACTTGAAAACTCTCAATCCATTCGGTGTGATCATTTTCTTCTAGAAGTTCAGTAACACGTTTCAAAGTCCATTTACAATTCCCCAATACAGGCACATCCACAGGTACATTCTTACCCATTTCTGCTGCATCAATATCAAAATGTACAACCTTGGCCTGAGGTGCGTAGGTTTTGAGATTGGCAGTTACACGGTCATCAAAACGCATACCTACAGCAATCAAGACATCGCATTCATTCGTTTTTACATTAGGCCCCAAATTTCCATGCATGCCCAGCATACCTTTGTTTAGCGGGTAATCACTCGACATTGCCGATAACCCTAGCAAAGTGGAAGCCGCTGGTAATTGTCCTTTTTCTAGGAAAGCCTTCAATTCTTCTGTTGCATCTCCCAACACAACTCCTTGCCCTACCAAGACTAGAGGCTTTTTGGATTGGTTTATGAGTGCTGCCGCTTCATCTATGGCTCCAACGCATGGTGCAGGATCTGGATCGTACGATCTAATAAAGTCAATCGTTACAGGTTTGTATGTAATGGTATCAACTTGCGCATTTTTTGTAAAATCCAAAACAACGGGTCCAGGACGTCCTGTACTGGCAATATAAAAAGCACGAGCTACAGCCATAGGGATATCTTCTGCACGACGAATTTGGTAACTCCACTTAGCGATAGGCTGTGTAATACCCACCAAATCGACTTCTTGGAAAGCATCTGAGCCCAACATAGAAGTGCCCACTTGCCCTGCAATCACTACAACAGGCGTACTATCTATCATAGCATCAGCAATACCAGTTACAGTATTGGTCGCTCCTGGTCCACTGGTGACCATACACACCCCTACTTTACCCGACACTCTCGCATAGCCTTGAGCGGCATGTGCTGCACCTTGTTCGTGACGAACTAGCACATGATTAATTTCATCCAAATGGTCATACAGTCTATCATAGACTGGCATAATGGCTCCTCCTGGATAACCAAAAATAGTATCGACACCTTGTGCTAATAACGATCGTATCAACACTTCGCCACCGACCATCTTTTCGTTTGTTGTATGTGTTGTTATATCTGTCATAATTATACTCTTTTATACTTCGTAGATTATCTACTCTATATCTCGCGCACGGCTCCTTTGTCAGCTGATGTCACCATAGCCGCATAAGCCCTCAAGGCTTTGCTAACTGTACGTGTACGTTGTACAGGACGCATAGGTCTAGCTTCAAGTTCCTCAGCACTTATCTTCACTTGTATTAGTCTGTTAGGGATATCAATCTCAATGATATCTCCATCAATAATTTTACCGATAGCACCACCCGCAGCAGCTTCTGGGGAAATATGTCCTATACTCAATCCAGAGGTTCCACCACTAAATCGTCCATCTGTAATAAGAGCACATTCTTTTCCTAAATGTTTTGACTTTATATAAGATGTTGGGTAAAGCATCTCCTGCATTCCAGGACCACCTTTAGGACCTTCGTGGGTGATGACAACAACATCACCACTAACTACATCTCCTCTTAAAATACCAGTACATGCAGCTTCTTGTGAGTCGAAAACTTTGGCAGGGCCTTCAAAATGCCAAATAGAAGCATCTACTCCTGCTGTTTTAACGACACAACCATCTAATGCAATATTGCCTCTAAGAACTGCTAAACCGCCATCTTGGCTATATGCATGGGGTATATCACGAATACACCCTTCTGCTCTATCCAAATCGGGTTCTTTATATTGGGTGTTATGCGAAGCCATCACTAAGTTGAATTGCCCCTTTGGAGCTGCCAAAGTTCTTGTCATAGCTTCAGACAAACAATTAGGTGATGTAACTACTTGTGTATCTAACGCCTCAGCCAATGTCAAGCCGTCTACCCTGGAGACAGAAGAGTCTAATAACCCTCCTTTATTTAATTCTGCAAGAATAGCCAATACTCCTCCTGCTCTATTTACATCTTGAATATGATATTTTTGAGAATTAGGGGCTACTTTACATAGACATGGTGTTTCTCTTGACAAAACATCAATATCCGCCATAGTAAAATCAACTTCAGCTTCTCTGGCAATAGCCAACAAATGCAACACGGTATTTGTACTTCCTCCCATTGCAATATCCAATCGCATGCTATTGAGAAAAGCAGCTTTTGTGGCTATATTTCTTGGCAATACACTCTCATCACCATCCTCATAATATTTATATGTATTCTTTACAATCAAATCGGCCGCTTGTTCAAAAAGTGTAGCACGATATGCATGAGTAGCCACAATAGTTCCATTACCTGGTAATGCCAATCCTAAAGCTTCATTCAAACAGTTCATGGAATTGGCTGTAAACATCCCTGAACAACTACCGCATGTTGGGCAAGCTCTTTTTTCAATTTCAGCAACTTCCTTGTCTGTTTTACTATCATCAGCCGCCTGTACCATAGCATCGATTAGATCCAAATGCTTTCCTCCTAATTCACCAGCTTCCATTGGGCCACCAGAAACAAATACAGCTGGGATATTTAATCGCATAGCTGCCATAAGCATTCCTGGAGTAATTTTATCGCAGTTGGAAATACAAATCATGGCATCTGCTTTATGAGCATTCACCATATATTCAACACTATCTGCTATAATTTCACGTGAAGGGAGGGAATAAAGCATACCATCATGCCCCATTGCAATTCCATCATCGATGGCTATTGTATTAAATTCAGCGGCAAAACAACCATGAGATTCTATTTGAGCTTTCACCTTTTGCCCTATCTCATGCAGATGCACGTGTCCAGGTACAAATTGAGTAAAGCTGTTGACCACAGCAATGATTGGTTTCCCTAATTGTTCGCGTTTCATACCGTTGGCAGTCCATAGAGCTCGTGCTCCTGCCATGCGTCGTCCTTGCGTACTCTGTGCGCTACGTAATGGATACTTCATTGTCTTATCTTTGTACGTTATAGAAACTCTTTTACCTTTACTTTAACAGTTATAAAAATGCCCCTCACCTTCTAAACGAAGACAGGGCATCCATTGTAATACGACAAAGGTAGATATTATTTCCACGCAAACAAACAAATCAGAAGAAAAATATTAATTTTACTATCAATCAGATTAATATTGATGCAATATTACAATATATTATCACAATAATTTCTGGCATACTATTTGCAATTTTAGTGTTTTAAAATTTAGAATATTCACTGGGACAAACTGACAGGGGCGTCTCACAAACAAGAAAAATTATGGCAGAGACAATGCAAAGCAAGTACATCGCAGTAGCTTACAAATTGTATGTCACTCGTGACGGTGAAAGAGAGATGATTGAAGAAGCTCCAGAAGAACACCCATTCCAATTCATGAGTGGATTTGGCATGACACTTGACAAATTTGAAAGCACATTGATGGAAAAGTCAGAAGGTGACAAGTTTACACTAGACTTGACTGTTGAAGAAGCTTACGGTGCACGCAATGACGAATATGTTATTGAATTAGATAAAAACATTTTCTCAATCGATGGAAAATTTGACGAAGAACATATAGTACCTGGTGCTATGGTTCCATTGCAAACTGCAGATGGTCAACGCTTGAATGGCCACTGTATTGAGGTCAAAGAAGATAAAGTTGTTATGGACATGAATCACCCATTGGCTGGCGAAGCTTTAACTTTTGAACTATCTGTAAAAACTCACCGAGATGCGACAGAAGAAGAAATCAACGAAACAATCAAGCAACTAACAGGCGGCTGTAGCTGCGGCGACGGTAGCTGCGGTTGTGGTGATGGAGACGGTAGCTGCGGCTGTGGTGATGGTTGTTGTTAATAGTGCGGTTAAAAATTGATACATTAAACTACATCGTATAGACACAAGAAACGACAATAAAATCGTACATACACTAGGAGGGCTTACCAATTAAGGTAAGCCCTCCTATAATATTATGTCAATAAACTAAACTAGCTTATACATACTAATCATATTAAGCCTTGACTACTTTTACTTTTGCAGCTATTTCTTTGGCCAAATTGCGTACAGTATCTAAATCACCATCTAATGGTGCATGCGCAAGAGCGACCCCCATGCGTCGACCTACACGTGCATTTGGTTTCCCAAACAAACGTATATCAGAATCAACGGAGATTTTTAATGCTTCCACAAGTCCTGTATATATGGGATAATCTGTTACGGTTTCTTCAGACAAAATAACTGCACTCGCTCCAATACGATGAGGCACAATATCCAAAATAGGCAATCCCAGTACAGCACGACAATGCAATTCAAATTCATTAAGATTTTGAGTATCTGCCAAAGTGACCATACCTGTGTCATGTGGACGAGGAGACAACTCGGAAAAATAAACACCTTCCGTTTCACTCAAAAAGAATTCGACTCCCCAAAGACCAGCGCCTCCTAAGGCTTCAGTCACTTTGCCAGCCATACGTTGGGCTTCCATAAGTTGATCCTCTGCTACTGGAGCTGGTTGGAAACTTTCACGATAATCACCACTCTTCTGTACGTGTCCAATAGGAGGACAGAACAATGTAGGGCCATCTTTCTGTGTAACTGTCAATAGTGTGATTTCACTATCAAAATGCACAAATTCTTCAATAATCAATTCCTTGATATCCCCACGAGATCCTTCGCAACCATAACGCCATGCTTCTGCCAATTCGTCAACTGATTTAACCATAGACTGTCCTTTACCAGAAGAAGACATTAAAGGTTTCACAATGCATGGGAATCCGATTTCAACAGCAGCAGATTGCAATTCTTCAAGGCTCTTAGCATACTGATATTTTGCCGTTTTAAGACCCAATTCTTTTGCCGCTAAATCACGAATTGCTTGTCTGTTCATGGTATAGTTTACAGCTGATGCACAAGGCACGACCTGTAATCCAGCTTTTTCTAATTCATACAATTTTTCTGTACGAATAGCTTCAATCTCAGGCACAATAATATCTGGCTTATGCTTATCTACAGCTGCTTGTAATCCTTCGCCATCAAGCATATTGAAAACCTCGCAGGCATCAGCAACTTGCATTGCAGGTGCATCTTTATAGGCATCACAAGCAATCACATACTGTCCCAAACGTTGAGCCGCTATCACAAATTCTTTTCCTAGTTCCCCAGCTCCAAGGAGCATGATTTTCTTTCTCATTAAATTATCTTTTGAATGTTTGTTTGTATAAGGATTATAAGGCATATCGTTGCTAACTCAACAATACACCTTATAAAATGGTTTTCATCTTTCTTTAACAAGTCCAATACGATAAGCAACCAAAAGTTTTTTGAGATCCTCAATTTGTTTCTCAAGATGCTTTCCTTTATCCGTATCTCTTACACACATACGATTTTGATTGAACTCAAGCACAAAATTTGTCGACTTAATATCTCGGCCTTCAGCAATTGCTTGTTGTCTAGACATGAACGGTTCATGCTGAACAAGCTGCAATCCACGAGAATGATAAACTAATGTATAGCCAGCAATACCAGTTGTTGGTTGATATGCACGAGAAAAGCCGCCATCAATAACAAGTAATTTTCCATCAGCCTTCAGTGGTGATTCACCTTTCGAATGCTTCACTGGCACGTGCCCAGTAATGATATGGCTCAGTGAAGGTTCCATTCCAAATTCACGAAAAATCAGATCACAAGTATTAGGACAATCCCTATACTTATAAAAATGTCCTTTGACCTCTTTGCGAATCTCTTTGTCATCACAAAAGTAATTTTCAAAGGTTGCCATCTTACTTTTGTCAAAAGGAGCGGCATCTTTGCCACACCACAGATACCACATGTAATCACAAGCAAAATCATGTTGCTCTGTATCAATAGAGCGCTCATCCTGAGGATCGTAATAAGCTTCACGGACCAAACGGTCTAGTTTATCTAGTAAAGATTTCCCTTTATAAGCTTTTCCTTGAATCATCACATGCTTGAAATTACCATCTTCATCCAACGGAATAGAAGCATGAAAAAGTAAGTTATTATTGACTACAAGATACATACTACCATGAGTAAGCAAGCAATTCATATGTTTCTTCATTCCCTCACTCTTTGTGAACGAATTGTGCAAACGATCTACAATATCAGCCTCTTCGGGAGTTAAAGCATACGGATTATTAGGGTCCACAGTCGGGAAGTTCGTATCATTCAATGCATATTCCTTTCCTTCGATAGTAACGACTCCTCGTTCTAAGTCCATTTTATCAAGAAGCAAACGATGAGACATTTCAAATTCAGGATGCTTTTTAATCAAAGCCGCCTCAACTTTAAATTGAATGATTGAGATGGCTTTGTGCATCTGCGACATTAATCGTAAATTCTTATCTGTATGCTCGGTATTGTCATTAGAAATTTTAGGAGCAAAAGGGGTACAAGGATCATTTCCATACACCTCCAATGCAAAAGTAGCTAAAGGCAATAAATTGATACCATACCCATCTTCAAACGTCGCCAAATTTGCATACCGCAGTGATATACGCAAAGCATTACACATACAAGCCACATTGCCAGATGCAGCACCCATCCATAATAAATCATGATTGCCCCACTGAATATCAAAACTATGATAATCATTCAATGTGTCCATGATTATGTGTGCTCCATTACCACGATCGTAAATATCTCCCACTATATGCAAAGAATCAATCACTAAACGTTGAATCAAATTACACATTGCCTCAATAAATTGATCAGCACGACGCGTAGAAATAATGGTAAAAATAATCTGATTAGTATATGCTTGTTTGTTATAATTCAAACTGCTTTCATGCAATAATTCCTGAATGATATAGGAAAATTCACGAGGAAGTGATTTACGTACTTTAGAACGGGTATATTTAGATGATACATTCTGACATACTTGTACAAGTTGATTCAAAGTAATCATATACCAATCATCCAAGTCACTTTCTTGTTCTTTTACCAGCTGAATTTTCTGTTTAGGATAATAAATTAATGTGCAAATATCGCGTTTAACAGATTCTCTTAGAGTTTGTCCAAAAATTTCATCCACTTTTCTTCTCACAGTTCCTGATGCATTCTTTAATACATGTTGAAATGCTTCGTACTCACCGTGCAAATCACTCAAAAAGTGCTCTGTACCTTTTGGTAAATTAAGAATAGCTTCTAGATTGATAATTTCAGTACTTGCCGCAGCAATAGTCGGAAAGCTACGAGAAAGCAAATATAGGTAACGTAAATCTTCTTGAATAGACTCTGGTGTAATCTTACTTAATGCATTCATAAGCGATCTTTTTATGTACTCCAGTTCAGTGCCACAAATATGTACCACCTAGGAAGTGTGTTATATTTCTTTTGTTGTAAGGCAAAGATAACCACTATTTTGAAATAATATGCTGTTTATCCCTATTTTTCTCCCCTTCTCTAAGAGACCTAACCCAATTATTCATAACGCATAGACTCACTAGGATGAATACGGCTGATGATATATGTTGGCAAAAGCATAACAAGAAGAGATAGGAACAGAGTCATAATGTTGATACCAATCCAGTACCACATATTAAATTGTAAAGGAACACTATCCACATAATATACAGCAGGATTTAATGGGATAACATGTCCATAATATTGAGTCACAAAGAAAATCGCCGCTAATAGATTACCCCATAACATTCCTTTCCCTATCATTAAAAATGCCAACCACAAAAAAGTATGACGTACTTGACGGTTTGCACTTCCAAGCGCTTTTAACAAGCCAATCATTTGTGTGCGTTCCAATATAATAATGAGTAATCCAGAGACCATAATAATCGTTGCAACACCAAACATCAAAATTAAAATAATCACAACATTCATATCCAATAAATCAAGCCAAGCAAAAATTTGCTCGTGTAATTGACGAGTATTTTGTACATAATATTGTTCTCCATGCCCGTCACTTCTGGCAGTAAACCTCCTGGCCAAATCATATGTTGTAGCCTCTAAATCAGCTTCTGGGTTCAAAGAAATCTCTAAAGCAGTCATTTGACTAGCATCCCACTTTTGCAAACGCTGTATAGTATACATGTCTACAAGTACAAAAACTTTGTCATATTCGACAAAATGAGTTTGATAAATACCAGAGACTTTAAAACGACGTGCCTTGACTTTGTCACTAATAAAGTAAACATACATTTTGTCTCCCACGTGAAGTCCCATCTCTTGAGCTATCTGTTGCGAAATAACTGCTTGACTGGTACTTTCTGTATCACTAAATGTGGGCATCTCCCCTTTCAAAATATGTTGAGCAAAGAAATGAGAATCGTAATCTGGTCCAATTCCCTTAAGAACGATCCCACTAAAAGCTTGATCAGTCTTAAGCATTCCTGGCTTTATAACTGTACGCTGCACATGTGTAATTGAAGGATAATCATGCTTTAATTCATCAATTAAACTATCCGATATATATATTGGTTTCTTTTCATATGAAGTTACAGCATCAAAATTACTCAATTCAATTTGCGCACCAAATCCTGTAATTTGATTCTTGACTTCATTTTTAAAACCCGTCACAATACATACAGCAAGGAGCATCACCATCAATCCGATAGCAATGCCCCACGTAGCTATAATTACTGCAGGGGCTGCTGCTCTTGATTTGCTCAGACCCCCATCAAAAATTCGTTTTGCAATAAATGAGCTAAGGTTCATAGGTTATATTATTTCTTTTGATACGTATTGCCTGGGTATGCTTCAAGTGCTTTTTCCAAACAGATAAGAGCCCGCTCAAGCTCTTCTTGGCACAACACATACGCAATGCGTACTTCATCTTTCCCCGTATTAGGTGTTGTATAAAAGCCAGATGCTGGTGCCATCATAATTGTTTCTCCCTCATATTCAAAGTCATTCAGACACCATGCACAAAACGTATCAGCATCGTCAACAGGTAATCGAGCAACAGTGTAAAAAGCCCCCATAGGAATTGGACTATACACACCAGGGATACGATTTAAACCGTCAACCAACGTTTTACGTCTTTCTACATACTCATCATAGACATCGAGCATATATTCTTCTGACGTATCAATAGATGCTTCCGCAACAATTTGTCCTATCAAAGGTGGAGATAAACGGGCTTGACAGAACTTCATGACTGCATCATGAACAGCCTTATTCTTTGTAATCAAAGCGCCAATACGAATGCCGCAAGCAGAATAACGTTTTGAGACACTGTCAATTAAGACCACTTTATCTTCAATACCCTCTAAATGACACGCTGAAATATAAGGAGATCCAGTATAAATAAACTCGCGATACACCTCATCTGAGAACAAAAACAGATCATGTTTTTTCACCATATCACGAATTTGCATCATTTCCCTACGACTATATAAATAACCTGTTGGATTATTAGGATTGCATATCATAATACCACGTGTACGCTCATTGATCAATTTCTCAAATTCTTCAACTGGTGGCAGAGAAAAACCTTGTTCAATAGTACTGGTAATCGTACGGATAGTAGCACCTGCAGAAATAGCAAAAGCCATGTAATTAGCATACGCAGGCTCTGGTACAATAATTTCATCACCAGGATTCAAGCAACTCATGAAAGCGAATAAAACAGCTTCCGAGCCTCCACTTGTTATAATGATATCATCGGGACTAAGATGAATATCATATTTTGCATAATAGCCAGTCAATTTTTGTCGATAACTATAATATCCGTCACTAGGACTATATTCCAATTGTGTACGGTTGATCGTTTTTAGCGCCCTCATTGCCTCAGGAGGAGTAGGCAAATCTGGTTGACCAATATTTAAATGGTGTACATGTACCCCTCTAGCTTTTGCATAATGAGCCAATGGGGACAACTTGCGTATTGGAGATTCGGGCATATTAATAGCCCGTTGACTAATCTGTGGCATATATCTCTTTATTTATAACAATTTAAAAGAATTAACTGCAAATATAACTACAATTGATGAATTCAACAAGAATTTTACGACAAATCATCCAGTTCCAACCATCTCATTTCTTTTTCATCCAATTGTTCATTAATCTCATTTAAGCGTACACTGAAAGTCGTTATTTCATCTACAGAAATGGTACCACTAGCCAAGGCTTCTTCAAGCTTCGTCTTTTCGATCTGCATTCCTTCAATTTCTTGGGTTAATTGCTCCAATTCACGCTTTTCTTTATATGACATTTTACGCGTACGGTTAGTACGCATTTTTTCATTGTCACTAATCTCAACATCAACGAATTGATCATTCTGTTTTCGTGTCTTATTGGCTTGCTCTTTTTCGACCTTCTCCTTATTCTCTTTCCATAGACGATATTGAGTATAATTCCCCGGAAAATCACGAATGTCTCCTTGACCATTGAAAACCAGAAGATGATCAACAACTTTATCCATAAAATAACGGTCGTGAGACACCACAATAACGCACCCCTGAAAATCTTTTAAATATTCCTCTAAGACATTTAAAGTAACAATATCTAGATCATTTGTAGGTTCATCAAGCACAAGAAAATTTGGATTCTGCATCAAGACTGTACATAGGTACAACCGACGACGCTCACCACCAGAAAGTTTGGCCACATAGTCATACTGACGTTCTGGCGAAAATAAAAAATGTTGCAAAAATTGAGAAGCCGTCAGACTATTTCCATTCCCTAAATCAATCATTTCAGCAATATCACGCACAACATCAATCACTTTTTTTCCTTCATCAAATTCCAAACCTTGCTGGGAATAATAACCAAATTTTACCGTCTGCCCAATGTCCATCACTCCGCTATCAAGGGGGACTTCACCCAGTAAAATTTTCAAAAAGGTGGATTTACCCGTCCCATTATCTCCAACAATACCCATTTTCTCATAACGAGAAAATGTATATGAGAACTGATCTAAAATCACCAAATCATCGAAAGCTTTGCATAAATTGTCTGCTTCAAATATCTTCTTACCAATATAACTCGAAGAAGTATTCAGACTTACTTGATTGTTACTAACTCGTTGCTTAGCTACTTTCTCCAACTCATAGAACGCCTCTTCTCGATAACGAGCCTTATGTCCTCTGGCCTGAGGCATACGTCGCATCCACTCAAGTTCAGTGCGATACAAGTTGTTAGCACGTTCTATCTCTACGTTTTTTTGAGCGATACGTTCTTCGCGTTTATTAAGATAATAACTATAATTTCCTGTGTATCTATAAATCTGGTTATTGTCTAACTCCCAAATGACATTGCAAACATTATCTAGAAAGTATCTATCATGTGTAACCATCAATAATGTAATATGACTGCGCGACAAATACTTTTCAAGCCACTCTACCATTGGAAGATCCAAGTGGTTAGTAGGTTCGTCAAGAATCAACACATCTGGTTCTTGAGCCAGGAGATTAGCCAAGGCCATACGTTTCACTTGTCCTCCACTAAGTTCTTTTACCTGTTGCGAATGATTAGTGATATTCAACTGAGTAAGTAAGCGTATCAAGCGCTGTTCCATTTCCCAATCCTTATGCGCAGCTTTGCTCAAGCATGCATCTATAACTGACTTATCATCAGGGTACTCAGGACGTTGCTCAAGATAGCCTATAGAAATATCTTTTTTATTATCAAATTTACCCCTATCATAGGATTCTTGCTCTGCGATGATTTTTAATAAAGTCGTTTTACCAGTACCATTCTTGGCAATCAAGCCAATATGATTTCCTTGGCATACTGTAAAACTTAAATCAGAAAAGAGGACTCTAGCCCCAAAAGATTTCGTCAAACCATCAACTTGCAGATATGGAATTGAAGCCATAAATTATTGCTTATAAAAATTTATTAATTACTATCGTATATGACTACTCATTACCAGACAACAATGTAAGACATTCTTGATAAATAATCATCAGATCACAATCCAGCTTGTGTTTCTTCTTACTCCAAACTAATTTCATCGGATCAATAACAAGATCTTTTGCTAAATAATACAGCACAGGATCTTCACGATTCCCATCAATCAAAGTACGCCATTCTAGTCCTTCAACTTCCTCAGCCAAAATAACACATAAAGTAATCCCCACAGCTAACCAGACTTCTCTTTTTTTTGCAGAATAGTCAGCTTGTTCTAATGCATCAATCAAAATTGCAATATCTTCATCACTCCCTTGAAAATTTTTCTTTGTTTGGTCATTCACCAAATGTGACATCATATTATAGGCTTCATTAACAATGCTAATTTCAGCAATACGAGGAGGTATTAATTCTGCTGGATATTTCTTGTGATTATATCGAGGCTCCAAACTTTCAATCACTTCTACTGCATCTGCAATCTCTCCTCCCTGAGGGCAAATAAATGTACACTCTGCAGCAAGATGTTCCAAATCTACCACCCATATATGCATTGTATACTCGTTGCCATCTTCTTCGACAGGATAAGCTAAGTATGCAGCTGTATGCTGACCAACCTGTACTTTGTGAGCAATTTTCTCTTCACGTATAAATTCGTCCACAGCATCTTTACCATAATGCATGTTTTTTTCTTCTCGGTACACAGATACACGGAAATTGCCCGACCATATATTAGGGTTATAAAAAAGGAAGCTATCGGGAGTATCTTCGCTCTCAAACCAACTTTCAGGATAGGACATTGAGAACCATCCTCCAGGAGCTATAAATCGTTTAGAATGTGACATAAATGTTACAAATAAGTGACAGTTTTGAATGATTGAGGACAAAGATAACAATTATAACACGGAAAAGAAAACTGCATGAAAAAAAAACCGAAGGGGAATCTTTTTCCATTAAAATATTGATTATATTTGTGTCAAATAAAACAAACCACTCAAAAAAACAAGTAAAAACCAAAGAGACTATGATAAAAAATTCTAGTGAATATCGCATTCTGATTGTAGATGATGAAGAAGATATCTGTGAAATTTTGAAATTTAATTTAGAGAATGAAGGATACACTGTAGATACAGCCTATAGTGCTGAAGAAGCAATGAAACGTCCTCTATATGAATATCATCTTTTACTCCTTGATGTCATGATGGGAGAAATCTCTGGTTTCAAAATGGCAAATATTTTGAAAAAAGATGATGATTTTAAACATATCCCTATCATATTCATTACTGCGAAGGACACTGACAACGACAAAATCACTGGTTTTAATATTGGTGCAGATGATTATATTTCTAAACCATTTAATCTGCGTGAAGTAGCCGTCCGTGTTCGAGCTGTTTTGCGCCGAACAGCTATCATGGACCCACAAAATGAAGTCATTAGATATGAGAATCTTCGCATACTAACAGCCAAAAAGCTAGCCTATATTGACGATGAAAAAATCAATCTGACTAAAAAAGAATTTGAAATACTCGTACTATTTGTCAGCAACCCTGGTCGTGTATTCTCTCGTGAAGATATTCTTCACCGTGTCTGGGACAATGAAGTCTGTGTATTAGATCGAACTATTGATGTAAATATTACCCGCCTTCGAAAAAAATTAGGCAACATCGGAAAACAAATCGTAACTAGACAAGGATATGGTTATTGTTTTGAAAAATCATTGTAACTCTGTTTTAACATCTATTTAATTTCTCCCAAAGTATGTCTTTTGCTCTCCGATTATTCACAAGTGTAGTCCTTTTTTTTCTGATATACACTGGATTGTTACTTGGTTATCAGTATCGACATGATAAGGCATACCAAGAGACCTTGATGTTGAATCATCTAAAACAATATAACACTTTAGTGTATAAAGACTGGACTAGCTTAGGGGGAATAAAAGAAGTAGACTCCACAATGTGGGTTACAGTGACTAACTTGAGTGGTGTACAACTTTACGACAGCAAAGGCTATTATAGAGATAGTGTATCTTTTATGCAATTGCCTGAAGTCAAAGAGGCAATGAGCACACGTATTGGGACGAATATCCGCAACGTTCAAAAACGTCGACTAGACATCCTTAATATTGACGACTCCCTTATACAAAAAAACAGTTCTAGTACCAAAGCAATTTCTCCAGCTGATGAATTGTTAGCTGTAGAAAACACTAAACTTTCTAATTTAAAAATAGACAGTACTGAATATTATTTTGTAGCAACTAGATACCCACGCTGTATTATACGTACAGCTCAAATGTACAATGTAGATATACTAAGCGGATACAAAACGGACAATCATGTACTTATATTTACTGGTTTGCTAGGTGTTGCCATGTTGATTATCTTATATATTTACACACAACGATTAGGCAAAGTTATTACAGAATTACGTCGTTTTGCACGTAAGGCAGAACGCAATGAAACCATCACACTGGAAATGGTTGAATCATTTCCTAAAAATGAACTAGGCGAAATTTCACAGCACATCATCAAGGTATATCATCAAATGCAAGCGACAAAAGAAGCCTTACATTTAGAACAAGAAAAAGTCGTTAAATCATTAGAAAGTCAAATTCGTTTGAAAAAACAGCTAACTCAAAATATTTCTCATGAGCTAAAAACACCAGTTAGTAGTATTCAAGGTTATCTGGAAACCATTTTAAGCAACGACAATATTCCACCTGAAAAAGTACGTCTGTTTTTAGAGCGTAGTTATGCACAAAGCAATCGATTGACCAACCTTCTTCAAGACATCTCATCATTAAATAAAATGACAGAGGCCAGTACTATGCTTGTCATGGAAGATATAAATATCTACAAATTAGTTCATGGCATTGAAAGTGATGTACATTTACAACTAGAGGTTAATAAAATGACCATGCACATTGATTTACCTGAAGGACTCACTATAAGGGGGAACAATTCGTTGCTATATTCTGTATTCCGAAACCTAATTGACAATGCTATTGCCTACGCGGGAAATGGCACAACTGTCACTATTCGCCTTACAAAGGAAGATAACCTAACTTATTATTTTGAAGTCTCTGACAATGGAATTGGTATAGAACAAAAACATCTAAATCATATCTTTGAAAGGTTCTATCGAGTAGACAAAGGACGCTCTAGAAAAGCTGGGGGGACAGGTCTCGGACTTGCCATTGTCAAAAATGCAGTGATAGTACATGGTGGAAACATTAAAGCAACAAGTACTCTCGGTGAAGGAGTAACATTTACTTTCCACTTATCTAAAGGTAAAAGAGATATTCAATTTTAGAAAAAAAAATTACACAACCCAAGTCAACACATAATTATCTTCCATGCGATAGTATACATGTGCTTGACATCGTTGTTCTGTAGCAAATTCTTTGGCAATCAATTTATCATCATCTGCCTGAATCGTGAGATAATGTTTATAATCTACGAGCTTTTCACTCCCTACATATTTAAAAAAGGCTTCTTTGGCTGACCAAGCCAAAACATGTTGCTTCACTTCAAGGGAAAAATTAGGACTGCCCAATAAGAGAGAGGGTAAAACATCTTTGGGATGCATAAATTTGGAAGCTACGCGCAATGCCTTGTCACTATAAGCCTCAATATCCACACCAACATTGGGAGAATCAGAAAGAATAACAGCTACATACTCTCCCGAATGAGAGATACTAATTGATTGATTTGTACTTACCAAATAAGGTTGCCCATTTGTACGATAAGTCACTTTTTGTTCACCTCCACAAAGTTGATTAACTAAGAGTCGCGAAACCAAAAGTTCTTTTTTACGTTTCTCAACTCTCACAAGTTCCACCAATTCTTTATAATAAATAAGATTATTAGATGGGCATAATCGAAATAGCTGATCAAGCGTTTCTGTTATATGCCATAACGCCAATTGATAGGTAGTGTCATCCACAATCTTTTGAAATATCGGCATACTAGTTATTCTTTATCTCAAATTTGACCTTCTTGATACGTCTATCATCCATTTCAAGTACTTTAAAGATATATATTGATTTGTATTCAATCGTCTCGTGAACCTTAGGAAACTCACCTTTGATTTCTAAAAGCAAACCAGCAACAGTATCTACTTCACTTGAAATATCTTCAAAGACCTCTTCATCTAAATTCGTTATTCTGTAAAAATCACTTAAAGAAGTCTTGGCTTTGAAAATCCATGTATTCTCTTCTAATTGAGCAAAATGATTTTCTTCCTCATCATATTCATCACTAATCTCTCCTACAATTTCTTCAATAATATCCTCCATGGTCACCAAACCACAAGTTCCACCAAACTCATCAACAACAATCGCAATATGTACTTTATTTGCCTGAAAATCTCTTAATAAAGTATCAATCATTTTGGTTTCAGGGACAAAAAGAGGCTGACGCATTAATGACTGCCAACGAAATGTATCTCCTTTCTGAATATGGGAAAGTAAATCTTTAATGTATAATATTCCCTTAATATTATCATTGGATCCAGCATACACAGGTATACGTGAATAGCTATGTTCGGTAATACATTTCAGGACAGTGTGAAAAGAACTTTTAATATCTAAAGCTACCATATCCATACGTCCAGTCATCACGTCACGCACGCGTTCTCCTCCAAATCGTATAATCCCTTCAAGAATTTCATTCTCTTGGGTAATCTCTGCCTTATCAGTTAATTCCAAAGCTTGTGATAAATCATCAACAGAGATTATTTTCTTTTTCTTCTGAAAACGTTTTTGGATATGCTCAGTAGAAGAAGTAAGCAATCTACTGACAGGAGAAAAAATCCTCTCACACACAGCCACACCAGGTGCAGCAATTCGGCAAAAGCGCAGCGTATTCTGAGCAGAAAAAATCTTTGGCATAATTTCGCCAAAAAGCAACAACAAGAAAGTCAATGCAACAGTAAGTACTAAAAACTGTGCCAATTCATTGTGTCCAAAAGAAAGACATTGTCCAAAGAAAAAATTGACAAGCAAGATGATTAAGACATTCACAAAATTATTGGTTACTAATATAGTAGCCAACAAATGTTCAGAATCTTTCAAAAGTCTTTTTATTATTTTATCCGATGCATGCCCCTCGTCTTCTATCTCATTCAAATCTTGTGGAGAAAGAGAAAAAAAAGCAATCTCAGATGCGGAAGCAAATCCGGATCCGATAAACATGACAAGCGCTAAGATCAGGGCTATCCACCCCGACGGCTCAGGTTCATCTATAGTCACACTACTAAAAGCGTCTCCTACTTGTACTATAAATTCTGGTATACTCAATGTTATGGTGAATTAATAATTATCTTGTTTCTCTTGAAAAATATCTAAACAGGACTATCCTCTTGCTTAGCAGGACGTCCTAACATTTCCAACTGATGCACTTCTATTTCTGTATAGGAACGAGTAATACCTCGTTTATCTTCATACTTATTGGTCTTTATTCGACCTTCTACGTAAATACGATCACCTTTACGTACGTATTTTTCTACAGTTTGAGCATTGCCCTTCCAAAAGATGAGATTATGCCATTCTGTTTGTTCAGGCACTTCAACTCCATTAGGCAATTTATACGCTCGAATAGTAGTAGCCAATGGCAAGCGAGCTACTGCTTGATTGACATCAATATATTTGACTTCTGGGTCTTTTCCTACATATCCCAAAAGAATAACTTTATTTACTGACATATAGCAAAATCATTTATTTGTCCATTTCTTGTTTACCAAGCGATACAAATATAAGTAAAACCTGTTAAACAACAAAATCAGATGCTTATTTATATAGAAGAAAGATACAAGGGCGCTTACCTATAGTAAATTGACTTTTTTTCCAACTACTAATTTTTTGCGTTTGTATCATTTCGTCTTCACATGAAATATGACATGCCACACACAGCTTTGTGTCTGGTTTACATTGCTTAATCAAAGTGTCCAACATCTTATCATTACGATAAGGAGTTTCAATAAAGATTTGCGTCTCATCATCAGTGTAAATACCTTGTTCCAACTTTTTTAAGTATTGCTCTCTTTCAGGCGACTGAATAGGTAAATAACCATGAAAAGCAAAACGCTGTCCATTAAATCCACTAGCCATTAAAGACATTAAAATACTACTTGGTCCAACAAGAGGCACAACTTTCAAACGTTCCCTTTGAGCTATCGCTACCACATCAGCACCAGGATCGGCTACCCCAGGACACCCAGCTTCACTAATAACCCCCATAGGATGACCTGTACGCAATGGTTTCAAAAAACTCGAAATATCATCGAAATTTGTATGCTTATTCAATTCATAAAAGGTCAATTCGTCAATATCTATAGCACGTTCACACTTCTTCAAAAAACGACGTGCACTACGAATATCTTCAACTATAAAATGACGAATTTCTAAAATTACTTCCCGATTATAAGCTGGTAATACCTGATCAATAGGTGTCTCACCAAGTGGTACAGGTATCAAATAGAGCGCAGACTCAATAGTCTGCGCTCCATTTTTTTGAGTATCTAGTAAAACTGTATCTATATTCATCCAGTTTATTTTACAATATAATTAACCATAGATGATATGGCCATCTTCAGCCTTGTATTCATCTAATCCCTTTTGATAAGTAGCCATCGCACGCAGACTCATGCCCACATTCGAGAAACCACCATCGTGAAATAAGTTCTGCATAGTTACCTTACGAGTCAGGTCACTAAACATCACAATACAGTAATCTGCACATTCCTCAGCTGATGCATTACCAAGTGGAGACATACGTTCACCGAAATCGAATAAACTATCAATTCCCTTCACACCACTACCAGCAGTTGTCATAGTAGGAGATTGAGATATTGTATTGATGCGTACGCCATGCTCACGACCATAAATATATCCCATGCTACGAGCGATTGATTCTAGGAGAGCTTTCGCATCAGCCATATCACTGTATCCGTAGAATGTACGTTGCGCAGCAACATAACTAAGTGCTACAACACTACCGCCTTCAGCGATAGCATCAAGCTTCTTAGCTGTTTGTAACATTTTATGGAAAGACAATGCTGACACATCTAGCGTCTTATCCAACATTTTATAGTCTAGATCATCATAAGTTCTTTTCTTACGTACATTTGGAGACATGCCAATAGAGTGCAATACGAAATCGATTTTACCCCCTAAAATCTCCTGAGACTTAACAAATACATTTTCCAAGTCTTCTACACTAGTAGCATCTGCAGCAATCACTTCACTATTGATTGACTTAGCAAGCTTTTCTACATCACCCATACGAATCGCCATAGGTGTATTACTTAGTGTGATAATTGCACCTTCTTCAACAGCACGTTTTGCTACGTGCCAAGCAATTGACTGCTCATTGAGTACGCCGAAGATGACGCCCCTTTTACCTTTCAAAAGATTGTAACTCATACTTTATTGTTTTATTACTTTTAACGGCCGCAAAGATAGTACACTTTTCTCACATCGACGAACAATGTGCAAAAAAAGTGTTTTTAGTGCCTCTCGTACATTTATTAATTCCTGATAAGAATGCACATATTCCCACCACATGATGGACATAAATAGTGCAATAATTATATTCACATCACCAAATTCAATGTACTCATTATGGATCTGTTTCATCCTAAATTTATTTATGAAGTTAGTGTTATTTCATAGACTCTTAGTGGACAAATATAATGATTTCTTTCGATTTCCTCTCATTTTTTGTTGTATCTTTGTGATTATGAAACAGTTTCAGCATCATACATCTATATATACAGGCCTCTCCTCACCAGAAGTAGAAGCCAGCCGCAAACAATATGGCAGTAATCAATTAACTGCTCCTCCACAGAAAAACCCATGGTTAATCTTCCTTGAAAAGTTTGAAGATCCCTTGATTCGTATTCTAGTGGTGGCTTTATTATTGTCAGTCAGTATCGCTTTCTATCACGTGTTTGGAGAAGATAGTCCACTGCATGTATTTCTAGAGCCATTGGGTATCTTTATATCTATTTTATTAGCAACTGGGGTCGCTTTTTGGTTTGAAATGCGTTCCGAAAAAGCCTTCAACATACTAAACAAAAACAACGAAGAATCATTGGTTAAAGTGTTGCGCAATCGACACGTAAATCAAATTCGTAAGACAGAAATTGTAGTTGGTGATATTATTCTACTTGACACAGGTGATGAGATCCCTGCAGATGGCTTATTACGCCAAGCACAGGCTCTATGCGTAAATGAGTCTAGTCTAACAGGAGAACTGATGTGTAGAAAAAGTATCCATCCTGAAGATTTCGATGCAGAAGCAACTTATCCAAACAATATAGTTCTTAGAAGCTCTATGGTCATTACTGGACATGCAATGATGGAAGTCACACAAGTTGGTGACGCCACCGAATATGGCAAAGTATACCAAGCTACACAAATAGACGATTCTGTAAAGACACCACTCAACAAACAATTGGACTGGCTAAGTAAAGTCATTACGAGAGCCAGCTATATCGTTGCACTCATTATTATTATAGGGCGTACTATATGGTTTTTAATTGACTCTGATAGCGGTTTATCATGGATTTCTCTGAGTAGCAATTTCCTACAAACCTGCATGCTAGCTGTAACTCTTATCGTTGTGGCTGTACCTGAGGGACTTCCACTTAGTGTGTCACTTAGTTTAGCACTAAGTATGCGTCGTATGTTATCAACCAATAATCTAGTACGTCGCATGCATGCATGTGAAACTATGGGTTCTGTGACTGTAATATGTACAGATAAGACTGGCACACTGACTCAAAATAAAATGCAAGTGGTCCACGCTTTATTTCAAGGCGAAGACCATATCCTTCTACAAAAGTTCCCAGACGACCTACGAACACTTATAACAGAAAGCATCGCCTTAAATAGTACAGCTTATATAGAAGATAGCAATGAACAGGACTTACGTCCATTGGGAAATCCGACAGAAAGTGCTTTACTTATCTGGCTTCATCATCAACATGTAGCTTACCTGTATCTACGCGAGAAGACAGAAATCATCGAACAATTGCCATTCTCACCTCAACGTAAATACATGGCTACTGTAGCTTATTCTCCTAGTTTAAAGAAACGAGTACTTTATGTCAAAGGGGCAGCAGAAATACTACTGACTCATTGTATTCCACTGGAAAAACAAAGCAACTCACCTCTAACACAAAGCACACTCAATGAGTACCTGTTATCATACCAACAGCAAGCTATGCGAACTTTAGCATTTGCATATAAAGTACTAGATGATATAGATACAAAAGTGATTTCAGGCGACACTATGCTAATTAATGATTTGAATTTCCTCGGAATAGTAGGTATTAGTGACCCTATTCGCCCAGATGTACCCGAGGCTATTGCCACATGTCAACGAGCAGGGATATCCGTAAAAATTGTAACAGGTGATACTCCAGCAACAGCACGTGCTATTGCACATCAAATAGGCCTTCAGTCAGAAGAAGGATTAATCACGGGACCAGCTTTTGAAGCTTTAAGTGATGAAGAAATTAAAGCCAAAATATCATCCATAGACATCATCGCACGCGCCCGTCCCATGGATAAAGCAAGGCTTGTTCGTCTTCTACAGCAACAAAATGAGGTTGTAGCTGTAACAGGTGATGGCACCAATGATGCCCCCGCGCTTAATCAAGCACAAGTAGGTCTATCTATGGGAAGCGGAAGTGCAGTAGCTAAAGAAGCAAGTGATATTACTATTATAGATGATAGTTTTTCTAGTATTTCGCAAGCTGTATTATGGGGGCGTTCTTTATATCAGAACATCCAGAGATTTATCCTATTTCAGATGACAATCAATGTATCAGCTTGTTTAATTGTTTTGTTGGGTGCTTTTATGGGATCGGATTCACCATTGACTATCGCACAAATGTTGTGGGTCAATCTAATTATGGATACCTTTGCAGCCATGGCTTTAGCTTCTCTTCCCCCATCACCTAAAGTGATGAAAGCCTCCCCCCGTAGACCAAACGATTTTATTATTAACAAACAGATGAGAAGTATTATTCTCTCTGTTGGAATTTTATTTTTCTTGTCATTACTTGCCTTGGTGCAGGTATTCAATCACAATGACATCTCAGCAACAGGCTTCTTTACCATGCACACATTGGAAAGCATAGATTGGACCAGCATATGGAAATTTGATCATACTGTTCATGGTTTGAATCCATATGAACTATCTATATTCTTTACTATATTTGTCATGATGCAATTCTGGAATATATTTAACGCACGCAGCTTATTTACAAATAGTAGTGCCTTACTACAGCTACATAAAGACAAGATGTTTTTAAGTGTATTGATTATTATATTAATTGGACAAATTATTATCATCCATATAGGACAACAAACCTTCCAAGTACAACCTATTCAACTTCTAGATTGGATCTGGATTATTGTATTGACTTCCATCGTACTTTGGATAGGAGAATTAGTGCGTTTTTTTTTAAGAAAAAGACAAACGACTATATAATATTTCTTTATCACGATGAAGAAATATAACATTCTTGCTTGACACAAGTAACCTATTACTAATAAACAAATGATAAGAGTTAATCTCTACTAGCTCTTATTAGATCTCGAAGAGTAGTTCTAACTACTTATTTTCTGTAACAACCACATCCATAGGAATATCATGACTATTAGTAGGAATCTCATCTAAATATTGAAAATCAAAGCAAATACCCACAGTATTGACATCTAGTTTAGGTAACAACTTGTCATAATACCCCTTTCCTCTACCTAAACGGTTTCCTTTAGAATCGAAAGCCATACCAGGTACTACAGCCAAATCAATGTTGGCATATTGACAAACAGGATAGTTTTTTCCTACGGGTTCATAAATACCAAACAAAGGTTCTTGCTCAACACGTGTCGTATCATTATACCGCCTTAATTGCAAACGTTCACCTTCTACTACAGGCAAAAAGACTTGCTTACCTGCATGTAAAGCTGCCTCTATCAGTTTTTGCGTTCTCACTTCATCTGATAACGCATTATATAATAAGACTGCATGGGCACTTTGCCATATGGGCAGAGCAATCACTAGTTGAACTATTATTTCCGATTTAGCTTCTAATTCCTCAGCAGTGTATGTTTTTTTTATCTCACGCAAAGCTTGTCGGATTTCTTTTTTTGTTTTCATGCATCTTCCATTTAGTCTATTATAGTGTCTTCCTTACTTCATACCAAATTATTCTTATTCAATGTGGAAATTGAAGTTTAACTAAGGAACATCATCTGGCATACACGATTGCTAGATGGTTGGTTACCACTGAATAAAAAACCAGACTGAGTCATATCTTGTGCCCAGTCTGGTAATTTCATTTATAAGCTAGAGCACTCTTTTAGTCTCTACGCAAAAAGATCATAATATAGTAAAGCAAAGTCGCGAGTGATGATAACGCAGCTACTACGTATGTATAAGCTGCAGCGCTCAAAGCATCGGATGCTTGTGATTGGCTCTGGCTAGTGGTCAATCCACTACTGTTCAACCACACAAGAGCACGACGACTAGCATCAATTTCCACTGGCAAAGTCACAAAACTAAAAATAGTCGTAAAAGCAAATAGCACAATACCTGCTAATAACAATTGCGGAAATGCTTGCACCGTAAAGATTCCTGCTAATAAAATCCACTGCACCCATGAAGAAGCAAAACTCACCACTGGCACCATAGCACTTCTTAATTTTACAGGTGCATATCCTGCCTGATGTTGTACGGCATGCCCACACTCATGAGCAGCAACTGCAGCAGCCATAATACTTCGACCATCATACACTTCAGGGCTCAAATTTACCGTCTTATTCGTCGGATTATAATGATCGGTCAGCATACCTGGTGTCGAAAGAATTTCCACATCGTAAATGCCATTATCATGCAACATTTTGAGTGCAATATCCCTTCCACTCATCCCTGATGGGAGCATAACTTTGGAGTATTTCTTAAATTTATTCTTCAATCGAGCTTGAACTAGAAAACTAACTATCATCAAGCCAATTAGGATTATCCACATGATTGCCATAAGCTGTCTTTTTATAAATAAATACTATTATTCTGCCTCTGAATCACGCACAATTGTTTGCTCGCGATCAGGTCCTACAGATACAATAGCAATATCCACGCCAAGATATTCTTCTAAGAAAGAAAGATATTGATTAAATTCTTCTGGGAATTCATCTTCGGAAGTCATCTTAGTCATATCAGTTTTCCAGCCTGGAAACTCAACATAGACAGGTTCAACCTCTACAGTATCAATATTATAAGGGAATTCATTTGTTTCCTCTCCATCTATTTTATAAGAAACAGCTGCCTTTATGATAGGGAAAGCATCCAAGACATCACTCTTCATCATGATTAGCTTAGTTACACCATCAATCATAACCGCATACTTCAAAGCCACTAGATCGATCCAACCACATCGACGTGGACGACCAGTCACCGATCCAAACTCATGCCCCTTTTCGGCTAGCTCACGACCAGTCTCGTCAAATAACTCAGTAGGAAATGGGCCAGCTCCAACACGTGTACAATAGGCCTTGAAAATACCATACACCTCACCTATTTTATTAGGAGCGATACCTAAGCCAGTACAAGCACCTGCACAAATAGTGTTGCTAGATGTGACAAAAGGATAGCTACCAAAATCAACATCCAACATTGTTCCTTGTGCTCCTTCACAAAGAATGGCTTTGTCATCTTGCATCATATTATTGACGGTGTGTTCACTATCAACCAAAGTAAACTGCTTCAAGTACTCAACACCATCAAACCATTCTTTTTCAGCCTCATCAAGAGTGTATTCAAAACCCAAACTCTTCAAAATGCTTTCATGACGAGCCTTAGCCTTAGCATATATCTCATCGAAATTGTGAAGTACATCACCTACACGTACACCATTACGACTGACCTTATCGGTGTATGTAGGGCCAATACCTTTGCCTGTTGTACCAACTTTAGAGTCACCTTTTGCTGCTTCATATGCTGCATCAAGCAAGCGGTGAGTCGGCAAAATCAGGTGCGCCTTTTTAGAGATGTATAAACGTTTTGTTAAATCAAAACCAGATGCAGCCAGTGCTTCTGCTTCAGCTTTAAACAATGCTGGATCAAGTACTACACCATTTCCAATGATATTTATTTTATCTCCTTGGAAAATACCAGATGGGATAGAACGGAGAACATATTTTCTGCCATCAAATTCCAATGTGTGTCCTGCATTTGGGCCACCTTGGAAACGAGCGACGACATCATACTTTGGAGTCAAGACATCAACAACCTTGCCTTTGCCTTCGTCTCCCCACTGCAATCCTAAAAGAATGTCAACTTTCATATACTAAATTTATTATTGTTTGTTTATTGTGATTAATCTTATTTATGCTTCGAATTTCTCTTTTTACGTTGGCAATTTGCACACACACCATACACATACAAAGCATATTGTGACTGAAGAAATCGTGGGAATTTGGCCTCTGAAATCGCTTTATGAATAACCTCATCTGTGCGTTCAGTAACCTTTCCGCACACCATACAGATTAAATGATGATGCAACTGCGTTCTGTAAGCTTTTTCAAATTGGGCAGAATTGCCAATCTGATGTTTTTGTACTAAGTGGCATTTCAAAAGAAGGAGAATCGTATTGTATATAGTAGCCCTACTCACCCGAAATTGGCGTTCTTCAAGAAGTCGATATAAGGTTTCTATGTCAAAGTGTCCATCAATAGTATATATCGTTTCAAGAATCGCGTACCTCTCGGGTGTCTTCCTGCACTTATGAGTAGTAAGATACTCAGTAAAGAGTTGTCTCACAGCCTTTATCGTGCTAGGCTTATCGTTCTGCTTACTTTTTTTCTCCATACGAAAACGCTTACAAAGGTAATATCTTTTAGCGATTTGACCAAAAGACTACCTATATTTGTAAATTCGTTTTTATACCTTAACTTTTACGTCTATTCGTAAGCTGCAGCTTCCCATTCTACTTGACGGATCAACTGGTGAGAATAATCCGTATCCATCTCCTTATATTGCTCTATTAAACGGCATACTCTAAAAGCATGATCCTCACTATGCTGCATAAAACGTTTAATGGCTCCTATGGCAACATGGCGTACATTATATCGTTCATCAAAAGCAGCTGAAATTGCTTGATCTAAAAACTCACCAGCTACTTGATCTTCCATATCTCCCTTTTTACTCAAGAGACGAGTAATCAACAAATAGGCACATACTTGAAAAAACTCTTCTTCACGTGCCAACCATTGAAAAGCAAGCTGTGGAGCATAATCCATATATTGCAATAAGTGCATCACTAAGTTCTCTGCAATCTCCAAATACTTGATATCTTCCACCCATATCTCTGCAATCTCAGGGTAAAAACTTTCTTGTGGTTGCAACAAAGTAGCCATAATCTTACACTCGCGAATATCTTCTTTCCAAAGTGCTTGAGCTAGTTTATGTTCGGGGTGAAAAAACGAAGCGACATATTTGATTCGTGGTAATTCGACTCCAAAGATAATGCGATAGTTTAATCCTTTGTCCCTCATACTTTGAGAAACCACCCCATTCATACTCAAACGTAATCGCTTTTTGACTTCACGCAATTGGTCCTGCAATTGCTCATCAGTTGGTGATATCATATTGTTCATCTTATTTTCCTATTTTTCTTCTCTTAGTAGACTGCCATAGCCATCATTCAAGAAACCATATTGCTGACTATAGCGCAACATTTGCTCATCGTATTGCTCGTCATAGCTAACTATAACATCTTGTATCACACCTTCTTTACTACACACTGCAGTGTACTTAGGATTGACAAAACCTTTATATGGAGCAATGTTAAGAGCAGCATACCTATCTATTACTTCTTTATGTATATCAGTATCAACTTGAACTCCATAATTTTCAACCAATTCTCGTGCAGCTCCATAATCTCCACGTGATTTGATATGTTGAACTAAAGCGAGCAATTCACCAAAGAGTTCGCGTAAAGCCAGATAATCATTTACTTGCACATAAGTTTTACCCTCTTTTTTCACTAACTCAACAACGTTCTGTTCACGCCCCTTCTCATACACCCACTTAGCAATCAACTGACGGTTACGCATATGCGATTCCTCAATAATCGCACCTAATTGTATACGTACTAATTGAGTCATCAATCCATTCATTAGATAAGTATAATAGGCTGGTTTGTAGGCATCATCTGTAGGCAACAATCCAAGTTCTACCATTTTTTTATCAGACATAAAATACAACGCAAATAAGTCGGCCCTAGCTTCCTCTATTGTAGCTCCATGAGCTTTCAATGCATCTTCACTGACACCTGGTAATAATTTACCAGAACCATGTCCTACACATTCGTGCAAGTCAGTATGTAAATCATCTGTGATTGAACCATATGTCTCTATGGCTGACAACATATCATCATCAATCACATATTCTTTTAGAAAGCCATTGCCTTTAGAGGCATCATGATAAGCCTTGGTTATATTAGCTAGGGTAACAGACTTGGAACCGTGTTTACTACGAATCCAATTGGCGTTAGGTAAATTTATACCAATAGCTGTGTGCGGATACAAATCACCAGACAATATGGCTGCTGTGATGACTTTAGCACTGACACCTTGTACATTATCTTTCTTGTAATCTGGATTAACTGGACTGTGATCTTCAAACCATTGTGCATACTGACTAATTGTTTCAGTACGTTTGGTTGCTTCTTTATCTTTGAAGTTCACAAGAGATTCCCAACTGGCTTTAATGCCTAATGGATCTCCGTACGTTTCAATAAAACCATTAATAAAATCAACATAACTATCTGTATCGTTTACCCAAGCAATACTATATTGATCAAAGACTTTCAAATCGCCCGTTTGGTAATATTTGATAAGCAATGAGATAACCTCTTCCTGCTTCTGGTTTTCTGCTACATTTTTTGCATGCTCCAACCAATATATTATACGATAAATAGCAGGGCTATAAAGTCCATCTACCTTATATACAGCTTCGTAAAATTCGTTGTTTTTACCGCGACGTAAAATACTATTTAGTCCATAAGACGGACATTCATCTTGCCCTGCTTTCATTCGACTATAATAACAAGATGCGACCTGCTGATCCACACCATTGCCATAATAATTGCATGCACTAGTCAATACTAAATCTTCACCATCTTTCTGATTCACTTGCTTAGCAGCAACTTCAGGTATAAACACGTAAGGATACAATTGTTGATACAAATTTTCAATAGTCTGGCTACCATAAATAGGCAATACTTGGAGAGGAGTATTACGCAGCATCTTGTTGAAATCTTGTGGTGTACAATCTATTGGCATCTTCTCCATACCATAATGGTGATGAATACCACTAGAGAACCATACGCGACGCAAATAAGTATGCAGTGCTTGAAAAGCTTTAGTATCTCTATCACCTTGATAATGTAAGAAAATAGCTTCTAAAGTACGGCGCAACAATAAATTGAGTTCACCGTGTTGATCAAACAAGATATCTCGACCACACAAGGCCGCTTCAGACAAATAGTATATCAATTCTTTTTGCTTTACGGGTAAAGCATCAAATCCAGCCACATTGTAGGAAAGAATTTCAATATCTGCAAATCGAGTGTTCATATAAGGATTTTATTTTCTTTGTATGTATAAACCGAACCGCAAACTTACTTATTATTTCATAGGTAGCCAAATTGAAAATCATAAAAACGCTCAATTGGTATTTATTTCGAACTCAATAAACGAAGCAATTCTTGTGGAGTCAATTCAGATGCCATACTACTCCCCTCAAGCAGTGTATCTGCCATAAGACGTTTTTCTTCATGCAACGCCAAAATCTGTTCTTCGATTGTATTTTTTGATATCATACGATACACCGTTACTGGTTTATCTTGACCAATACGGTATGCCCTATCGGTCGCTTGTGACTCAATGGCTGGATTCCACCATGGATCAAGATGAATAACAAAATCTGCTGTTGTTAAGTTGAGTCCTACTCCACCCGCTTTCAAACTGATTAAAAAAATGCGCGTTTCCCCTCTATTGAATTCATTGACCAATTGTGCACGCTGTTTAGCACTTGTTTTACCATCCAAATACAAGTAAGATACTCCTATTTCATCTAGTTTTTTCCTAACTAAACCAAGATGACGAGTAAACTGACTAAAAACCAAAGCAATATGATCATTCTGACACAAACATTCTATAATCTCCATTAGTCTACCCATCTTTGATGATTCAACCTTAGATTTAGGTTGCACTAATTGTGGATGACAAGAGAGTAAACGAAGCTTATTGATTTCTTGCAATGCAGTAACCATACTAAGTGTACCATGATCAATCGTCTCCAAAGCATGGGCACGTACAGACTCATACAATACACGCTCTTTATCAGAAAGTTCTACATAAATATTAATTTCTGTTTTTAATGGCAATTCTTGGGCTACTTGTGATTTTACACGTCGCAAGATAAAAGGCTGTATCATCAGCTTCAATCTATCATATTGTATTTCATTCTTTATGGTACGCACTGGTTGCACAAAGGTAGACGTAAAGTGCTTGTAGCTCCCCAACAAACCAGGTACAGCAATGTCAAATAAATTCCAAATTTCAGCCAAATGATTTTGTACTGGTGTACCAGTTAGCAATAAAGTAAACTTAGCTTGCAACTGTTTTACCGCCTTAGACATTTTCGAGGTGCGATTTTTTATGACATGCGCTTCATCTAGTACAAGTATATTCCAAGTCTTTTCATTAAAAGCCTCTCTATTTGTGTGTACAAGTCCATAAGAAGTAATCACCACTTCTCCAACATCAGCTATACGTATCATCTGATCTCTCTTTGCCGACTTATTCAATAAGGACACATGAAGCGAAGGAGCAAATTTTCGAATTTCATTTCTCCAATTGTAGATAACAGAGGAAGGTACTACAATTAAAGAAGGCCCCTTGTGTGCTTGTGCAAGCAATAAGGTAATTGTTTGCAACGTTTTACCGAGACCCATATCATCAGCCAAACAAGCCCCAGCTTGCCACTGATATAGTCGGGATAGCCACTCGTATCCCACGCGTTGATAATGTCGTAACGTTGCACATAAATCATCTGGAACTAATGGAGTTATCTCACCAACTTCAGCTATACGTTCTAATATTTGTTTTAGCTGAATGCATTTTGATAAATGCATACCTGTTTCTTCATAATGCTTCAATATCGGTGCTGAGAAAACAGATATAATTTTTTTACTTCCCTTATTTTGCAAGAGTGCATTTAGAGAGAAAAGGTGTTCTTTCAACTCATTGGTTATTGAAATAAAAGTTGATTCGTCTAAAGGAATATAGTTTCTCTTTTCATTAGTATTTATGAGATGAATAAGTTCATCCAAAGGAAGTACTGTATTGCCTAATTTTAATGAGACTTGTATTTCAAACCACTGACGTAAACTTTTTGTTTTAATCATTACATCTGAAGTCCTTACTTGAACGGGCCGACTAACAATACCACCTCTAGGCCATTCCACAACAATCTTCTGCTTCTCTTTGTGTAAGGTTTCAAGCATACCTAAACAAGCATCATTACTAGGGAGAAAGAAATTAGAGACATCCATATTGTATCCTCCAAGTTCCTTTACACGCTTTGTAATACCATCTAGTAAACTAATTTCAGCCTTTAATTGACGTTTAATCAGGATAATCTGATCCTCATGCAACTGAAGACAAACTTCTGATCCTTTACCTGGTGCAAATTCGACCATTCCTTTCATCGATGGACGCACTAATAAATGACATTGATACCCTTCGTTCCTTGGGTTGAATTGAGCTACCACATAATTGAATGCATCTATTTTTTGAATTAAATGATTTACTGGACGAGTTAATGGAAGATCAGATTCGACTTGTATATCAGACATTTCTTTAACCAGCTGAACAACGGCGTCATTCACCTCCAAAGGCAATGGTTCTAATCGTTTCAATTGAATAATAGCACTCACCAATTGATTAGGGATTGTACATAGCTCTCTTACTCCATCGCATGGTTTATATACATATGTTGTCTGTCCTTCAACAAGGGTAATAGGTTTATCAAAAAACAATGTTATCCCTGAAATCGTTGTTCGCAAAACCTTATCTTCAAACTCCATCTTCCGAACCATGGCACGAACAACAGCCGATTTTACATCAACTTTTTGTTTGGGTAAATTTGCTTCGTACAAAGCATCCTTACCTTTCAACATCTTTAAATAATCTGGATTAGCTTGTTTGAGATAACTATCATGAGGATATTTCGCCATCAGGTCGGCAATCTTCTTATCCAAAGAAGACATCCCCTCTATCGAATTAGACTCAAATTGTGATAGATTAACACGATTACTAGGAGTCCACAACCCATCAGCTTCAACAATATGCTGATATGGAGTAATCATGTGCCTTTCATTTATACGATATACAATAAACTTCTTTTCAGTAGTAAGATCCAATGAAGACATTAAAGCTATATCATTGGTTTTAAGTATAGCATCTTTCTTTTGACGAGATTTACGCGCACGAATACGTTCTAAGATATCCATACTCTCTTCGGATACTAGCTTTTTTATTAAGCCATATTCCATCATGGTATTTTCATATCTATATATGTATGCTGCCCATAATGTCTGGTTTTGCTTCATTGCTTGAAACAACGAGGATAAATGCTCATCATTTTTTTTTCTAGATACTTCATCCAAACAACTGAGATGATCGACTCCAATTTTAATTGTCTGCTTCCAACAATCATTATATTTCAAATATTGATACATGCTCAAAATAACACTTTGTAGAGCCTCAACATCAGAATGTTGATAATCCCACTCGATAAATTCAAACGCCGTTTTTGTATACTTAAACACATACTCTAAAATAGGTAAGCGTACCTCATTGTTGATACACACCCACACCATACCATACTCGGAACTATTATTTATCGTAATATTTTTTCGAATGAGCAATCGGATATCATTATTAAACAAGGAATAACTATCCTCAAGCATTTGCTCGAGGTGCAAAGCTTTATCTTTATTTATAAGCCGTTTTTGATATATAGCTAGACTTACAATTTCTGGGATATCTTCACAAGGAAGTTGATCTATAACCGATTCTATTAATCTATATCTTTTCATACCTTAATTAATGCTGTGTACACAGAGATAAACATTCTAGAGATGCAGCATCGATATCTTTGAGAACCAATGCCTATTGAAATGGAATTACAGCAAAGGTAAAAAAAATACGACCAGCACAAAATTTACGGGTTATTTTATCCATATTAACTGAAATAATTACTTGAAAAAATACAATTGTATTACAAAATGAATATCACTAAAAATCATCTCTAACACTTTGAGATGTGCTCTTCAAAAAAGAACTAATTCCATATTCATATCTCTTCATTTTAGCTTGACGCATTGATGTCATAGGTGAACTTATAGAATCGCAAATTGGACAACGCACCACATAATTCCATTTGCCCTTACTATCAATGTATTTATCTACCCAAGTGAGTTTATATCCGACATTCAATACACGTGTACGGGTACTATTCTTAATTAAATGCAATTGAAGAATCAAGCCTCCATCCTTGGGATAACTACGTTGATTAGACACAAAATTACCTAAAGAATAAGCAACTAAATGGCCCGTTTCAGGATAATACACAACTGGTTGAACAACATGAGGATGCGAACCTATAATAGCATCTACACCTTGTTTGAAGCACCATTGTGCCAGAATCTTTTGGCTCATGGAGGGATATTGTTGGTATTCGTTCCCCCAATGTAAAACTAATATCAAATAATCAAGACTAGGATGCACTTGACGAGCTTGTTTGATATCAAGTGCTATTTGGGTAGTATCTATTCTATTAACAATCACATCATTTGGCGTTGATATTCCGTTAGTGCCATAGGTGTAATTGAGTAGTCCAACACGGATACCATGTTTATCTAGTATTAAAAGGTTAGAAAATCTTCTATCTAAAACATTACGGAAAGTTCCTGTATGTCGTATTCCCAAAGAATCCAAGACATTCAACGTACGAATTAATCCTTTTTTACTTCTATCCAAACAATGATTATTAGCTGTAAGTAGGACATCAACCCCTGCATCAATTAAAGAGGAAGCCAATGCATCAGGAGAGGAAAAGGTAGGATAACCTGTATAAGGTTGACCACCTAAAGTCACTTCTAAGTTACCAATAGTCCAATCGGCTTGTTGAAAAAGAGGAACAACATCTTCCCAAACACTACGATAGTGGTAACGATTTTTCGCTCTATCATAGGCCGATTGTATTTGAGGGGAATGCCCCATAATATCACCTAAAAAGAGCAATTTCACCTCTGGTGCAAACATTTCTTTTAATGGAAAATGGCACTGAACCTTATATTGCAACTTGTCTTCTATACCTGTAGTGGAAAGACCCACCATAGGTATCGTATCTAAAACTTCCGCAGTCACTTCCCAACTTAAGCATACACTTAGAAATAAAATCAATAATTTTCGCATAGGTCATTGTATTGTAGCAGACAAAGATAAACAAATTCACTAGAAGTACAATACGCAAACAATACGAAGCAACAAACACAAAGAATAAAAACAAAAAGATGATTTTATATCCATTTTTATATCAAATTGCTTTGTTCTTACATTTTTAACCCATATATTTGTCACCAGTAAACTCAAGAAACTAACAAAATAACGAATCAGAATTATTATGTGTGGAATTGTAGCTCTATTTGATCTTCAGCAACCTGGAGAATCTTTGAGAAAAAAAGTTTTAGAAATGTCCAAGCGTATCCGTCATCGTGGTCCAGACTGGTCTGGCATTTACGTAGGTGATAACGCAATATTAAGCCATGAACGCTTATCTATCGTTGAC
>Ga0116162_10000229_pt1 | contig 43897 bp, 39 predicted proteins | sample AD_UKC105_MetaG_FD_89875 | JGI IMG/M metagenome (GOLD analysis project Ga0116162, IMG submission 89875) | Active sludge microbial communities of municipal wastewater-treating anaerobic digesters from Hong Kong - AD_UKC105_MetaG | ecosystem: Engineered > Bioreactor > Anaerobic > Digestate...
GGGCGAAATCACAGTAAGCTCTCTATACAAGGCGGTCAAAGAGCAGTTCGAGACCTCGCGCAAAGTAGTGGCATCGCTGTTGGGCTACATCTGTTCGAAGCTTGGAATCCTCAGCGCGCACAAAAAATCCTACCGTTTGCCTACGGTTTACGTGCTGAAAGAGGAGTACGCAGACCTGGTAAGATCCGTGCTCAGCGCCACCGCCGCTCCCAGCGATTCATGACCCATGTCAAGAACGCTCCGAGAACCTCGACCACCCTGAAGATCAGATCCAAGTCGGAATACTGGATCAGCCGATCGAAAGATCCCTACCTTGAGCTTATGCTTCGCCTCTTCCAAGACGAGAGGACGGCGCGGCGGGGTAGAGATTTTCTGAACATGGTGGAGGAGAGCCAGGAGAGGGGGGAGCCCCTGAAGACCGGGGACTGGAAACGGATAATGGAAGATCTGGACGTCACCAGGTCGGCCTTCTATTTCATGAGGAACAAACTTCTGGGTGCCGGGCTCATCGCCGTGAGGTCCGGGGAATACAGGCTCTCCGGCATGTTCAGCCGCGACCTTGCAGACATGTCCCGATGGTGGTGGACGGCGGTCATGAGAAACGACCCCGAGGCTCTATAGATTTTGAATCCCATTATAGAGACCAGAACAGATCCTATCTGTATAAAAAGCAGATCGGATCAATATCTGAAAGGCAGATACGCCTATATTTTCGATAAGCTGACATGCAACATGTAGCTGATATAGAAAAACGGATCAGACCTGCATCCCGGTTATAGGGCGCAGGTGAGATCCTCCATCCTCTTTTCTATGGTCGTCACGATCCTGTCATTGTCCATGTACTCCAGGCCGGCACCGCAGAAGGGGCATATGAAGTTGTTTTCGCTCGCCTCATCGAAGACGAAACGAGCACATCCGCCAACGCATGCGTAAAATATGTTGTCCTTCTCATAGCTGAGCCGCTCTTCAAGCTTTCTCAAAAGCTTGCGGACCTCCGACTCGAGAGCTCGATCGAGGTTCTCGACGCACAGAGTCCAGAGGTAGGTGAGCCAGCCGCTTTCAGGGTCTCTCTCTCTCCTGTACTTGGCCAGACGATGCTCATAGAGGAGGTAAAGAGTCCTTCTCACGGTGTTGAGGCTGATCCCGGTGATCTCAGCCACGTATTCGTCGGTGACCTCATCTGCAGGCATACAGTCGACGATATGGAGACCCTCCTCCCCCACCAGCTTTCTCAGATATGCGCGATATATGGGATCCTCGATCAAGACCAAAGGACCACCTCTCGGTTCCCCTGGAGGGAGAAGTCAGGTGCTTGCAACTCTTCGCCACCATCCTTTAATTTGCATGCATATCTGTGCACGTATTGCTTATAGCGATTTCCCTGGCCGGATGTTGTCGGTTCGAAAAAACCGTCCTGGAACTTGGTGGCGCCGGCCGCATCGGGAAAAGATGGGTTCAGAAGAAGAACTCTCAGGGGGGGGCTCCTCTCCCCGCCCTGATCCTCTTCACAAAGCGCTTCTTCTTGGCGATGGCCCTCTCAGCAGCCCGGTCCACCTTCTCCCTCATCTCAGCGAAGTCCCGCTCCGGACCCGCATCCACCGCCTTCTTTATGGGGGTGTAGGCCGACTCCCGGAACCGGGGCTCAAAGTCCCTTATCCCATCCGGCGAATGAAGCTCGACCCCGCGGCCCGCCTCGACCCTTCCGATCCGGTCGATCTCGACTCCGGTGCTTCTCACGACCTCCATGATCTCCTGGGCGGAAGACGGGGGCGCGATTATCAGGAGGGCGTCTATGGAGACCCCCAGGTAGTCAATCTCGAGAGACTCCAGCATCTCCAGGACCTTGGGATTCACCAGCCTGGCCATCCTCTCCTCCTCGAAGATGAGCTTGACCCCGGCGGTCTTCGAGATCTCCTTGGCGTCGCCTCTGATCCCGCCGTTGGTGACATCGGTCATGGCGTGGATCTCGACATCGAGGTCCAGAAGGGCCCACGCCGCCTCGAGGAACTTGACGTTTATAGTTTCGTCGACGACCTCGTGTCGGTCGTAGTAGAGGGCGGCGGCGCAGACCGTCCCACCGCCCGCCCCCTCGGTCATGAGGATGACGTCGCCGGGGGCGGCGTCCTTCCTGGGGGAGAGCCGATCCGATACCCCCACCGCTCCGACGCAGCCGGTGAGCCGGTTTCCTATGACCATGTCCCCTCCGATCCGCAGGGTAGACCCGGTTATGAGGGGGACCCCTGTCAGCTCTCCGACGGCCGCGATCCCCGCCAGGTGGTCGAAGAGGCGGCTTACGTCGCCGTCGTCGGCGAGATGGATGTCGGAGAACATGGCCACCGGGCGCGCCCTCATCACCAGTATGTCCCTAAGAGTGGCCCTGGTGACGTGAAACCCGGCCAGGAAGGGGTAGTCGCTGAGTCGGGAGTGCATCCCGTCCACGGTGAGGACGATGTACCTGCCCCCGGCCTCCACCGCCCCCGAGTCGTCCAGCTGCCGGGAGTCGACGACGGCATCCGTCTCCCCGATCACCTCGGCGATCTTCTCGTGGGCGTAAAAGTCGCCCAAGCCCCTCGACCCCACGCCGAACTCACCCATGGTGACCCCCGAGTCCATAAGCTCGAAGACGTCGCCTCTGGGGTTCAAAGTCGCTCTCGCCTCCTCCAGGACGGCTTCGGCGAGCTTCTCGGCGTAGGCCCTGGTGATCCGCTCTCCCTTCACCTCGACGATCAGCTCGGCCAGCTTCTCTCCCAGGTCGGGATCGTCTCTCACAAGGCCCCTCTTGGCAAACCCCTCCAGATCCATGGATGAAAGTTGGCGCCAGAGGTTAAAAAAGCTCTATCTCCGCCCGAAGATCTTCTCCAGCTGGACCCGCGATATGGTGACCATGGTGGGCCTTCCGTGGGGGCAGGTCTTGGGGTTCTCGCAGGCGAATAGCTCTCGAAGGAGGTCGTGCATCTCCTTCCAGGCCATCTCGTAGCCGGCCTTTATCGAGCCCCGGCAGGCGAGGAGCTTCAGGATCTCATCTTTCGCCGTAGCCTCCGTCCCCACCTTCCCCAGAGCGAATAGGTCCCTCAAAACGTCGTGAACCGCCCCGGGGCTTTCCAGCCGCTGGCCCGTGGCCGGGACGGCCCGGACGTGGTAGGCCCGGCCGCCGAAGGGGCGGACGTCAAATCCCATCTCCACCAGAACCTCGCCCCACTCCTCCAGCATCAACTCCTCCTTCGGCGAGAGCTCCAGGGTGACCGGCTCGATCAGCTCCTGGGATATGGTCCCCGAATCGTGCCTCTTCACCAGCATCTCGTACCTCGTCCTTTCGGCGGCGGCGTGCTGGTCCACCAGGATCAGGCCTTCGGGCCCCTCGGCCACTATGTACAGCAGAAGCGCCTGCCCCAGAACTCTCAGGCCGCCGGGGAGCGGTGCGGTCTCCAGGTCCAGCTCGAGCCTCCACGCACCGGAGTAGAGGGGGAGGGTCCTCTGGATCTCGGCTCCGGCGGCAGGAACCTGCATCCCTTCTTCCGGGCCGATCGGGACGGCTGGAGCGGTCATCCCATCGACGCCCGCACCCTCCTCGACCTCACCCTCCCCAGCGCCTGCGATTCCCTCTTCAGCCCCGCGTCCCCCATCGGCCCCGTTCGCCAATTCCCGAGCAGCCCCGAGGACCGTCGGCTGGAGGACCTTCATCTGCTCAGGCCCCGACTCCCGCTCCCCGGCCCGTTCCAGGGCGAGGCGGATCGATTCCGTCACCATCCCGGCCAGCTCCTCCTCCCTCAAAAACCGCACCTCCAGCTTCGCCGGATGGACGTTGACGTCCACCATGGAGGGATCGACGGAGAGGGAGACGACGGCGATGGGGTGGCGGCCGGTGGGGATGAGGGTCCTGTAGGCCTCGGCGACCGCTCGGGAGAGGGCCCTGGATTTTACATACCTTCCGTTGACGTAAGTCATGATCCAGTCGGGGCTGGACCGGGTGACGGTCTGCCTTCCCACCGCCCCGGCGATGGAGACGAACCTGGAGTCGGCCTGGATGGGGATGAGGTTTCGGGCGACCTCGCTTCCCAGAATCCGCAAGATGGGGTCGTTCCAGCTCTCGGACCGGACCGATTTGAAGAGAGTTCTGTCGCCGGAGAAGAGCTCGAAGGATATATGGTGGTGGATGACGGCGTAGGTGGTGACCACTTCAGCGATCCTGGCCAGCTCCGCCCTCCCGCTCTTGAGATACTTTCTGCGGGCGGGGACGTTCTTGAAGAGGTCAGCCACCTCGATGGTCGTCCCGGCGGGCGACCCCACCTCCCCCACCTCCACCATCTTGCCCTCCTCGATCCTGATCCGGGTTCCGCTGATCCCGACCCCGCCGGACCGGACCTTGGTGACCAGCTCCACAGACCTGGCCACACTGGCGATGCTGGAGAGGGCCTCGCCCCGAAATCCCAGGGTCGATATCCTGGCCAGGTCGTCGGCCCCCGAGATCTTGCTCGTGGCGTGCTTCTCGAAGGCGAGGAGGGCGTCCTCCCGATCCATGCCGCAGCCGTCGTCGGTGACCCGGATCAGCCTCTTTCCCCCCTCTGCCACCTCCACCAGGATCTTGGTGGCCCCGGCGTCGATGGAGTTTTCGATCAGCTCCTTGACCACGGAGGCGGGCCTCTCGATCACCTCGCCTGCGGCGATCTTGTTGACGGCGTCCTGATCGAGGAGCTTGATTCTGGTCATCCGGCGTCCCTCAGCCTCTTCTGGTACTGTGAGAGCCTGTTCAGCGCTTCGAGGGGGGTGACGGCGTTGAGGTCCAGGTCCCTCATCTCTGCCAGGACCATGGAATCCTCATCGGCGGCTGGCCCCTCCACCAGGAAGCTCACCTCACCGCCGCCGTCCTCGCCGTCGTCCTGATCGCCGCCGATGAGGACGTTTGCTGCCATTTTTGCCGCCCCCTGATCATCGTCGCGGTCGTTGCCGACCTTATCAGCCTTGATGTCTGTCTTATCGTCGCCCTCAACTTGACCCTCTTCGGATCTTGACCGGGGCTGGTCGAAGAATATCAGCTGGGTGTACTTCGGCCCCTTCCTCTTCGACCGGGGACCATCGCCCAGAGGCTCGATCACCGCCTCCCGCTCGATCTCCCGGAGGATCTCTCTGGCCCTGGCCACCACCTCTCCGGGAACGCCCGCCAGGCTCGCCACGTGGATCCCGTAGCTGCGGTCGGTGGCGCCGGGGACGACGGTCCGGAGGAAGACCACCGAGTCCCCCTCCTCCTTGACCGCCATGTTGTAGTTCTTGACCCCGGAGAGGACCCCCGCCAGCTGAGTGAGCTGATGGTAGTGGGTGGCGAAGACCGTCTTTCCTCGAACTCTATTGTGGATGTGCTCGGTGATCGACCAGGCGATGGCCAGCCCGTCGAAGGTGCTGGTGCCCCGACCGATCTCGTCCAGGAGGATGAGACTCCGGGGGGAGGCGGAGCCCAGGATCCTGGCCAGCTCCGTCATCTCAATCATGAAGGTGCTCTGCCCCGCCGAGAGGTCGTCGTAGGCCCCCACCCGGGTGAAGATCCTGTCCACGGGGGAGATGGAGGCGAAGGCGGCGGGGACGAAGGAGCCCATCTGAGCCAGGATCACGGCCAGGGCGATCTGCCTCATGAAGGTGGACTTTCCGGCCATGTTCGGGCCGGTCAGGATCAGGAACCGGTTGGCACCGCCGTCGAGGTGGACGTCGTTTGCGACAAAGCCGCCCCTCATCGCCCGGTTCAGGATGGGGTGACGGCATCCTCTCATGGAGATCTCCCCCGAGCCGTTCAGCCTGGGCCGAGCAAACTCGTTCTCCACCGCCACCAGGGCCAGGGTGACGAAGACGTCCAGCTCCCCCAGCGCCGCGGCCCTCTCCTGAATCTCCCGGGCGCGGCCTCCCGCCTCGGCCCTGACCTTCAAAAATAGCTCCTCCTCCAGGGACGACGACCTTTCCTGGGCGGAGAGAACCCGAGACTCCATCTCCTTCAGCTCCGGGGTTATGAACCGCTCCCCTCCGGCCAGGGTCTGCTTTCTTATGTACTCGGCGGGAACGGAGGAGAGGTTGGCCTTGGTCACCTCGATGTAGTAGCCGAAGACGTTGTTGTACCCCACCCGCAGGGACTTGATCCCGGTCCGATCCCGCTCCTCCCGCTCCATCCTCGCGATCCAGCCCCTCCCCTCCCGCAAGGCAGACCGCAGCTCGTCCAGCTCGGGGTCGTACCCGTCCCGGATGATCCCCCCCTCCCGGATCGTCGAGGGGGGGTCCTCTCTGATCGCCCTTGCGATCAACTCCATCACCTCTCCCAGGGTCCCCGAGTCCAGCCTCTCTCTCAGATCCAAAAGCTGGCTGGACCCCGCATCCGAGAGGAGCTGGACGATCCGGGGGAGCCGCTCCAGGGAGGATTTCAGCGCCACCAGGTCCTTGGGCGAGGCGGTCCCGCAGCTGGTCCGGGCAGCCACCCGCTCCAGGTCGCCGATCCCCTTGAGAGCGTCCCGGAGATCCGCCCTCAGGAGGGAGGCTCCCGCCAGCTCATCGACGACGTCAAGGCGGCCCTCGATCTCCTCGGGGGAGATGAGGGGCATCTTCAGCCACTTCGCCAGGGTCCTCGACCCACCTGGGGTGGAGGTGAGGTCGAGGAACTCCATCAGCGATCCGCGTCTGGACCGGTCCCTGATGTTCCGGAAGAGCTCCAGGTTCCGCAAGGTGGTCTCGTCCAGGACCATGAACTCGGCGGGCGAGTAGAGCCTGATCTCGGCGATGTGGTCTATGGCCGTAAGGTGGGCCGATCTGAGGTAGGCGAGGATGGCGCCGCAGGCCCGAGCCGCAGCATCCATACCGTTCAAGACCGACCCCTCGGAGCCGAAGTGGTCGGCGAGCCTGGCCTTGGCTTTGGCCAGGTCGAAGTCGGCGTCGTCGAGCCTCTGCACCGTCATCCCCTCCCCCTCGCCGGGGAGGGTGTCGGCGGATTTGGGGATTATGCACTCGGCGGGCCGAAACTTGGCCAGCTCTGAGCAGAGCTTGGCCGAGTCGGCCGGGATCTCCGTCGCCAGAAACTCGCCGGTGGATACGTCCAAAAAGGAGAGGCCGATCTTGCCGTCCTCCTCGACCATCGACGCCAGGTAGTTGTTCGACCCCTCCTCCAGCATGGAGGGCTCGATGATCGTCCCCGGGGTGATCACCCGGATGATCTCCCTTTTGACCAGCCCCTTCGCCTTCCTGGGGTCTTCCACTTGCTCGCAGATGGCGACCTTGTAGCCGGCGCCGACCAGCTTGGGCAGGTAGGCGTCCAGGGCGTGGTAGGGGATCCCGGCCAGGGGGATCCGGTTTCCCTCCTTGTCCTTCTGGCGGGAGGTGAGGGTGATGTTGAGGACCCGGGCCGTGATCTCGGCGTCGCCTCCGAAGGTCTCGTAGAAGTCGCCCATCCGGAACAGGAGGACGGCGTCGCCGCACTGCTCCTTCATCCCGAAGTACTGGTCCATCAAAGGTGAGATCTTGGCCATGGGCTATCCGGGGCTGATGGGACCTCGTCGGTCATATCGGTTTCGGCCCACTGAATGGATAAAAGAATTTGCGGCGGTCCGGTCAATCGACCGCCTTCGAAGAGCTTAACCCTGGAATCCCCATCCGGAGTAGTAGTATCGAGGATAATAGAACTGGCAGTCGCAGTCGCCGAAGGGATGGCAGAACCTGAAGGGGCGGATGTGAACCCCGCTCCAGTAGTGGTATCCCGAGAAGGGGAATCCCGGCCTGAAGATCGAATAGAATTTCGGATGGCTCTGGCCTGATGTTGGCCCATGTGGCGAATCGCTCCTCGGCCAGGGATCGCCCCCGACCCACGGGCTCCCTATACCACGCTCGAACCGATCCTCGGCCGCTCTCTCTCCCGGCCGCATCTCAACGCCGTTTTCAAAATCCAGCGCCACGCTACACCCCACCAAGAATATGATGAGGCCCAGAGATAACATAATTTTATTCATCCCCGCTGCATCTCCTTTTATATACCCTATTTTTGATTGCGCAAAGGAGGCTGGTTCTCCCCGCTCAAAAATAATGCTCTTCGAGAATAAGAATTTATCTTCATTTGTCGGGATGGTGATGATGCCCGTCCGTCCATCAGTAGCCCGATCGAACCATCGGCAGCGATGGCCCTCGTTGTGCGGTCCAAAGTCATAAGTCCAATCCGGTCCTCACCCGTCCAGTACTCATTCCAATCCGGTCCTCACCCGTCCAGTACTCAGTCCAATCCGGTCCTCAGCCTTCCGGTCCCAAGTTCGATCCCGTCCCCGGTCGCCCGGTCCTCTGATGCCTGCTTCTACCTCCCCCCATGCCCCACAGCCCGGTGCAACTAACCCCGACCTTTGGCCGATCTCTTCTCCAGGGAGAGGAAGGCCGCCAGGGTGGCGACTATCATGCAGATCAGCATGATCCGCCACAGGCCCTGGTAGGACTCAAGAGACCTGGTGGTGAGGATCAGGCCGGAGACCTGCTGCAGGATCGCCCCGCCAGCGAAGGGGAAGATGTTGAGGGCGGCGGTGCTGGTCCCGGCCATGGATATCGGAAATAGCTCCTTGATCTGAGCAAAGCTCACCACCAGTACCCCGCCGAAGAAGCCGAAGACGAAGTTCATCCCCATATAGGCATAGGTGCTGGTGATATCCCCGGCGGTCGTCCATATCACCGCCCATACCAGGGTGTACGCCGCCGTTCCCACGATCAGAACCCTCCTCCGGGACTTCAGGATCCTGTCGGAGATGTACCCGGCGACGGGGCAACCGCAGATCATCCCCATCCCGATGAAGGAGAGGACGAGGCCGACGGTGGCCTTATCCCACCCCAGAACGTCGGAGAAGAAGGGGCCGGCCCAGAGCCCCTGGTAGACCATCATGCTGCCGTACATGAAGAAGAACCATATCGCCAGGGGCCAGAACTTCCTCCCCGACCCGAAGGTCATCTTCAGGGCCTCGCCCGCGGGAATCCTCTCCTCAGCCCCAGCGTCGGAGGTAGAGGCCGGTTCGCCCCTCTCTCCCGCCTCGATCTCCTGGATGCCGGGAAGGCCCATGTCGATGGGCCGGTCCCGGGCGATGGTCCAGGCCGCCGCCGCCAGGAGGACGGTGATCACCCCCAGGATGAGAAAGACCCGCTGCCAGCCCAGGGCGACGGAGAGGAGGGCCAATGGGCCCGCCGCGCTGAGGGCGCCGACGTTTCCCACCGCGATCAGGATGCCGGTGAGGGAGGCGAACTCGCTGGTCCGAAACCAGGTGGAGAGGATCTTCATGGTGGGGATGTAGACCATGGCCACCCCCACTCCGATGAGGATGCGACCGACGACCACCAGCTGGAAGGAGGTGGCGATCCCGGTGAGGATGGCGCCCGCGGCCGCCACCAGGGTGAAGATGCTCACCGTCTTGCGTGGTCCAAGGCTGTCGGTCAGAACTCCCGAGGGGAGCTGCATGACCATATAGGCGTAGAAGTAGGCCGAGCTCAAAAGAGCGATGGAGGCGGCGTCCGCGCCGAAGGTGGCCTCCAGGTTGGAGGAGACCACGGCGGTGGAGACCCGGTGGAAGTAGACGAAATAGTAGGCCAGGGCCAGGATCCCGAAGACCGCCCACCGATATCTCAGAACCTTCTCAATTTCGCGGTTTTCCAGCGGCACCGATTTCGACCCCCGATCATGGAACGGGACGATCAGCTCCTCAGCGGCTGTTCGAAGGGTTTAGGGAGGATGAAGACCGCCGTTTTGGGATCGATCTTCCCTCGTTCCCGGCGATGTCGGACCTCCAGCCACTGCGACTGATCCCTGGCGGGAGGCCTTCGCCCCTTCGACCCGTCCGATCCTCGCAGCGAATGGCCGGGTTCCCCTGGGATAGGACCTCCATAAGTTGCAGAGACGTTGCCCTCCACGGCCTTAAGGATTTCCGAAGATCGATCCTGCCGGCCAAAATCGCGTGCCCGAGTCCCCGGGACCCGAGAGAGTTCACCCAGCGGATATACCTCAAATATGGAGCTTTGTTCGCATCATCTCTGGCCCCGAGCCTGGGTGGGAGCAAAGAAGTCAAATAAAAATGAGAATGAACCCGGCAAAGGTCACCGGGTTCGACTGCGTTCCTGGTTATTCTGTCTCTTTATCGATCACCAATAATACAATCTGTACCCCCACGGCCAACCGCCCCAATACCCCCAGGGCCTCCAGTATCCCCACGAAAAAACGTAGTTCCATGAGGTTTGATGGTGGTATACGGGGGGGGGGTTGTATACTGGCGGATGATACGCTGGCGGGTCCACCGGCGGATGGCTTCTCGGAGCATGACCATCCGGCGGGCAATCTCTCGGTCCATGTGAGGGATGACCGGGCGTTGCAGCACATATGGATGCTGTCGCTAAGAAAAAGATCGCGAATAGCAGCATCAATTTGGAAACGATCTGCTTATTCATACCTCATCTCCCCTGTAGTTATGATACCTCCATATTCCATTGTCGCTATTTAAGGGGCGTGTTTATGTAGAAGTCATCTGAATCCGATGTAAATATCAGATGTGAGCTGCCCCAAAAAAGATGATATCAGGCGCCATCGTGATCCAGCAGCCGGATGGATTTATTAATAATATCCATTTTGCTGGATGCATTAAGTCGTCCATCCCTCGGCTCCCGACCTTGGGGCGGCCCGATCCGTCCAGCCGCCTGAGAGCGAGGCCTTCTTCATCATGGGGCTGAAGGATGGCCATCGGCTAGAACTTCAGCTCCATCCCCAGGATCGTCTCGGTGGAGGTGACGCCGTGGATCTCCCGGACCTTGAGGACGATCATGTTCAGGTCGCCTATCCCCTCCACGTCGGCTATGGCGATGAAGTCCGTCTCCCCGTAAACCGGGACCACCTCCCGGACGCCCCTGATGGCGGTGAGGGAGTCGTAGACCGACTTCTCAGACCCCGGCTCCGCGTTGATCATGATGAACCCTTTCAATTCGATCCCCTCCTCTCAACTCTCCGACTTTTATATCGAGATCCGATCTCTCCCTATATCAGCCTTCGCCGGGACGATCCTCGCCGGTTACATCTCTCGGAAGGACCCCGCCGAACTCGGATCTGATGGCGACCTCCATGATCACCCTCCTCAAGACCTCGATCTCCCTCTCGATGGCGATCGACGGCTCCAGGTTCGCCGCATCCATCAGGGCCCCCAGGGCCTCCTCCAATAGGCCCATCCCCACCAGGACCGTGGCCAGGTTCCTGAAGTCCGTGGCCTCGGGCTCGTCGGTGATGATCCTCTCGTAGATCTCGAGGGCCTCCTCGAACCTCTCCACGACCCGGAGGACGAAGGCCTTGTTTCGCAGAGCCTCAAGGTTCTCGGGATCAGCAGCAAGGGCCCGATCATAGCAGGAAAGCGCCTCTTGGGGGCGGCCCATCTGGAAGAGGGCGACGCCCTTGTTGTTCCAGGCGTCGGCGTTATCGGGGTTCGTCTCCAGGACCTGGTCGAAGAAGCCCAGGGCCTCCTCCGGCTCGCCTCGCTTAACCCGGTCCATCCCCTTGTGGACTAGAATCTTCTCCTTCGACTTCATGAGCCCGCCTCACATGTAGCCCTGGATGGGGGCGGACTCCTCGGCCCCGGCCTTCCTCCCGCCGGGCTTCTTGATCTCGCCGAACTGCCGCTCGTACTCTTTGATGTGGTTAGCCAGCCAGTCGGCCAACTCTTTTGCGGCCAGGGGCGAGAGGATCAGCTCCGTCTCCACTTTTCGCTCCATGACGGAGAGCTGCTTTCCCTCTTTGACCACGGCCTTGGGCGAATCGTTGTAGAAGGCGATCCTGAAGTCGTAGGGGCTGTGGCCGCCGATGGCCCCCACGGCGTAGATCTGCCTGTACTTCTCGCTCTTGGTGATCTCCAAAGCAAACTCCATGTCGGCGGGGTTACCTCTCAAGCTTAAAATAACTGGTGACTTGAGGGCTATGATCAGCGTCGATTCAAATGGCCTCTATTAAAGATCATTTCTGCCAGAGGATGTGAGACTCCTCCATCGGGACCATGGCCTCGGGATGGCTGGGGATCACCCGCGGAGTATAGTCGCCCGCCGGGCGAGAGGCGGAAACCTCCGCCGAGTAAAGGTATCCATCTTCAGATCCCGAGATGGGCGCTCTTGTGATCATCTCGGATCTGGTCGGAGCCTCATCCTTCAGGGGGTCCAGATACAGCTCCACCGATACATCCATCGGATCGAGCCTGCCCAGGTACACCCGGAGCTCAAACCTCCATCTATCCCCGACCTTCTCGACCTTCAGATCCCCAAACCGGAGATCCTTCCATCCTTCTTCCAGCTTCCGATGCCACTCTTCCAGCCTCAAGGCCAGCCTTCCGCCGTCGGCCGTCCTCCGCCGATACGCCTCCGCTCCCGGCAGATAGGCCTTCTCCACGTACTCCCTCATCATACGGTGGGTGCTGAACCGTGGAGTAAGCCTGGACATGCTGGCCCTGACCCGTTTGATCCAGGATCGAGGGACTCCGTCCTCGTCCCTCTGGTAAAAAGAGGGTGCTATTTCATCTTCCAGGAGGCGATAAAGCTGATCTGCCTCCTGGGCGTCCCAGCCCGGATCGTCGTGGACTCGGCCGTCCCCCAGAGACCACCCCACCTCCGGTGAGTAGGCCTCCGCCCACCAGCCGTCAAGCTCGGATAAGTTCAGGCCTCCGTTCACCAGAACCTTCATCCCGCTGGTGCCGCAGGCCTCCATGGGCCGGCGGGGGACGTTGATCCAGAGGTCCACTCCGGGCTCAAGCCGTCTTGCCAGGGCGATGTCGTAATCCTCCAGAAAGACGACCCTGGCGGAGATCTCGGGCCGGGAGGCGAACTCGGCCATCATCCGGACGAAGCGCTTGCCCAGAAGGTCGCCTGGATGGGCCTTCCCCGCCACGATGAGCTGAACCGGCCTCTCTTCGTCCAGAAGGATCTTCACCAATCGATCGGGGTCCTTGATCAGGAGATCCGGTCGCTTGTATGCCGCAAACCTCCTGGCAAAGCCGACGGTCAAAACCTCGGGGTCCAGCACCTCAGACGCCCGCTCCACCACCTCCTGGGGGGCGTTGTGCTCTCTGGCCTGTCGGGCGAATCGGCGCCTCACATACTCGATCATCGATCTTTTGGCCTCGCGCCTGAAGAGCCACAGATCGGAATCATCGATATCGGAGAGGGCGTCCCAGGGGGTCCCCGGAGGAGCGGAGAGGTGGTACTTCCCTATGGCCCCCTCCCAGAGCTTTCGGGCCTGGGGAGAGTCCCAGGAGGGTATGTGCACCCCATTGGTGATGTGAGACACGGGCACCTCCCGTCGCGGCCATCGTTGGAAGAGGTGCTGGAAGATCTCCCGGCTCACAGAGCCGTGCAGTCTGCTCACCCCGTTGGCATAGCCGCTTCCTCTCAGGGCGAGGTTCGCGGTCGCCAGGGGCTCATCTCCGCGGAGGCGGAACGCCTCCAGGATCTCTTGGAAGGAGATCCCGAAGCCCTCGACGTACCTCTCTAGGTACTGCCTGACCAGGGAGAGGTCGAACCCGCCGAAGCCCACAGGGGTGTGGGTGGTGAATACGTTGCCCGGCCGGGTCGCCCGCAGGGCCGCAGAAAAGGGAAGTCTGGTCTTCTGCGAGAAGCTAAATGCTCGAGCCAGAATGGCGAAGGCGGAATGGCCCTCGTTGAGATGGCAGATCTCCGGGTCGATCCCCATCTCCTCCAGGGCCTTCCAGCCTCCGATCCCCAGGGCGATCTGCTGGACGAGACTTCTCTCCTCTCCGGCCGGGTAGAGATTTGCGGAAATTCCTCGGTCCCAGGGCCTGTTCAGGGGATCGTTCGAGTCCAGAAGGTAGAGATCGACCCTCCCCACCTTGGCCTGCCAGACCCGCAAGATGAGGTCTCTTCCCGGCAGCTCGATCCTGGTCCTCAGCCAGCTTCCGTCCTCTTTTTTGACCGGGACCAGGGGAAGGCTGGTGGGATCGTTGTAGGGAAAGGCCTCTACCTGAGACCCGTCTGAGTTCAATATCTGCCGGAAGTACCCCTGCTGATAGAGGAGCCCCACCCCCACCACCGGAACGCCGAGGTCGCTCGCGGTCTTGAGATAGTCTCCGGCCAGGATCCCCAGCCCCCCCGAGTAGATGGGCAGGGCCTCGCTGAGGCCGAACTCCATGCTAAAATAGGCCACGGTTTTTAGAGGGGGGTGGCGGCAGCTCTGGTCGAACCAGCAGGCCTCCTCGAGAAATACCTTCTTTCTTTCAAGGATGGAGTCCAGCTCCGCCTTAAAACCATCGTCCCGGGCGACCTCCTCCAGCCGTTTGCGGGAGACGTTCTCCAGGATCATGTAGGGGTTGTTGGTGATCTCCCAGGCCTCGGGGTCCAGCATCTTCCAGATCTGGTCGGTCATCTGGCTCCCGGTCCAGCGGAGGTCGAGGGCCAGGTCGTAAAGACCCTCGAGGCCCTCTGGAAGCTTCCTCTGAAATATGGGGCGTATATCCATATGGTCTCCCTACATTTAGTGCGCTTCTATTGTTATTAGATCTTTTGGCAGTACCGTTATTCCGAAAGGCCTCTCGCCTCTGCACGCCGGGTTCATCCTCGCGGCCCAGCCCGCGATCCAGGCGGTCCAGGCGGTCCTCTCCCCCTGGGCGGGGAAGCTCTCCGACAGGATCGAGGCTCAGGTCGTCGCCTCGGCGGGGATGGGGATCACTGCCGCCGGCCTCTTCCTTTTGGCCGCGGGCCTCGACGCCGACACTACAATCGGCTTCATCGTCGCGGTCCTCGCCCTCCTCGGCCTCGGGTTCGCCTTCTTCTCGTCGCCGAACACCAACGCCATCATGAGCTCCGTCGAGAAGAGGTACTACGGCGTCGCCTCGGGGATGGTGGGGACGATGAGGTCGGTGGGGATGATGACCTCGATGGCCATCGCCATGACCGCCATCTCGATATTCATGGGCAGGATTCAGGTGACCCCGGAGGTCTACCCCCAGTTTCTCGCGAGCGTGACGGCGATCCTCTCGGTCTTCGTCGCCCTCTGCGTCGTGGGGGTCTTCGCAAGCCTCGCGCGGGGGAAGGGGAGAAAGGGGGAGTGAGTCTTAGTCCATGGGGGTTAAGGTGCGAAAGGAGAGATGGGGAAATTGGCCCATCGTCCGCGATCGAATTTGAAAATCCTGGTGGATTCAAGCGATTATCCGCGGACGGACTCCATAGCCGCGTGGGATTGCATCAATGGGGTCATTGAAGCGAAATGCTGCTATATATGCAGTAATTTAATCGCGTTTATATTCAAATATCTGAATGCAAACGTTTGCGGATATGCCAAAGGAATTTATACGTGTTATTCTAATTAAGTCGCAATCCCAAAATGGAATTTGATGTGCTATCTAAAATCAGCATCATAGACGCTTGATGGAGGGATGTGACATCGTAATCGGAATAGATGATGTATTCATAGGAGTAGCGATAAACGGTCTTTCTGGGATTGCAGGGCACCTATCACGTAAAGGGCTAAAATGTATCACAGGCGATGAATCAACTGTTCTTGAGCGAGTTCATCAAAGAGCCGTCAATATAATTACTGAAGATCTGGAATGGGACGACTCGTTAGATATTGAGAGTATACGCATCTTTCTGGAATCGCCTGAAGTTGGAGAAATCGTTCGGCAAATCTACTCTGTACATATATTAAATAAAACAGACCAAGATTCATTGATGTCGATTCATGATGAATATATCAAATTATCTTCAATTTTACTTGTATCTGAAGACGATGCATTAGCCGATTCTGCAAATGCCATCTTTGACTTGTTAATAAGGATATGCGATCTAGTGCTTAAGGCCGGTATTGAAGAAGGTATGCTCCCAGCTCACGAAGCGATGTCTAGCATGAGATATAACTTGCTTTATGACGAATTAAAATCAATTCATAAAAACCTTGAAATCCTCAAAACATCGAAAAAGCCAAATGTACAAGAATTCATAGAGTTTGAGAGAAAATACCGCGCCCAAGTCGGAAGTAGACATGAAAATATTACTGCCCCCGATTTCGACGCTGTTCGAAAGCGCCCCATAGATAGTGTTTATGTTAATCCGATGTTCACACCTGTCTATCCCAAGAGGGATGAAGTGCTTGAGGATTTATCCATACCAGAATTTCTTTCAGTGTCATATAGATCCGTGATTATTGGGAATCCGGGTAGTGGAAAATCGACTTTTGCAATCAAACTTTGTCATGATCTTGCCACGCGATATGTGGAAAAACTGTTCTCTGGAAGGCAAGTAACGCCGATTCTTGTTATTCTTCGAGATTATGGTGCAGAAAAAAAAGCCACTAAGTGTTCGATATTAAAGTTCATCGAAATGACGGCCAATTCTAATTACCAAATATCACCTCCGAATGGTGCATTTGAATATATGTTACTTAATGGTCGCTCCGTGATCATTTTCGACGGCCTGGATGAATTGCTTGAGACGAATTATCGACAAGAAATCAGCAGCGATATAGAGACGTTTTGCACACTTTATCCGTCAGTTCCAGTACTAGTTACATCGCGAGAGGTCGGATATGAACAAGCACCACTTGACCAAACTCGATTTGAAGTTTTTCGCTTAGCTTCGTTCAACGATGACCAAGTTAAAGAGTATGTGACGAAATGGTTTGCTGCAGACACGGATCTTACGCCAGATGAACAAAAGAGGAAATCAGAAGGATTTCTCGAAGAGAGTCGATTTGTGCCAGATCTTCGTGAAAATCCATTAATTCTTGCGTTGTTATGTAACATATATCGGGGTGAAAACTATATCCCCAAAAATAGGCCTGATGTCTATGAAAAATGTGCTAATATGCTTTTTGAGCGGTGGGATAAAGGACGGAATTTATACCTTCCCCTTCCCTTTCATGCTCTTATCAGGCCCGCTATGATGCACCTTGCATACCAAATCTATACAGATGAGAAATTACACGGAGGAGTATCTGAAAAGACCCTTATAAAGATGGCCTCCCAATATCTTTATACAAGGCGTTTTGAGGATCCGGACGAAGCTGAAATGGCAGCCATTAAATTTGTTGAATTTTGTAGAGGTAGGGCTTGGGTTTTCACTGAAGTGGGGTCGACTGAGGAAGGGGAGGGTCTATACCATTTTACACATCGAACTTTTCTAGAATACTTTTCAGCATCTCATTTGACCAGAATTTATATTACTCCAGAGAGATTAATAGAGTTTTTGCACCCTCGGATTGCTAAGAGAGAGTGGAACGTAGTTGCACAATTAGCCTTTCAAATTCAAAATAAAAGCTTTGAGGATGCAGGCGATGAATTAATGTCATTGTTGCTCATGAAGGCTAGTGAATCTAAAGATAATGAAAAGTGGAACATCTTATCTTTTGCAGCCCAATGCCTGGAATTTATAATCCCTAGTCCTGCGGTAACCAGAAGCATTAACATCGCTTGTATTGATCTCTGCTTAGCATTTGGTATCAATCAGATGATGTTAGCATTTGGTATCAATCAGATGATGGTAGAAGCGAGATTCATAAATCATGTTGGTTTTTCTATAGACGCAGACCCTAGAGAAATTTTAGGATATTTACTCAATTCTACAACAGAAAATCGGACTATTATAGCGAATAGTGTTGAAAAAATAATCGTTGATAGGGCTAGAAGCAGCTCGGAATTCGAATCATATATAGCTCTAGAACTTGGTATAAATCTTAGCATGTATCTCCAACGTATGCGAAATCTGAGGCAGAGAGATTTCTGGGAGGATGTATCAAACCGGATATATGATATATGCGAAGATAAAATTATGGAGTTTGGTAAGAATTATCTTAGCATGGCCATTTTTATATATAATAGGGATGAATTGGTCCTTAACGAACTAGTAGAAATTTACGGCGTCGAAAGTGGTATCTTTGGCAATGCAGAATTTTACATGTTCCCAAACAGCCGAATTAGATCTATTGCAGATTCAATTCTATATCTATCAATGAGTCGGCCGGTTTGGCGAGATAAAGATATTAATAAAATGCGAGAAATTGGAAAAGTCTTATTATCTGTTTCACCACCTTGGATAGTAGATCCAAATCTTGAATTGAATGGTATTTGGCAAATATATTTAAGGGGACGCGCGCACAGCCTAAATAAACATTACAATAAGCTACCACTGAAGATAGATTCAGATACATTTTTTGGATTCTTTGCTTTAATGGCGTCAGAGATTGAACACGTTAAAAAAGTGAATGAATCTAGCCAAATTATTGATCTTATAAAGAAAAGCAATGCAAGGATATTTGATTCAATTCGTTGGACCTTCGTTGCACGTTTTGAATATGTAGATGAAAATATCATAAGACCAGAACTCGAATTATGCGGTTTCAGATCGGAACAAAAATCCTTCATTTGGCGATGGATTCAGCACGAAATGAATCTTGTAGACCTCAAACTCAAAGAGTCGGATCACTCTATTTGACGTCTTTTCACTACCTTTTCTCCAACCTTTCTCACCCTTCTTCTCCCGTTCGCACTCCACCCGGATCACCTCGATCATCTCGTCGTCGGGCACCACCAACAGCGCACCGATGTAGTTGCAGTCCTTGCAGTGAGAGACCTTCCCGACATAGCCCCCGGTCTCCAGGTACATCTCGGTGCTCCGCAGACCGGGCTTCTTCTTGTATGAAGATATCCCATCTCGGGACAATTCTAGCCGGAGTCGCCTCCGGGTTCGGGCATCAACGCCGCCGGCCCCCTCCCGGACCGGCCCTTCGGAGCGGCAAGCCCATTGCCGCATTTTTCTGATCATGTTGTTTGAATCAATCGACACCGAACCGCTCTTCCAGGAACGAAAGCCCCTCGTCGAAGAGCCTGTAGAAGCGCACCTTGAGCTGATCAGTTATCAGGAACAGGATCAGGGCATAGGCCCAGACGATGGCGGCCAGGTTCCAGCCGATGGCTGGGATCAGAAAGCCGTAGACCGCGATGAGGGTGGCCACTACTTGAGTTCCCACCACCGCCCCCACCAGAACCTTGCTGGGCCTGTAAGACCAGAAGTGACCCTTGCTCCTGGCGATGAAGATGGTGAGATGGCCGGCTATGGATAACTTTAGATATATAAATGACTGCAAAATGTCACTGCTGAGATGGAGAAGGTCCAGGCCGATGAAGAGGAGCAGAAAGGAGGCCACTGTCCCGATCAGCCCCAGGTACAGGGCCATCCCCATCACCGAGGACATCCTCCAGCGGTCCGGCTTGCTGGAGTACTCCGCCCGGTCGTAAGCTATGGACATGATGGCGAAGTCGTTGAGGATGGCCAGAAGCACGATCATTATGGCGGTCACAGGATAGAGGTTGAAGATGACGATGGAGAGGGTGATGAAGAAGAGGACCCTGATGGTCTCGGCTATGCGGTAAATGGCGTAGCTGTTCATCCGGCGGAAGATCCTCCGGCTCTCCTTTATGGCGTCGATGATGACCGATAGACCGGGCTCGGTGAGCACTATCGCCGCCGCGGACTTGGCCGCGTCCGTCGCCCCCGAGACCGCGATCCCCGCGTCGGCCTTCTTCAGGGCCGGGGCGTCGTTGACCCCGTCGCCGGTCATCCCCACGATGTGGCCCTTGGACTGGAGAAGCTCCACGATCCTGAACTTGTGCTCGGGGAAGACCTGGGCGAAGCCGTCGGCCTCCTCGATGAGCCGTTCGGCCTCCTCATCCGGCTCGTCGACGAAGGCCGAGGCGGGCCTTATCTTCGTCCCCATCCCCACCATCCTGGCGATCTCCCTGGCTATGGCCAGATGGTCGCCGGTGACCATCTTGACCTCGACCCCCATGGACTGGGCGGTCTTGATCGTCTCCGCGGAGTCCTCTCTCGGCGGGTCGTAGAGGGCGATGAGCCCCAGGTACCGCCAGGCTCCGTCTTCGCCCGTGCGGGCGACGCCCAGGGCTCGATAGCCCTTGGCGGCGAAGGCGTTCACCCTCTCGTCGACGTTCGAGGCTTCAGAGTCGCCTTCCACCAGGGAAAGGATGGCCTGGGGCGCCCCTTTCGCCGCCTTGAACCTCCCCCCCGGCCCCTCGACCTCCGCCTCCGCCCTTTTGGAGACGGGATCGAAGGGCTCAAACTTGGTTAGATCGTAAACTGAGGCGTCGATCTTCCCCTCTTCACTCTTCTCGACGATGGCCAGGTCTATGGGGTCTCGATCCTCTTTCCGGGAGGACAACAGGGCCGAGAGGAGGATATCCTTCTCCTCGTATCCCTCGAAGGGCGAGAGTTCCGCCACCTTGATGGCGTTCTGAGTAATGGTCCCGGTCTTGTCGGTGCAGAGGATATCGATTCCCGCCATCTCCTCGATGGCCACAAGCCTGCTCACTATCGCCTCCTTCCTGGAGAGGACGATCGCCCCCACGGCCATGGTCACCGAGAGGACGGCGGGAAGGGCGGCGGGTATGGCCGCCACCACCAGGACCAGAGCGAACTGCAGGGTCTGAAGCAGGCTCTCCTGCCTCAGGGCGGCGACGACGAACACCAGAGCCACCAGAGCTACCGCCAGCATGATCAGATAGTCGCCTATCCTGATCACTGCCTTCTGGAAGTGGCTCCTGGTCCTGGCCTCTTCCACCAGCTTTGCAGTCCGGCCGAAGTAGGTCTCCATGCCCGTGGCGTAGACCAGGCCGTCCATCTCGCCCATGCGGACGATGGAGCCCGAGTAGGCGACGTCGGAGGGCTTCTTCTCCACCGGCAGAGACTCGCCGGTAAGGGCCGATTCATCCACCTGGAGTAAATCGCCATCGAAGAGCTTGATGTCTGCGGGGACGATCTCGCCCAGCCTGACCCTGACCACGTCCCCGGGAACGAGGAGCCGTGAGGGAAGATCCTTCCACTCTCCGTCTCTTCTGACCCTGGCCCCGGGGGCGAGCTTCTTCTTCAAGAGCTCTATCGCCCTATCCGCCTTGTTCTCCTGCCAGAAGCCGACCACCCCGTTCATGAGCAGGAGCAGGGAGATGATGGCGAAGTCTTCCCAGCGGCCCAGAAAGGCGGAGAGGACGGCGGCCACCTCGATCATCCAGGGTATGGGGCCCCAGAAGTAGGCGAGGAACTTGAGGATGGGGTTGACTTTCTTCTCGGCGATCTCGTTGAATCCATACTCATCGAGCCTCGACTCCGCGTCGGAGGAGGATAGCCCCTCTGAGCTGGAAGAGAGCTTTCCCATCAGGTCTTCCGCGGACGCCTCGGCCGCCTCTTCGGGTTTCAAAATATCTCGCCCCTATTTTAAAATATACTTTAATCTGTATTCGATATTAAACTTCCGGTGTAAACGGTCTGGAATACGATTTTGAAATCCAGCTATTCTCAATCAGTTCCGTGCTCTCTGACTTTTAATCTCTGCATGTACTCGCGGTCACATAAAATAAATACTGATACCACTTATGCGCTCCTCTGATGGTCGGAGAAGATGGAGAGAGCTTGGGCTTCAGAGAAGTGGTGTCCATCGGAGTCGGTGGCATGGTTGGCGGCGGCATATTCGCCGTCCTGGGGCTGGCGGTCCAGCTCGCTCACGGCGGGACGCCGGTGGCCTTCGCCGTCGCGGGGACGGTGGCGCTCTTGACCGCCTACTCCTACGCTAAACTATCGGTCGCCTATCCGAGCCAGGGTGGGACGGTATCCTTCCTGGTTCGCGCCTTCGGGGCGGGGATATTTTCGGGGGGGATGAACGTCCTCCTCTGGATCAGCTACATGGTGATGCTATCCCTCTACGCCTACGCTTTTGGGAGCTATGGCTCCGCTTTCCTTCCGGCTTCGGCCCAGCCCATTGGAAAGCACCTTCTGATCACCGGCAGCGTGGTTCTGATCTCGGGGCTGAACATGCTCAGCGCCAAAGCCATAGGCGAGGCCGAAGATTTGATCGTCGGCCTCAAGATATCGATCCTCCTCCTGTTCGTGGGTCTCGGCCTCTGGGGGATCCAGCCAGAGAGACTGGCTCTCGCGACATGGTCTCCGGGACTGAGCCTCGTCTCCGGCGGGATGATAATCTTCGTCGCCTATGAGGGGTTCGAGCTTATCGCCAACACCGCAAGAGACCTCAGAATGCCCGAGAAGACCCTGCCTCAGGCATACTATTCGGCGGTCATCTTCGTCATAGCCCTCTACGTCCTGGTCTCGGTGGTGGCGGTGGGAAACCTCACCCTCGACCAGATCGCGGCCTCCAGAGACTATGCCCTCGCCGAGGCGGCAAGGCCCTTCATGGGCCAGGCGGGCTTCGGCCTCATCGCCGTCGCGGCCCTCCTCTCGACCGCCTCCGCCATCAACGCCACCCTCTACGGGGCCGCCCGCTTGAGCTACATCATAGCAAAGGATGGGGAGCTTCCCGAGTTCCTGGAGCAGAAGATCTGGAACAGGCCCCTGGAGGGGCTGTTAATTACGGCGGGCGTCACCCTCCTGGTCGCAAACCTCTCGGACCTGGGCAGCATATCGACCATGGGTAGTGCCGGATTCCTGCTGATCTTCGCCGCCGCCAACGCGGCCAACGTAAGGCTCGCCGAGGATACAGAAAGCGTCTGGCAGATCTCGGCCCTGGGAGCCGTCGCCTGTATTGGGGCCCTCTTCGCCCTCCTCTGGCAGACCTTCGGGACCTCGCCCGGTCAGATTCTGGTGCTTTTTGCCATGATCGGCCTCGCCTTCGCCATCGAGATCGCTTACCGGAAGCTGCGTCCCAGGGAGATCATGTGCGATCGGGAAGGCGATTCTAGCTAGACTCCTGGGGCAATTAATGACCATGGCCCCACCGATTGTGAAAAAGCTGGATGCGTGATTAATAAAATTGTAATATCAGGGCATATTTAGGCTTACTGTTGTCGTATTCAGCCCGCATGGCCATTAAACTTGCGGATTTTAGGGGCCTAGTGGTACGGGAAGAATTAAGAAAAAGCGGGAGGTTCCGAGCAAAACCGGAGGCTGATAAGACAAATTTAACTGAAAGAGTTCTCATCTTAACCGAAATTGTAAGCCACGGGTTGGAGCAAGATTAGAATAAGCCTCGGGTTCCGGCCCATATTTCTAAAAATTTTGATGAAACCAATGGATAGACTTATCTAGAGAGAGAAGATAAGTTGATAGTGACAATTTTTCGAGCTTCCTGATTGCTATTTAAGGGGCAGTGCAGGGTCGGTATTCAGCTTGTAAGTTTGTCGGGTTGGATGTGACCGGCCGCTAGATCTCAGATGAAAACGGCAGATTATTGATTTCTTCACCACGGCATGTCCGAAGAACGTCATTGAGGGGAGAGAAATTGACCGGAAAGGACGGATAATAATGAAACAAAAAGCGAAGGGACGGTTGGAAGGAAGGGTAGCGGTAATTACAGGCTCAACTTACGGCATAGGAGAGTCAATAGCGAAAGTTCTGGCAGATGAAGGCGCGATCTCGATCATCACCGGAAGGACGGTGGAAGAAGGCGAGAGGGTTGCAGAAGAGATAAGAACTGCAGGAGGATCCGCCGAATACTATCCCCTTGACGTGACCGACGAGAAAAGAGTTGCTGAGGTTATGAGAGCCGCCCACGATAAGTACGGAAGTATAAATATACTTGTGAATAACGCCGGAATTGCAGGCCCAAACAAGCCGATACATGAATATACGCGGGAAGAATGGGAGCGAGTCTTCGATGTCAACGTCACTGGAGCTTTCCTCTGCAGCAAGTACGCCGTCCCCTACATGAAGAAGAGCGGCGGCGGAAGTATCGTCTACATATCCTCAATCTACGGGATAGTCGGAGCCTCGGACGTTCCGGCCTATCACGCAACTAAGGCAGCAAACAGAATCATGGCCAAGACAGGTGCATTATTCTATGCCAAAGACAATATTAGGGTGAACTCAATTCATCCAGGGTTCATCTGGACGCCAATGGTCGAAGACTTCCTCAAAGGCCAGTCCGAAAAGTCTGGCGTATCTGTAGAGGAATTGAGAAAGGGGCTGGACTCAGAGCACCCCATAGGCCACATAGGCGAGCCGAACGATATCGCTTACGGTGTACTCTACCTGGTCTCAGACGAGGCCAAGTTCGTGACGGGGTCTGAGCTGATAATCGATGGTGGCTACACCACCAGGTAACTTTCATAATGCAGGAGAAATCATGAGATACATCACCATAAGACTTGATGACGAAGATTTCGAGAATCTATCGATGGCTAAGGGAGACAGAACCTGGCAAGAGTACATAATGAAGGACGTTCTCAACCAGGAACGACGAAAACAGCTTCAGGTTCTGGCAAATGGCAGAGGCAACATCTGCTGAAATAGTGATTGAGGGAGCCATAAATGCTCCCCATTCCCATTTTATCATTGCTTTCCTCAAGCCCGCATGGAGAGCGTCTTGATTAGAATACAACTATTTGTATGTATTATAATTGTCGTGCTGGAACTCATTTTCATTTCGAAGCGATCAAAGCTAACAGGAGAATGGGAATGATTCGTGTTCTCATGGTAGATGACGACCCCTCCATGCTTGACATCACGAAGTGATTCTTGAGGGACCAAAGGTAAAGGTCGAATGAATCGAAAAGCAGGCGTCGGAGAAAGTTGAAAAAATGGACGACATCGATGCGATCGTCTCCGATTTGCCAGCAGCCGAATGGACGGCATAACTTTTCCCAGGTAGTTCGGAGACCGAGCCTCCGATATTTTCCTTATAGTCTTCACCGGAAAAGGCCGAGAAGAGGTGGCGATTCGAGGCCCTGAACAATGGAGATTGACTACCATCAAAAAAGAGCTGCTGTTTGGGGAGGGTCAGAGGTAAGTATAACAGGCATGTCCCACAAGGTTATCAGTGTGATACCTGTTCATCAGGGCCTCAATAGAGCCGTATCTTTGCTTTCTTGATACGGAAATTCAAGATCAGCCTCTGATCCTTAATAGAAATTTATTTATTCCACCACATCCCTTTATAGAGCGAGGTGATTTTATGAAGCCGCCAGGAATCTTAGTGAGTCTGCTGGTACTGCTATTCTTTGTGCCAGCTTTTTCAGTCTTCGCCTCCGAAGAGACTATGGAGGAATCCATGGAAGGGTCGGATATGGAGATGGTTGATGCCGAGGAGGGGATGATGTATTCCTTCGAAGTGATGATCATCAACGTCCACGATATGCAACCTCTATCTCCCGGAGTTTTCGTAGTACATACAGGTAACCTCAGCATGAACTTTGAGGGTCAGATGGCACCTCCAGGGTTGGAACCTCTGGCGGAATACGGAAGCACTGATGCCCTTGCCGAATACGTCACGGATCTTGATGGAGCGATCAAGGTGTTCACCATTGGTGGACCGACTCCGCCCGGAATGAACATCTCCACAATCATCGAGTTCCAGACGACAGAGATGCCGCTCTACCTCTCAGGGGCGATGATGGACGCCGCCACAAACGACGGATTTGCCTTGCTGGATGCGGTGATGCTGGCGGATGAGAACGGAACGGCTCTGTCATCGACCACTGATACCCAAAACTACGATGCTGGAACCGAAGAGAATACTGCATTGGGTAGTGGATTTGAAGGAGGACAGCCAGACCCGAGCCGCGGTGAAGAAAACATAGATAACGGCGTTCCCACCGAAGAACCTGTTAGCATGCACCCACAATTGAATGAAACGGTTATGGAGGTCGTCATAACCGTTTTATAAATCATTTTTTGACAATGCTCCGGTAGAAGAACGTCATCATGTCCATTGAAAATTTTTTCGGATTTCAGAAAGAATCTTTCTCTTTTTGCCCTATCTCATTGATACGAATCTAGCAAATCAATACATCGATATCGTAAATCCCCGCTCTATCCTGAGTGCAGAAGCCGTATATCCTTGATACATAAGGTGTATCATCCTGTGATGACATAATTCTTGAACTGTCCTCTATTTGGCCCACCAGGAAAAATCTCTCCCTCGCCCACGAAATCCCGGATGAGATCACCAAACCTGAGACGAAATCCGAGACGAGATGAATAGAGGGATAAATAATAAAAGGGGAAACTGGACGAAATCGAGTGGAAGAATGACAGCAGGCGATGTGATGGAGTATGATATAAGTAGTATCAGACCATAACCCGCGACATCGAGCTTGATTCAGGTGAATAAATGGAAGACGATTTCAACGAAGTGGTCAAGTTTCACGGTCATACCTGCCCGGGAATAGCCATCGGCTACCGGGTGGCAAAGTACGTCAAAAACCATTACAATCGGTCCGAGGACGAGGAGCTGGTGGCGATCGTCGAGAACAGCTCCTGCAGCGTGGACGCCATCCAGCAGCTTTTAGGCTGCACCTTCGGGAAGGGAAACTTCATCTTCAAGGACCACGGAAAGCACGTCTACACCTTCTACTCAAGAGACCAGGACAAGGCCATTCGGATCTACTTCAAAAACGTCCTCCCCCGGTCCGATCCCGCCGCCATGAAGAGGTTCTTCGCTGGGGAGATGACTCCCGAGGAGAGGGAGAAGTTCACGAAGCTGCGGGAGGAGACTACCAATTACATCCTGTCCGCCCCCGACGAGGAGCTCCTGGAGGTCCGAAAGGTCGATATTCCCGCCCCGCCGAAGGCCCGAATCCACCCCTCCATCGAGTGTCAGGAGTGCGGCGAGGCCTTCATGGAGGTGAGGGGGAGGACGGCGGGCGGGAAGATCGTCTGCGAGGAGTGCTACCAGAAGTTTGTGGCCTGATCATCATTCTAAATCGATCTCGGGGATATTCTATCCGGGATCGATTCTGGCCCACCGCCGAGACCCGATCAACGATTAAGAAAAATCTTTTTAAGTTATATCGACCTAATATAACGATTGGAGGCGATTTAAATGCAGGAGTCAAAGATATCCGAGGAGATCTCGGAGATCATCAAGGGCAGATCGAATGCGATGGTCCGGGTCATCGTCAGCCTGGATAAGGACACACCAATGGAGGACGCCAAGAGGGATCTGGCCGAGATGGGTCTTGAGATCGAGAACGCAGTTCCGGGGCCGATCCCCTTCGTCTCGGGCTCCATCTCGATAAACAGGGTCCCCGACGTTGCAGCCATTCCAGCGGTAAAAAAAGTCGAGAGAGACAGCGAGGTTCACGCGCTCTGATCTTCGCGCAAGAAACCCTCGCCGTCAAAGTTTTTGGCAGTCTATCCGCAGGTCTTCCAGAAGGTGGCGCCGTTGCAGTCGACCATGCCGTAGCCGTAATTGTCGTCCTTTCCAGGGTTTCCGAGGTCGTTGGCCGTAGATTTTAGTATATTTCTTATGTGATCCATGTCCATCCCTCTATGGGTCCCTCGGCAGAGGGCCGCGGCCCCAGAGACGTGAGGCGCCGCCATGCTCGTTCCACTCAGGGTCCCATATTTGTTTCCGGGCAAGGTGGAGAGGATGTCGACCCCGGGAGCGCATAGCTCAACCTCCGGTCCACGACAGCTCCAGGGTGGGAGGGTGTTGTCGCTCTTCAGCGCACTCACGGCCAGGCATTTGGCGTACTTGGCGGGATATCCGACCGGTCCGCCACTGTTGCCGGCGGCACAGACCAGGAGGGTGTTCTCCGCCGCGTAATCGATGTAAGTCTCGAGGGAGGAGGGGGCAGAGTCTGCTCCGAGGCTCATATTGGCGACGTCGAAGGTGCAGCCGTAATACTTCCTCATCCAGTAGAGCCCCGACATCAGCCAGCTCCATTGCCCCGAGCCTCCGTTGCTGAGGACCTTTATGGCATAGAGATAAGCGGAAGGTGCGACCCCAACCACGCCAAAATTGTTCATGGCGGCAGCGATCGTTCCCGCCACGTGGGTTCCGTGCCCGTTGCCGTCTTGCCAGCTCTCTCCCGGAACGAAGCTGATGCCGCCGAGGAGATTACCCTGGAGATCGTCGTGGGGCCAGATCCCCGTATCCAGAACCGCCACATAGATGCCTTTGCCTTTCGTAGCCTCCCAACACATGGGGGCCTTCACCCTGGAGACGCCCCATGGTATGACGTCCGCCTGGGCCACCGGCCCTTCTGTCGCAGTCCTCGGTACTCCCAGCCCACCGGAGATGCCTCCGCTCAGAATCATCTCATAGGGAATGAGATCCAGGGCGTAGACCTTGCCGTCGGGCTCCACCGATTCAACGTTGGGATCTTTGTCGAGCATGCCCGCCTCGCCGGGGGTGAGAGCGGTGAATAGGGCGGGATTCTCAAAGTCGTTGATATCCAGTGCGACCAGACCTTCTGGGTCGTCGGGAAGAGAGAAGCCCGCGGCGCATGCACCCACATCCACGAAGTTCAGCCTCGGGCCTACATTCTGCTGCAGGATCTCAGTCTTGTCGGTCGCCTTGTCCGGCCTTCTGTCCTTCCTCTTGAAGGTCACAATGTACCGCTGCTTATCACCAAGCTTTTCAATCATTTTCTTTACCTCTACGAGTGTTAAACTAGCCTTAATATTTCAATTTGATACTAGATAACTCTTTCGATAATGTAGTTCTTCTTGAAACTTTCGGGATCGATAATTTAAGGATATAATTTCAAATGGATTTGCGCGCTCGCTCTGGAGAATCGTTGGCATAATAGTCGCAAGATCGAGGTTTGAGGATCAAGCGGTGATCCGAATATCGCCATATCCGAGAGTGAAGGAGCATAAATCTGGAGAACTTAGTGAATATCTGGACTAATAATGCCAATTATTTCCATGATTATCGGAGGTTGTACTTGGCCATATCGTATCAATTTGCCGATATCTCACGTTATTGATACTTGTAATTTTTTAACCTATATCCTCGTCTGATCGGTCATCAAAACGCCATCGATTCCGGAATAAGTTAAGCCTTTTGATATTTTGGGGACGGGTTAGGCCGGGATAATCGGTCTAAATCGCTATCTTCTGCAGGTCGCGCCCAACCTCGACTCCAGTCCCATCGCCAAGGCAGGCCAGGATGTCCCGGACCATCTCCTCCTCGCAGCCTATCGTCTGGGGGTAGAGGTGGGTCAAAACGATCCTCTTGACACCAGCGCCCCGGAAGTTCTCGCCGAGCCGCCGGGGCGTCGAATGGTTGGTGACGACGAAAGGCTCGGGAAAGGAGCACTCGTGGACCAGAAGGTCTGCTCCCTCCGCGAGCGCTCTCATCGACTCCGCGGGCTCGGTGTCCCCGGAGTAGACGACCGCCTTCTCACCCGACTCGATCAGGTATCCTAGGGCGGGAAGGCTGTGGACCGCATCCCCCGCTCTGATCTTCATTCCTTTGAGGGCGAACTCGTCGCTGGGCCGGACGGCGGTGAAGGAGACGTCCAAGTCCTTCAGGTAAGAGTAAAGGGCTCGGGCCGTCTCAAACCACGCCTCCGTCCCCTCCGGCCCGAAGACCTCCATCCTGTCCACGCCCAGGAGCCATCGGGCCTTGGCCAGGGCGAGGAGGTCGGAGACGTGGTCCAGGTGGAGGTGGGTGAGGAGGGCGACGTCGATCTCCAGGGGGGAGAAGCCCGCCTCCTCCAGCCTCAACAATGTGCCGGCGCCGCAGTCGAAGAGGAGGGGCTCATCGGCCTTCACCACCAGCCCCGCCTGGGCACGGCCCGAGTGGGGGATTCCGACCCCGGTCCCCAGAAGGGTGACCTCGAGTTCCATGAAAACTCTGGAGATCTCGAGGGTAATAGAGGTTCCTCTGACCCGGACCGATCAATTTTAAGTACATCCAAATTATCAGATCCAAAGAACGATATTCCGACCTCAAGATCGATCAAGGTGATTATTTTGTTGGAGAACGTCATCAAGGACCCCGGACTGGCCGAGAAGGGCAAAAAGAGGATCGAGTGGGCGAGAAGACATATGCCCGTCCTCCAGAAGATCAGAGAGGAGTACACCATTGAGCGGCCCCTGGAGGGTATCAAGGTCGTAGCCTGCCTCCACGTCACCGTGGAGACCGCAAACCTCCTCTCGACCCTGACCGCGGGCGGGGCGGAGATCGCCGTCGCCGGGTCCAACCCCCTCAGCACCCAGGACGACGTGGCCGCGGCTCTGGCCGAGGAGGGGATGCGCGTCTACGCCTTCCACGGCGAGAACGACCAGGAGTACTACGACTGCATCAACCGGGCTCTGGACATCGGCCCCAACGTCACCCTCGACGACGGCGCCGATACCATCGCCACCATCCACCGAGACCGGCCCGATCTGGCCGCCGAGATCCTGGGAGGCTGCGAGGAGACTACCACCGGGGTCATCCGGCTGCGGGCTCTGGCCGACTCCGGGAAGCTGATGTATCCGGTGATAGCGGTCAACGACGCCGAGACCAAGATGATGTTCGACAACCGGTACGGCACCGGCCAGAGCACCATCCACGGGATCATGAACGCCACCAACTTCCTCTTCGCCGGCAAAAACGTCGTCATCGGCGGCTACGGCTGGTGCGGCCGGGGCCTGGCCACTCGGGCGAGGGGGATGGGGGCGAACGTCATCATCGTCGAGGTGGAGCCGCGGAAGGCCCTGGAGGCGGCCATGGACGGGTTCCGGGTGATGCCGATGATCCAGGCTGCGCCCATAGGCGACCTCTTCGTCACCGTCACTGGGGACATCTCGGTCATCAGGGAAGAGCACCTGGAGCTGATGAAAGACCAGGCCATCGTCGCCAACAGCGGCCACTTCAACGTGGAGATCGACATCCCCGCCCTGGAAGAGATGGCGAAGGCAAAAAGCGAGGTCCAGGAGAACGTGGTGGAGTACCGGATGTCCGACGGCCGGAGGATCTACCTCCTGGCCGAGGGGAGGCTGATCAACCTCGCCGCCGCCTACGGCCACCCCCCCGAGGTGATGGACATGAGCTTTGCCAACCAGGCCCTCTCCGTCCGCTACATAGCCGAGCACGGCCCGAATCTTGAGAGGAACGTCTACTCCGTTCCCTCGGAGATCGACCGACGAGTTGCGGCCCTCAAGCTCGAGGCGATGGGGATCGAGATCGAGACCCTCACCCCCGAGCAGTACAGGTACCTGCACAGCTGGGAGACGGGAACTTAGGTGAGGTGAGAGGAAATGGACCTGAAGAGAGAGGCGGTGGAGGCCTACCTGAGAAGCCTGGAGGGCGAAGACGCCGAGCTTCTCGGCATGAGGACCCTTGGGGAGACGATCCCCACCACCGAGGACGTCAAGGGGTTCGGCTACGGGAGCCCCGTCCTTCTGGAGTACCGGGCTGGCGGCAGGGCGAGGTCTGCGGTCCTCTCGACGATGCGGGTCCAGGAGGGGTTCGGCCACGACCACTTCTCCGACCGGGCCCAGGTCCTCCTCTGGCAGCACTCCACCTTCGCCAACCTCCCCAAACACGCGAGATCGATAGATGTCGGCTACTTCAGCTCCCAGGGGGATCTCAGCTCCTGCGGCAAGGCAAGGGAGTTCTTCATCCTCATGGAGACGATCGAGGGGAAGGAGTACTTCTTCGATCTGGAGCGGGTGAAGGAGGAGGGGGCAACAGACCTGGACATGCAGCGGGCCGAGGTCCTCTCCACCTACCTCGCCGAGATCCACGCCAAAAGGAAGGACTCTCCCGCCCTCTACCGGCGGAAGATCCGGGACACCGTCGGCCACGGCGAGTGCATCATGGGGATCCTCGACGACTATCCGGCACAGCCCGAGTTCCTCGAGCCGGGCGAGCTCGCTTTGATCGAGAAGAGGTGCGTTGACTGGAGGTGGCGTCTCCGGGAGATGACTCACCGGCTCTGCCAGGCCCACGGCGACTTCCACCCCTGGAACGTGATGTTCCGCTCGGGGACGGACTTCTCGGTCCTGGACCGGTCCCGAGGTGAGTGGGGGGAGGCGGCCGACGACGTCACCGCCATGACCACCAACTACATCTTCTACTCGGTCCAGAAGAGCCTCCGCCTCGAGGGCGGCCTAGCTGACCTCTTCGAGCTCTTCTTCGAGAACTATCTGGACAGGACCGGAGACGAGGAGCTCCTTTCGGTCATCGCCCCCTTCTTCGCCTTCCGGATGATGGTCGTGGCCAGCCCCACCTGGTACCCGCTCCTTTCTGGCGACGTCCGGAGGACCCTCTTCAACTTCCTGGAGAACGTCCTCGACGCCGAGGAGTTCGACTACCGGCAGGTCAACCGCTACCTGGAACGGCCCAGGATCTGAGAATGGCGGCCCGATACGCCTTCGAGCTCTCGGGGGAGCACCCCACCATTCCGCGGAGCGAGGCGCTCTCGCTCCTCGCCATCAACTCGTCGGGGTATCGGGCCGTCTATGAGGGCGAACGGTGCCTGGTCGTCGATGCCGGTGACCTCGACCTCTCCCTCTCCCCCTCCCTCGCCCGCCTCGGGGCGCGGATGGCGATGACCCACCGGATCGTGGAGGTGGCGGCCGAGGCGGAGCCGACGGCGGAGGGCGTCGCCGAGGCGGCCGCTGGACTGGACCTTCTCGACAGAACTTACAGGGTCAGAGCGAAGCGGCTCGGCGACGCCCCCCTCGCCAGCGACGAGGTGGAAAGGAAGGTCGGCTCGGTCCTCTGGAGGCGGGGGTATCACGCCGACCTGGCGGAGCCGGAGATGGAGATCCGGGCAATCATTACCGCCGACCGGATCATTCTCGGCCGGGAAGTCGCCCGCTCCGACCGGACCGGGTTTCGGGACCGGCGCCCTCATCTGAAGCCCTTCTTCCACCCTGGAACTATGCTCCCCAAGCTCGCAAGGGCCCTCGTCAACCTCTCTCAAGTGAGAGAAGGCGAGCGGCTCCTGGACCCCTTCTCCGGGACCGGAGGATTTCTGGTGGAGGCGGGATTGATGGGAGTCCGGGGCCTGGGGGTCGACGTCCAGGAGGAGATCGTCCGGGGAGCACAATCAAACCTGGAGGGGCTCGACTGCACTCTAATGGTCGGGGACGCCATGAGGCTGCCACTGAAGGACGAGTCCGTCGAGGCCGCCGTCTCCGACGCCCCCTACGGGAGGTCGGCCCTGATCCAGGCGGGGTCGAGGGACGAGCTTCTGGCCGGAAGCCTCTCCGAGCTGCGGCGGGTCTTGGTCCCCGGCAGGAGGATGGTGTTCGTCGACGACCGGCCCGTCGGCGGGGCGATCGAGGAGGCGGGGTTCGAGATTTTGGAAGCTCATCAGGAAAGGGTGCACCGAAGCCTGACGAGGCACATCTTCGTCTGTAGGTGAAGAAGAGGCCGCCAACGATTTTCACGGTAGCTCCAAGGACGGGGGCTGGGCGTGGGTCCGGCGGGCGGCGCAGATACTGTGAAGGCCGGAGCAAACACCTCGACATGAAAGCCTGGATGAAAAAAAGCTATATGTTGCGGACCAAGACTTGAAAACTGAGTTAATCGAGTTTACAGCGGATCAAGAAGATCAAGCCAATAGCTTCTAGGATTTTCCCCTGTAATTTGAATATAATTCTGAGAATTCGTCTAAGCTCATCTCCAGGTCCTCTCGGATCATCTTACGCAAAAGCCCTTTGGGGATTTCTCTGTTTCCATGGACGGGGACAGTAGTCACCCTCCCGTCATCTCTTCCCAACCTCACATGAGAGCCCTTCGTCCTGATGATCACGAACCCCATGGATTCCAGAAACTTTATGAGTTCCTTGCCGGTGATCACGGGAAGCTTAGACATCCTGAGCTACTTCCAGTTCTCTGAAGCCGACGAAGGTGTTGAGATATTCGATTTCGGTCTCCTCCAGGCACATCTCGACTACCTCTCTGATGTTCTCCAGAGCCTCGTCTATTGTCTCGCCGTAAGAATGACAGCCCTTGAATTGGGGGCAGCTCGCGATGTAATACCCGTCCTCGTCTATTTCGATGATTATGGGCAGGTGCAGTTTTCTGACTTCCGCCGACATCAGTCTGATATTATCGCTCTCCACATTAAAGACGCTTTTCCCGAAGGTTTCCTGCTTTGAAGACCTCAAAGCTCGACCCCCGTTATCAGGACGTGATTTCTCAAAACGCTCTCGGCGAACCTGTCTCCCTTGTTTTTCATGGATTCCCACCTGTAATAAGGGATCACCGTGAGCTGGACCTCCCGCCCCAGCGCCGACTCGATCTCCAGGACGCGGTCCCGGTCGACGTCGGATTCCTCGCCGATCACCAGAAGGTCGAGGCCGTTATGCTCGTCGAGGTTCCCGGAGGCGAAGCTCCCGTAGACCGCAAGGGAGGTGCAGCCCTCGGCGATCCCCTCTGCGCCGAGGTCCTTGAGCCTGAGGATGTGATAGGCCCTCAAAATCTCCCGTGCGGCGAAGTCCTCTCCCCTCAGCCGAAAGAGCCTGAGGTTTCCCATCGACCTCTCTGAAATAAGGCCGTCTTCTGCCAGGCGATCGCAGTACTCCTTGGCGCTTCCCGGGCTGATCTCCAATTCTCGCGCGAGCTCGTTCAGGTGGACCTCTCCGGAGGGGTGGACCATAAACCACTCCAGCACCCTGAAGCCCACGAACTTTCTCATCCATTCCATTCAATAAAGTGAATGATAGTTCAGTTAATAAAATTATCGTTCAATTCTAAGAGGTGATGGCTGAAAGCAAGTAAGCTGATGGTCTCAATGGCAGAGCACTCCGATGGCGCGGTCCGGGGCGCTGCCGCCCCCCTGGAGGAGTTCACACCTTCCTTGTGGTGGAGATAGATACGAGTTGAAGGGAGCTTGGCGTAGAGCGGAGAATTATCAGGTGATGTTCTCATCCGATATTTCGGAACAAAGAATTGGAAGAGGACTAAAGTTTCGATCACCAAAAAAGCGCGGAATTAGGAAAACACGATCCAATATATGATATTTTATTTCGACCATCTTGGATCGCTCAATGTGGCTAATCTTCCAGCTTTTACATCTAATAAGGAAGAAATATCTGACCCGTGATCTGAGTTAATTCTGTTCTCAATATTAATTCTCCAGTCCTTTACTAACTTATGACAGTTATCAAAGTTTCCAACGAATAAAATCATGACAATATATTTCCCATCAGGACCTCTAATATGTACTTTCTCAAATGCTGCCTTGCCACATTCTCGGAGAACTCGATTGATGAATATAGCAGTAAGTTCCGGTCCAGTTGTAGCATTAATCCAAGTTTCCGGACCAAACAAATCGTCTAATTTTTGTCGATCCGCCTTTGCCTGAGGAAATTCTTTTTGTGATAAAGCTGCGCCCCTTAGTCTCAATGCCTCATGTTCAAACCAAGTTATCATCGCATCGCCCTTACACGAAAGCAGGGGCTTCAATGCACTCCAGTTCATACCTTTAAACCCCTCGGGATCGATGACCATGTATGATATTGTTCTCCTTTCGTGAATAATATTGATAATATCGTTTGACGCATCTAAGATATTTTTCTTAAAAACCCGTAGTTCTTCAGAGGTTTGTACTTTTTGTCGGATACGTTCCTCCAAAACATCTGCTTTTTGGGGATTGATTTCATTTGCTATTACCAAGTCAAAAGGACAGTTGTGTTTTGCAGCAGATAACATTACACTGGGGCAACTCCCAGATAAAGGATCGGATTTCTTTGTAGTAGTAACACCACTACCAGCCATCGAGTCTACATATGCAATTCTATACCCAAGTTTTCTAAGTTGGCCATGAACAATAGGCGAAAATATGCCAGCCCAATATTTAATACAAAGTAATTTTAAAATTGATCGAACATTATACTCATCGGTGCATTCAGGCCGAATTTCTCTGAGAAGGCGACCATTTTCCACGAAAAAGTCCAGTGACTCCTCCCAAAATTCCCCATGGCTTTTCTTGCGTCCGCCTCTCGCCAAATCCACACCACCCCATCTTGATATGATTGAAGTGAAACGTTCGATTATATTAAATTATGCATCTGCAAGTGAATCCTAAAGCATGCAATTGCATTTAATATTTTTATAATTCATTCCCAATTTATCCCACATCTCGACAGTCTCTTTACAAAGACCTATGTTATAATAATGATAGGCACCATTTAAATATTCTATTATATATTTATACATCGCATATCGCTTGTTGAAACTAATTTTCTTACCCCAATTTGAGCCATCATCTAGATATTCTACCCACGAATTATCTTTTGAATTGTTTATAGTACTTTGAAGACCTCTCAAAGATCCTATTGTAATTCGTTCTGGAATTACTCTTTCAAACATGTAATCAATTAGATTACAATATTCTTTTTCCCAATTTTCAATTGGGACTACTGGATCAATTCTCATTCGTATAGTATATCCAAGATCGTACAATTTTTTAGCAGCATCAATCCGCTCTCTAGGACTGGGCGAACCATGCTCCCACCTTTTCGCAACTTCAAACGAGTTTACGCTGAAACTTATTATGCATATATTCTGTGAATTTGACGATAGAATATCATTTATAGCGGTGGATTTTGTAACTATCAATAATTTATGTTTATTTTGTGATTTAAAAAGAGGAAGTATGATCCTTGATAATGCATTCTTTGTATTTTCGAAAACTAAGGAATCTGATAACTCGCCGGAATTTAATATCGATGGAAGCTCATTTTGATCTAAATAATTTTTAACATGATTAATTATTTTTTCGCCATCCTTAATATAAGGTTTTTTCCCGATTGACCTAAATCTGAATGTTCCATTCAAATAACACCATGCGCAATCAAAATTACATCCGTTGGCCCATTTTAGCTCAACAAAATGCGGGCAAACAACATCGTTTTTATTAATAGGAAATGGTGTTTTATCGAATATCGTAATTATTGAACCGTCCGCCATATTAGAGAAAGTGGGATTAATCTCTCCATTAAGCCGCATCATATTTTTAAATTCAATCGATAAATTATCTCTACTCGTACGATATCTAATCTTATTGGTTTTTTGTTTCGATAACTCCTTGATGGCGCAATTGGAATCCATGACTAATGTCACTAAATCACTGTCCTATCCAAATTCGATTTTTTTCGACCTTAGCATTTGAGAGGGCTTAACACTAATTCTGCTCAATCTCATTTGAGATATTAGTATAAATATTTGTTGTACCTACAGATTATACTACCAAGACTCCGATTATTGAATATATATGGTGGATTCTGTAAAGAAAAGGTCATGAAAGAAACTCAAATACATTAATAATAACCAAAAATGCTTTTTAGGGGCGCTCATGATAGAAGCGCCCCTGATAAGTTCATATCTTCTGTATCTCGTCCTTCGTCGCCAGCTTGATCCCGGCGCCGGTGAGGACCTTCCTCGCCTTCTCCAGGTTGTCGACCCGGATGATCAATAGCGCCCGCTCGGCCTTCGTGGTGACGAAGGCGTAGGCGTAGTCGACGTTGACCTCGTTCTCGCCCAGGGTGTTCACGATCTCGTATAATCCCCCTGGAATGTCCTTCATCTCCACGGCCAGAACCTCGGTCTCGGAGACGGTGAAGCCGCCGTCGTGGAGGACCTGGTACCCCTTCTCGGGATCGTCGACGACCATCCGGATGACCCCGAAGTCCCCCGCCTCGGCGACGGTGAGGGCCCTGATGTTGACTCCGGCGTCGGATAGGGTCTTGGAGACCTTGGCCATCCTGCCGGGCTTGTTCTCAACGAACAATGATATCTGCTTAATTGCCACCAATTTTCGCACCTCCTTTTTTCCGTCCTTTTCCGTCCTTTATCGCCTTCTGCTCTCGCTTCGCTTCCTTTCCTGTCGCCTTCGTTTTTTGCCTTCTTCCGGTCTTCTTCCAGCCTTCCTTCAGACCTTCCTCTTGTCGATCACCCTCACGGCCTTCCCCTCGGACCGCGGGATCGTCCCCGGCTCCACCAGCTCCACGTCGGCGACGACGTTGAGGACCCCCTTCAGCTCCTTGGAGATCCTCTTGGATAGAGACATGAGGTCGGCGATCTTGTCGCTGAAGCCGGTCTCCGTCACCTCCACCATCTCCTTCATGATGTCCAGGGGGCCCTTCCGGTCGACGATGATCTGGTAGTGGTCGCCGACCTCGGGGATGGTCATCAGCACCGACTCCACCTGGCTGGGGAATACGTTTATGCCCCGGATCACGATCATGTCGTCGGTTCGGCCCAGGATTCTCATCAGCCGGGGGTGGGTCCGGCCGCAAGGACAGGGCTCGGTGTTGATCACGGTCAGGTCGCCGATCCGGTACCGGATGAGGGGGATCGCCCACTTGTTGAGGGTCGTTATCACCAGCTCCCCCGTCTCGCCGTCGGGAAGCTGCTCTCCGGTCTTGGGGTCGATCACCTCGATGAGGAAGAAGTCGGACCAGACGTGAATCCCGTTCTGCTCCTGGCACTCGGTGAAGAGGGGGCCGCTCATCTCGCTCGTCCCGAAGATGTCGTAGGCCTTGATCCCCGTCGCCTCCTCGATCCGCCTCCTGGTCTCGTCAGACCACGGCTCGGCCCCGAAGACCCCCACCTTGAGGCTGGTGTCGTCCCGGATGGAGACTCCCATCTTCTCCGCCACCTCCGCGATGTGGAGGAAGTAGGAGGGGGTGCAGGCGATGGCGGTGCTCCCGAGATCCTGCATCAGCATGATCTGCCGCTCGGTGTTCCCCGTCCCGGTGGGAAGAACCGTCGCCCCGATCTTCTCCGCCCCGTAGTGGAGGCCGAGGCCTCCGGTGAAGAGGCCGTAGCCGTACCCGACCTGGATGACGTCCCCGGCACCAAGGCCGATGGAGGTGAGGGCTCGGGCCAGGGAATCCGACCACATCTCGATGTCGTCTTTGGTGTAGCCGACGACGGTGGGCTTTCCGGTGGTGCCGCTGGAGACGTGATAGCGCACAATTCTGTTTCTCGGCAGGCTGAACATGCCCGTGGGGTAGGTGTTCCGGAGATCGACCTTGTAGGTGAAGGGAAGCCTGGTCAGGTCGGAGAGAGTCTTTATATCTGAGGGGGCCACCCCGGCCTCCCTGAACCTCTCCTTGTAGAAGGGAGAATGATCGTAGACGTAATGGACCATCGCCTTGAGCCGCTCCTCCTGGAGCTTTTTGAGGTCCTCGATGGGCATGCGCTCGATGTGCGGATTCCAGTAGTCAAACATAGGCCATCAACCAGAGGTCTCTCACTCTCTTGTACGATAAATATCAATCGATCATCCCGGAAAGATTGTGCTCTTGCTTCGCCGGGGGGGGAGAGTTGAATCCGGCGAACAGCCGGCCACGATGGTGGCCAGATCATTCGGTCGGCCCGCATCAGCTCAAGACCTTCGGAAATCGGATATACGATAATGACCAACTCCGTTCCTGAGGCAGAATGACTTTGAGGGCAAAGATCTACGCGTGCGCCATCCTGGTGGCGCTCCTCCTGGCGGGCCTTGCTTTGGGTCAGCTGGCGGAATTCGAACGGGCCACCCCCGGCGACGAGACCTCTGAGCCGGTGGTGGTCATCGGGACTTCCACCGAACCTCAGGGACTTCTGCCCTCGGTGAGGATGTACCAGTACAGGACCGAGACGGGATGGTCCAACTGGATCTCGGTAAAGGGGGTGAGGCTGACCACGGAGCCCGCCGCCATCTCCCCCGAGGAGGGGATCATAGACATCCTCTCGGGAGGAAACGACAACGACCTCTGGCACATCCGCCTCCAGGAGCTGGACGCCTGGTCCGACTGGACGAAGCTCTTCGGCCCGCCCCCCTACAACAAAGACCTGGGCGGAGTTCACTTCAGAAAGTATGAGCTGGCTGCGGTATCCTCGGGGGATGAGGGCGGCGACTACCACCTCTTCACCTGGGGCCCTACAAATCACTGCCTTTACAAGAGGTGCTGGGGTTGCGACGGAGGAGTCGCCTGCGACAAGACCGAGGACTGGACCGAGATGGAGGGGGAGATAGCCTCGCGGCCAGCAGCGGTCCTCGCCTCGGGCGAGATCCACCTCTTCGCCCTGGACGGCTCGGACGATCTGGTCTGGAACTCCGCCCCGCTCCCCGCGGTCGGATCGGAAGAGGAGCCAGCCTGGGGCGGATGGGAGAGCCTGGGGGTCAGCTTCAATTCACCACCAGCGGCGGCCTTTGACGGCGAGCTGATCCATATCTTCGCTCTCCGCACAGAGGGCGGCGTCGGCCACGGTTCCATAGATCCGGAAACGGGCAATATATCCGTGGAGACCATAGACCAGGAGTTTGATGCGGCCCCGGCGACGGTCGTCGAAGACGGAAGGGTACATCTATTCGGGGTTCTGGATGGCGAGCTGATTCACCTCGAAGAGGACGGCGATGGCTGGTCGGATGGGGAGAACCTCAAGGGTTACATCTCGGGGCAGCCTGCCGCCGTCTCCCATGGGAGGGGAGAGATCTGGGTCTTCGCCCAGGGGCAGGGGGGATGGCTCTGGGCGATCCACTGCTCTTCTGAGGACGGAGCCTGAACGGATAGAAAATAGGACGATCACTATAGGAAGACCACGGGAGATCACTATAGGAAGATCTCGATAGGGAAATCACAACGAATAAGAAAATAGAGCGGGGAGGCCGGAGCGGCTCTCTTAAGCTCCGCCCCTTCCATCCAGCGCCTCTTTGACCAGCCGGTTAGCCTCCCCCGGATCCGCCCTCCCCCGGGTCTTCTTCATCACCATCCCCACGATGAAGTTGATCGCCTTCTCGTTTCCGGCTCGATAGTCGGCCACCGCCTGGCCGCACTCCTCCACCGCGGCCCGGACCGCCTCCAAGACCGCGTCGTCCTCGGCCCTGGCCAGCCCCCTGGCCGCCACCACGGCTGCGGGATCTCCGCCCTGGTCGAGGATGGTGCGGATCACCTCCACCGCCCCTTTCTCCGTTATCTTCCCCTTCCCGATCATATCCAGGATCTCGACCATGTGGTCGGTTCTGAAGCCGTCGACGGCTACGTCCCGATAGTTCAGCTCGCCCTTGAGGACGTCGGCGATCCAGACCGCGGCGAGCCTCGGAGGCGATCGCCTGGCCACATCCTCATAGAAGTTGGCCACGCGGATCTCGGAGGTGAGGGATTTGGCGTGGTCGTCGGCTATGCCATATTCGGCGACGAACCTCTCCCTCTTGGCGTCGGGGAGCTCTGGAAGCTCCGCCCGGACCCTCGGCACCCAGTCGGCGATCCTCATGGGGACCAGGTCGGGCTCGGGGAAGTAGCGGTAGTCGTGGGCCTCCTCCTTGGTCCTGATGGTGACGGTAATGCCTCTCAATTCGTCGTAGTGGCGGGTCTCCTGGACCTGGGCGACCCCCCTCCTCCGGGCGGACCTCTGCCTGGTGATCTCGTAGGCCAGGGCCTTCTCCACCCCCTTGTGGCTGGAGATGTTCTTGACCTCGGCCCTCTCCCCCCCGACCAGGGATATGTTCGAGTCGATCCTCATGGCCCCCTCCAGGTCGCCGTCGAAGACCTCCAGATACTCCAGAATGTTCCTCAATTTATCCAGGAAGGACCGCGCCTCCTTGGGGGAGCGGAGGTCCGGCTCGGTCACCACCTCCAGGAGGGGCATGCCGCACCGGTTGTAGTCGACCATCGTGTACTTGGCCCGGTCGATCGTCCCGGCGTGGACCAGCCTTCCCGGGTCCTCTTCCATGTGAACCCTGGTGATCCTGATATTCTTCTCCTCGCCGTCCTCCCCCCTGATCAGAATGTGACCTCCGAGCCCCAGGGGGAAGTCGTACTGGGTTATCTGGAAGGCCTTGGGGAGGTCGGGGTAGTAGTAGTTCTTCCGATAGAAGAGGGTCTCCCCCTGGATCTCGCAGTTGAGGGCCAGGGCGACCCGGATGGCGTACTCCACCGCTCTTCTGTTGACCACGGGGAGGGTCCCCGGAAGCCCCAGACAGACCGGGCAGGTGTGGGTGTTGGGGGGCGAGTCGTGATAGTCGGTGGAGCAGCCGCAGAAGAGCTTGGAGTTGAGCTTGTTCAGCTGGACGTGGACCTCAAGGCCGATGATGACATCTTTTTCGGCCACCCTAGACCACCTCCTTTGGGACCGTCTCGTGGTAGGGGGTCGCCTCCTCATAAGCCCTGGCGGCCCTGAGGACGGAAGCCTCGTCGAAGTGGCGGCCGATGATCTGCAGGCCGATGGGCAGGCCCTCGGCGAAGCCGCAAGGGATCGATATCGCCGGAACCCCGGCCAGGTTTATGGGGACGGTGAAGACGTCGGCCATGTATAGGGAGAGGGGGTCCTCGATCCTCTCTCCGATCTTGAAGGCGGGGAAGGGCATGGTGGGAGTCACCAGGACGTCGGCTCCTCCGGCGGAGAGGGCCCTCTCGAAGTCCTGCTTAATAAGAGTCCTCACCTTGAGGGCCTTGAGGTAGTACCGGCCGTAGTAGCCGGCGGAGAGGGCGTAGGTCCCAAGAAGGATCCGCCGCTTCACCTCGGGGCCGAAGCCCGCGGCCCTGATCTCGGAGAAGGTGGAATGCCAGTCCTGATCGGCTCCGAGCCGCAGGCCGTAGCGGAGGCCGTCGAACCGAGCCAGGTTCGAGGAGGCCTCGCTCATGGCGATGATGTAGTAGGCCGCCAGGGCATACCTGGTGTGAGGAAGGCTAATCTCCCTCCACGAGGCCCCCAGCTCCTCCAGCCTGGATATGGCACCCCAGACCGCCTTCTCGACCTCCGGGTCCACCCCCTCGCCGAAGTACTCTTTGGGAACTCCACAGACCAGCCCCTGGACGCCCTCATTGAGGCCCGAGAGATATCCGCCATCGGATTTCACGGAGGTCGAGTCCTTCGGGTCGTGGCCCGCGATCACCTCCATCACCAGGGCCGCGTCCTCGACGCTCAGGGTCAGGGGACCGATCTGCTCCAGGCTGTTGGCGTAGCTGACCAGGCCGTATCGGGAGACTATACCGTAGGTGGGCTTGAGGCCGACGATCCCGCAGAAGGAGGCGGGACACCTTATCGACCCGCCGGTGTCGGAGCCCAGGGCGCAGGGAGCCTCGCCCGCGGCCACGGCCGCGGCGGAGCCGCCTGAGGAGCCGCCGGGGACTCGGTCCAGGTCCCAGGGGTTTCTGGTGGGGCCGAAGTAGCTGGTCTCGGTGGAGGTGCCCATGGCGAACTCGTCCATGTTCGTCTTGCCGACGATGATCGCCCCCTCCCCCTTCAGCCGCTCGATGACGGTGGCGTCGTAAGGTGGGATATATCCCGAGAGGATCCTCGAGGAGCAGTTCGTCTCGATCCCCTCCGTGGAGATGGAGCTTTTAATGGCTATGGGGACCCCGGCCAGAAGCCCTGTCCAGGGGGTCTTATCGAACTCCCGCGCCCTCTCCAGGGCCGAGTCCTCGGACAGATTGCTGTAAGCGTTGAGCTTGCTCTTTTTGATCTTCGAAAAGAGGGCCGATACCATCTCCTCGGCTGAAGCTCCTGCCCCAAGCCTTTCCTTCAGCTCTCTCAACATCGCGATCACACGATCCTGGGGCTCTTGAAGTAGCCGTTCTCAGTCCGTGGAGCATTTCTCAGGGACTCCTCCTGGGACATGGACTCTCTGACCTCATCCTCCCGGAAGACGTTGGTGAGATCCACCACCCGGTAGGTGGGCTCTACATCCTCGGTGTCGAGCTCGTCGAGCTGATGGAAGTAATCCAGAACCGAGTTGAAAGAGGCGACGAAAGCCTCCCTCTCCTCCTCGGCGACCTTTATGCTGGCCAGCCAGCTTATGTGATCCACATCTTCTCCTGTAATCATCGTCATCCCACGCCGATCTTCTCTCGGAGAGGAACAAAATCCTGGGAGGCTATGAACCTTTTGCCGGATGCTTTAACGGCTGGAAGTGAGCGAAGAGCCGAGGGCGAAGCAGAGAGGTGAAGAAGACGAGAGGAGCCGGAGCGAAAGGGACACGGGCAAAAGGCGAAGACGGGAGAGGTGAGATGAGAGAGGCGAGGACGAAGACGGAAGCGATCCCTAACAAGCCGGACCAAGGACGATCGAGGCCAAAAGCCTGCAAGACTTTGAAGAAGCAGAAAACCAGAATAAAACAAAAAAGGGTCGTAGCGGACTCGCCGGGATTTGAACCCGGGACTGAGGCTCCGGAGGCCTCCGTGTTATCCAGACTATACTACGAGTCCAGCTAGGATTCCAGCACTATCTCGATGTTGACGTTCTTGGGAACCTGGATCCGCA